>ERZ888423.403-NODE-403-length-44624-cov-8.022998_pt1 | contig 44624 bp, 39 predicted proteins | sample MGYA00520523_ERZ888423 | MGnify/ENA primary metagenome ERZ888423 (study PRJEB32303, sample SAMEA104408611) | aquatic metagenome | biome: Brackish water; feature: Pelagic; material: water | place: Baltic Sea | collected 2014-06-08T10:24:00 | depth 30,27 m ... | reverse complement strand
GCTCGTGGTGAGCAAAGTGGCCAACTTCTCGGTGGATCTCCCGGAGGCGTCCGTGGCCATCCAGGTCAGCGGCTCCTTCGGCTCCCGGCAGGAAGAAGCGCAACGCCTCGGACGTTTGCTGCGCCCCAAGCGGGACGGCAAGCGCGCACTCTTCTACACCGTCGTGGCTCGGGACACGGTGGACGCGGATTTTGCCCAGCATAGGCAGCGATTCCTCGCCGAACAGGGCTACTCGTATCACATCGTTGATGCCCAGGACATCGAGCGCGTCGAAGAGAGTGAGTGATGGCCCCGTCCGCGGATACCGTGACCACTCGCCAACGCCTGTCAGAAACAACCCTGGCGATCTACGCCGCGATCACCCTGCTGGGAGTCACCGCTGCCGCGAGTTGGAAGGGCCTCTTCGTTGAGGGATCTGAATTCGTCGTCATCATCATCGCCACGGCTTTGACCGTCGCCGTGGCGCACGTGTGGGCCACGGTGGCAGCCCACCGGCTCGTGCGGCATGAAGCACTCCCCCGCGCAGAGTGGCGGTTGGAATTGCGAAACTCAGTCGCGGTCTTTGTCGTGGGTGGTCTCGCCGTGGTGACATTCCTCGTGGCCACGGCCCTCGGCGCAGAGTTGGCCGGGGCGGTGGCATTCACGCTGCTGATGCTCGTCGCAGTGCTCTTTGTCGTCGGCGTGGTCGGGGGGCGACGGGAGAATCGGTCATGGCTGCAGTCCGCGGGACTGGGGCTGCTCGACTCCTCCATCGGCCTCGTGATCCTGCTCGCCAAGGTCACCCTGGGCGCGTGATCAGGACACCTGCAGGCCCACCGTGCCCGCGAGACTGAAGGTGATGGATGAGATGCCGCTGAGCCCGGGGATCGGAATCGAAATGTCATTCATGGTCACGAATCCGCCGAGGAGCAGGTGACGGGGATCATCTCCGGGTTGGGGGGTGGCCTCCACCGACATCGGCACATCGACCTGGCCGGCCCGCGCGTTCCCTGAGACCGCCCAGGGATGGTCCGACGCTGCGCCCTCAGCCTCAAAGATGAGCACGTCTCCATCGAAACGCTTCACCATCGCTCGCGCCGCTCCCTGCATGAGGAAGTTGGACGCGTGCAACTTTTCCAATGACATCTCGATGCGCAGCCGCACGGTCGACCGCGCAATCTGCAGGCCACCACCGGTGACCGGGGCGCTCACCTCAAGTGACGTCGGGAAGTCGTGGGTCTGGAGGGTGATGGGGCTCCCCGGCTCGATGGTCCAGGTCCCGGTCGCTGAAGTCACGGGAGCCAGCCTGCCATGTCAGCCACGCACCCGAGCACGCTCGGGGTCATAGAAGGGGGCGAATTGCACGGTAGCGGGGAAGGTGTGTCCATTGACGACCACCTCGAAGCCACCACTGGCGAGCCACTCCGCCGTAACTCCCTCGACGTTATCGAGCGTCGCGAGTCCTACCGAACGACCCAGGGTGTGGCCGAAGCCGCCCACCTGGAGATGCCCGACACGCACACCGTCCTTGAACACCGGCTCACTCCCGTGCAGGAGGGGTGTCGGATCATCCACACGCAAGGGCACGAGGCGACTAGAGCGGTCCGTGCGTACATCCGCTAGGGCAGCCTTGCCGCGGAAGTCCACCGGCTTATCCCAGGCGACCGCAAAGGCGAGCCCCGCCGAGACGGGTGTATCCGTCACGTCGATGTCGACTCCGAAGTCGCGATAGGCCTTCTCCAGCCTGAGCCCATGCATCGCCGCAAGACCCACGGGCCGCAATCCCAGATCTCCACCGGCACTCTCCAGCGTCTGCCACACCGACACCGCCTGATCGCTCGGGATGAGCAACTCAAAGCCGAGCTCGCCCACGTAGGTGACCCGCAGCGCGCGGATCCGTGAGTACCCGATCTCGATGTCCCGGGATGTGAGATAGGGGAACGCCGCTTCCGACAGATCATCAGGACTCACTCGCTGGAGCAGCTCCCGCGATTTGGGCCCCTGGATGGTGAGCAGACAGTACGCCGCGGTCATGTCCGTGACCGTGGCAAACTCACCAGCGCGCACCTCGTCATGCAGCATGCGCTCCACGCGCCGATGTGTCACATCCGACACGATCACCATGAAGCGGTCGGCAGCAAGGCACGTCACCGTGAGGTCGGCGACGATGCCGCCACGCTCATTGCACCACTGGGTGTAGACGATTCCGCCGATGTCGCCGACAACGGCGTTGGCGCTCAACCGGTCGAGGATCATCGCTGCATCCGGGCCCTGGACAAGGAATTTCGACATCAGGGTCATGTCCATGGCCCCGACAGCCTCACGGACCGTGCGATGCTCCTCGGCCACCCACGGCGACCAGAAGCCGCGCTCCCACGTCCACGGAATATCCCGCTCCATCTCGCCCTCGGGATAGAACCACTCGACGTACTCCCAGCCGGCGGAGTCGGCGAAGTGTGCACGATGGGCAACCCATATGTCATGCAGTGGGGAGCGCCGAATGCCGCGAGCGGAGTGATTGTGGAACGTCGGATATCCCCCGTCACCAAAGAGCACCCCGAGTTGCTCGACGATGCGCTCAGACCGGAAGCGCTGGGAATTCTCGTGAGGCATGCCGCGCTCGATTGTGTAGCCGGCGATGTCGACCGGGCACACACCATCGAGGATCCACTGCGCCATCAAACTGCCCACCCCGCCACCGAGCAGGATGCCGACCGAGTTGAGGCCGGCAGCGATCCAGAGACCCTCCACTTCCGGCGCGGGGCCGAGCAGGGGCGCCGCATCAGCGGTGAAGCTCTCCGGGCCACAGAAGAAGGTGCGCACACCGGCATCGGCGAGCGATGGGATGCGCTGCATGGCCGCCTCCAGATGTGGCGTCATTCGCTCCCAGTCCGGCGGGATCGTGCCGAAGGCGAAGTCGTCGGGAGCGCCCTCCGGATGCCACCCGGCCGCCACCGGCTCGAAGAGACCGACGAGCATGCCGCCACCCTCCTCGCGGAAGTAGCCGTAGCAATCGAGGTCTTCGATGATGGGGAGGTCCCGGTGCACACCCTCCATCGGTTCCGTGAGCAGGTAGTAGTGCTCCGCGGCCTGCAGGGGTACATCCACACCGATTTTCGCGGCGAGTTGTCGGGTCCACAGCCCCGCGGCGAGAACGACGGTCTCCGCCTCGACGGTGCCGTGATCGGTGACCACCCCGGTGATGCGATCACCCTCACGCAGAAAACCGGTGACGTGCACACCCTCCGCAATCGTGGCCCCTCGCATCTTGGCGCCCTTGGCCATCGCCGTCGCGACCCCCACCGGATCGGCGCGGCCCTCATCGGCGACGAATGAACCCCCGACGAGGTCATCGATCTTGGCCAGCGGGAAGATCTCGGCGATCCGCTCCGGGGTGACGATCTCATTGGGTACGCCGAAGCCGACTTGGAAGTCACGTTCCCGCACGAGCGTCTCCATGCGCGCCGGGGTCGTCGCGACGGACAGGTGGCCGACGGGTCGAAATCCGGTCGAGTGACCGGTCTCTGCTTCCAGGCGCTCATACAGATCCCGCGAATATCGGCACATCCATATGGAGGTTTCATCATGGAAGCCGGCGCTCGTGATGAGCCCTGCCGCGTGCCAGGTCGTGCCCGCGGTGAGGGCGTGTTTCTCTACGAGCAGGACGTCAGTCACTCCCAGTTGGGTGAGGTGATAGGCGATCGAGCAACCGATCACACCACCCCCCACGATGACGACCTGGGCCCGGGTGGGCAGCGTGTCCACTATTCCTCCTGTGTCGAATGCATCCTGGCGTAGAGCGATGTCCCGTCGTGGCCGAGCCTTGGGACGAGTTAGAGCGTGTTCGCAAATGTACCGATATCGGTGTTTTCGCCCTGACGACGAGTCCACCGTCGATAGGCGAGCCATCCCATGACGATCACCAGCGCCGATACGACGAGGATAATCGTCGCCATCGCATTGAGCGCTGGGGTCGGAGCGGCACGCGCGGTTTGGTAGATGCGCATCGATGTGGTCTCCGTCGAGGCATCCGAGGACAGGTAGCGGACAATGACGAAGTCATCCAGCACATCGGCGAAAACCAAAATGGCGCTCACCAGAATCGCCGGGAAAAGCATGGGCAGGATGATCCGGCGTACGGCACCGATGGCACTGGCCCCCAGGTCTCGCGCGGCTTCCTCGTAGTGGGCACCGATGGTGAGCAGTCGAGCTCGACAGATGACGATGGGGTAGGCCAACTGGAAGGTCACCAGGCCAATAATCTGGGCCGTGGTCCCTAACCCAAAGGGTGTGGCGAGGAACGTCACCATGAAGAGCAGGCCGATCGCCAGGGCAATCTCGGGGATGACGAAGGTGATGAGAGCCAGGAAGTTTGCTCCCGCAGGGATCCGCCCGCGCCATCGGTCCAGGGCCAGAGCGAAGAGCACTCCAATCGGGACCGTGATGAGCGTCGCCACGATGGCCAGCAGGACCGTGTGCGTCAGCGCCGTCCGAATGGAGGGGTCATTGAGGACCGATCCGTTGGGATCCCAGGTGTACCAGCGTGTGGAGAATCCCTGCCACGTGCTCCGCGAGCGGCCCGCATTGAAGGAGAAGAGCACCGTGATGGCCACGGGCACCAGGGCCCAGAGCAGGTAGACGGCGGTGATGGCCCCGAGACCGTAGGCACGCGCCCCCGATGTCCCACGCAGGCCGCGACGGCGGCGTCCCTGCGCCTCCTCGAGGATCGCCTCGGCGGGCGCCGCTGAGATTGTCATGAGCGCACCTCCGCTTTGGCATTCGTTCGCGTGTACCAAATCATCGGGATGAGCAGCACGAGGAGGACGAGGATCAGCAGGGCGCCAGCCTGCCCCGACTGTCCCGGTGTCGCAATCGAGAGATTAATGAGGTTGCCAATCATCGATGTGTTCGGTGACTTCGACAGCATGTCGGACGTGAAGTAGTCCCCCATCATCGGCAGTGAGATGAGCAGTGTCCCCGCGACGATGCCGGGAATGCTCATGGGCAGGATCACGCGACGGAAGAGGTCGAAGCCGCTGGCACCAAGATCACGTGCAGCTTCAAGAAGACTCGGACTGATCCGGTCCAGCGCGGCGAACAGGGGGAGCAGCATGTAGGGCACGTAGCCGTATATGAGCCCCATGACCACGGTGAATGGATTGCCGCTGAGCCAATTGATCTCGACCGGCACCAGTCCGCCCAGGGTGACAATCGTGTTGACGAGGCCATCCGGCTGGAGCAGATTGATCCAGGCCAGCATGCGCATCATGTACGAGATAAAGAATGGCGCAACGAGGAGGGCCAGGACCAGGCCGCGATACTGCCCCGCGTACCGAGCCGTGAAGTATGCGACGGGGAAGGAAATCACCAGGCACGCCGCGACCGCGATCGCGACGTACATGAACGTGCGCAGCACCGCGGGCAGATAGAAGTTGTTGGGACCAAACAGTCGATCCCAGACGACCTGCACCTGGCTGAATTGCCACTCCAGCGGATTCCAAATGGGGATCGGTGAGCGGAAGACCGGGTCTACTGTGCCGAAGGACACACACAGAACGACGTAAAATGGGACGAGAAAGAAGAGGACGATCCATACCATCGCTGGGAGGCCAAGAGTCGGCCAGAGGAATCGCGTGGAGCGATCTCCCACGTCACGCCCCGGCCTTAAACTGCTGCCAGATCGCTTGATATTCGGCCTCTACCTCGGGCGGAAGCTCCAGGACGGGGTAGCCGGCGACGAACCACTCCGGGAGGACCACCGCCTCCTTGAGGTTGTCCGGGATGTAGCCATCGGCCACCATCGTCTCGGGCGTGAGCATCGTGAGCGGCGGCTGGTAGCCCACCCACGAGAAATTCTTCAGGGATACGTCGTTGCCGAGCATGAAGTTGACGAAGTGGTGTGCGAGGACGGGATTCTCGCCCCCCTTGAGGACGCACATGAAATCGTTGTTGACCAGACCCTGACCGTCCGGCGGGCTCCAGTAGCGCAGGACGGAGGGATCGACGCCTTCAGGCATGTAGTACTGCCCCGTGATCATGTCTCCCGACCAGCACTGCGACAGCGAAAGGACCCCCTCGGGAATGTCCGTGTAGCCGCTGATGGTGACGCGGGGCTGACTGAGCGAGAGCATCTCCAGCATGGCGTCACGAGTGGCACCCAGGACTGCGGGATCAGCTGTATTCACATCTGTGCCGCCATCGCGGAGGATCGTCATCCCGATCACCTCGCGGTCATCGTCGAGAACCGCGATCTCACCGGCGTACTTGGTGTCCCAGAAGACGTCGTATGGATTGGGGCGCGCGCCGATGTCCTCGGGGATGAGATCGCTTCGCCAGCCGATTCCGGTTGTGTAGACGACGTAGGGGACGGTGTACTGCCACTCCTGGTCGTACCAGGGATTTTGGAATTCCTCCCACACGTTGGTGATGTTGTCGATGTAGTCGTGGTTGAGGGGACGAATCAGGTCGCCGTAGACCAGGCGTCCGATGTAGTTGTAGGACAGGAAGGTGACGTCGTAGGGACTACTGCCGCCGCGGATCTTCGTGAGCGCCTCGGGGTAATCGTTGAACGTCGAGACCTCCACCGTGACGTTGTAGTCGGCGTACTCCTTCTGGAAGTCCTTGACGACCGCCTTGTCGAGGTAGTCGGGGTAGTTGTAGATGCGCAGCGTCGCGTTGGCCTCCGGCTCCAGGCCCGACGCGATCGGCTCATTGCCGGGATTGATCGGCCACTTGATCGGATTTTGGGGAGAGGCGATGGGGATCCCGCCGGGGCTCGGTGCTGCGGAGCCCGAGGCGGAGCCGCCAGCCGAGGTCGCACCCGTCGGTCCACTCAGCGGTTGGTCTCGCGCGCAGGCCGCGAGTGCCCAGGCACCGGGGAGTGCGAGCGCGGAGGCCTGCAGAAGGCGGCGCCGAGACACAGGCTTGCGAGGGGACGGGGCCATGGCAGATTCCTCAACTTCCATCGGGAGCGAACTCTCACCCCCTAGACTGAGCCACCGTTCAACATTCCGCAAGCACTTTGATCAAGTCGCAGGAGGTAATGTGTTTCGCCGGTTAAGGAACGTGCACCGGTGAAGGGCGGCAGCCTTCAACTCTTGAGTCTGCACAAGTCCTACGGTGACGTGCCCGCGGTCCGCGGCATTGACCTCAATATCGCGGCGGGTGAATTTTTTAGCCTGTTGGGGCCCTCCGGGTGCGGCAAGACGACCACACTTCGCATGATCGCCGGGTTTGAGACACCAACGTCGGGTGAGATTCGCATCGATGGGGATGACGTCTCTCGAATCCCCGCCAATGACCGCCCCGTCAACACGGTCTTCCAAAATTATGCCCTCTTTCCCTTCATGACCGTGGAGGACAATGTGGCCTTCGGGCTGCGCTACCAAAAGGTGGGAAAGGCGGACGGCAAGCGCAAGGTGGCCGAGTCCCTCGACATGGTGCGCATGGGTCAATACGCGAAGCGGCGCCCGGGCCAACTCTCCGGAGGTCAACAACAGCGCGTGGCGTTGGCGCGTGCCATTGTGCTCGGCCCTCGGGTGCTCCTCCTGGACGAACCACTCGGCGCCCTCGATGCCAAACTGCGCAAAACTCTCCAGGTCGAGTTGAAGTCACTCCAGGAGTCCCTCGGCATCACCTTCGTCTACGTCACCCATGATCAAGAGGAAGCCCTGACCATGTCCGACCGCATGGCCGTCATGGCCGGGGGCCAGGTGGAACAGGTGGGCACCCCCGCCGAGGTCTACGAATCACCATCCACGGCCTACGTGGCCGACTTCCTGGGCAGCGCCAATGTCTTGACTGTCGAGATCATCAACTCCGATAGCGCTGGGCAGACGACCTTCCGCCTGGGGGCCGACACTCTGTCCTGCCGCGGGGGCGGCATCGACGGCACAGATGCGCGCCTCGTGATCCGCCCGGAGCGACTCCTGCTCGAACCACCCCCGGAAGACGCGGGCACGCTGGAGGGCACCGTCGTTCGCACCGTTTACCAGGGACCCACGACCGATGTCATCGTGCGACTGTCCAGCGGTGATGAGTTGGTCGTTCGCCGACCGAGTGAGCGTGTGGGTCAGCACAGCACTGGTGAGCAGGTGACCGTTCACTGTCGAGCCGACGCCATGCGGCTCCTGCCGCCCGGCGCACTCGCTGACTGAGGGGTCTATGCGTACGTGACGGTCGGTCAGGCGCTAGCTGGCTCCTGCACCGCGCTCAGGGGCTGCCCAAGGTAGCCGCGGGCCACCATCGTCACGAACTGATAGATCGCATCCTCATCGGGCGACAGCGGGCCTGGCTCGGCAAAACCACTGTCGAGTCCACGCTGCACCGACTCGCAGGCACCCCAGTCCTCACGGTTGGTGATGTCCCAGAAGTCCATGGCGTACGCCGGATTGAAGCCCGGCTTGTCGAGCGCCTCCGGTGGGAATGCCCACTGGCACTCCACCCACGTCTCGCGAGCCGAGAGCGGCACCATGCGATGCGTCATGACGTAGTCGGGATGCAGGCTCACCAACAGGTTGGGGAAGATCCCGATGTAGTCAATACGCCGCTGCTCCACCTCACTGAGCCCCGGGATAAAGACGCCGTCGCTGTGTCCATCCAGGGACATCGTGACGGCATGGGGGCGCAGGTCTTGCCAGCCACCGACCCACGCGCCAGAGCTCGGCGCCCAGTTTTCGCCACTCTCCGGGGGGCTCACCTGGCATAGCTCGGGGTGAATCGAGGTGCAGTGGTAGCACTCCTGATAGTTCTCGATCGCGATCTTCCAGTTGGCCTGGATAACGTATTCATGTCGGCCCTGGACCACGAGGCGCTCCGGTGCGTACGGCGCGATGCGCTCCTCCAGCCCGGATACATGCCTGGAGAGCGGGCCAGCGAGACCGGAGATGTCCAGGAAGATCCAGCCGTGCCACTCCTCCACCGTGATCGGGCGGAGGGGGAAATCGGCCATATCGAAAGTGCCAAAACCGCCGTAGCCCGCCGCGCTGAAGAGTTCACCGTCGAGTTTGTAGGACCAGGAGTGATAGGGGCAGGTGATGGCCCGGGCCTTGGTTGACGAACCACACGGCAGGAGCTCATGTCCACGATGTCGACAGGTGTTGGCGAAGGCACGCAGCGTGCTGTCATCTCCTCGCACCAGCAGGACGGTCGTGTCGCCCACCTTGTCGGCGCGCTGCATCCCGGGCTCAGCCAATTCATCACTTCGACCTATGCACTGCCAGCCACGGAAAAAGTTCTCCTGCTCCCAGGCAAACACCTCATCGGAGGTGTACGACGCAACAGGGAGCATGCGGCTATCGCCAAAGGGAGCTAGTGACCGAGCGAGAGCATCGGCGGCAACGGGGGCCTTGGTAAAGGTTCTGGTCATGACACCATCATAGGCACATCAATGCTTTTCGGCAGGTACCTGGTGCTTCACACCATCACGACATCGACTGCAACCGATTGCGTGAATCCTACGATGACGGGGTTGACCTCAACCAGGGTGAGTTCCTCCGCGAGGAGGGCATCTCCCACCGTGGCCGCGAGCATGCAGAGTCCGTCAAGGTCGCGCTCCTGGGTCCCCCGACCTCCGGTGAGCACGACGTGCCCGCGCATTTGCTGGATCCCCAAGCGAATCCGGTCAGCATCGGCGGGGAGGGGCAGGCACACAACGTCGGCGAGCGCCTCGGTCCAGATGCCACCCAGCCCGATCGTCAGAGTCGGTACGACGCCATCACGCCGCGCAGCAACGATGACCTCAACTCCCGGGGGAGCCATCTGCTCCACCAGGATGCGCGCCCCGGGCACCAGAGCCAGTAAGCCCTCGGCCACGTGAGCAACATCAGCACCGCTGTTGAGACCGAGGACCACTCCCCCCATGTCTGACTTGTGCAGGATGCCCGGTGCCACGATCTTCAGCGCCACCGGGAAGCCGATCTCCTCGGCCACGCTCACGGCCATGCTGGGGTCCTCGACCACCCTCCCCGGGGGAATGACAACTCCATGCCGTCGCAACACGTCCTTGGCCTCGGACTCATCCCGATCGCGTGGCCGCCCACTCGTCGCCGCCGTGTGAGCCATGGCGCGCAATCGCTCGGGCGACACCGGCGCTGCCTGGAGCACCGCGATGGCGCGCAGGGCGTTGTCGAGGCCCTCGATAACGCCCGTGGCTCCCTGTCCGGGTGTGGTCGCCACGACCATCGTGTCGATTCCGGCGCGCTGCCCACCCACGACGCCACCCTCACGGGTCGCGCGCCATTCAGCCAGGGGACCGGGGGGCAAACCGGGAGGCTCGTCCTGGATGTAGACGAGGTGGCCCACGTCATCGTCGCGGGCCACCGCCTGTGTCAATGCAGCCACAGCCTCGGTGTCGGCCCACACCAGCGCGGTGTGATCGAGGGGATTAGCCACGGTGGCCGCTGGGGGCAGTAGGTCGCGCAGAGTGTCTCGAGTCGAGGGCGCCAAGTCAGCCAACCGGACACCGAAGTCGTCAGCAAGGTCTGCTGCGATGGCAGCGTCTCCACCCGAGCAGGTCACGAATGCTGCTCCACGTCGGTCCCGATGCCCCGTCGCAAGAGCTCGCGCCGTCTCAAAGAGTTCGAGTGGTTGGCGCACGAGGACGCCCCCCGCCTCCTGGATCATGGCGGCAAAAACCTGCTGATCACCGACGAGGGCTGCCGTGTGAGCGGCTCCCACAGCGGCGCCTCGCTCACTGCGCCCCACCTTGAGTACGACGACGCGCACATCGCGCTCGACACACTCGGCGAGGGCGTCACACCAGCGCGCACCATCACCATCACCCTCGACGTACAGGGCAACGGCGCGCACTCCCGCGAGCGACGCGGTGTGTGCGAGCAGGGTGGGCGTGTCGATGACCGCCGCGTTGCCCGACGAGATGACCGTATGGAGCCACTCCGCCCCGCGGTGCGCGAGTCCAACCACGCCGATATTGCCACTCTCCGTGATCAGGGCGACACCACCGACCGCGCGCGGCAGTGTGACCGCATCCCCCCACATGGGGGCGCGGGCAGCAACGCTGACGATGCCGTTGCCATTGGGGCCGATGACGGGCAATGCACCCGCTGCGTTGACGAGGTCTGCCTGCAGGTCACGGCGTCCCGCCTCGGCGAATCCCGCGGCGTACACAACAGCACCACCGCAGCCCAGGGCTGCTGCTTCGGCGAGGTAGTCCGAGACCGTGTCGGCCGGGGTCGCGATGACGACCGCATCCACCGACCCCGCCTCGGCGAGCGAGGGAAGGCAGGGCACGCCGGCAGCGGTTGACCGGGTGGGGTGGATGCCCACCACTCGACCGGTGAACCCGGCTCGCTGGAGGTTGAGCAGGGTGGTGTGCGCATAGGTGCCCTCGCGCTCCGTCGCACCCACGACGGCGATGCTGCGTGGGTTGATCAACCGCTCAAGGCTCACCATGTGCGCTCGATCATGTGAGCATGGCCTGTACGCCGCGCCGCTCCAGCGACCGCGCCACGATAATGCGCTGGATCTCTGAGGTCCCCTCCCAGATGCGGTCGACACGCAACTCGCGCCAGAAGCGCTCCGCCGCGGTCGTCCGCATGTAGCCGCGTCCACCAAAAATCTGCAGTGCCCGATCGGCACATCTGTTGGCGGCCTCAGAGCAAAAGAGTTTGGCCATCGAGGCTTTGCCATGGATGAGTTTGGGGTCGGCGCCATCATCAGCCATGGCGGCGACCTCGAGTCCGAGAAGTCGACCAGCTGCGGCATCAGCGGCACTATCCGCTAGAGGGAAGCTCACCCCCTGATGATCGATGAGGCGCGCCCCGCCCTGCTCGCGATTCACCGCCCACTCCACCGTCTCCTCAATCAGGCGCTGCATAGCCCCGACGCAGCGAGCAGCGATGCCGAGCCGCTCCTCCATAAACCACATGCGCTGCAGGTCATCGCCTCGGCCTAGACCTCCGATGATGTCGTCATCGTGGACGATGACATCCGTGAAGAGCAGGGTCGGGTGACCATGTGGGTAGGTGTGGGTGAAGGGCACATCGGAGACCGTCTCGATCCCGGGGGTGTCAGCCGGCACGGCGAAGAGGGTGGGGAGTCGTTGCCCGTCCACGTCGGCGTAGGCCATGACGACGATGACGGCGGCGATGGATCCAAAGGTGACAAACCACTTCTCGCCGTTAATCACCCACCGGCCATCACCCGTTGGGACAGCAGTGGTCGTCATGCCTGACGGATCGCTGCCAGCATCCGCCTCGGTGACGGCGTACGCGTCGTGCAGATCACCACGCAATGCGGGGATCAGCCAACGCTCCTGCTGGGCTGGCGTGGCGTGCTTCCACACGTTGTATGCATTGGGGATGTACCAGGCCACTCCGTTGGTCGTGCGACCCAATTGCTCCTCGACGAGGAACCACTCGGTGACGCTCCAATCATGCCCACCATGCCGCGTCGCATGCGGGCCGCCGTGGATGCCGTACTCCATGGCCTTGGTCCGGATGAGGAGTTGGTCCGGCAGCGGGAGTGGACCTCCGGCGAGCTCCGCGGTCACCTCGAAGGGGATGAGGACCTCATCCACGAAGGCAGCCGCGCGCGCTTGCAGATCGGCGTAGGCCGCGTCGATGCGTCGTCGGGGGGTCTCGGTGCTCATGTCACTCCTCGGGGATGTCAGGATGATGCCGCTCACCAGGCTACCTGAATGAGCGTTCAGCACGGACACTTCGGGAGGTTCGTTGGCCAAGGGGACACTGCCTTCGTCCGGGGGACTATCGGCGAAGGCACCCGAAGAACGCCGGGAGCGCATCCTTCGGGCAACCGTTGACGTCGTCCGCACCCGCGGCTTCGCCGGTGCGCGCGTCAGCGATATTGCGGAGGCTGCTGGCACCTCCCAGGGACTTGTGCTCTACCACTTCCACTCCCTTGACGGGGCCCTTGATGCCGCCCTCACCCTGCTCGAGGATGAGTTCTACGACGACCTCGCGCGGGATCTCCAGGAGCAGGCTGGCGCCGTCCAACGTTTGCGTCACATGGCCGACCTCGGTGCCGGTCTGGGTCCGGCTGTCGGCGACTGGCGCCTGTGGCTGGAGTTGTGGGTGCGCGCCCTCCACGACCCGGGTGCTCGTGAGACGCGCGAGTCCCTGGACCGTCGCTGGCGCACCTCCTTGCGAGAGGTGATTTCGGAGGGGGTGGCCGCTGGTGACTTCGCCCCCGCCGACGCGGAGGCAGCGGTGATCCGCCTGGCCAGCCTCATGGACGGCCTTGCCATCCAACTCGCCCTGGATGATCCCGATATGACGACCCAGCGCCTAGCGGATCTGTGGTGGGACGCGGCGATTCTTGAGTTGCGCATGCCCCACTGACCTCCCATCACCTCCCTGACCCACCCCTAACCCCTCGACTCCGCGTTGCGGTGCTTGCTGAATGACCGTTCAGCCTGTTATCCTCCTCACATCCTGAACGACCGCTCAGGATCGAGGATGTGAGACTCATGGGCGCTCCACAGCGTCAGCCCGCTGCCGCCAGCGACACTCGTCGGCAGGCACGCGACCACCTACTTCTCAACTTCACCGACATGGGCGAGTACGCCGATGCCGGATCCAAGATCATCGTGCGAGGTGAGGGCTGCGATGTCATCGACGACGGCGGCCGCCGCTTCATCGATGGCATTTCGGGGCTCTTCTGCTCCAACCTCGGTCACTCCTACGGTGCAGAGATCGGGGAAGCGGCAGCAGAACAACTCGCCATCTTGCCCTTCACACCGACGTGGTACCTCGCGCATCCATCAGCCGCTCGCCTTGGCGCCCGGCTCGCGGCCCATGCGGCTCCCCTCGGTATGCAGCGCGTCTTCTTTACCAACAGTGGCGGTGAAGCCGTCGAGTCTGCCTGGAAACTCGTGCGCCAATGGCATGCCGTCAACGGTGAGCCGCAACGCACCAAGGCCATCGCCCGCCGACTCGCCTACCACGGCACGTCCATGGGGGCACTGAGCTTCACCGGACTGCCCGACTGCAGGGCGCCGTTCGAGCCCATGGCAGTGCCGACGACATTCCTGTCCAACACCAACGCCTACAGGCACCCGGCAGGTCATGACCCGGCCGCACTCACCCGGGCACTGCTTGTCGAGGCAGAGGACGCGATCATCCTCGCCGGTCCGGATCAGGTCGCCATGCTCATTGCGGAGCCAGTGCAAAACTCCGGCGGAGCCTTTGTGCCACCACCGGGCTACTGGGCCGGATTACGCAGCCTGTGCGATCGCTACGGCATCATCCTCGTCGCCGATGAGACCATCACCGCCTTTGGTCGGGTCGGTGAGTGGTTTGCCTCCAGTCTCTTTGATGGTCGTCCCGACATCATCACCTTCGCCAAGGGCGTCACCGCCGGTCACGCTCCCCTGGGTGGCGTCCTCATGACCGAGCGCATGGCCGAGCCATTCGTCACGGGCGGTGAGACCTACATGCACGGACTCACCTACTCCGGGCATCCGCTCACGACGGCGATTGCCGACCGCGTGCTGGAGATCTACGAGCGAGACAATGTGCTCGGCAACGTGCGTGAGCTCGCACCGCGCTTCGCGGCCGGGCTGGAGGAGTTGCGCCGCATCCCCCTCGTCGGGGACGTGCGTGGCATGGGCTTCTTCTGGGCACTGGAGCTGGTGAAGGACCGGGAGACCAAACAACTCTTCGACGCCGATGAGGCTGACTGGCTGCTGCGCAAGGAATTGTCACGGCACATGGATGAGTTGGGCTTGCTCTGCCGCCTCGATGATCGTGGCGAACCGGTGATCCAACTCTCACCCCCCCTGGTGTCCGATGCCGCCCTGCTCGATCGCATCCTCAACATTGTCGGCACCGCGACCGAGCGCGCTTGGCGCGCATGGAACGGCGCTCCGTCCGCGGCACCGCTGCCGATGGGGTCATCCGCACTCCGGTCGGCCAACCCACACGTCGGGGCAGCCTGACAGACCGGCACTCAGTCCTGATCCGGATCTCCCTCGGGTCCGGCATGATCGGCCAACCACTCCATCATTGGCGTGATCGCGCGCCAGTCACGGCGTACGGCGTCCAGAGCCTTGCGCGACGCCAGGGTCTTGGGGTCGTCGTATGTCTTGGTCGCGACGACGCGTGTCATGCGCAGGAGGTCCAATCGCGGAGCATCGGCGGCATAGCCCTTGGGCCGGGTCTTGAGCGGCGACCCGTCGACATCCCAGCGACCTCGGCGCAAGCGGGTCAGGTCGGTCTCCAGCGACACGCCTGCGGGTGAGGCGATGGCGGCACGCAGGCGCGCGAGTTGAGTCGGCGCAGGGGCATAGAGCCCGCCGCCGATCATGACGCCACTCGCGGACACCTGGACGTAGTAGCCGATCGCATCCTCGATCATCACGACCGCGCCCTGGTGGTCTTTGAGCGGCGCCTTGTCCTTGCTGAATCGCGTGTCGCGGTATGGCCGGTAGACCTTGGCTTCACCGAACTCCCCCGCGAGCTCGGCGAGCAGCGCGGTCATCGGCGCCTTAATGCAGTCGTCGTACGTCGCCCGGTGCTCCGCCCACCACGCCTTGGTGTTGTGCGTCGCCAACTGCTCATAGAAGGCGAAGCCCTCTGCGGGGAAGCCGGTGAAGCGCATGCAGGCGAGGCTAGCGAGAATGCGGACGCTCACCTGGCCCCCGAGTGATACCACGGTGGTATCGTGGCCTCATGGCGATGACGTTGCGGCTCACCGACAGCGAGACAAAGGCCCTTCGCGAGCGAGCCGAGTTGGAGAACCGCTCCATGCACGAGGTGGTCAAGTCAGCTATAGACGCCTACCTGTCGAACCGCGCAGCGCGGCTCGCCGACGCCATATCGTCGGTTGCCCACGAGGATGCCGAACTCCTCGATCGCCTCAGCCGGTAGTCGTGACCTCTCACGATCCGACGGATTTCCTTACGCTCGACGACCTACTGGAAGTAGCCAACGGCGTGCTCCCTGAAGTCGGAATTCGAGACATGGGGCTGCTGGAGTCAACGCGCGCACGACCCCAGACCACCGTCTTCGGAGACCTGGCCTACCCCGGTCTATGCGAGCAGGCCGCCGCGCTCATCCACTCACTGGCCCGCAACCACGCGCTGGTCGATGGCAACAAACGGCTCGCGTGGTCAGGGATGAAGGTGTTCCTCCTGATGAACGGAGTGCAGCTCACGTACACCGTTGACGACGCCGAGGAGTTTGTCCTGCAGATCGCGCGTGGAGACATCGACGTGCCCAACATCACCGCCTGGATAGATCAGCGCACCACTCCTCGTTGAACGCCGGCCTACGGGGCCTGACCGCAAGCGTGAGGGGCGGCTCCCTGTCGGGAGCCGCCCCTCACGTGAAGCGGGATTGCTACTTCACGAGAATGCCGGCAGGCACGCCCTTGTCGACGATGCTGAAGGGCGCGCCGCGTGACTCGGTCAGGTAGACGCCCGGGCCGACGCAGTCGAGGGCGCGTTCGCCGTAGGTCACATAGTCCCACTCGAACATGGCGTGCCTGTTCTCGACCGTTCGGCGGAACGTCTCCAAGAACTGGACGTTCCACACGCCGTAGGGAGGCTCACCCTTCAGGGAGTGGACGGACCCGCAGCCGTAGCGATCACCGATCTCCCGCTTGAGCAGGCGCCCCCACGTGGCCGGCACGGACAGGATCTGCATCGGCGCCCAGCGCATCTTCATGAGGTTGCCGTACTTGTCCTTCGTGCCCACGGCATCTGGATGGCCGATCTCGAACGTCTGCGTCCGGGTGCCAGGATTGGACGACACCGGGCACCCGAATCCGCCGACGCCAGCGCAGATCGCGTACTTTCCGTAGGAGTACTCCTTGTAGGTGCGGTGCTTGACCTTCTCCCACACGCCGAACCGGCCGCTGTGCGGCAGAAGGGACGGGTTCTTCGCCATCACATCCGCGTTGTAGCCATAGCGCGAGATCCGATCACCGATCTCCATGAGGACGGTGGCGCTGAGAGGCGTGCCCTTGCCTTCGCCCGGGACGACCTTGTAGAGCTTGCCGTCGCCGCCGACGTAGGCGAAGGTGCCCGGCGACACATCCGGGATCCGGTGGTAGCCGAAGGCGCCCGCCACGGTCCAGCGGCTGCCCTCTCCAAAGATCCTCTGGTCGGCGAGGGCCGCCTCCGAGCGCGCCTGAGGCGACTTGCCCTTGAGTTCCTTCGCCGCAGGTAGCAGGGCGCCGTAGAGGAACATCATGTCGCGGTAGTAGGTCATCACGGGCAGGAACGTCGTAGCGAGTTGACGGGTCACCACAACGGGCTGGAGCGGGAGTTGCCCGGGACTCGCGGCGCCGGAGTCGCGATCCTGCTGGCGCTTGGCCACCTTCCAGAGATTGTGCAGAAGCCCGACTGACGGCTGGCCCTCAATCCCGGCGAAGTACTCGGTGGCCTGCTCGATAGTCAGCGTGATCTTGGCGATCTGACCGAGGAAGAACTCCTTCGACTCAGCCAGGCCCTCAGCGACAGGCACTCCCGGCAGGGCGACACCTGCGTAGCCCGTGCACGTCGCCCCCGCTGTCACCGCCTTGTCGGAGCACGTCGACATTGCCTCCCACGCCTTGCCGGCCTCGAAGATGTGGGCCCGCACCGGCGCGAGATCCTTGAGCGCCTTCGTCAGGTCCTGGGCGTCGATCGCCTTTTGCAGAGAATCGAGCGCTGCATTCGTCTGCGCCTGGTTCTGGGCAATCTGTGCCTCAATCTGCTTGAGTTTGGTGGCAACGTCCCTGATGGTCGGCTTCTTCTCGCATTTCAGGCCGTCCTTCGTGAAGGCATCGCACGTAAAGATGGCCGCGGCAGCTCCAATTGCCTGCTTCGCCAGTCCGGCGTAGTCGATGCGCGGCACGGGGGCGACGGAAGCCACGACCGGGGCGGCTGCGCTCACCGCCGCAGGCGCCGGCTCAGTAACCGGTGGGGCCACCGCTGAAGCGGGCGGCCCCATCATGAACCCGGCCCCCAGGGCGAGGGCCGAAGTCAGGACGATCGGGACAGCGATGCGGCGCATGGGGACCTCTCGGACAGCGTTATCGGACGACGACCATAATTGGGGCTCGCGGTAAATTAGCGACTCGTGTCCTGTGAAGCAAGCGCACCCGAGCATGCGTGAGGGGCGGGTCCCTTGCGGGAGCCGCCCCTCACGTACAGCAGGATTGCCGGGGACTCCTAGAAGTCCATGCCGCCCATATCGCCGCCGCCCGGCATCGCCGGGGCCGACTTCTCAGGCTTCTCCGCCACGACCGCCTCCGTCGTGAGGAAGAGGCCCGCGATGGAGGCTGCATTCTGCAGGGCCGAGCGCGTCACCTTGGCCGGATCAATGATGCCGGCCTTGATCATGTCGACGTACTCGCCGTTGGAGGCATCCAGTCCGTGCCCAGCGGGCAACTCCTTGACCTTCTCCACGACGACGCCGCCCTCGAGGCCGGCGTTGAACGCGATCTGCTTCAGCGGAGCGCTGATAGCGGCGCGCACAATATCGGCGCCGACGGCCTGCTCATCGGTGAGGCCCATGGCGTCGATCTTGGGGCCAGCGGCCACCATCGCCTGGATCAGGGCCACGCCACCGCCGGGCACGATGCCCTCCTCGATGGCCGCCTTCGCATTGCGCACGGCGTCCTCGATGCGGTGCTTGCGCTCCTTGAGCTCGACCTCTGTTGCCGCACCGACCTTGATGACGGCGACGCCGCCGGCCAACTTGGCGAGGCGCTCCTGGAGCTTTTCGCGATCGTAATCGGAATCCGACTTCTCGATCTCCGCACGAATCTGGTTGACCCGACCCGCGATCTGATCTGGATCACCGGATCCCTCGACGATGGTCGTCTCGTCCTTGGTGACGACCACCTTGCGTGCACGGCCGAGCAACTCCAGGCCGGTGCTCTCCAGTTTGAGGCCAACCTCTTCCGAGATGACCTGGGCACCGGTGAGGATCGCGATGTCCTGCAACATCGCCTTGCGGCGATCGCCGAAGCCCGGAGCCTTGACAGACACGGAGCGGAAGGTGCCACGGATCTTGTTGACCACCAGGGTCGCCAGGGCTTCGCCCTCGACGTCCTCGGCGATGATCGCGAGTGGCTTGCCTGACTGCATGACCTTTTCGAGGATCGGCAGCAGGTCCTTCACGGACGAGATCTTGGAGTTGACGATCAGCAGGTAGGGGTCCTCGAGGACCGCTTCCATACGCTCAGGGTCGGTGACGAAGTAGGGCGAGATGTAGCCCTTGTCGAAGCGCATGCCCTCGGTGAGCTCCAGCTCGAGGCCGAAGGTGTTGGACTCCTCGACGGTGATGACGCCTTCCTTGCCGACCTTGTCCATGGCTTCGGCGATGAGCTCGCCGACCTCCATGTCACCGCCAGCAGAAATTGCCGCCGTCGAAGCGATTTGCTCCTTGGTCTCGACGTCCTTGGCCATCTCCAGCAGCTGTGCGCTCACGACCTCAACGGCCTTCTCGATGCCCTTTTTCAGTGACATCGGGTTGGCGCCAGCCGCGACGTTGCGCAGGCCTTCCTTGACGAGGGCCTGGGCGAGAACCGTGGCCGTGGTGGTGCCGTCACCGGCAACATCGTCGGTCTTCTTGGCGACCTCTTTGACGAGTTCAGCGCCAATCTTCTCGTAGGGGTCCTCAAGATCGATCTCCTTGGCGATGGACACACCATCGTTGGTGATCGTGGGGGCTCCCCACTTCTTCTCGAGAACCACGTTGCGGCCCTTGGGGCCGAGGGTGACCTTGACGGCGTCAGCGAGGACGTTCATGCCTCGCTCAAGCGACCGACGGGCCTCCTCATCGAATGCGATCATCTTTGCCATGGGGTGAGGTTCCTCCCGGAACGATGTGGGGGGGGAAAATCCCCTCCTCCGCGGCCGATGCCCGCGACGGACGGCTCCGCATCCGACGGAGCCTCATCGGCCAAATTCTTGTCACTCGACAGGGTCGAGTGCTAACCCAATATTGGCACTCTCCACCTGAGAGTGCAAATCCAGGGGGGCCGACCTCGCGCGGGCAGCACCGTTATGACCCGATCCGGTCGTTCTTCGGGAATCTCAGCGAGTTTTCCTCCCTCATTCCCCCGAAGAACGGCCCCGGATTCCCCCGAAGAAGGACCCCGGGGGGCCGCCATCCAGGGTCCCCCGGCCTGCCGGACGCGGGGCCCGCACCCGGCAGGGGAGACTAGTCAGGTGCATCCTGACGCTAAGGCCTGGTTTCGTCGCAATACCTCCAGCGCCGCCGACTGGTCCCGAGCCGACGTGACCCGGGCCAAGGCCGGCCGAACCGTCAGCGTGATCATCCCCGCCCGTGACGAGGCAGAGACGGTGGGAGCCATCGTGGCGTCCATCGTCACCAACCTGATGGACGGGGATGCGCCCCTGGTGGATGAGCTGCTCGTGGTCGACTCAGACAGCCAAGATGACACGGCCACCGTCGCTCGGGCCGGCGGGGCCCGGGTCCTGGCCACCGACGCGATCCTCCCGCTGATCCCTCCCGTGGCAGGCAAGGGCGAGGCCATGTGGCGGGGACTCGCGGCGACCGACGGCGATTTCGTGGTCTTTGTCGACGCCGACCTTCGCTCCTTCACACCGGAGTACGTCGTCGCGCTGCTCGGGCCCCTGATGACCGACACCAACATCCGCCTGGTCAAGGCGGCGTACGCACGGCCACTCGTCAATGACTCGGGGGTGCGGATCGGCGGCGGTGGCCGCGTCACCGAACTCGTTGCTCGCCCGCTGCTCAACCTGCACTGGCCGGAGTTGGCCGGTGTCGCCCAGCCTCTCGCCGGAGAGTACGCCGCGCGACGAGACACCCTCGAGGACGTGCCCTTCCCCTGCGGCTACGGCGTTGAGATTGCCCTGCTCATCGATATCGCCGCTCGTTGGGGAATCAACGCCATCGCGCAGGTGGACCTCGGCGAACGCCTACATCGACATCAAGATCAGCAGCGACTCGGCCTCATGGCCGCGGAGATTTGGCAGGTTGCCCTTGCTCGACTCGATCCACATGGTCTCCTCCCTCGCAGCGGAGAGACCCTGGCGCAGTTCACCTACGGGCCGCAGGGCCTGGAGGTCGCCGACCATCACGTCGATGTCCTGGCTCGACCCCCGATGCGCGAGATCCGCTCCGCCTCCACCGCAACCCGCCGGTAGTTCCTCACCGCCCGGCCCCCCGCGACTGCGGGAATGATCAGCGGGCATCCAGGTCGATGCCGAGGCGCCGCGCCGATCTGACCCGCTGGCGAGCCGCCCGCATTCGACGCAGGCGCTTGACGAGCATGGGATCAAAAACAAGGGCAGCAGGGGTGTCAATAAGTCCATTGAGGATTTGGTAGTAGCGCGTGGAACTCATCTCGAACAAGTCGCGAATAGCCTGCTCCTTGGCGCCGGCGTACTTCCACCACTGACGCTCAAACTCAAGGATGCGTCGATCACGCTCCGAGAGTGCAGCGGCTGCCTGATCGGTGTCGAGGCGAGCTGCGCCCGAGTCCATGCCAGCGACTCCTAAGGGAAGAGACGGGCACCACATGATGCCCGGGGTTGTCTCGCCATCGTAGGAGGTTGCGGCAGACAAGTCATTCACCACGGTTGCCGCGCGTCGCATGTGTCGAATCCATGCGATCAGCCATGTCGGCGATCTGAACCTGAAGTTGTTTGACCTGAGCAACCAGGGTTTCCAGTGTGGTGTCCTCCTGCTGCACCGCCCGGGGTACGCCGATCGCGGGCGACGGATGGGAGCGGCGGTGCTGCTGTGGCTGCCGTGGCTGTTGTGGCTGCTGTGGCTGCTGTGGCGGCGGCGACTGGGCATCCGCATCGGATACCGGTCCTGCTGCTGTCGGTGCTGATGTCGCCGCGGAGTTGGGACTGTTGATGAAACGGGACGCCACAGCCGCGGTCACGGCACCAACACTGGCCGCTCCCGTGAACATGATGACGACCGCGACGACACGGCCGGGGCTGGTGATCGGATGGAAGTCGCCGTAGCCAACGGTGGTCACGGTGACAAATCCCCACCACACCGCATCCCCGAAGGACACGATGTTGGCGCCGGGGGCATCGATCTCAAAGATGAGCGTGAACAGCGCACCGAAGGTCACCACAAAAAGCACGGCATAGAGGGCGTAGAGGCCGACCATCTTGGCGATGGAATTGCGGTCACGCTTCATGCGAATCACGGCAGAGATGACCAAAATGATGCGCAGGGGAGGGAAGGCGAGAGCAATGAAGAGGGGCCAAGTTCGCGAAAGGAAGTACTTCTTACGCGGGTCGAGCACAAAGCGAATGGTCAGGTCCGCAGCGAAGATCAGCCACGTGACGCCACCCAGGATGTTGCCCTCGCGGCGGTACATCGGCTGCAACTCGGGCACCCAGGAAAAGAACGCCGAAACGAGCCACAGCATGGCGGCGAGGAACATCGGCACGGTTGCGATGGAGTCGTACCTACGCTGTGCGGATGTCAACTGCTCCTGGTCCTGCGGCTGCGCGATGAGGCGGCGCCACAGACTGGTCTTGGGCCGGCTCGCCGGTGTGCCCGAATCAGGGCCTGACGCACTCATGATCTAAGCCTCTCAGGTGGCGCAGGCTCAGGCCCTGCGACGGCGACGGCGACGCGCGCGAATTATGGTCCAGGAGAAGAAATAGCCCATACCGTTGGTGGCCCAGTGCAGGCCCATCGGCGCGATCACGCTGCCGGACACCAGTCTCAGCCCGGCGAAGACAACACCGGCGATCGTCGTGGTGATGACCGTCAGGACCACGGCCAGGATGTTGCCCCGACGACCCTTGCCGACGACTGACCCCAGGGCCGCACTCTGCTCATGGGTGCCGATGGAGGGCAATACGTGCCAGAGGCCGAAGAGCACCGCCGAGATGATGATCGCCCAGACCACTCCGAATCGCCGCGCCAGCATGGAGAAGAGCACCGCTCGAAACGCGATCTCTTCAAACAGGACCGTGCCGAAGGGGACCTCGACCAGGGCTTGGAACATCAGCCGGGGCCCACTGAGCTCCGCAACGCGCTCGTCCTGCATGGCATTGCGCCCGCGCCGGAATGTCGCGGCCACGAGATAGCCCACCGTGACGACGATGATGCAGCCCACTCCCCACAGGAAGCCGGGCACAAGGTAACTCCAGCCCAGGCCCATGTTCGTCCAGCTATTGCCATCAAGGAGTCCGATGGCCAAAAGCCCGAAGGAGCCTCCGAACGCCCACAGCAGATAGTGCCCCTGGGGAGCTATTCGGTTGTTAACAATGTTGAAGGCGATGAGGACGACGATGACGAGCATCAGCGGCCACCACGGCAGGCCCGATACCTGCTCCGGAGCCGTGATGGTGAACACCACTTGAGCCTACGGCTAACGTGAGCGTGGTGACGCCCTACGCCGCCCTACGCCGACGCACCGGTGAGTCGCCCGCAGCGCCGCTGGTCACATACGTCGATCCCGAATCAGGCGTACGCATGGAACTTTCTGCGACCAGTCTGGACAACGCCGTCGCCAAAACCGCCGGGCTCCTCCGAGATGAGTTGGACGTATCACCCGGTGATCACATCGCGATCCACCTTCCTTGGCATTGGCAGCGCGCCGTATGGCTGGGTGCATGCGCCGCCACGGAGACGGTCTTCGCGGCTGATGCGGCCCCCGTGGACTGCGCAGTGTGCGTCATGGACAGGCACCACCTCGACCAATCAGGTGGCGCTGGGGAAGACGTCCTCGTCTCGCTGGACCCCTTTGGCCTCCCTGACGGTGGGCCCATCCCGCCGGGGGTCACGGAGGCGGCCGTTGCGATGCGGTCGCATCCGGATCGATTCAACGCCTATGTCGAGCCACGCGGCGATGCACCGCTCCTCGCCATCGGCGGTGGAGTCGTGACCTCCGACGCCGTCATGGAGATGGGCCACCACCTGGCGCAGGTCCGTGGGCTCGCCCCGGGTGCACGCGTGGCCGTCCTCCCGGACGATCCTGATCGGGACATCCTGTTGCTGGCCGTTCCCCTCGCACTCAATGGATCCGTCGTTCTCCTGGGTCGAGAGACGCCCCAGGTGCCCCGCCTGCTGTTGGATGAGGACGCCGTACTCACGAAGGAATCACCATGAACACCTCACGGTGGAGCATCGCTTCGCACAACTCGGTGCTGTGCATGGGGTCACGCAACTCGGTGCTGTCCATTGGGTCCGTCGGTTCCGTGCTCTCCATCGGATCCATCGGTTCGTGCGCGAGCGCGCTGTCGATCGGGTCCTTCGCCAGTGCCGTGTCCATAATGTCGAGCCTGTCACTCGGCTCGGTGATGTCCTCGCGAGCGGTCACCCGCCTGGTCAGTGCCCGACGTGGGTGAGTCCCTCAGCGGGGGAGTTACAAGACCTTGGCAACACGGGTGCGACTACTGGCCACCGGAGTGCCGCCATCCATCACAATCACACGCCAGCTGTAGGTCGTGCCCTTCCCTGTGACAGCGACACCGATGGCGAAGCGTCCGGAGGCGTCGGGACTGACCGAACCGCGGTCCTGCCAGGCTCCGCCGTTGACCTGTGTTTGCCTCAGCACGGTCAAGCCCGCTCGCGGCTTCTTGATGATCCCCGACAGCGTGACGAGGGTGCCATCTTTGACGTCACCGGCCGGGTTAGCCACGAGAGTGACACCGCCCTTGGGCAGTGGTGCCGATCCAACGACATCCTGGTCTGTGATGCGCGTGATGAAGGGGGATTTGACCGTGGTGAAGCCCACCGCAGCACGGAACTTCCCGATGGAGAGGGTGCTCTTCCTTCCATCAAGGCTGCGTGCCGTGATCGCTTTGACCGATCCCGCTGCGTCACCCGGCTCGGGTTTGAGCTCCATGATGTCCGGCAGGCCGAAAAACTGCTGCACGCGAGCCTGAGTGATCGTCGCCGACCAACTGCGGTAGGGATTGCCGGGAGCGTCGTAGCTCCAGTCATCCACGACACTTTGGGCCCACGGGACTCCCGCCCCACCCCATGCCTGCTGCGCCGAGATCGTGCGACCGCCCGTCGCCGCCGTGTAGAACGCATTGATCGGCTTGCCCTGGAAGAGTGCGGTGAGGCCGTTCCCCTCATTTTTGCGGGTGGCATCCACCGCTTCCGCCCACTGATTGGCGTCCCCGTATTGGCTCTCGGACAACCAACCGCGGAAGGTCTGGTCGTACTTGGGCCCGTCCCCGTCGTCCATGTGGCATCCGCAGTCGGCGTCGAGCCCGAGCGACACCTGCGAGAGGGCGTACGACCTCGAGGCGATTGCCTGTGCCTCCAGTGCTGCCGCCGGCCATGTGGGATTCACCTCCGCGATGCCCTTGAGGTATTCGTCGCCAAGACGCAGCGTGTTGATCACCATGAGACGGCGCCCCGCCGATGTCGTCGTCGTCGTGAGGTCGACGGTGCCGTAACGGTAGCGATGGCCGGGACTGGCAAAGGTCTCCCCCGCGCCTGCGACATTCAGCAGCGCGGGCGTCGAGCCGGCCGTCCCGGGATCACGCGTGCCGGACCATCGCAGCGTGACGGTCTTGCCGCGGCCGAGCAGACCATTGCGACCACCATCAACGCGCCTCACGGTGACGAATCGCCCCGACGGCGCGAAGCTCAGATGTGCGCCGACACCGACGGTGACGGTCTTTTGCCCAAATCGCGCTTCCATCTGTCCGCCAGCACCACCGAGATCCTCCACTCGGGCATGTGCCTGGTTCGACTGCTGGAGGAGCGCGATTTTGACATCGACGGTGTCCGGATGGTCCGCGACCGATACCCCGGGGTAGTAGTACTCAACGATTTTGCGCGGCGTCCACCGCTTCGGGTCCTCGGTCGCCATGGCGAAGGCACCCCACTGGGAGAGCCCGACCCCGTGTCCGTATCCGGTGCCCTCGACCGTGAATTGCGCGGGCGGCGTGCACGGATCCGGAGGTGAGTCAGCCGTCGCCGCGATGCGCGCCGTCCCCGTCCACGGGAAGAGAGATTTGGTCCCGCTTGTCGCACGAATATCAAAGGTGTATATCCCCGGGGGCACGAGCCTGCCCCGACTGTCCCGCAGATCCCATGCCATGCGCACGGTCGCCGCTCGAGGCGTCGAGGCGGTCAGCGTCCTGACGGGATCACCACAGGCGTTGGAGACCGTGAGGGTCGCGTCCATGGGGCCGTTGGATCGCGGTGTCAACGTGATGGTGCGATCTGACCCCCAGGGGGTGCGGTCACCCCGGATGGAGGGGGGGAAGAAGTTGCGTCCCTGGCGTGCCGACACCGCGAGGCGGATGTGCTCAAGTGTGGGGCGGAGGAAGACTCCCGGGCAGGAGGTAGCACCCACATCGCCGTGGCCGGAGATCGTCTTGGCGGAAAGTTTCTCACCCGGCCAATACAGGGACGTGGTGCCTTGCCCCGGTCCGGGACCTGCCGAGGTGAGCACCGATGTCCCGAGCGGATTGACGTTGGCACTGTCGAACTTCCACGCGATGAGATCGCTGATGGCGTCGAGAATGGACTCCTTGGTGGGCTGATCCGGATCGAGTGAATCAGCATTGCCGAGGAAGGAGACGGCGAACGTCTCAGAGTTGAAGCCGGAGGTGTGGGCCCCCACCACATTGCGGTCCATCCCACCCGCTCGACCCTCGTACAGGCGCCCGAAGCGATCGACCATGAAGTTGTAGCCGAAGTCATTGACCTTGATGCCCTCGGTGAACCAGGAGTAGACATTGCGCATCTGCTGCGCTGCCTGGCCGGGCGTGTAGTTGTTGGTCGACACCACGTGATGGACAAAGGCGACCTTGAGGGTGTCGGAATACGTGGTCGTGCCCCGACGCAGGGACTCATCAGCGCCCCACTGGGCACGGGTGATGATTGTGGGCCTGCGCACCGCAGCCTGCGCGGTGGCTGCAGGGGTGTCCGCCGCGAGCGTGGCGTCCTCAGGCCGCTCGGGGTTGTCAATCATCGTCAACTCCGTACCAGCCGGGACGAGTCCCGAAGGGGTGTCAATGCGCACCTGCACCCCGGTGGCACCATCGGTGACGACCGGCTCCGTGGCGAATCGCGCCCGCTGGCCCTCCTCGGTGTCCGGATCGGGGAGGTGGTCACTGACCGGTACCTCCATCCACGGCAGCCACTGCCCGTCCTGCTTCACCCTCAAGACGATGCGGGTCGCCGGATCGAAGGGCGCCGCCGCGGTGATGCCGACCAGCCCGAACGCCTCCGTCTCGGTCGCAGGGATCGCAGCCGCGGCGCGTAGATCGGGAGTCTTGGCCCGCGGTCCGGCTACGGCGACGCGCTCATGGGCATGGCCCTCACCCGCGATCGGGATCGGCGTCGTCGGCGCCGGGGTGGAGGCCAACGCCCCCGCAGGAATCCCCTCAAGGGCAAACGCCCGGACATCGGCCCGCACGGGCCCCGGGGGATCAGCAAAACTTGCGGCGACGGGGAGAGTCAGCGTGGCCGGGATGACCAGGACGGCGGTCACCACCGCGAGAACTCTCACTCTTGGAGGGTGCCCGACATATGACCAGGGTGGCAAGCCGACTCACCCAACTCAGGCGTCACTCTGATCACATTCCCAGGGGATTCTGCCGCGCGGAGGCTTGACGGCGGCGCGGCGCAGGCGTGTGTCATCCCAGGGGATTCCATGACCAGCCCCTCATCGGCCCGCGCGGCCGAGGAGGAACCGAGCCTCCCGGGCACGCGTCCCTCCTCCGTCGACGAGTCCGGCCGCCCTTACCCTGGAGTCGCCGAGGATTCGAGAAATCGGTGACGGGGTCGCCAGCCGGAGGGAGTTGCCACACATGCGCCAGCGCTGGCCCCGCACACTCCTGAGCATCGGGGCGGGCATCGTCCTCATCCTGAGCCTGACCGGCGTGGCGATTGATATCGCCACCAGCCGGCTGGAGGGCAACATCACCGCGGTGGACATCAGCGCAACAACGGGCCGAGACCACGTGCCCGTCCAACTGGTGGATGAGGCCGGCAACTACCAGGCCACGAACGTCTTGCTCATGGGCAGCGATAGTCGCGAGGGTCAAACGTCCAAGAAGTACGGAGATCCCGATGTCTACACGGGCCAGCGCTCGGACACAACAATCCTGCTGCACCTGTCAGCCGATCGGTCCTTTGCCACGGCCGTGAGCATCCCCCGTGACACCTGGGTCATGCTGCCCGAGTGCCAGGCCGACGGCCAGACCGTCGGGGCCTTTGAGGCCAAGTTCAACACGGCGTTCGAGATCGGCGGCCCCGGGTGCACCGTCAAACTCGTTGAGCAAATGACGGGAATCACGGTCAACAATTTTGCCGTCGTCGACTTTGAGGGTTTCAAAAACGTCGTCAATGCTCTCGGCGGTGTCGAAGTGTGCCTGACTGAGCCCGCGAGCGACCCGGCCAGCAAACTCGAATTGCCCGCGGGTACCAGCGTCATTGATGGTGAGCAGGCACTGTCCTTCGTGCGGGCACGCAAGACCCTGAGCGATGGAAGCGACCTGAGTCGGATCAAGCGTCAGCAGGCATTCCTCTCCTCGATGATTCGCGAGGCCTCCTCCACGGGTCTGCTCCTCAATCCCGTCAAGCTCTATTCCACCCTCGACGCTGCAACATCCGGTCTGACAACCGACCCGGGACTCGCCAACATCGACGTCCTGCGTGACCTAGCCCTCAGTGTGCGCGGCATGGCCCCCGGTGACATCGCCTTCCTGACCATGCCGTGGGTGGAACGCGGTGACGGGGAAAATGTGCTCATCGATGAGGCAGCTGCCGCACCCGTGTGGCAGTCCATCGCGAACGACGTGCCCTGGATCAAGCCCAAGAAGGCGTCCCCGGGCACGGGCCAGTCCGAGTCGAAGGTCACCGTGCAACCTGGCGAGGTGACGGTCCAGATCCTCAACGGCAGTGGCGTCTCCGGGCGTGCTGCCGAAGTTGCTGCGGCACTCGAGGCCCAAGGATTCATCATCGCCGGGGTGGGTGATGCTGATCGAGCCGACTACACCGTCACCGAGATCAGGCACGATGCTGCCTCCGCCGAGGCCGCCCGCACCGTGCTCGCGGCGCTTCCGGGAGCATCGACGGTGGCCGACATCAATGCCTCAACGATCACCATCGTCATCGGCACGTCGTACGCCGGCGTCGAGAGCGTCGTTGCTGATCCTGATGCTGGCACCCCAGATTCGTCAACGGCGCGCGAAGAGGACGAGATCACGGCCGCGACGACGGCCGACAAGGTGCGCTGCGCCTAGTCCGGGACCCGGCACCTGAGAGCCCACGCCTCACGCAGGCGGCAGGCTCAAGACCGCCGCACCCTTTTCGAAGGCGAAGCGTTCGACGGTGAACTCGGGGTATCGGCAGAGCCAATCGTCTGCGATCTCCTGCTCGTCGCGGCGGATCATGTCGTCTAGGACAACGGTCGCGCCGACCGAGAGCCGATCACGCAGGGCGAGCAGTGCCGGCCAGCGGGCCTGGGCGACACCCTGACCGGGCGGGCCATCAATGCACAGCAAATCGATACCGGTGAGATCCGCGAGGGCGCCCTGGTCGTACCACGTCACGCGACGTCCCCCGATGTCCTCAGTCACAAGCGGAGCGTGAATCACACTGAGCCAGGTATCGACCCCCTGGCGCTGTGCGAGCACGCGTGTCGCCTCGGCAAAGTGTGCATCATGGTCGACGCCGATCACGCGACCGTCATAGCCGGCAACCCGCATGGCTCCCGCCATCCACACGCTGGATTGGCCGCTCCCGAGGTCAACGACGAGAGAGGGTCTGTGTTCCACAACATAACCGGCCAACCAGAGCAGCAGATCCTCCGAGGCCGCCCAGGTGCCGGGGCGCGGCATGGGCAGGGGCATGGGGACGAGACGCATGAGTTGCATGTAATCCTCAAGGAGGACCACCTGGTCATCGACCTTGTCGTTGATGGAGATGCGCATATCGCGCAGGGTTTGCTCGGTGTGTTTGGCTGACTCCCGCATCTGGGGTAGCACACCCGCCGCGCGCTGTGCTTCTCGCTCGGCATTCGCTGCTCGATCGCGCGTTTCGCGAATTGCCCTCGTGAGAATCTCATGCCGCTTATCGGCGATCGAACGCATTCCTTCGAGTCGGTGCTGTAGGGCATGTTCGATGCGCGCAGAGCGGCCCACACTGGCGCGCGACCACATCAGCGCCTGGCCCAAGATCGCACCCACGATGCCCCCGATGACGGTGGCCGTGATGGTGGCGGCAATCGGAGCCGACAGCGTCCAGGCCAGCGCCCCGACGAGCACCGCCAGGATGACTGCCACACCGACCACGGGCAGTCGGGATTTCATCGGGCCTCCAGATGTGAGTCGACAGACACGTGCCTGCCGAAACCGGCACGCCGGCATGCCGAGGCTACTCTTCCGGACGTGGACCCAGACCGTGTGGACCAGGATCGTCACGACCTCCCGGGAGTGTCCGTGGTCATGCCGGTGTTGGACGAGGCGGCGCACCTCGGCGCGGCCGTTTCCGCGATCCTGGCATCGGACTACCCCGGTGACCTCGAGGTTGTCCTGGCCCTCGGGCCCTCACGTGATGGCACCCACACCGTTGCCGAGACTCTCATGGCGGATCCTCGGGTGCGGGCCGTGAGCAATCCCACGAGTCGCACAGCAGCGGGCCTCAACGCCGCGATTGCTGCCTCGCGCCACGATGTCATCATGCGCGTGGACGGCCACGCGATCATCCCGCCCGACTACATAGCGACAGCGGTGCGCACCCTGGACTCCACCGGTGCAGACAATGTTGGCGGCATTATGGGGGCCGAAGGCACGACCGACATGGAACGTGCCGTCGCCGCAGCGATGACCTCGTGGTTCGGCGTCGGTGCTGCGGCGTTCCATCTTGGCGGCGAGCCGGGCGAGGCACTCACCGTCTATCTCGGCTGCTTCCGACGGTCTGCACTCGAACGTGTCGGAGGTTTCGATGAGTCCATGGTGCGTGCACAAGACTGGGAGCTCAATCACCGTATTCGTAGCACGGGTGGACTCATTTGGTTTACGCCCGAGATGCGGGTGAGTTACCGTCCCCGATCCAGTCTGCGGCGCCTGGCACGTCAGTACCACGAGTACGGACGGTGGCGCCGTGAGGTGGCGCGGCGCCATCCCGAGACCGTCTCCCTGCGCTATCTCGCGCCACCGCTGACACTCATCGCCGTCATCGGTGGCTTCACCATCGGCGCTGCGGGCCTCGTGTCGGGATCGCGACCGCTCACGATGGCCTTCATCGTGCCCGCCGGCTACCTCCTCGGCAATCTCACCGCCAGTGTGCGGGCGGCCCGGGGACTCCCATGGACGTCTGCCCGCTGGCTGCCCGCTGTCTTCTCCACGATGCACGCATCGTGGGGCGCCGGCTTCCTGCGCGGAGCCCGCTGACTACCTCAGCTATCCAGGCCCTGCTCACGTAGTCGCTTGATTGCTGCCCGTCGCTCCAGCCGCGACGTACGCCGGATCTGCGCCTCCTGGAATCGGAGTCGATCGTGCTCGGTCTCGGGTTGGACCGGCGGCACAGGCCGTGGGCGTCCCTGCGCGTCGATGGCGACGAAAACCAGATGCGCCGTGGCAACGTGCACCTCACCCTCGAGGCCCATCCGCTGCACCGTGACGCGGATGCCCACCTCCATGCTCGTGCGGCCCGACCAATTTACCTGAGCGCGAGTCGTGAGCAGATCTCCCAGTTTAACCGGCTCAAGGAAGGCCATCTGATCCATAAACGCCGTCACCGCCGGACCATTCGAATGGCGCACAGCCGCGACAGCTCCCGCTTCATCAACGGAACGCATGATGACTCCACCGTGCACATCACCGTAGTTATTGGCATCCATGACACCCATAACCCGAGCCAGGGTGACCTTCGACCGCTCCGTCGGGACGGGCTCGCCCGTGAAGTCACTCGGCACAGGGTCGAGTGCCATGTCAGCCCACGTTCCGATCACAGATGCTGGCATTCGTGAAGCGACCCTGCTGCCCCATCATGATCCCGTCCTCCCCGCGCAACACCGGAGCGGACCGGTGATGATGCGCAACAACCCTCGAGCATTGGCAAGCCTAGCGGCGGGGCGATCGCTGGCTGAACGGTGCCGACTAGGCTCACCGCGTGCGCATGAGCGTGGTGGGGACCGGATATCTGGGAGCAACACATGCGGCCTGCATGGCTGCCCTGGGCCACGATGTCATTGGCATCGACACGGATCCGGCCAAGGTCGCAGCCCTCTCCTCCGGCACGGTGCCGTTTTGGGAGCCGGGTCTGGATACGGTCCTGCAGGACAGCCTCCGGTCGGGTCGTCTGCACTTCACGACGGATGTCACCGAGGCGACCGACGCCGCGGTGCACTTCATATGCGTGGGCACTCCCCAGCGCTCCGACTCCCCCGCTGCAGATCTGACTCACGTCCACGGTGCCGTCTCAGCCTTGCTGCCCATCCTGACCCCCGAGTCCCTGGTTGTGGGCAAGTCCACCGTGCCCGTCGGCACCGCGGCAGAAATCGCCGACCACGTGGCTGCCACCGGGGCACGTGTCGCCTGGAATCCCGAGTTCCTGCGGGAGGGGCACGCCGTCGATGACACGTTGCATCCTGACCGACTGGTCTTCGGCGTACGCGACGCGATCAGCGAAGCAACACTGTGCGAGGTGTACGCAACCCTGCTCGCCGACGGGACCCCCCTGCTCGTCACGGACTTCGCCACGGCCGAACTCGTCAAGGTGTCTGCCAATGCCTTCCTGGCAACCAAAATCTCGTTCATCAACGCCATGGCGGAGGTGTGTGAGGCGACCGGTGGCGACATCCTCACGCTGTCCACCGCGCTGGGCCTTGATCCACGCATCGGACCTCAATTCTTGCGCGCCGGGCTGGGCTTTGGCGGAGGTTGCCTACCCAAGGATATTCGGGCCTTCATGGCGAGAGCGGGTGAGCTCGGCGTCGATGAGGCACTGATGTTTTTGCGCAATATTGACGACATCAACATCCGGCGCCGTCAACACACCGTCGACCTCACGATCGAAGCTCTCAACGGGAGTGCCCGCGGTCGCCGCGTCGCTGCATGGGGTGCGGCGTTCAAGCCCGACAGTGACGACGTGCGCGACTCCCCAGCACTGCATGTCGCAGCGGCGTTGCGTGAGGCCGGCGCCGACGTTGTTGTGCACGATCCGCGGGCCATGGACAATGCGCGTCGGCTCTTCCCCGATCTGTCCTACGCCGCATCCGCCCTTGATGCAGCACGCGACGCCGATGTCGTCCTGTTGCTCACGGAGTGGCGCGACTACAACGAATTGGATCCTGCCGAGGTCGCGGCTGTCACCCGTCAGGCATCCCTCATTGATGCGCGCAATGCCCTGGATGTCGATCGCTGGCGCAGTGCCGGGTGGACCTACCGGGCACTCGGGCGACCCCTCGCCTGACCCATCGCCGCCCGGCCCATCGCCGCCCGGCCCATCGCCCGGCCTGTCGTTCTTCGGGAAAAAGTGCGAGGAAAACTCACTCAATCTCCCGAAGAAGGTCCACCCCGGTGCCGCACGACTCATTCACCGCGGACGAGCGCACCCTTGTGCAGTGCGGACTCGCGCAGTGCCTCCTGGAAGGCGACCATCGCGCCACGTAGGTCTGCATCCCCCACCGCCAACATCCGCACCGCGAGGAGACCGGCATTGCGAGCATTCCCCACCGCCACCGTCGCGACCGGGACGCCCGCGGGCATTTGAGCCATGGACAGGAGTGAATCAAGCCCATCGAGGTGACTCAGTGGAATGGGGACACCGACGACGGGTAGCGGCGTGAGCGAGGCGACCATCCCGGGGAGATGCGCTGCCCCCCCGGCCCCGGCAATGATCACGCGCAGGCCTCGGTCCACAGCGCCCTCGGCGTACGCCACCATCTCCCGCGGCATGCGATGGGCTGAGACGACGTCTGACTCGTGTGGGATGCCAAACTCCACGAGCACCTCGGCAGCCGCCTGCATCACCGGCCAGTCGGAGTCGCTGCCCATGATGATCCCGACGATGGGACGCTCAGTCATTGATTACTCCCATGAGGTAGTCAGCAGCGTGGTGCGCTCGGTCGAGTAGATCCTCAAGGTCATCTCCCACCACCGTGACGTGGCCGAGTTTGCGATGAGGACGGATGGCCTTGCCATACAGATGCACCTTGATGCCCGGATCGCGCGCCAGGATGTGGGCGAAGGCCTCGTGCAAGGGCGGCAGATCCTCGGAGTCCACGGGACCCACGATGTTGACCATGACTGACCAGGGAGCCACAGCACGCGGGTCACCCAGGGGGAGGTCGAGCACAGCGCGTAGGTGATTCTCAAACTGACTGGTCACCGCACCATCAATGGTCCAATGCCCGCAGTTGTGCGGTCGCATCGCCAACTCGTTGATGAGCATCCCATCGTCGGTGTCAAACATTTCGACCGCGAGCATGCCGGTCACGTCGAGGGCGCGGGCGACCTCGAGGGCTATGGCCTGCGCCTGGAGGGCACGTTCATCATCGAGATCAGGACACGGTGCGACAACCTCACTGCACATGCCGTCGACCTGCACCGTCCGGACCACGGGATAGGCGACCGCCTGTCCATGGGGTGAGCGTGCGACCTGCGCCGCCAACTCCCGCCGGAAGTTAACGCGTTCCTCAGCGAGCCACGCAGCCCCTGCCGCAAGCGGAGTCTGGGCCACGAGGTCTCGAGCAGCATCGGCGCTGTCCACGACCCAGACACCGCGGCCGTCGTAGCCACCCCGTGACACCTTCAGGATGAGCGGCCATCCAAGCGTTTCACCGGCATGGTCAATATCGTCGGCGGTGTCAACGCGACACCACTTCGGCGCCGGAAGCCCGGCAGCATCAATGGCCGCACGCATCGTGATCTTGTCCTGGGCGTGCACGAGCGCCGCACTCCCCGGGCGCACGATGACACCGGACGCCTCCAGCGCCCTCAGGTGATCCGGTGGCACATGCTCGTGGTCGAAGGTGACCACGGAAACCCCATCGGTCACGCGCCTCAAGGCGTCCAGATCGTCGTGACTGCCGATCACCACATCCCCGCAGACCTGAGCTGCGGAATCCTCGGGGTCGGTCGCCAGGATCCGCAGGCCCACCCCGAGGGCGGCGGCGGGTGCGGCCGTCATCCGGGAAAGTTGTCCACCACCGATCATTGCGACACGGGGGGCTGGGGTGATGCGACTCACAGCCAGACCCTACCGACCTCGGTCACCCCCGAGTCCGGGGAGTTACCATCAGCGCATGTCGCAGCCGGCTCCCGCACCGGTCGCGCGCCCGTCACTCCTCGAGCGGCTGCGCGGCTCACTCAGTGCGCTCTATCGCGAGATAGCCAAGTTTGGCGTCGTGGGGGCCTTCGCCTTCGTCATTGATGTGGGGTTGTTCAACCTGCTGATGTACGTCGGTCCGCTTAATGACAAACCACTAACGGCCAAGGCCATAAGCGTCATCGCTGCGACGACCTTTGCCTACTTCGGCAACCGCTTCTGGACCTTCCGCCACCGTGGTCGCACCCACATGGGCCGCGAGTATCTTCTGTTTTTCGCACTCAACGGCGTGGCCATGGTGATCGCACTCACCTGCCTGTGGTTCAGCCACTACGCACTCGGCCTGGATAGCCCGCTCGCCGACAACATCAGTGCCAACGTCATCGGGGTGGGCCTGGGCACGCTTTTCCGCTTCTGGTCCTATCGCACATGGGTGTTCCCCGCCATCCCTGCCGATGATGCGGCTGATCGCGAATTGGCCGAACGCGACGCCGCCACGCCTATCTAGCAGTCACTCCGTCACCCACTCACTCTGCATCTCAAAGACGCGAATGACCCCCAGCCCGCGCACGCGGCGGGGGGCCAGTTGCCTGAGCCTCATGCCGGGAAGATCCGCGAGGTCCGCAGCCGTGGCTGCATCGACGAGTGTGGAGTCCGGTCGCGCCAGAGCCGTCAACCGGCTGGCGAGATTGACCGTGGAGCCAAACACGTCCCCCATACGACGTAGGACGGGCCCGCTTGCCAGGCCGACGCGGACCTGCGGAACATCCGGGTCCGCCGCATGCGCGTTGTGCAGACGCAGGGCGGTCTCGGCCGCCGTGGGGGCATCATCGGCGATGAAGAGGATCTCGTCCCCGACCGTCTTGACCAGGGTCGCGCCTGTCTCGGCCACCACATCTGCACTCACCGCCTCGAAGCGCTCGACAAGCAGCGCGAGATCGGCGTCCTCGAGTTGGCGACTCAGCCGCGTGAAACCCACCAGATCGGCAAAGCCCACGGTGCCGTGAGCGCTCGGCTCTCCTATCACCTCCGTGCGAGCCATACGTCGATCAAGTACGGCGGCCAATTGCCGCCGCCAGGCGTAGTCCAAAACCTTTTCCAGGGGATCGATGAGGGCCCGAGTGCGATCGACGATGCGGTCGGATACCTCCGGGTCACCGGTGAGGTCACGCCCCTCCAGGTGCTCCTGTTCCACCAGGAGACGTCCCACCGCCTCGGCCTGCCAATCCGCCAGTCGCGCGGTGGACTGCCCCAGGCTGCGAGCGATGACGACGGCCGTCTCGTCATCTAGCAAGCCGAGACCGATGAGGTCGCGCACAATCAGGAGGGCGTCCAGGTCAGCGTCGGTGAAGGCGGCAGCCCCACCGGTATCGGGGAACCCCAACGCGCGCCAGAGTGATCGCGCGAGTGTGTCGTGCACACCGGACAAGCGGATGAGATCCTCGCGCGTATACCTCGGCTGCGACCCGAGGATGATCTGCTCGAGTGCCTCCGTCGGGTCAGGTGCCATCGCCAGGCGGTAGTGGGTCGCCTCCCTGCTCGACGCTACGACGGCGACGACGATCGTCGTCCTCCTCGTGCAGGCGATAGACGTCACGTTGGATCACTTCGACGTTTGGTACGTCGTCGATCGCGAGACTCTCATCGCTCGCCGATGTGATCTCCAGGCGTCCGTAGTTGAAGATCCTGCCCATGACGCCCACCTCGAACGACACGTTGTTGACCTTGGCTAGGGGCATATCCCGCCCCTTCTTGGAGACGAGGCCTGCCCGGGTGATGATCCGGCGGTTGGTGAAGACATATTGCGTCGTCACCCAATAGAGAAAGGGCCTCACCACGAAGAAGATCAGGATGACGACGCCGAGCACGACGATCAGCGGCTGCCCGATGGTTTGGATCACTCCCCCTTCTGTCCACGACCAGGAGCCCAGCGATGTGTAGAGCCATACGCCGAGGAATACGGTCAAGAGCAGCCAGATGATGGGGAGGATGAGTGAGCGCCAGTGGGGACGCATCTCGAACTCGATGACTTCACCTTCGCCCAGCAACTTCGTCGGATAACCCATGAACGCATGCTCCCACGCCCACCGGGTCGGGCGCAGCCGCTCCGCAACCTGTCCTAGCCCTCAGGGGACATCAGGGAGCGGGCCGCAGCGTGGAGACATCACCAGCCGAGACGACTTCTTGGACGCCGGCCGCGGTCTGCACAATGAGTTCACCCGACGCCCCCAGGGCCACCGCCCGACCGGCGAGACTGCGCGAGCCCAGATCGACCGACACCTCACGTCCCAGCGTGACCGATAGGTGCTCGTAGTCTGATCGCATATCGTCCCCACGTCGCCATGCGTGATACGCATCGGCAACCGATGTGAGTGTCGCAATAAGAAGGTGCGTGCGATCCATCGCCACACCCAGGGTGCGCAGAGATCCGGCCCCGGGGGGCAACTCATCGACATCGTGATCAACGTTGATACCCACACCCACAACAACGGAGAGATCCGGCAGGCGCTCAGCGAGAACCCCCGCGATCTTCACGGGCGCGCATGTCACATCGGGGTTGTCGACGAGCACGTCATTGGGCCACTTCAGACCCGCATCAACCCCACCCTGATCACGCAGGGCCCGGGCGACTCCGATACCAACCACGAGGGGCAGCCATCCCGTGTCATGTGGGGGCACATCCGGGCGGAGGAGCAGACTCCACCACAGTCCCGCGCGGGGTGCTGACTCCCAGATCCGGCCACGACGACCTCGCCCTGCGGTCTGCTCTTCAGCGATGACCGCCGTGCCCTCGGGGGCCCCCTGTCGAGCACGCTCCTCAACCTCCGCCATCGTGGAGGCGGTTGTATCCAGAAGGACGGGCACCGGCCATCCCCAGGCAGCCCCCCAGGGTGACGTGGCCAGGACTGAGACATCACCCAGTCGCGGCCTCTCGCGACTGCCCGGGTTGACGCTCATCCGGCTAAGGTACGCGCGTGACCACCTCATCAACGCCTGGGATGCCGCGCACCACGGGTGAGAAGGCCGATGAACTCATCCGGCGTCGGACAGATGCTGCGGGGCGCCGGCAGGCAGCCATCGATAAGCAGCATGCCAAGGGCAAGCTCACGGCGATGGAGCGCGTCGAGGCCCTCCTCGACGACGGCTCCTTCCAGCAGATCGACGGCCTCACGCGGCACCGCTCGCACGGCTTCGGCCTCGAGGCTGATCGTCCCTACGGCGACGGTGTCATCACCGGCTACGGCACGATCGATGGCCGCCCCGTGTGTGTCTTCTCGCAGGACTTCACCGTCTTCGGTGGGTCACTGGGTGAAGTGTTTGGCGAGAAGATCGTCAAGGTCATGGATCTTGCCCTCAAGACGGGCTGTCCCATCATCGGGATCAACGACTCCGGCGGGGCCCGCATCCAGGAGGGCGTGGCCTCACTCGGACTGTACGGCGAAATCTTCAACCGCAATGTCCGAGCATCCGGGGTCATCCCGCAGATCTCACTCATCATGGGACCGTGCGCCGGCGGTGCGGTTTATTCCCCCGCGATCACGGACTTCATCGTCATGGTGGACAAGACCTCGCACATGTTCATCACCGGGCCGGACGTCATCAAGACGGTCACGGGTGAAGATGTCGCCTTCGAGGATCTTGGCGGTGCGCGCACGCACAACACCACATCCGGTGTGTCCCACTACATGGCCACGGACGAGACGGACGCATTCGACTACGTCCGGGCGTTGCTCTCCCACCTTCCCAGCAACAATCTCGATGAGCCACCGACGTACGCCGTAGAGGCGAGCCTCGACATCACCGATGACGACCGCACCATGGACAACCTCATCCCGGATTCGCAGAACCAGCCCTACGACATGAACAGGGTGATCGAGCACGTCCTCGATGATGGTGAATTCCTGGAGGTGCAATCACTCTTCGCGCCCAACATCCTCTGTGGCTTCGGTCGTGTCGAGGGCAGCCCGGTGGGTGTCGTCGCCAATCAGCCCATGCAGTTGGCCGGCACCCTCGACATCGATGCCTCAGAAAAGGCCGCGCGCTTTGTCCGCACGTGTGATGCCTTCAATGTGCCCGTCCTTACGTTTGTCGATGTCCCCGGCTTCCTCCCCGGCACCGGGCAAGAGTGGGACGGCATCATCCGTCGTGGAGCCAAACTCATCTACGCCTACGCCGAGGCGACCGTGCCGCTGGTCACCGTCATCACACGCAAGGCCTATGGGGGCGCCTATGTCGTCATGGGCTCCAAGCACCTCGGGGCGGATATCAACCTGGCCTGGCCCACCGCCCAAATCGCCGTCATGGGTGCGCAGGGAGCGGTCAACATTCTCTACCGCAAGGAGTTGGCGGCGGCTCAGGATTCGGAGCAGGAGCGAGCCCGCTTCATCGAGGAGTACGAGGCCACCCTGGCCAACCCCTACACCGCTGCTGAGCGGGGCTATGTGGACCGGGTGATTCTGCCGCATGAGACGCGATCCATGGTGGTTCGTGCCCTGCGGGCCCTGCGCACCAAGCGAGCCAGCCGACCCCCGAAGAAGCACGGGAATATCCCCCTGTGAACGAGGATTCCCTGGTCATCCGCGGTGGCGCACGTGACGTGGACGTCGCCGCTATCGTCGCTGCGGTCACCCGTCTGCAGATGCGTGTCGATGCTGACCCGCCGCGAGCACGCAGCCTCTGGGCGCGACCCTCACGACAGATCAGGCCCTCCTTGAATCCTGGTCCTGGAGCCTGGCGCGCCTCGACGCTCCCGCGCTGACCCACACCCCCCGACGCCCGGCCACCCCGCTCGAGTGTGCAGTGCAAATGACTGGCCGGGGGGATGACTATCGGACCCTGTACTTCTTGACGCTCCTGTACGCCGCATAGTCACCCGTCACGGGCGCCGTCACGCTCACGTCGACCAGGATCGGTATGCCGTACGTCGTGATCGTGACCAGGCCGGACTTCCGCTTCTTGATGACCTTGCAGTAGACGACGTCACCGCGTGGGTCCGGCACGGCACGGTCACGCAGGAGCGGATCACAGGTGACCTTGACCCTCGCGGTCGCACCTGAGGTCATCACGATCGGACGGTCGACAACAACGGTCGTACCACGACCGGCTATGGAGGTGGGCAAGTCCAGCGGCTCGATGGGCTGCTGCGGAGTCGGAGTCGGAGTCGGAGTCGGACTCGGACTCGGCGTCGGTTCGGGACTCGGACTCGGCGTCGGTTCGGGAGTCGGACTCGGCGTCGGCGTCGGCGTCGGTTCAGGCGTTGGAGTCGGACTCGGAGTCGGACTCGGCGTCGGCGTCGGCGTCGGTGCCGGAAGGTCCGCGGCAAACCAGGTCTGGAAAACGGGGAAGCCGCTGAGTTTGGCAAAGGTGAAGGTGAGGGTCTTGACCGCCTGGGTGGGCCTAAACCAGCCGGCGGCACCGGCCGTGTCGCTGCCGTTGCCCGTAAGCGTGTCGACACCGTTCCAGGTGGGCACATCGGTCTGCGCACCGGCCGGGCAACCGCTCGGCTTGGGACTGACCGCGCAGTAGTTGAAGACGCTCTGGAACCACGGCGCCACCGTCAAGGCATTGCCGATGGCATCCGTCGCTGAGATCGTGACACGGTCAGCGTCAATGTCGCCCAGCGTAAAACCCCATGTACCGACGGGAGTCGGGTCGGTGAAGGTGTACGTCGTGACGACGCTGGCCGCACCGCCGGTGCCCACGTTGAGATAGGGCTTGCCCTGCGATGAGCCATACACCGCTCCGAACGGCGTACCGCTTCCCAGCCACGTCGACGCTCCGGTCGGGGTGTCGAGGGACGTCCCGGTGGATGACCATGTCGCGGTCGGCGCATCAAAACCATCGGAGGCCAGTGTCACGGTGCCCGTAGCGCCTACTCGCGTCCACTCCGCGTAGACACCGGTGCCGCCCACGGCCTGGACGGATGTCGCCAGCATCGCCGGCGTCAGAGCTCCTGCGGCCAGGACGACGGGGAGCGCAAGGATCAGGACGCGACGCGACATGGCACAAATCTAGAGCCCGTTGACGGATGACTCCACCCACGACAGCAATTTTCGTTGCAAACGCAAGGAATCATCTGTGGCGTACCCACGCAATACGGCCTATCCGGGCCAGGGGCGGCCGGACTGCATCTCACTCCAGCCAACGCCGAGGGCCAGCCCCAGCCGGCGGACAGCGGGCACGGAGACGCCGATGACATTGCCCGGATCACCGTGCACCCCCGCAACGTAGGGAGCACCGAGACCATCCAGGGTGAATCCCCCCGCGACCGATAGTGGTTCACCCGTCGCGATGTAGGTGCGGATCTCATCGTCGGGAGCATCCACCATGTCCACGACCGTGGCCACGGCTTCACCGCGCGCTTCCCCTGATGTCGTGTCGATCATCCAGTGGCCGGTGTGCAACGTCCCCGAACGCCCGCGCATGCGCTGCCACCGCTCCAGTGCAGCTTCCGCGGTCGGTGGCTTGCCCAGGCGCACACCGTCAACGTCGAAGATGGAGTCACACCCCAGCACCAAGGCACCGCGGGGGATGCGCCCATCCGCAAGGACCGCTTCCGCTTTTGCGCGAGCGAGAGCGAGGGCAACCTCGGAGACGGGCCGATCGTGCAGGGCGTCCTCCATCGCTTCCTCATCAACACCGCTGACGATCACGAGGGGATCCACCCCCGCCATGGTCAGCAATCGCAGCCGCGAGGGTGAGCCGGAGGCGAGGACCACCGGCCTGTGGCTCCCAGCAGGGTCCGGGGACATGCCGCCACCCTGCCAGACCCGCGCCTGCCTAGACTGCGGCGCGTGCAGAAGGTCCTCATCGCCAATCGCGGCGAGATCGCCGTCCGTGTCGCTCGGGCATGCCGTGACGCCGGCCTGAGATCTGTCGCCGTGTACGCCGACCCTGATCGGGACGCGTTGCACGTCACCGTCGCCGATGAGGCGTACGCCCTCGGCGGCGAGACCGCCGCCGAGACCTACCTCGACATGGCCAAGCTCATCGATGTGGCCACGCGGTCCGGTGCTGATGCCGTCCATCCGGGGTACGGCTTCCTCTCGGAGAATGCTGACTTCGCCGAGGCCGTCATCGAGGCGGGGCTCACCTGGATCGGCCCACCACCCCACGCCATTCGCTCCCTGGGCGACAAGGTGTCAGCGCGGCACATTGCTGCGCGCGCGGGTGCACCACAGGTCGCCGGCACGGCTGATCCGGTGACGAACTCCGACGAGGTCGTTGCCTTCGCCCGCGAGCACGGCCTCCCCGTCGCCATCAAGGCAGCGTTCGGTGGCGGTGGCCGCGGACTCAAGGTCGCTCGCACACTCGAGGAGATCCCCGAACTGTACGACTCGGCGGTGCGTGAGGCCGTTGCGGCCTTCGGGCGCGGTGAGTGTTTCGTGGAGCGCTACCTCGACAACCCACGCCACGTGGAGACGCAGGTCCTCGCTGACCAGCACGGCAACATCGTGGTCGTGTCGACGCGCGACTGCTCACTGCAGAGGCGCCATCAAAAGCTCGTGGAGGAGGCCCCCGCGCCCTTCCTGACCGATGCGCAGGTGGAGGAGCTTTATCGCTCATCCAAGGCGATCATCGCTGAGGCTGGCTACTACAACGCGGGTACCTGCGAATTCCTCGTGGGCGAGGACGGCACCATTTCCTTCCTCGAGGTCAACACCCGGCTCCAGGTCGAGCATCCGGTGAGCGAAGAGGTGTCGGGAATCGACCTCGTGCGTGAGCAATTCCGGATCGCCGAGGGTGGCGTCATCGACTATCCCGATCCCATCCTTCGCGGCCACAGCATCGAATTCCGCATCAACGGTGAGGATCCCGGTCGCGGGTTCCTCCCCGCCCCCGGTGTCCTCACGCGGTGGGTGCCACCGTCCGGGCCCGGGGTGCGCGTGGACGCGGGCTTCCGCGAGGGTGACGTCATCGGCGGCAACTTCGACTCGCTGCTCGCCAAGGTGATTGTGACCGGTCGCGACCGCCAGCAAGCACTCGAGCGTTCCCGTCGCGCTCTCGCGGAGTTCACCGTGGATGGCATCGCGACGGCGTTGACCTTCCATCGTGCGGTTGTCGACGACCCTGCATTCGCTCCCGAGGGCGCTGAGCCCTTCCGGGTGCACACCCGCTGGATCGAGACCGAGTTCGACAACACCATCCCGGCGTACACCGGGACCGTGGATGCCCTGGATGCTGAATCTGCCCGAGAAACCATGGTGGTCGAGGTGGATGGTCGGCGCCTGTCGGTGACCCTGCCCGCGGGCATCGGAGCCACGGCCCGCCCGACCTCGGCAAGCGCGCGACCAGGGCGGCTGAAGGACCGATCGGCCGTGCCGGGCGCATCGGGTGACGCGGTGACCGCTCCCATGCAGGGCACGGTCGTCAAGGTCGCCGTGAAGCAGGGACAGGTGGTCGCGGCAGGGGATCTCCTCGTTGTCCTCGAGGCCATGAAGATGGAACAGCCACTGACGGCCCACAGGGATGGCACGGTCACATCGCTCAGCGCCACCGTCGGCGACATCGTCGCGACGGGCACGGTCCTGTGCGAGATCACCGACTGACATCTTCTGGCACAACGGGGTACGGTCAATGTATGTCCCGCACTGCGATCCGCCCGATCATCGCCCTCGTGGCCACCTGCCTCACCCTGGCGGGGCTTGGGCTCGTGGCACCGGCCTCCGCCACCGCCCGGACCTCCCTGGACAGCGTGGCCTCGTCCCTGCGCCAAAACCCGGTCTACAACGACACGGCTGCCGAGAATGCCCTGACCCCGGGCCAGGCAGCTGATCTGCGGGCCCAAATCACCTCCACCGGCATCCCGATCTACGTCGCCGTCCTCCCTGAGTCCGCCGCGACCGAGACCGGCGGCCCGGATGAGCTCCTGCGCGACCTGCGCAATGCCGTGGGCCGCAGTGGCGTCTACGCCGTTGTTGCCGGCAACTCCTTCCGGGCGGCATCGACCGAGGGCTCCGTCACCGCTATCGCCGATGCTGCCTTTGAGTCCCAGTCCGGCAATGGTCCCTACGCCGTGCTGGAAGCCTTCGTCGCCGGCGTGGATGAGCAAGCGTCGGGTACGACGTCCAGTGCCACCGAGTCATCCTCGGGCGGGGGAATCGCGGCCCTGGTGATCCTGTTTGTCCTGCTCACCATCGTGGCCATCGCGGTGCTCTTTGCTGTGCGCCATTCGCGACGCGTGCGGGCCCGCCAGGTGGCCGCTGTGCGGGGCACCCTCGACGAGGATGTGACCGCCCTCGGCGAGCGACTGGGTGCCTTTGATGTCACGGATCCGCGGCTGGATGACGCCGGTCGAGCCGACCTGCAGCAGGCCCTGGATTCCTACGCCCGGGCAAGTGACACCGCATCCCGTGCCGTCACCGACGCTGATCTGACCCGGGCCGCGAGCGCTCTTGAGGATGGCCGCTACGCCCTGGCCTGCGTCGAAGCTCGCGTGGCTGGTGAAGCCATACCGGT
>ERZ888423.401-NODE-401-length-44795-cov-26.730487_pt1 | contig 44795 bp, 44 predicted proteins | sample MGYA00520523_ERZ888423 | MGnify/ENA primary metagenome ERZ888423 (study PRJEB32303, sample SAMEA104408611) | aquatic metagenome | biome: Brackish water; feature: Pelagic; material: water | place: Baltic Sea | collected 2014-06-08T10:24:00 | depth 30,27 m ... | reverse complement strand
GGAAACTTAATCTCAATAGGCCGTTTGTTTGTCCTATACTTAGTCACTTTATCGGCGGTGCCCACACTCGGCGTACCCATTAGTACGGCATTGGATTTTCTGTCGGCAGAAACCAAACGCATCGCGCCCAGTGGTTTTCGGATTGATTACGCCGGCCCCTCGCGGCAATATGTGAAAGAGGGCAGCAGCCTGATTCTTACGTTTTTCTTTTCGGTGATTATTATTTATCTGGTGCTTGCCGCGCAGTTCGAGAGTTTTCGCGACCCGATCATTGTGCTGGTGAGTGTGCCGCTGTCTATTGTTACTTTTAATTGAGTAAGTTAGATTTGGTTTAATCTATTTTAATTTTGGTTCAGCAATCTTTCTCGAAAAATATTCCAATTTAAAATTCTCTCAATAATCTTCCAGAATTTAATAAAGGCTTTGTAAATCCATTTTCTCTTAACCCATACCATAAAAGTGTAGCATTAATTCCAATAATTGGAATCCCTATTATTGGCTCTAGTTTTTCGGATACATTGATCATACTCATATTTGTTCCACATTGCACAATTGCATCTATGCGGTTTTCTGGAGTAGCTAGATATTTTAAAATCACTTCCTCTTTTGCTGAGTCAGGAATATGGGCAATATCAACAAGATTTGGACAAGCAAATCCAAAACTTGCTACTACTTCATAACCAAGATCTTCAAACATTTTAATGGCATTGCTATTTCCCTCCTTATTAAAGGGGCTAATGATCGCAATACGCTTTGCCTTGTATTTTTTTAATGCAGCATCTGCAGCATCCTGCCAGGTAGCCCAAGAATATGGGTACTTTTCTTCGATATCATTCATAACCGACTGGACATCTTTTAGGCCGTACAGGATATGCTCCAAACTCATACCCATAATCAAATATTCAGGTTGGGCAAAGCTTGCTTGAACAACTGCCTTATTTAACCCGTTTATAAATTGCTCTTTGAATTGAATTAACTCAGCTTCATTATTAACATGAGGTTTGGGTATCTCGACATTTACAGTATGAATACCTACTCCATTTAATCCTCCTTCATTCTGATTATTTAATATTATGCTCCATAGTTCGTGTTCCATAACCGTATTGGTGGAGGGAATTAATAGAGCGAATTTCTTGTTGTAACTTCTTGAGTCAGGAAGTCCGGGGAAGTTTGTGATTTCTATGCCTGTGCATGGCTCACCGTTAAGAATAAATCCTGAAGCAGCCACCGCTGGCATTGGTGCTTTGTTTACATTAGGAAGATTGATAATCTTTCCTGAAAGACTTCCAATAATTGTTTTCAACTCTTTAGTTGTGTCAGATTGCATATTCTTAATTCTTTTCATTGATGATGTGTCGTTTCTATTTACAAGTATTTGGCTCTGACATAGAGATGATTGGTTAAAGAGACTACACAAAAAATATCTCTGTGAGTAGTGTGGGCATATTGGGGAACCATATGAAGGATATACTTTTAGAGCTTAAATTGATTCAAGTTTTTTCTAGCTCTTGCCGGTGCCTTGGTGTTCTTAACACTGGGTGCCGCCACGATAAATATTTACACGCAGGTGGGCTTGATCACTCTGGTCGGGCTTATCAGTAAGCACGGCATTTTGATCGTGGAGTTTGCGAATCAATTGCAGGCGCACGAAGGGTTGGATAAACGGGCGGCGGTCGAGAAGGCCGCGGCTCACAATGATGGAAGCATGCATGCATGGTGCCTGATCGCGATGTTATGAGCCACCGTGGAGCATGTAAACAGGACTATGGGGAGCGAAAGTGTTGAGCTAGTGCGACACCAGTGCGACATGAGTCTGGCTGAAGTTTTAAGGAGACCGAAATGAGCTTTTATGTGGTGCCCAGAGACAGAATCGAACTGCCGACACGGGGATTTTCAATCCCCTGCTCTACCGACTGAGCTATCTGGGCAATAATGCGCAACCGCAATTGGCGCGTATTAAACCCGTCTGGGCAGCGCGAGTCAAGTTGCTCTTATGTGTGCCGCGGGCTGGCGGGCTACTCTGAGGGCGGAACGTAACCCTCTGCCCGATCATAGTCTTCCCCTGAAAAGTATTTATCCATCTCTGTTTGCAGATACTTCCTCGCCTCCGGATCCACCAGGCTCAGGTGCTTTTCGTTGATCAGCATAGTTTGGTGGCCCTGCCAGTCCAGCCACGCTTTTTTAGAGACATTGTCGAACACGTCCTGACCTTTAGGGCCCGGATAAGGAGGCGCGTCGAGTCCTTCCAATTCTTCCCCGTACTTCTTGCAAAAAATCATCCGAGACATGCTTGTTACTCCGTTTGTGGTGGGTGGCTCGCCAGCTTTTCCAGCAGCGAAGCCACCGGGGCCGCGAGGCCGATTTGTGGTGGGTTGTTCAGGTTATACCAGAGCTGCCCTGAGGCTTCCATCACCGCGTGTGGGGTGGTGCCCAGTGCTACTATGATGGGTGTGATATCCAGGTGGTAGTGGCTGAACGTATGACGAAAGCCCGGTTGAGGCGCTACTGTTACCGGTTCAATGCCCCATCGGTCCAGACAGTGCTGCACACTTGTCTGTGGGTCACTGATCTCGGGAAAGCACCACAAGCCCCCCCAGATACCGCTGGCTGCCCGCTTCTCCAACCAAACATCGCCTTGTGCACTGCGTACGATCAGAAAGCAGGTGGCTTTGACGGGTATAATTTTACGCGGTTTTTTGCCCGGATAGTCACGTTGATCGCCATTGGCCAGTGCCTGGCAGTCTGCTGCCAGTGGGCAGAGCGTGCAGGCAGGCGTCGAGCGGGTGCAAACGGTCGCGCCCAGGTCCATCATGGCCTGGGTGTAGTCGGCGCAACGTTCGGTCGGCGTATATTGCTCGGCAACATCCCATAGCCGTTGGTGCACGGCAGACTGTCCGGGCCAGCCGCCCACGCGCCGGTAGCGTGCAAGCACTCGCTTGACGTTGCCATCGAGAATGCTCGCGCGCTGCCCAAAGGCAATACTCACAATGGCGCCGGCGGTGGAGCGACCCACGCCGGGCAGGTCACATAGCCCTTCGATCGTGTCGGGAAATTGTCCGTCTAGGACGTTTGCCACCTGTTTTGCGGCCTTGTGCAGGTTTCTCGCTCTGGCGTAATAGCCCAGCCCTGTCCACAGGTGCAACACGGCATCTTCCGGCGCATCCGCGAGTGTTTGCACATCCCCAAAGGCAGCCATAAAACGCTCAAAATAAGGAATGACCGTCTTCACCTGAGTTTGCTGCAGCATGATTTCTGACACCCATACGCGGTAGGGGCTAGTGTCCTGTTGCCAGGGCAGGTCTTTGCGGCCGCACTGGTCAAACCATTCAAGGACGCGTTTAGAAAAGGGTTCAGGACTTGGCATGAAGAAGAATCGGGTGCCGATTGGCGTCACAGAGTAATGCCTCACCTGCCATAGTGCCAGTGAATTAAGCCTTGTGTTCCCTTATAATGTGCCTCTTTTCGGGGGCTTTCCTTGAAACCAATCGAGTGGAGAGAACGATGGCTGCGCGCAAGGCCACAGTAACGCGAGATACGCTGGAGACCCAGATCACCGTTTCGGTGAACCTGGACGGCTCCGGTAAAACGGCGTTTGATACAGGCATTCCTTTTTTAGAGCATATGTTGGATCAGGTTGCGCGTCACGGCTTGGTTGACCTCGAGATCAAGGCCAACGGTGACCTGCACATCGACGACCACCACACGGTCGAAGACATTGGCATCACCCTGGGGCAAGCTGTCGCTCAGGCGGTGGGCGATAAGAAAGGCATCCTCCGGTATGGCCATGCGTATGTGCCGTTGGATGAGGCCCTTTCAAGGGTGGTCATTGATTTTTCCGGCCGCCCTGGCATTGTATTTCAGGTGCCGTTTACGCGCTCCTCGGTGGGCGGCTTCGACGTGGATTTGTTTATGGAATTTTTTCAGGGCTTTGTTAACCATGCCCTCGTCACCCTGCATGTGGATAACCTGCGCGGCGACAACAGCCACCACCAGATAGAGACCGTCTTCAAGGCCTTTGGTCGTGCGCTGCGCATGGCCTTGACGGCCGATCCACGTATGGAGGGCATCATGCCCTCGACCAAAGGCGTGTTGTAAACAGGGATCCAGGGTATGAGTGGTATTGTCGCCGTTATTGACTACGGCATGGGTAACCTGCATTCCGTCGCCAGCGCGTTGGAGCATGTTGGCGCGAGTGAGGTGGTGGTCACGCACGACGCCGATGTGATCCGACAGGCTGATCGCGTGGTGTTCCCGGGCGTGGGTGGCATTCGTGACTGTATGTCGGAAATTCGCCGCCTCAAGTGTGATGAACTTCTGACGCAGGCGCTAACGCAGCAGCAGGTGCCCGTGCTGGCGATCTGTGTGGGTCTGCAGGCCCTGATGAGTCGTTCGGAAGAAAACGACGGCGTCCATTGTCTCGACACGATTCCCGGAGAGGTCCGTTATTTTGGCAACCCGCTCACCGATGCTGAGGGCGCGCGCCTGAAGGTGCCGCACATGGGTTGGAACGAAGTGCACCAGACGATGAATCATCCCTTGTGGGCGGGCATTCCTGATATGACCCGCTTTTACTTTGTGCACAGCTATTACGCGCACGCGTGGGATCGCAGCCTGTTGGCAGGCAGCGTCCAATATGGCGTTAGCGCTGATGCGGCATTGGCCCGCGACAACCTGTTTGCAGTGCAATTTCACCCGGAGAAAAGTGCGACTGCCGGGCTAAGACTGCTGAAAAATTTTCTGGAGTGGAACGGACAATGCTGATCATCCCCGCAATTGATTTAAAAGACGGACAATGTGTGCGTCTGCGCCAGGGCCTGATGGATGACAGCACGGTTTTTTCTGACGACCCGGTAGCGATGGCGGCGCGTTGGGTTGAGGCCGGTTGCCGACGTTTGCATTTAGTGGACCTGAACGGTGCCTTTGCCGGTGAGCCGGTAAATGGTGCAGTGGTAACGGCCATCGCGGCGGCCTATCCCGATTTGCCAATACAAATTGGCGGGGGTATCCGCACTCTGGAAACCATCGAGCACTATATTAATGCCGGTGTCAGCTATGTGATTATCGGTACCAAAGCCGTCAAAGAACCTGAATTTGTGGCCGAGGCCTGCGCCGCTTTCCCCGGTAAAGTGATCGTGGGTCTGGATGCCAGAGACGGTCTTGTCGCCACTGACGGTTGGGCTGAGGTGTCCGAGGTGCGCGCCACCGATCTTGCTCGGCGCTTTGAATCCGACGGCGTGGCCGCCATCGTCTACACCGATATCGCGCGCGACGGCATGATGCAGGGCGTCAACGTTGAAGCGACTGTGGCGATGGCGCAGGCCTCTAGTATTCCGGTGATCGCCTCTGGTGGCATCACCGATATTCAGGATATCCGGGCATTGATGAACGTGGCGCATACGGGCATTTGTGGCGCCATTACAGGCCGAGCGATTTATGAAGGCACGCTGGATGTGGCCGACGCACAGCAGCTGTGTGATGAGGGGGTCGCCTAGCCATGGGTCTGGCCAAACGTATTATTCCCTGCCTCGATGTCGAGAACGGGCGCGTCGTAAAGGGCGTGAACTTTGTGGATATTCGCGATGCCGGTGATCCGGTGGAAATCGCTATGCGGTATAACGAGCAGGGTGCCGACGAGTTATGCTTTCTCGATATCACCGCCAGCCACGAAGGCCGCGATACGACCGTCCATACCGTCGAGCAGATCGCTGAGCACGTGTTCATTCCACTGACCGTTGGCGGCGGCATTCGCGCGATAGAAGACATTCGCACCATGCTGAATGCGGGTGCCGACAAAGTCAGTATCAATACGGCCGCCATTCACAATCCTGAACTGGTGCGAGAATCTGCCCAGCGCTTTGGCTCTCAGTGCATCATCGTCGCAATTGATGCCAAGCGAGTGGACGATGTGGAGGGTCAGCCCCGCTGGGAAATATTCACTCACGGTGGACGCAAGCCTACCGGTATTGACGCCGTCGCTTGGGCGGTGAGAATGGCTGAGCTGGGTGCGGGGGAAATTCTCCTGACCAGTATGGATCGAGACGGCACTAAAAATGGTTTTGAGTTAGGGGTGACGCGGGCGATTACCGATGCCGTTGAAATTCCCGTGATTGCTTCTGGTGGTGTGGGCACGTTGGATCATCTTGTTGACGGTGTCATTCAAGGCGGTGCCGATGCGGTGTTGGCTGCGAGTATCTTCCACTTCGGCGAGTACACCGTGCCCCAGGCGAAAGCCTACATGGCCCAGCACGGCATAGAGGTGCGGCGGTAATTAGCGCTTAGGGTGTATCCGCGGCTTTGGCGGCTATTTTTTTCTCATGCAACCGAAGGATGTTCAGGCCTTTTAATAGGGCAAGAGCTTCGTATAACTGGTTGTCATCGGTGAGTAACTCTGTTTCGACGACGACGTCCTGCTTGCTCTGACGCGTGCCGTTGGCATTGCTGAGGTGGCCTGACAGATCCGCTTCGCTGATCCGTTGCGTGTTGTCATAGGCGGTGATGGTAGCGCGCTCGACGAGAATGTCGGGCACGATGCCTTCGGCCTGGATAGAGCGGCCATTGGGTGTAAAGTACAGTGCAGTAGTGAGTTTGATCGCACGGGAATCAGACATAGGCAGCACGCTTTGCACGGACCCTTTGCCAAAACTTTGGGTGCCCATAATGACAGCGCGGCTGTGATCTTGTAGGGCGCCGGCAACAATTTCTGAAGCGCTGGCGGAGCCTTGGTTGATCAGCACAACAATCGGCACACCGTCAGTGGCGTCGAGTGGAGCGGCGTCATAACGTGTATCCGAGCCGCTGACACGACCCTCAGTGTAGACGACATTGCCTTCGTCCATGAACAGCTCAGCCACATCGACACTGGCACGTAAAATGCCACCGGGGTTGTTGCGTAGGTCTAGTACAAGCCCTTTGAGCTCCCCTTTTGAGAGAAGTTCATCCAGCGATTTTTTTACGTCCGCGCCTGTGCTGCTTTGAAACTGGGCTATGCGGATGTAACCGTAACCGGGCGCTAGTATGCGCTGACGTACGCTGGCAACCTTAATCACATTGCGCACAAGGGTGACGTCGAAGGGCTCGCTGTTGCCGGGTCGGCCGATAGAGAGCACTATTTTGCTGTCCTTGGGGCCGCGCATTATCTCGATAGCCTCGTTCAGAGACATGCCTTTCACCGGAACGTTATCCAGTTTGAGAATGATGTCACCACTTTCTAGGCCGGCGTCTGCTGCGGGCGAGCCATCGATAGGGGCGATGATTTTGACGTAGCCATTTTCCGTTCCTACCTCCAAGCCCAGCCCAGTAAATTCGCCGGACGTGGAATCTTGTAGGCCCTGATAAGCGTCTTCTGTCAGGTACATCGAGTGCGGGTCGAGGCCCATCAACATGCCCTCAATGGCGAACTCCAGCAGTGTGCTGTCATCAATTTCTTCGACATAGCCCGTTCGAATCTGATTGAACACTTCGGCGAAAGTGCGCAGTTCATCCAGCGGCAGTGCGGCCTGTTCTTCTGCCGCAGACAGCGGAATGGAAACCGCCAGTGCGAGAGCGGCAGTCATGCTGGTCAGTGTAGGGCGGAGCCAAGAATTAAAGCGCATGGGTGTGGTCTGCGAGTCGGTAGCTTGAAGGCTACAGTTTACCTTATTCTTTATTACAAATGACATGTGCGTTGGCGCTCCACAGATTTAGCGTTTACACCAATTTGCCGGGTTGGTGGGCTTGCCGTTATGACGCACTTCGAAATATACGGCGGTCTGTTCTAGGCCGCCACTGTTGCCTACGGTGCTGATGGGGCTGCCGGCAGTGACCCACTCGCCGACCTCCCGCAGTAAACTTTCGTTATGCGCATACAGGCTCATATAGCCGTCGCCGTGATCGATAATCAGTAGCAGCCCAGAGCCGCGCAACCAGTCAGCATAGACCACGCGGCCGTGATGGATGGCCTTGACGGTAGTCCCTTCCTTCGCCGCTATCGTGATGCCCTGCCACTGCATTTTACCTGCGTTGCGTGAGCGACCGAACTGATTGCTCTGCTTGCCCTCTACCGGCCAGGCCATGTTGCCTTTGGCGCTGTCAAAGGTTGCATAGTTGGCGGGGACTTCCAGGTCGACGATGGCTTCTTCGATGGCTTGCAAGAGGTCTTCGAGTTGCTGTCGGTCCTGCTCTTTCTGTTTTAGTTGGGCGCTGTTACTGCGTATGCTTTGATCCAGTTGAGTCACGGCCAGTGTGCGGTTGGCCTGTGCTGCAGTGAGATTGACCTGCTGTTCTTCCAGAGTCTGACCGCGGGCTTCCAGCTCTGCCACAGTGGTATCAATGCGGTTCTGCAGCGCCACCAATTGACGCAGGTTTTCACGATACTCTGCGATCATGGTGTTGCGAGCCCGGAAAAAATAGCGGTAGTAGCCCAGCGACCGCGCCACAGTGTGTGGGCTTTTCTGGCTCAATAGCACTTTGACTTGTCCCTGGCGGCCGACCTGCCAAGCGGTCTTCATTTCCACGGCAATACGCGCCTGTTGCTCGTCGCGAGCCTTCTCATGTTGGCCGCGCTGTTCTTCCAGATCGACCAGCTTGTTGGCGCTGTCTTCAAAGGCTTGTTGATTCTTGGCTATATCGCGTTGTAGCGTTCCCAGTTCTATCTCGGTTTTTTTCAGTTGTGTTTGTAGCGCAGTCTGGCGGTCACTGGCATTGGATATTTCCGCTGTGATGCGTGTTATTTCGACGTCAAGTTGTTGCAGCTGTTGTCGCGTTTTTTCTTCATCGGATTGTGCGACGCCCTGACATGATAAGCCGAGAAACAGCAGGGCAAACAGTCTTTTCCAGAGGGCAGGTAGGGCCAGAGCTGGCCTGTGCATGTCAGGCATCGACGCAGCCCCGGCAAAGGTGTCTATAGGTCAAGTGCGCTCGGTGAGAAGGCTGGTGCCCGTCATCTCTGACGGCTGCGGCAGTTCCATCAAATCGAGAAGGGTCGGCGCGATATCAGCCAAAATTCCACCAGACGATTTCAGCCGGGCTTGTTTTGGCCCGATATACACAAGAGGCACCAGCTCCGTGGTGTGTTGGGTGTGCGTTTGGCCTGAAGCATGATCGGCCATCTGCTCACAGTTACCGTGGTCAGCGGTCACCAGGGCCTGGCCTCCCGCGTTAAGCAGCGCGTGTTCTACTCTGCCCAGGCAGACGTCCAGAGCCTCCACGGCTTTGACCGCAGCATCGAATACGCCAGTATGGCCCACCATATCGCCGTTCGCGTAGTTGCAAATGATCAGGTCGTATTTGCCCGAGGTAATTGCCTGCACCAGTTTGTCGGTTAACTCGGGCGCGCTCATTTCTGGCTTGAGATCATAGGTTGCAACATCCGGTGAGGCGATTAACTGTCGATCTTCGCCAGGAAACATCTGCTCGCGGCCGCCGCTAAAAAAGAACGTCACGTGGGCGTACTTTTCTGTCTCAGCAATGCGTAATTGGGTCATATGGCGTTGAGCCACATAATCACCCAGGACGTTATCCAGTGTTTCCGGCGCGAAAGCACAGCAGGCATCTATGTCTGTGGCATATTCCGTCGCCGTCACGAAATCCGCCAGTGTGGGCACCGTGCTGCGCGGGAATCGGTCAAAGTCTTTATCGACAAATGCTTGGGTTAACTGCCTTGCCCGGTCGGAGCGAAAATTCATAAATACGACGGCGTCGTTGTCGCTGACGAGGGCAGTCTTGTGCTGTTTATTGCAGATAACCGTGGGCAGCACGAATTCATCACTTTCGCCGCGCTGGTAAGCCGCGGCCAGGGCATCGCTGCTGCTGTCTGCACGGTATTGTGAGGCACCTTCCGTGAGGAGGGCATAGGCTGATTCAATGCGATCCCAGCGGTTATCCCTGTCCATTGCGTAATAGCGGCCACAGACGGTAGCTGTGCGGCCGCAGCCGAGCTCTGCGAATAGGGCATCTGCCTTCTCCAGAGAGGGCCCCGCGCTGCGCGGGGGCATATCGCGTCCGTCAAGAAAGGCGTGCAGATACACCTGTTTAGCCCCGCGCGCGGCAGCCAGGCGAATGGCGGCGAAGATCTGTTGCTCGTGGCTGTGGACGCCGCCTGGGGAGAGCAGCCCTAACACGTGCACCGCTCCGCCAGCAGCGGTGGCCTTGTCGATAGCGCTGGTGAAGGCTGTATTGTGGTTGAAACTGCCGTCTTTTATTGCCTCGTCAATGCGTGAAATATTCTGATAGATGACGCGGCCTGATCCCAGACTCATATGGCCCACTTCGGAATTGCCCATTTGTCCGCTGGGGAGGCCCACGTCTTCGCCGGAGGCAGAGATCAGTGCGTGTGGAGCATCCGCCCACAGTCTATCCCACACCGGAGTGGAGGCCTTGGCAATGGCATTATCTTGTGGGTCTTCGCGGTAGCCCCAGCCATCCAGAACAATCAAGACAGTGGGTGTTTTGTGACTTGCGGGCATGTAGATTCTCGACCGGTCAGAGTGTTAACGGGTCTCATTTTAACCTTTCTGAGAAGTGAGCGCATCGTCTCTGTGGCCGGTTGACGATGGCGAGTGCTGTTCCGCCCTCGGGGCTGGTTGCGCCTTAATAGACCCTGTATACTTGGCGCCCTTTAAATCGACCCAGATGTGTTTGACCCCATCATCAGTGTGCGCAGCTTTGGCACAACGGTCTTAATCCTTCTCTACAGGCATCAGTTAACAAAATCATGGCACTATTTTTTGAGTTTTTGACACAGCAATGGATGCTAGTGGGTGCGCTTCTAGTCGTCGTCATCATGCTGATCATGAATGAGTCACGCAAGTCTGGCCCGGCTGTGACGCCGCAGCAGGCGATCACTATGGTGAATGCTGAAGATGGCGTGTTTTTGGATCTGCGCGATGCTGCCGAGTTTAAGAAAGGGCATATCGTTGGCGCGATGAATATTCCCGCCACGAAACTGCCGGGGCGCATGGGGGAGCTTGAAAAATTAAAGGGTAAACCTATAGTGCTGGTCTGTAAGATGGGCCAACAGTCTGGTGCCGCGAGCAAGCAGCTTAAGGCTGAAAACTATGAACAAGTCTATAAAATGACCGGTGGGATGATGGAGTGGGGTAACCTGCAACTGCCCACGGTCAGCTGATTCAGTTGTCTATATGAGCCACAGTGTCACTCTTTATACTACGCGTTTCTGCCCCTACTGTGTCCGGGCTAAGGCTTTATTGGACCAAAAAGGGGTCATTTACACGGAGATCGCGGTCGATAACGACCCCGGGTTGCGTCGAGAAATGATGAGCCGCAGCGGTGCTACCTCTGTGCCGCAGATATGGATAGGCGAGGAACACATAGGCGGCTGTGACGAAATGCTGTTATTGGAGCGGCAGGGTCGCCTGGACGGATTGATTGAGCGGGCGCTCGCCGCGCCCTGATTTTTGATAAACATAGGAGTATGACTTTATGGCCGATGAGCCCGTAGCAAGCGAGCAGCAACCGCCTCAGCAACAGTTTTTGATGCAGCGTATCTATATCAAGGATTTGTCCTTTGAGTCCCCTTCAACACCGCTTTTGTTCAAAAAGCAGTGGCAGCCCAAAATCAGCGTTGATCTGAACACCAAAGGCGAAGCCATCGATGACCAGGGCAACTTTGAGGTTGTCCTCACGATTACTATTACCGCCAAGCTTGAAGAGGAGACGGCCTTTTTGATCGAATTACAGCAGGCCGGTATCTTCGCTATCCTAGGGTTTGAGGGTGAGCAACTGCGGCGGATGTTGGCTACGGCAGCCCCGAATGTGTTGTTTCCCTATGCGAGAGAGACGATCGATTCAATTTGTGTAAAAGGCGGTTTCCCTGCACTGATGCTGGCGCCGGTAAGCTTTGAGGCACTGTACCAGCAGGCTCTCCAGCAGGCGCAAACACAGGCCGATGCCGCTGCTGAGGCGACGCACTAAGCGGCTTCGGTTCTTTATTTTACTGATCCACACCGAAAGTAAGCGCTCGCTTACTTGAGTTCTGGAAAATCCAGCTGACGCAGGCCTTCGTAGACTATGAGGGCTGCAGCATTGCTGAGATTGAGGCTGCGGCTATCCGCTTTCATCGGAATGCGGATGGTCCGTTCAGCACCCAGATTGTCCAATATGTTCGTCGGCAGTCCACGGGTCTCCGGGCCAAATAAGATGGCGTCACCAGGCTGATACTGTATCTGATGATAGGCTGTGTTGCCCTTGGTGGTAGCGGCGAAGATCCTTGGATTGCCTTGTTGCTGACGGAAGCTCTCAATGCTGGGGTAGAGTTGGACAGGGGCGAATTCGCGATAGTCCAGTCCGGCGCGGCGCAACTTTTTATCGTCCAGGTCAAACCCCAGTGGTTCGATGAGATGGAGCGAGCAGCCTGTATTGGCGCACAGTCGAATAATATTGCCTGTGTTGGGAGGAATCTCCGGCTCAAACAGAACGATTTTCAACATAGTGTGGACGGCCTCGTGCGTGTCAGTGTCTAGAGTTTCAGTTCTTTCATTTTGCGCGTCAGCGTATTACGTCCCCACCCAAGTAATTCTGCAGCGTCCCGTTTTCGTCCATGGGAGTGCTCAAGAGCGACTTGTATCATGACCTTTTCAAACGCAGGTACTGCGTCCTGCAGAATTTTTTGCTTGCCTTGTACCAGCTCCTTGCGGGCCCAGTTAAATAGCAAGTCGGGCCAATCTGGGTGTTCGCTGGTCTTTGGCTCTGGCGAGCCGGTGCCGAGTTCTGGCGGCAAATCACTCAGGTGCACTTCCCGGCCCGAGGCCATTACAGTCACCCAGCGACAGCAGTTTTCGAGCTGTCGCACGTTACCGGGCCAGTTGAGGCCGCACAAAAAGGCTTCTGCCTCTGGCTGCAGAATCTTTGTTTCCCCGCCCAACTCTTTCGCCGCTTGCTGGAAAAAATATTGCATCAGTCGCGGGATGTCCTCTCGCCGCTCGGCCAGCTTGGGAATATGGATGCGAATCACGTTCAGTCGATGGAACAGATCCTCTCTGAAAGCCCCTTGTTGTACCAGACGTTCCAGATCCTGATGGGTCGCGGCAATAATGCGCACATCGACCTTAACCGATACGCGCCCGCCTACCCGATAGAATTCTCCGTCAGCAAGAACCCGCAACAGTCGGGTCTGGGTATCGGCAGGCATATCTCCGATCTCATCGAGGAACAAGGTGCCGCCATCGGCCTGCTCAAAACGTCCCTCGCGCTTGTCGTTTGCGCCGGTGAAAGCCCCTTTTTCGTGACCAAATAATTCCGATTCCATTAGGTCTTTGGGAATAGCCGCCATGTTCAAAGCGATGAAAGGCGAGTTAGTGCGAGGGCTGTGGCGATGTAATGCGTGGGCTACCAGCTCCTTGCCGGTACCGGACTCGCCGTTTATTAACACAGTGATATTGCTGTGCGCCAATCGTCCAATGGCCCGAAAGACCTCCTGCATGGCAGGTGCCTCACCGATAATCTCAGCGAACGGCAGCTCCTCTGGTGTGGGGGTCTTGCTGCCTTTTTCTCGAGCGTGGGCGAGCGCACGCTCGGTAACCGCAACCACCTCGTCTAGGTCGAAGGGTTTGGGAAGGTATTCAAACGCACCCTTTTGGTAGGAGGCGACAGCACTCTCCAGGTCTGAGTGAGCAGTGGTAATGATAACCGGCAGATCGGGGTGGCTTTCGCCAAGGAGAGACAATAGCGTAAGTCCATCTGTTCCGGGCATGCGGATATCGCTGATGATCACATCCGGTTGCTTCGAGGCGATTTCCCGCAGCAGTGCATCTGCATCCTCAAAGCACCTGTTTGCAATGCCTGCCTTGTCGAGGGCACGCTCCAGCACCCAGCGGATCGAACTGTCGTCGTCTGCAATCCAGACTTCTGTGGGGTTAAGCATCGCGTGTATCCATGGGTAAGTAAAAGGTAAATCGGGTTTCCCCGGGGCGGCTATCACATTCAAGTGCGCCCCCGTGAAGATAAATGATGGACTGGGCAATGGATAACCCTAGACCGGTGCCATCGGCGCGGCCAGTCACCATAGGTGCGAACACGGCAGGCATGAGATCTGCGGGTATTCCCGGGCCGTTATCAATGATGTCTATACGGCAAACCAGCCGATGTAGCTTTGCGCCCACAGTGAACTGCCGCTGTGAGCGACTGCGCAGGATGATCTCGCATTGATCGAGGTTTGGCGCGGCCGCTTGCAGCGCATTGCGCATGATATTGAGCACCGCTTGAATCAGCTGTGCTCTATCGCAGGGAAACTCGGGCAGGCTAGGGTCATAGTCGCGTTTAATGACGACCTGATTGCCAGACTCGGCCGTGATCAGGTTGCGCACATGTTCCATAATTTCGTGGATATTGAGTGGCTGAACATCCAATTGTCGGTTGGGGCCTAGCAATCGATCGACGAGATCACGCAAGCGGTCAGCCTCGCGGATAATAACGTCTGTGTACTCGGCTAACGCCGCGTTGGGTAATTCCTTGGCCAGCAACTGGGCTGCTCCGCGCACGCCGCCTAATGGGTTTTTGATTTCATGGGCCAGACCACGAATGATCGCTCGGCTGGTTTCCTGGGCGTGTTGTGCGCTCTCATCCCTGCTGATTTTCAATAAACGGTCAACGGCCGTCAGCTCAACCACCAATCTGAATGGGCCTTCACCATCGAGAACAGGCGTGATCATGATATCGACACGCACTTCCTGTCCAGAGACTAATACCAGAGAAACACCGCGGCTGGCCAGTGGGGTATTATTGGATAGCGCATGCTTCAGCCTCTGCAGCCACTCTGCGGAGTGCAATATCAGGCTCCCAGCGTGTTGCCCAATGCAGCGCTCCTCTGATGTTTCCAGCAAGGCCTGTCCGGCGGCGTTGAGCGCGACGATCTGTAGATTCGCGTCCAGCGCTACGACACCCGTAGTGATGCTGTCCAGTAGTCCCCGAATGTGTCTCATCCTTGCCTCACGGTTGGGTCGGCTCTCGCTTGTTCAAGTGGTCAACGCTGACGCGGAAGTCTTTGCGCGTTCCCCCTCTCTCTACCGTGCTAGCAAAAATTGGGCCAGAATGACGCAGCAGTGGGTGAAAAGGGAGTAAATGTCCGAGTATTGTGCCGGCAGTAAAGGTAAGCGCTCATATCGGTGGTGTAGTGAGCGATTTGGACGCTTGAGAATTATTCGGGTAGGTATCGAGAAACGCCTGCCGGGCACTTTACGCACCATAATGGTGCGCTTATGGTCAGGCGCTGTCCAGCACTTTCACTTTTTGTGACGGTTCCTCCTAATGCTAGAAATTCGAACGACAAAAACGCGCACGGCGGGCGAGATGGCTAATATCGCCCCGGAGCCGTCAATGACTGCGGCAGTAAGATCCTGCTGGCCGGGAAAGACATTGGTGAGCTCCCATGTGGTCGCGCGCTGCGGCTCACCCTGGGGCGTGCCGTTGATGAATAACTGCAGGCGCTCACTCACTCCCAGCTCAGCGCTGACAATGGTGCTGACGGAGAAGTTACCGGGCCCTGCGGGTATGGTGGTTTCGTTAGGCGGCGCTGAGATAGACACAGAGTAAGCCGGAGTCTCCCGCTGCTCTTTTCCTGCGGTATTGTCCGGTACAGGGATAAACAGCGCCTGTGGGGCTGGCGTGGTGTTGATCTGCGGGATGTCGACTTGTTGTGAAGGACTGCTATCGGGCGGCGGTGTGTCTGTGAATACGGCATTCCCGCGCGCGTCCGTTGTGCGGTAAATGGTGTCGGCAACACCACACAAGGGCATTAGCAGCAGGAGGGCAAAGAAAAATTGGGGCATTAATATCGCCTTACAGGATTCCGAACGTCTTCACCGTAGCAGAAATCTTAAGCCCAGCAGAGGTTTTATCGGCATAAATTGTGATTCCGGGCGCCATAATCAGGCAAAAAAAAGCCCGCCGAAGCGGGCCTATTCCGTGTGCCGGTTAGGCGTTATACGGAGTAATACATTTCGAACTCGATAGGGTGAGTCGTCATGTTGAGGCGCTGGATTTCGCCTTCCTTGAGCTCAATGAATGCATCTATCATGTCGTCGGAGAACACACCACCTTTGGTCAGGAATTCACGGTCTGCATCGAGTGCCGCCAAAGCCATTTCAAAGCTGGAGGCGACAGTCGGAATAGCCTTTGCCTCTTCGGCGGGCAGGTCGTAAAGATCTTTGTCGGCGGGGTCGCCGGGGTGGATCTTATTCTGGATGCCGTCCAGGCCAGCCATCAACATAGCGGCGAATGCCAGATAAGGGTTGGCGGTTGGATCCGGGAAGCGGATTTCAATGCGCTTGCCCTTGGGGTTGGCTTCGTAAGGGATACGGATAGAGGCGGAGCGGTTGCGGGCCGAGTAGGCCAGCATTACCGGAGCTTCGAAGCCAGGCACCAGACGTTTGTAGGAGTTCGTAGACGCGTTCGTGAAAGCATTCAGTGCGCGCGCATGCTTGATGATACCTCCGATGTAGAACAGGGCAGTCTCTGACAGGCCAGCATAGCCGTCGCCAGCAAAGATGTTTTCACCATCCTTGCCAATAGATTGGTGCACATGCATGCCGGAGCCATTATCACCGACAATGGGCTTGGGCATAAAGGTGGCTGTTTTGCCGTAGGCGTGAGCCACATTATGCACGCAATATTTCAGCACTTGCACTTCATCGGCCTTTTTCACCAGCGTGCTGAACCGCACACCGATTTCACATTGTCCTGCAGTAGCCACTTCGTGGTGATGCACTTCGATATCCAGCCCCATTTGCTCCATGGCGGTACACATGGCACCACGAATATCGTGCAGTGAATCGACCGGAGGCACGGGGAAATAGCCCCCTTTAACACCTGGACGGTGGCCAGTATTGCCTTCCTCAAAATTGTGGTTGGAGCACCAGGCAGCTTCTTCTGAGTGGATTTTGACACTACAGCCGCTCATGTCGACATGCCACTTGATGTCATCGAAAACGAAGAACTCTGGTTCAGGGCCAAAGAAAGCGGTATCGCCGATACCGGTGGACGTCAGGTAGTCTTCTGCGCGCTTGGCAACGGAGCGTGGGTCACGGTCGTAGCCCAGCATAGTGGTAGGCTCAGCGACGTTACAGCGCAAGATTACGGTGGCATCGTCGGTGAAGGGATCCAGCACCGATGTGCTGTCGTCAGGCATTAGCACCATGTCAGAATCGTTTATGCCTTTCCAGCCGGCGATAGACGAGCCATCAAACATCTTGCCCCCATCGAAGAAGCCCTCAGACACTTCCTTGGAAGGAACGGTCACATGCTGCTCCTTACCATGGGTGTCGGTGAAGCGCAGGTCTACCCAGCGGACTTCGTTTTCTGTGATGAGTTTCAGGGTTTGCTTTGACATCTTGTTTTCTCCATAGGGTAGTAATTGGTTCGGCCTTGCCGATGGCGTTTTTTCTTGACGTCAGACAAGCCGGTTGCACAGGTAGTATCAGCAGTCTTAACAGAAGCAAGAGCTATGCCATAAAGGTGCTTGAGGTAACGCACTGAAATCTAAAGAAATTATATCACCCGTGACACGAACAGAGCCAATATGCACCATAAAGAAGCGTTTTTCGCTCTATTTTGGTGCAAGTGTTGCCGCTGCGAACGTGTGATCGCTTCACAAGGTGGTCGGAGCGAAGCCAGTAAAATACCAGCTCCGAACAGAGGGAATGTTTATGGCCTCTCTGCAATTCGTTGTCAAGTATTTCTCTGAAATCATGATGAAAAGACCCTATTGTGCCCATAGCGGTGTAAATTGACACTCAAGCATACACCATCAACAGGTCTCAATATTGCGGGGTGGCCTTGGTAAAGCCTCGCAACATCGCCCCCGCAGTTGAATCTACTAGCACTACATTAGTATACAAATCACACAAGTCCTAGCATGCAGTTGCTTTGCTTTGGGTTATACTCCGCGCGTTTTTAAGCCACCCCGCCGCACAGAGGTAACCCCTTGATCGAGAAACTTCGCAATATCGCCATTATTGCCCACGTAGACCATGGCAAAACCACCCTCGTGGATTGTCTCTTGCAGCAATCGGGCATGCTCGATCGTCGCTCTGCGGGGGCCGAGCGTGTGATGGACTCCAATGACCAGGAGCGCGAGCGGGGCATTACGATTCTGGCCAAAAATACGGCCATTGAATGGAACGGATACCGCATCAATATTGTTGATACCCCGGGCCATGCCGATTTTGGTGGCGAGGTTGAGCGGGTGTTGTCCATGGTCGATTCGGTATTACTACTGGTTGATGCAGTGGATGGCCCAATGCCACAGACCCGGTTTGTGACGTCCAAAGCGTTTGAACAGGGCCTGAACCCGATTGTGGTGGTCAATAAAGTGGATCGCCCTGGTGCGCGCCCCGACTGGGTGGTCGACCAGGTATTCGATCTGTTTGACAGGCTGGGGGCTACAGACGAGCAGCTGGATTTCCCGATAATCTACACTTCCGCTATTCTGGGTATAGCGGGCCTGGACCATGAGGAGATGGGTACCGACATGCAGGCTCTGTTCCAAACGGTGATCGACAAAGTGCCTGCGCCACTGGTCAACTCTGATGGCCCACTGCAAATGCAGATCAGTGCACTGGATTACAATAGTTACGTCGGTGTTATTGGTGTCGGTCGGATAACACGCGGCACATTGTCACCTAATTCCCAGATTGTTGTGGTCAATAGTGAGGGTGCTGTGCGCAAGGGGCGCGTACTGCAGGTCATGGGTTATTTGGGGCTAGAGCGAGTGGATGTGGAGTCCGCAGAGGCGGGCGACATCGTTTGTGTGACGGGTATCGAGGGATTGAATATCTCCGATACTTTGTGTGACCCCGCGACACCGGAACCGCTTCCACCGCTTTCAGTGGATGAGCCGACAGTGAGCATGACATTCCAAGTTAACGATTCGCCTTTTGCGGGCAAAGAGGGCAAATACGTTACCACGCGCAATATCAAGGAGCGACTCGAACGGGAACTGATTCACAATGTCGCTTTGCGGGTAGAGCCCGGTGAAACCCCCGACAAGTTCAAAGTGTCTGGGCGTGGTGAGTTACACCTTTCTGTGTTGATTGAATCCATGCGTCGCGAAGGTTTTGAGCTGGGTGTGTCCCGGCCAGAGGTGATTCGCAAAGAAGTGGATGGCGTCATGCAGGAGCCTTATGAGCAGCTGGTGATCGACTGTGAAGAGTCTCATCAGGGTGCAGTGATGGAAGAGCTGGGCCTGCGACGCGGCGAATTAGAGAATATGGTGCCAGATGGCAAGGGCCGAATTCGACTGGAGTTTATTATTCCCGCCCGCGGGTTGATTGGGTTTCGTTCGCTGTTTTTGACGCTGACATCCGGCGCCGGTATTTTGACCCATGTCTTCGACCACTATGGCCCAATCAAGAATACGGAGATCATTCACCGTGCTAACGGCGTACTGGTGTCTATGGTCAAAGGCAAGGCGCTGGGCTATTCCCTGTTCAATTTGCAGGAGCGGGGCCGCATGTTTGTCGAACCCAATGTTGAGGTTTACGAGGGGCAGATTATTGGCTTGCACAATCGCGGCAACGACCTGACGGTCAATCCTATTAAGGGCAAGCAGCTGACCAACGTGCGTGCATCGGGAACCGATGAGGCGCTGACGCTGACTCCCCCGGTGCGCCATTCGCTGGAACAGGCACTGGAATTTATAGAAGACGACGAATTGGTGGAGGTGACTCCCAACAGCATTCGTTTGCGCAAGAAGCTTCTATTAGAGCATGAGCGTCGCCGCGCTGGTCGTATCTAAGGCAGCAGCAGAACGATGAAGTCTCTGTTGCAGCGTGTTAGTCGCGCTACCGTAACGGTAAACGCAGAGACTGTTGGTGAGATCGAGCACGGCCTGCTGGTATTCCTGGGCCTGGATCGGGATGATGACCGGGCTGGCGCAGATCGCATGGTGGATAAACTGCTAGCGTACCGGGTATTCGCCGATAGAGAAGGCCGCATGAACGCTAGCGTGGTAGATGTGCATGGCGGCGTGCTACTGGTATCCCAGTTCACTCTGTCAGCAGATACCAGCAAGGGACTGCGGCCGGGATTTTCGTCGGCGATGCCGCCGCGCGAAGCCGAGCAGCTTTATGACTATACGCTAGCACAATTGCGCCGCCACCATCCGCTGGTAGCGTCCGGCGTGTTTGGTGCCGATATGCAGGTTAGCCTGGTCAATGACGGCCCCGTGACATTTCTTCTGAGCGCCTAGTCTCTTTCCGCCAGTGAGACGCCATAACGCATTTTTCGATGCGGTATGTTGTCTTCCAGATATTCGTCACCTTCGGCGATAAACCCGCAGTCAGCATAAAAATCCTGCAAATGCGCCTGTGCGCTTATACAGATATCATTATTTGGCCATTGCAGCAGGTTGTGTTTAATGCCGCGTTGCACCAGCTCTCGGCCCAGCTGTTGGCCGCGCATCGTCGGGCAGACGATGATTCTACCCAGCGAGCTCTCCGGATAATTCAGCCCGGGCGGGAGGCACCGTTGGTAGGCGAGTAGTTCTGTGCCTCGCATGCCGAGCATATGTGCCGCCGGCTGATCAAGATTGTCGAGATCCAGATACGCACACTTTTGTTCGACGACGAAAACTTGCTGGCGTAAGCGCAGCACAGCGTACATTTTCTCCAGAGTCAGCCGGGCAAATGATAGGGTTTGCCACTGTAGGTTCATTACATCCCCGTGTTAGCCGTAGGGTAGTTTTAACAAAACTTGGGCGCAACGTTCTCCGTCAGCGCATTAGTTGATACTATAAGCCCTCAACGGCCGTGGTAACAGGGCCTGACTTTGAGGGCGTGTGGCACACAAGGCTTTGGGCGCTGAGGCAAAATATGTATTCCCTTCAAAATAGAGCAGGGTCTAGCTGATGTTGGTAAATGTTGACACTCAGGATGTCTCGGCGCTCAGTCAGCAGTTCGCAAAACTGGTGGGCGCATTACTCGAAGTAGTGAACATGTCGGCCTTGCCGATTGAGGTCGATTTTACACCTGAGGAAAATTTCCGTGGTTTCGATGCTGATCAATTCTATGTTGTACAGCAAGGCACTATAGCCGCTCGATATCAGGCCAAAACAATTTACACGCTGCAAGTGGGTGAAATTTTAATGCCCGATATCGCCGGTAGTATGGACGAAAAAATTGCGGTGTTTTATGGCAGCGATACTGGAGCTCAGTTACATTGCTATTCCGCGTTGGAGTTTATGCAGCGTGTGTTTGACGAGCCGGCGGCCATTAGGCTGTGGACGCGGCTATTGATTACATACGCCGGTTTGATGCTAAGAATTACCGCCGCAAGCTCCGAGAGGGATGCGCCAGCCACGCTTGGATTTGATATTTACGAGCCGGGAGACGTTATTATTCGTCAAGGCGACAGGGCAGACCATGTTTACAATATGGGCTCCGGCGTTGCAGAGCTGTTGGTTGATGGCGTTAATGTGGGGGGCATCGGTGAAGGCGAAATTTTTGGGGTGATGGCGGCTCTGACGCACTGCCATCGCAGTGCTTCAGTGAGAGCCAAAACACGCTGTGCTGTAGTGAAAGTTCCCAAGGATCAATTTATCGGGTTGATCAAGAATCATCCTGGAAGCGTTCAAGCCTTATTGATGGACATGGCGAATACTATCGCCAACCTCAATGAGCAACTGGTCGGTTTGCAAGGAAACCGCCACGAGCATCACAAAGGGAGTTAATGTTCCTATAAACCTTGAGCCGTTTGGCGCAACGTTTATAGGATCATTCATTCGAGGTTAATTCAGATAGTCGTTATACAGGCCAGCGTTTAATGTCCGAGATTTTGGAAATCGATAAAGACGGCACCGAGCAGGTGTCACTCAAACTCTACGCTGAGAAGGCCTACTTGGATTATTCCATGTACGTCATTCTCGATCGAGCGCTCCCGCACGTGGGCGATGGGCTTAAGCCTGTGCAGCGACGCATTGTCTATGCCATGAGTGAGCTGGGACTGAAGTCCTCTGCCAAATTCAAAAAGTCGGCGCGCACCGTTGGCGATGTTATCGGTAAGTTCCATCCGCATGGGGATAGTGCCGCCTACGAGGCTATGGTGCTGATGGCGCAGAACTTCAGTTACCGCTATCCGCTGGTGGATGGACAGGGCAATTGGGGTTCACCCGATGACCCTAAATCTTTTGCCGCCATGCGCTACACAGAGTCGCGTCTCACCGCCTATGCCGACGTCTTGCTCAGTGAGCTGGGTCAGGGCACGGTGGATTGGACACCCAACTTTGACAGTACGCTTGATGAGCCGGTGGTGCTGCCTGCGCAGGTGCCTAATGTACTTTTGAACGGCACAACGGGGATTGCTGTAGGTATGGCCACAGATATCCCTCCGCACAATCTGCGAGAGGTAGTGGCGGCAACGGTGCTGCTGTTGGACTCACCCAAAGCCACGGTGGCTCAGCTGTGTGAGCATATTCAGGCGCCCGACTTTCCCACCAATGCGGAAATCATCACACCGCGCGAGGACATTCTCGCGCTTTACCAAACGGGGCGTGGTGGTTTGCGTATGCGTGCGGTGTGGGAGTCTGAGGGCGGCGATATTGTGATCACTGCCCTGCCCCATCAGGTATCCGGATCGAAGGTGTTGGAGCAGATTGCGCAGCAGATGCAAGCAAAAAAATTGCCTATGGTTGCGGACCTTAGGGATGAGTCGGATCATGAAAATCCGACGCGCCTGGTTGTGGTGCCACGCTCCAATCGCATCGACCTTGAGGCTCTTATGAGCCACTTGTACGCCAGTACGGATTTGGAACGAAGCTACCGCGTCAATCTCAATATGATCGGTATCGACGGTCGCCCAGGGGTTAAAGGGCTGGATAGAATTCTCAAGGAGTGGCTGAAATTTCGCACCTCTACCGTTCGGCGTCGGCTGGAATACCGCCTCGATCGCGTACTGAAGAGATTGCATATCCTAGACGGTTATCTCGTCGCGTTCCTTAATATTGACGAAGTGATTCATATCATTCGCACCGAGGAAAAGCCCAAGCCCGCGCTTATGAAGCGTTTCGGGATCACCGATATTCAGGCTGAGGCTATTCTGGAGCTGAAACTGCGCAATCTGGCAAAGCTGGAAGAAATGATTATCAGCACAGAGCAGGAGCAATTGCAGCAGGAGCGTGACCAGCTGCAAAAAGTCCTAGGCAGTGAAGCTCGGCTCAAGAGTCTAATCAAGAAAGAGCTTCTGGCCGTGGCAGAAAAATATGGGGACGAGCGCCGTTCGCCACTGGCAGTGAGGACTGACGCCAAAGCGTTTAGTGAGCTTGACCTGGTCACCGCTGATCCGATCACGGTGGTGATGTCAGAAAAGGGCTGGATCAGGGCGGCAAAGGGGCACGATATTGACCCCACGAGTCTCAGTTACAAGTCTGGTGACAGCTATAAAATGTGTGCTTATGGGCGCAGTAACCAGCCTGTCGTCATCCTGGATTCAACGGGACGGGCTTACACGGTGCCCTCCCACAATCTACCTTCGGCGCGGGGTCAGGGTGAGCCGGTAACCGGGCGTATCAATCCGCCTTCGGGGGCAAGCTTCGGTGGCTTGATGATGGGCGCGGATGACAGTCTTTATTTGTTGTCCAGTGACGCCGGATACGGTTTCGTGGCCAGGTTAGGTGATCTGCAGTCAAAAAATCGGGCGGGTAAGGGGGTTGTCAGTTTGCCCAAAGGGGGACAGGTACTCTACCCCGCGGCGATTCAATCATTAGAGGGGTCGCAGGTTGCGGCTGTCACTAGCGAGGGTCGCTTGCTTGTCTTCCCGCTGGCAGATCTGCCACAGATGGCCAGGGGCAAAGGCAATAAAATTATCGGTATTCCCTCCGCTCGAGTGCTGGCTCGCGAGGAGTATGTAGTGGCTATACAAGTGTTTACAGCACAAGATACCATTGTGATCTATTCCGGTAAGCGCCACCAAAACTTCAAAATGAAGGATCTCGAGCACTATCAGGGCGAGCGAGGTCGGCGCGGAAACAAGCTGCCACGGGGCTTCCAGAAAGTGGACGGCATGAGTGTGGAGACCTTGATCAAGCGGGTTGAACCGGAGTAGCTCAGAGCCTCGTTGGGTCGGTCAATCGCTTCAGTATCAGGCGCAATTGGCGTTCCAGTAAATCTTGATAGGGCCCAGCGAATTCCTCGATGACAGCGTAATCCATCACTTCGGTTGGTCTATGTTGCAGGCGTCCTGATATATCTGTGTCTTCACAGATAGTGGGCGAGAGCAGAATGTTGGGAGGCCTGCTGGCGCAAACGGTGTGTAACTCATCGAGCGTATGCTGCGTGTACAATCCTGGATAGATATCGGTGCCATTTCCTACGCCCAGTTCGCTCTGTGCAATGGCCATTGACATGGAAAGGGACAGCGACATCTGCTTTTCCAGCGCCAAGCTTGCGGCCTGCACCAGCCAGGCACAGGATGCGGCTCGGAATGCGGCGCTACCGGCAGTGTTGTGCCCACTGCAGTAAATTGCCAGGCCGAACTGACGCGCGACCTGTAAATCCCCCGCGTAAAAACCTGCTGCGGCGTAAACGACCTGATGCAGACGGTCTGTATAGCGTTGCAACGAGAGTTCGTCGAGCGTATCGACATAGTGCTCGAGGCTGGAGAGGTGGAGGTATAGCACTGCAGTCGTTTGGTAGTTCTCGTCTTGCGGGCTTGGTTCACTGCGGGTGCGCAGCAGATCCATTGGCAGGGCCTCAATTTGCTTGGACAGCAGCAGTAGCTCATTCGTCGGCCCTGCCCTAGAACCCTCATCCTCGAGTGCGATCTTGCGGGCCAGGTCGGACAGACGGCTTCCCAGTTGCTGCCCAAAGCGGCGACTGATTGCGTAAACCGCCAGACTGAGCAGTACCGCTAGGCCCAGCATGCTTAAAATAAAGCGCAGCTGTGCAGCATGGGCATTTTCTGCGTTGGTCGTAATGACGACCTGGCCGCCGATATCTACTTCGATATACCAGGGCGCGCTGTATTGGTAGAGGCTTTGCCCATTGGTTTCACCCATTTGTCTGAGTGTCTTGCCTTCTACATCCTGAATCAGGATCGCCTGCGCTGCTGACGTCTCGATAATACGCTGTAACGACGCTGAAACGCTGAGCAAATCGCCGTTTTCCATGGCGGTGCTGACGCGAGTCGCTACCAGCGTGGCCAGAGCGCTGCCGTATTCTTCCTGCAATAGCGTTTGCATATGGCGAGTGGAAATGGCGCCCAAAATAACAAGGGCAAGACCCATCAGCAGGCATAACCCCGCAGTGAGAACCGCCAGTTGTTGACCGAGGCTAGTGTTAGTAAAGCGATTATTCACGCGCGATGACTGACTTACCCAATTGCGACGGGGCTAGTATAAACTAGACACGGCGGCAAATATCCCTTTTTGAGTCCTTGAGATTGAATATGGGATTTGAGGCTATTGAAAGTGAGGTTTTCAGCCCTTGCCACGAACAGGTAGAATGGCGCACCAAGATAACTGTGGAACCCGTTAAGTGAATCATATACTACTTATCACTATCTCCGGCGAAGATCAGCCGGGGTTCACAGCTGGATTGACGGCAATCCTGGCGGACCATTCCGTGAGTATTCTCGACATTGGCCAGTCCGTCATACACGCCACTTTATCGTTGGGCCTGTTGGTGGAGCTGTCAAAGAACTACGCCGGCGAACAGGTGGTCGAGGCGGTGCGTAATTTCGCATTGGAGCGAGATTTGCGCGCGGTTACCAGCGTGGTATCCCCCGAAAGCTATTCCTACTGGGTTGAGGCTCAGGGTCTGGCGCGCTACATCATTACGCTCTTGGCGCGCAAAATCACCTCGGACCAAATCGCACGTGTGACCGCGGTGATATCCAAACATGGCCTCAATATAGATAGCATCAACCGCTTGTCAGGTCGTATACCGCTCGGAGAACCGCCGGCTCTGAGCAAGGCCTGCGTGGAGTTTTCAGCTCGCGGTTCTATACGCGATTCTGCCGTCTTTCGCCGGGAATTACTGGAGGTCGCGGGCGTGCTGGAGGTTGATCTGGCATTCCAGCAGGACAATATGTACCGCCGCACCCGGAGGCTCGTGGCGTTCGATATGGATTCGACACTGATCGAGGCAGAGGTTATCGACGAGTTGGCCAAACTGGCGGGAGTCGGTGAGCAGGTCAGCGCGATAACCGAGCGCGCCATGCGGGGAGAGATCGATTTCAGTGAGAGCTTTCGCGCCCGTGTCGCTCTGCTAGAAGGACTAGAAGAGAGTGCTCTGGACCGCGTGGCGAGCGAATTGAAAATAACCGAGGGCGCGGAGCATTTGATTTCCACGCTTCGCACGCTGGGGTACAAAACGGCCATACTCTCTGGAGGCTTCACCTATTTCGCCAAGCACCTGCAAGCTCGATTAGGTATGGATTACGTTTTCGCAAACGAACTCGACATTGCCCAAGGGGTGGTCACGGGCAAGATTCAGGGCGAGATTGTTGATGGCGCACGTAAGGCTCAACTGTTGCGGCAATTGGCGGATGATCTAGGCATAGACTTACAGCAGGTGATTGCCGTGGGTGATGGTGCTAACGATTTGCCGATGCTGAGCATCGCCGGATTGGGAATTGCTTTTCGCGCAAAACCCCTGGTGAAAAAATCAGCGGAGCAGTCGATATCGACTTTGGGCCTGGATGCGATCCTTTATTTACTGGGTATTTCTGACAAGCAACAGAGCAAAACCTAGGTTTTAAAGACGTCATGTGATGGCGCTAAATCTTGCTCCATAGCGAGTCGTAATACACGTTCCATTGCCCCTGTTGACCCTCAGCCAGTACATCGCCTAATGCTCTTGGGTAGCTAAACTGGAACTGTTGAAAGCTCGCCCTTGAATCAATACTCGGCAGTAGTTTGATATCGTGACTTTCGATGCCGTTCCCAAGCGTGAGTTTTTGTCCTTCCCTAAAGCCGATCCTAGGGGTGATCAATGTATTCGGTTGACCGACTAGCGTGACCTCCGGCAGCAGCAACACTCTGATAGGCGCCGTTTTCTCGCCAGTCTTGTGTTGAATGCTGGCACCATACGCGACTGCTCGAGGGTTAATGAGCTCAACTCCAATCAGAATTTTAGTATTATCGATCCGCCTTAACCAGCGGATGACGGCAATCAGCCACTCCTTTTTTCCTGTGTCTTCTTTCAATCCGACAACTTCGCCGACCCTGATGTCGCAGGGCGAATCAGTAGGCCACTCTACACAATAGCCACCGGGGCTGGTATCGGCGAGTTGGGCCTTGAAAATGGGATAGCGTTCATCGGGCGTGAGATTGGAAGGTGGAAAGGGGTCGTCTGCTGCCTGTGAGCGCTGCTGTCTGTCGTCGTTATCGAGCAGGTCCTCGAACAGGCGCTTGCCAGCCACGTGATAATGGGTGCTGCTAAGCCCCAGACATAGCCACAGCGGATCGCTAGAGGCTGACCGTTTAAAGTTGCGTGGACTGACACTGCAAAGAGACAAAATCAGGTGGTCGAGTAAACTGGCGGATATGTGGATGCCCTCGTCGAAAGTGATGCCGTGGGTGCCTGTTTCCTTCTTCAGTATTTTCAACTGCTCCATCAGTAATGTGCAATCGATAAGGCGACATTGTGGCCCCGGCGGTTTGCGATATAAGGCACTGTAAAGCGGAGGATGGTCGCTATCCAAATCGACGATAAACAGGCTGTTTTCATTCTTGTGCGGGTCAAGTTTTATCAGCTCGCTCCACTGCTGTAGCCCGCGGTGCAGCGCTGTCAGCTCGCCCTGGAGCAATTGATTGGGATTGCAGCAGCTGATCATGATTGCCTGTAAGTAGGTTGCAGTGATGGTGTCCCCGCCGGAGAGTGACTCCGGTACGGGAAGGTCGGCTAGGTGCTGGTTAAGGGCAAGTGCATAGAGCTGGTGCAATGTTTCCCAGCCACGGACATCCATGGGCCACTGGAGCTGAAAACGTTGTAGGACTTTACGTCCCGAGAAGATCAGCGCTTGTTGTATGGCTTGACAGGTGAGGCGTGCAGGATGGGTGTCGTGGACAGTCTTGTGCTTCTGGATCGTCTCGATGGCGATGACGGTGAAGGCGGTAGTGTTCAGGGTGAGCAGCCTGTCGCTGAGTTCCGCTGCTGTTTGCGACGCTTCTGGCATCACTAACGGTTGATTAAGAAATCGCTTGGATAGATTGGCCTGGGCATCATCGATCTTGGGGCGCAGAACTTCCATGATGTTGTAGCGAAGTTGGGGTGAGAGCGGCGTCCGATTGAGATCATTCAATGCCTGAACGAGTAATAGGGCCGGCGCGGTGCCATTGGCGAGTGGTAGGCTCTGAGCCCAACTGCTGGCGGCCTCGGTATCGGGCTCAAACAGTGACAACGCGAGCAGGTCTTGGCGTGGGATCTTGAATTTAAGGGTTATAGGGTGTTCCATATAAGTAATCTCCTGACGTTAGCTGTGCCCAGCCCTATGCAACAAGAATAAACTAAATTGGAGGCCCATCGCCACTCGGATACGAGAATCTGCCATTGGCGGGCGACGTGCTGTATTATAAACTGCTTTTTGCAGCAACCAAATGAGAGCGTCATGGCAAACTTTTCTACGAATGAATTTCGCGCTGGCCTGAAAGTCATGCTCGATGGTGATCCGTGCAGTATCCTGGATAACGAGCTCGTGAAACCGGGCAAAGGCCAGGCCTTCAATCGGGTAAGACTGCGCAACCTAAAGACCGGGCGGCAGTGGGAACGCACCTTTAAATCCGGGGAGTCACTCGAGGGCGCAGATGTTGTCGAGCGGGATATGGAGTATCTGTATACCGATGGCGAGTTCTGGTATTTCATGGAGCCTGATACTTTTGAGCAATATCAGGCCGATGCTGCTGCGGTAGCGGATAGTCATTTATGGCTAAAGGCGCAGGACAAGTGTGATATTACGCTCTACAACGGTGCGCCTTTATCCGTTGCGCCGCCTAACTTTGTGGAGTTGGAGATTACAGAAACTGATCCGGGCCTCAAGGGTGACACAGCCACTGGCGGCACCAAGCCGGCGACGTTGAGCACCGGAGCCGTGGTTAAGGTCCCTTTATTCATCAGTATGGGAGAAGTGATTCGGGTCGATACGCGCACCGGTGAGTACCAGAGCCGTGCGAGCAAGTCCTGACTGTAGTGGCAGAGTAGCCGGACGTGAATTGGCGACCTGTAGCGGACATTCAGTGTATTCGTCAGCGGGCAGAGGTATTGGCTAGGCTGCGCCAGTTTTTTTCTGATCGCTCGATCCTCGAAGTAGAAACACCCCTGTTGTGTCGCAACGGCATAACAGATCCTTCCATTGAGCCATTGATCGTCGAAGCTGCGCAATTCTCGGGTCAGTCGCGGTTGTTGCAAACATCGCCTGAATACATGATGAAACGCCTGCTAGCCGAGTTCGCAGAGCCCATCTTTCAGATTTCCAAGGCGTTTCGCAGTGACGAAGCCAGTTCCCGGCACAACCCAGAATTCAGTTTACTCGAATGGTATCGCCCCGGTTTTGATCACCATCAGCTGATGGCGGAAGTGGCGGATCTGGCACAATATTGCTTGGGACCGAGGCTCGTAAAGAAGTACAGCTATCGTGAGCTGTTTCAGCAATGTCTCCAGATCGACCCTTTCACCGCGACCATTGCGGAACTGGAAGCTGTCGCTCGCCTCCATCTTGACCCCGGCAACCTGAGCGGTGATCGAGATCTATGGCTGGATCTATTGATGAGCCATGTGCTTGAACCGCAACTGGCTGGTGAAGGGGTCTGTTTTGTCTATGATTATCCGGCGTCTCAAGCGGCCCTCGCCTGTGTTGTTCAGGCCGACGATGTCTGGGTCGGACAGCGCTTTGAGCTCTATGTTGACGGTATGGAGCTGGCCAATGGCTATTGCGAGCTTACCGATGCCCCAGAGCAGCGTCAGCGCTTCGAACGGGATAACGTCTTGCGCCGCCAGCGTGGTCAGGTTGAGCGCGCGTTAGACGAACAGCTGTTAGCCGCATTGGCAAGCGGCCTGCCAGATTGCAGTGGCGTGGCTTTAGGTATTGATCGATTGCTGATGCTGAAGACGGGTTCATCTGACATCAAGGATGTATTGGCTTTTGATTGGGAGCGATCATGAGGACGGGGCGAGTCCTGCAGATGTTTCGGTAGCAAAAAAAATGCCGACGCAATGGCCGGCATTTTGTAAGGCGCGTACGTGCTTAAGAGAACTCTCGAACCAATCCGGCAATGGATTCCTTGGCATCGCCAAATAGCATACGCGTATTCTCTTTGTAAAATAGTGGATTTTCGATCCCGGCGAAGCCTGACGCCATAGAGCGTTTCAGTACGAAGACGGTACGTGCCTGGTCAACGTTGATCACTGGCATGCCATAGATGGGAGATGATTCATTTTCCCGGGCAGCAGGGTTCACCACGTCATTAGCGCCGATGACGATAGCGACATCGACATTTTCCATGCGAGGATTGATCTCGTCCATTTCCAGCAGCTGGTCATAGGGGACGTCGGCTTCTGCCAGCAACACATTCATATGCCCCGGCATGCGACCTGCGACCGGGTGAATGCCGAAGCTAACTTCAGCACCATTTTTTTCCAACAACTCGGCCAGCTCCTTAACCACATGCTGAGCCTGAGCGACCGCCATACCGTAACCCGGAACAATCGCCACGGTGCTGGCGGCTTCCAGAATGTAGAAGGCGTCTGCAGCAATGATGGGCTTGATCTCGCCCTCCACTTTGCTTGTCTCCACTTTGCCACTGCCGAAACCAGAGAACAGCACATTGGATAGAGAACGATTCATGGCTTTGCACATAACTTGGGTCAGGATGATGCCGGAGGCACCGACCAGAGCCCCCGCCACGATCAGGATGTTGTTGTCTACTGCGAAACCGGCGGCGCAGGCGGCTAAGCCTGAGTAGGAGTTCAGCAGTGAAATCACCACCGGCATGTCAGCTCCGCCGATGGGAATGACCACCATTACACCGAATAGCAATGACAGGCCGATGACCCAAAACAGCCATCCGCCACCGCTGGGCTCCAGACAAAACATGACCGAACTAGCCACAATGCCCAGCACGACAAGGCTGTTCACCACTTGCTGGCCGTTGAACAAAAGTGCGGCGCTGCTGATTCTTTCCGAGAGCTTGCCGTAGGCGATCATGGAGCCGGTAAAGGTTACGCCACCAATCAGGATGGATAGGATGATAGTCACGAGCGTGAAGGTGCCGACGTCGGGTCTAAAGGCGAAAGCAGCCCAGCCAACGAGTAAGCTGGCCATGCCGCCAAAGCCGTTAAACAGGGCTACCATTTCCGGCATTTTAGTCATTTGCACCATTCGCGCTGCTGTACCACCGATGATACCGCCGATCACGATGCCAATGGCAATCCACTGGAAGTCGACGATGCCTTGGCCCAGTAGCGTCGCCACGATGGCAATCAGCATGCCCAGAGACGAAATCGCGTTACCACGACGAGCCGTTGCGGGTGAGCTCAGTTGCTTCAAGCCATAAATGAACAGTCCCGCGGAAAGGATGTAGGCGTATTGAGTCAGAATATCCATAGTGATCAGCTCCCCTTCTTCTTAAACATGGCGAGCATGCGGTCAGTGACCAGGTAACCGCCCACTACATTGATAGTGGCCAGAGCGACAGCTGCTGAACCCAGCCAGTTGGCCAGATCCTGCTGGCCGCTACCCGCTAGACTTAGTGCGCCTACTACTGTCACTCCTGAGATTGCGTTGGCACCAGACATCAACGGCGTGTGCAAGGTGGCGGGCACCTTATTGATGAGTTCGAAGCCCAGGAAGATGGACAACATAAGGATAAACGTAAGGAAAACTTCAACAGGTATCATGTTATGCACCCCCTTCCAGAATATTCTTGATCGTTGTGTTAGTCACTTCACCGCCATGGGTGATGATGCAGCCGGGCAAAATATCGTGCTCGAAGTCAACCACGAATTTCTTCTCCTCGTCGCTCCAGTTGTCTTCCACGAGGCTGAACAGATTGGAGGAGTACATCTGGCTGGCATCGCGCGCCACCTCTCCGGCGAGGTTGCCCTTGCCGATAACGGTGACGCCTGCTATTTGAACGATTTCATTGGGGACAGAGCCTTCTACATTGCCGCCTGTTTCCGCCGCCATATCAACAATCACCGATCCGTGTGCCATTCCCTCGATCATGTCTTTGGTGACAAGCACCGGAGGCTTGCGGCCAAATACCTGCGCAGTAGTAATCACCACATCTGATTTGGCGATCACTTCTTTTTGCGCCTGTCGCTGTATTGCTATTTGTTCTGGTGTCAGCTGCTTGGCATAGCCATCGGCAGTTTCGCCGGTTTCGCCGAGGTCAATTTCCAGAAATTTCGCACCGACGGAGCGCACCTGCTCTGCCACTACCGGGCGAGTATCAAAGGCCGTGACCTTGGCGCCCAGACGTTTCGCGGTGGCGATGGCTTGCAGACCCGCCACGCCGGCGCCGATAACAAAGACATTGGCGGGTTTCAGTGTGCCTGCGGGAGTCATCATCATCGGAAAAATGCGCGGCAGGTGCGTCGCGGCCAGCATAACCATGACATAACCCGCTAGGTTAGCTTGGGAGCTCAGGGCATCCATTTTCTGGCTGCGCGTGGTGCGCGGGATCATCTCCATGCTGATGGCAGTAATGCCGCCCTCTTTAAAGCCGTTAACCAGCGCATGCTCGTTGAAAGGATCCAGATAGCTGATGTGAATGGCGCCACGCTTCATTAGCGCTATTTCATCCAGCTGCGGTTTGCGCAGCCGCAGCAAGAGGTCCGCGCTGCTGAACACCTCATTGCGGTCCTGAGAGATAATAGCCCCCGCGTCTGTGTATTCGGAATCAGGGAAACCGGCACCGAGGCCCATCCCGGACTCGATAACTAGATCGGCACCCATCGCGCACAATTTCTTGGCGTGATCGGGTGTAATGGGTATCCGGTTTTCTTCCGGATGAAGTTCCTTGGGAATGGCGATGCGCATGCGGTGTGTAACCCCCGTACTTTTATTGATGTATTCTGTCGGCGAAGAGTGACAGATATTTGCCTCTCCGCCGGCTTCAAGGAGCTGTGTGCGGTGCCCAAAGCGACCACAGTCGACATTGGTATTTCAGCAGGCGCGACTTTAGCACAGCATTTGTGCCGCGTGAATAATGCATATCAGTGTACGCTATGCTAGCAAAATCGGATCTCAACCGCGTTGTAGTGGGTCAGCATTTCGTTTATGGCCTGTGGGCCCGCTAAATCAGGCGACGTGGCAAGCGGCACAGCGATGTTCCGAGTGTACCAGATCGCTGATTTCAGGCATTCTGGCAGGGTTGAGCGTATAGCTGTTCTACTTGTCCAAGCTAATATAAAGGAGTATCGCAAATCTCAACGGTTTCCGCGCAGCATCCCCCGCCGCTGACACTCGCCTTGGCCCTGATACCGATCATTTTTTTGGTCGCGCTTCTGGGCACCTCGGTCTACCTGTTTGGGGCCGATTCGTCTTACGGTGCCAACCAGATAGCGCTCATATTGGCCGCTTGTGTCGCGGCTTTGGTGGGACGGCATGTTGGAGTTTCATGGCAAGAAGCGCAAAACGGCATTGTTGATGGAATAAATGTGGGCCTGGCCCCGATATTGATTTTATTGTCGGTAGGCATGCTGATCGGTACTTGGATAGTGTGCGGTACAGTGCCGGCTATAATCTATTATGGGGTGGAGGTGCTCAACCCGAGTATTTTTTATGCCGCTAGTGCTGCTATTTGCGGCATTGTCGCGATCAGCATAGGCAGTTCCTGGACAGTGGCCGGTACGCTCGGGATCGGACTGATGGGTATCTCGGCCAGTTTTCAATTGTCACCGGCCATCACTGCGGGTGCCATTATCTCAGGCGCCTACTTCGGCGACAAATTATCCCCCATGTCGGACACCACTAATCTGGCCTCTGCAGTCAGTAGCGTGGACCTGTTCGATCATATCCGGCACATGCTTTGGACGACGGTGCCCAGTTTTGCGCTTGCGTTAATGCTGTTTGCTTTTATCGGCAACTCGGACGCCGTTGCGCCTCGTGAAATCGATGAATTGCAAAAGGCGCTGGCCACGGAATTCAATATTGGAGTGTTCCTGCTGTTGCCATTACTGTTGATGCTGGTTCTCGTCTACAAACGTTTTCCTGCGTACCCTTCTATCGTCGTTAGCGCACTTGTGGGTGCTGTCTTTGCCGTCGTCTTTCAGCCCGATTCAGTGATTAAGCTGGCCGGAGGCTCCGGTGATGTGGGCAGGTTTTTTGCGCTGTGCAAGGGCGTTTGGATAAGCCTGTTCGACGGTTACACGTCCAACAGCGGGAACGTGTTACTTGATACCTTGCTCAGTAAAGGGGGCATGAGCAGTATGCTCAACACAGTCTGGTTGATTATCTGTGCCCTGGGTTTTGGTGGCGTGCTGGAGCGCACAGGAATTTTGAGCTTACTGCTGCAACTTGCTCTTAGCGGTGTAAAGAGTACCGGTTCGTTAATCGCGGTTACTGCGCTGACCTGCTTTGGAACGAATGTTTTGGCCGCAGATCAGTTCATTTCCATTGCCCTTCCAGGGCGCATGTATAAGGATGAATATCAGCGTCGCGGTCTGTCCAGATTAAACCTGTCGCGAACACTGGAAGACTCCGGCACTCTGACATCCGTGCTGATACCTTGGAACACCTGTGGTGCGTATATGTCTGCAACACTGGGCGTGGCGACGTTTACCTATGCACCCTTTGCCTTTTTCAACATGCTATGCCCGCTCGTCGCTATTCTCTATGGGTATACCCAGTTCGCGATAAAACCGCTAGAAGCTGATGAAGATCTGACCCCATTGGAGATCTTGTGACTGACTTGGATCAGGAGTGGGACTATCTAAGCCCACACATTTTGCGCACCCATGTGCGGGCCGAAGATATCGACGGGCTGAATCACACGAATAATCTGGTGTATGTCGACTGGTGTCAGAAAGCGGCGTGGACCCACTCGGAGGCCCTGGGCCTGGACCTAAACTGCTACCGTGAACTTGATCGAGCGATGGTTATCGCCCACAGTGAGTTTGACTATTTGCGGGCTTCTCAGGAGGGTGATGAGGCCATGGTTGCGACGTGGATTGTAGACTGGGATCGAAAGTTGAAGATGGCACGCCATTTTCAGGTTATTCGTGTCGCAGATGGGGTCACGCTACTGCGAGCAAGAATGCGTTTCGTATGTGTCGAGCTCAGTAGCGGCCGCCCCCGGCGTCTGCCACCGGAGTTCATTGCCGGTTATGGCCCAGCGATACTGAGTGAAATACACTCCTGCTGAGGCATGGTTTATTAATTTGGCTCATAAGGCTTTTTCCGAAGTCTGAGAGCGCTAGGCATTCGAGGCTTTTATTCACCAAAACAGGTGACAGTTGCACTCTCGGCGGTGGGTAGTTTTATTCTGGTTTTACGTCCACACTGTCTAGGCACGTCCTCGCATGTAGAAAGGCAGGTTGCCGTTGAAAGCTTTTTCGTTACAGTCTTCAGGCCAAAGTCACTCGGGCACTAGCACCGAGATTGCAGCCAGTCTCCCTGCGCAGAATACGCGTTGATGCCAAGCGTAAAAAACACCCAAGGCAACAGCGAATACCATCATGAAATAGATGGCCTAAGGGCCATATCCGTTGTCGTTATAGTACTCTTTCACCTGAAGGTCGCGGGGTTTTTGGGTGGCTTCATTGGTGTTGATATTTTTTTCGTGATCTCCGGCTATCTCATTACACGCATTATTCTTTTCAATCTTGCTGAAGGAAGTTTCAGATTCAATGATTTCTATATCCGGCGTATTACACGGATACTACCGGCACTGGTTGCGACTGTTGTGGTCATACTGCCGCTTGCTATGTACCTGCAGCAGCCCGCGGCGCTTGTACAGACTGCTAAAGAGAGCCTCTACGCACTATTGTCCCTGAGCAATGTCTATTTTTGGACCGAGTCCAGCTACTGGGCACCGGCGTCTGAAAAATATGTGCTGTTACACACATGGTCTTTGGGCGTCGAAGAGCAGTTTTACTTGGTATACCCACTGTTACTTGTTGCCTTCCATCGTATGGCCGGCATCAAGGGCGTCATAGCGCTGTTATTGGTTATTGTTGTGGTGGGGACTATCGCCAGTGAGATAATGCTAACGACGGATCCCACAGCGGCATTTTTTTTCACGCCGTTGCGGTTTTACGAATTTGCTCTCGGTGGATTGGCTGTTGCTCTCAATGGTGGCAGGGTGCTGCAAAAGTCGCTCTGGGTGTCAGGACTTACGACGCTGATAGGTCTAGCACTTATCTTCTATGGTGCCATAACGTTTAACGCATTTACTGCCCTGCCTGGGTTTACTATATTGGTGCCTCTTCTGGGCGCACTGTTAATCCTGTTGGCCGGTCCGTCACCGAGCGCCCGTATTCTGCTAATGAACCCGGTGATGTCTTGGCTAGGGAAAATCTCCTACTCCCTGTACCTCGTGCACTGGCCGATCATTGTTTTCTATCGCTACTATTACGGCTCCGATCTCACGGTGCCAGAGCAAGCTGCACTTTTTTTGCTTATCCTGGCAGCCGCAGCGTTACTTAATCGAACAGTGGAGCGCAGGTTTCGCCTCTCTCACCACGGAAAGACTACCGCTAGCGGAGTCCCCTCTCGCTCGGTGCTATTGGGCATACTGGTAGCCATAATGTTCATTTCCACCATATGCGCACTACTGATCACCATTAAAGGCTGGCCTTCACGTATGCCAGATGGCACGCAGGCGTTAATGGATATACGCCTTCATCAAGATACTCAGCTGCGTATCAAATTTTTGAAGGAGCACTGCACGCCACAAGGAGAGGTTTTTTGTGGTGGTCGTCAGCCCGGGAAATTCAATATTCTTCTGCTCGCCGACTCCAGAGGACCCGATATCTACATCGCACTGAAAACCGCCTATCCGGATGCCAATATTCAAACATCCTATGCGTTAGGATGCGCGCCGGTCTTTTCTCCTAGAATAGGCGACAGCATATTCTTTGCCGACTGTCCGCAACTAAATGAGGCACGATTAAAGATTGCGCTGGATGCGCCGGCGGAAGATATTATATTTCTTGCACAAAACCTTAACGACTGGCGGTCCGCTGCGGTGCTGGAGACAGTAAAACGCCTTAGGGAGGCCGGCAAAATAGTATACCTTCTTGGCCAGTTCGAGTTTGTTGAGAAAAGAAGCCCAATAGAGCTCTCCATCGACATGCTCCGGTTCGATCCGCAGGGCACTGATCTTGAAAAATACGTCATTGCAAATCCCTTTGAAATGGATGGAGAGTATGCCGACCAGGTCAGGGGAATGGGGGCTGTTTATATCAGCAACAAAGGTTTCTTCTACGATGGTGGTTACCATTTCACTGACCGTAAAACGGGAAAATTCCTCACCTTCGACGGCCGTCACCTCAATAGTTTTGGCGCCGAGAAATTCGGAGTTTACCTCCGAGAAAATTACCCGCTGCAATAGTCATGCCGGCAGTGAAACCCACTCCTTATGAGGTATGGGCTTATCAGCTTGGGCAGAGAGGTAATGGCATCATTTATGCGCGTGAAGGTAGGGCTCGCTTGATGGATCGGATCTGTTTTCAGCATTCAAATCAGGCTCACGAAATTGCAAGCTGGCTAAGCGAGCGTAGAGCTCACATTCCACTAACAGCTGCTCATGCGTGCCCGTGGCGATCAGCTGGCCCTCGTCCAGCACAGCGATATTATCCGCGTGCAGAATGGTAGACAGGCGGTGGGCGATAATGACGGTCGTACGGTTTTTCATCAATTCCTGCAGTGCCAGTTGCACCTGATATTCACTTTCGGTGTCCAATGCGCTGGTTGCCTCATCCAGTAAAAGAATTTTCGGGTCGTTGAGGATCGCCCTGGCCAGCGCGATGCGCTGGCGTTGCCCGCCAGACAGTCTGACGCCTTGTTCCCCAAGATGGCTTCCATAGCCGTCGGGTAGTGCCGTGATAAAGGTGTGGGCATGAGCGGCGCGAGCAGCCGCAACAACTTCGCTATCGGTGGCGTCTAGCTTGCCATACGCAATGTTGTAGCGCACGTCGCCGGTAAACAATGCCGGTTGCTGCGGCACGAGTGCAATATGCTCACGCAATGTTTTGAGGCCCATAGCACGGACGTCCTGTCCATCGAGCAAGACCTGGCCCTGCTGCGGGTCGTAAAAGCGCTGTAATAATTCGAACACCGTGGATTTACCTGCCCCCGAGGGCCCTACCAGAGCGAGACTTTTACCGGCTTCAATGCGTAGCGTAAAGTTTTCGAGTGCAGGTTGCTTGGGCCGGCTGGGGTAGTAAAAAGAGACGCGCTCCATATGCAATTCGGGCTGTGCACTGATGGGTGTTGACGCCAAGGTAACGGGATCATCAATCAGGCTATGGGTATTAATCAATTCCACGAGACGCTCTGAAGCGCCGGCGGCGCGCTGGAGGTCGCCCCAGACTTCAGAAATTGTTGCCACGCCGCTGCCGACCATAATGGCGTAAAAGACAAAGGCGCCCAGCTCTCCACCGGTCATGCTGCCGCTAATGACATCCTGGCCGCCTTCCCACAACATGCCAGACATGCCGACGAACAACAGCAGTATGGCACCACAAATGAGCAGTGAGCGCTGCCAGATGCGGCGGCGAGCGATTTCAAAGGCGCGCTCTACTTCGCGATCGAAAGCTTCAGATTCGAATTGTTCGCGCGTATAACTCTGCACCACACGGATATGCTGGATCACTTCGCCGACGTAGCTGCCCACGCTTGCAATGCTGTCCTGGCTTTGATTAGACAGCTTCCTCACCCGTCGGCCGAATACCAGTATCGGCAGCAGCACCAGAGGTACGCCTACCGCAATGATCAAACTCAGCTTCAGATTGGTGATAAACATCAGGACCAGCGCGCCGCTGGTGGTGAGGCTACTGCGCAGCGCCATACTAAAGGAAGAGCCGATGATGGTTTGTAGCAGGGTGGTGTCGGTGGTCAGTCGCGACATAATCTCCCCACTGCGATTGGTTTCAAAAAATCCCGGATGCAGACGAACAATGTTCTCGAAAACACGTTTGCGGATATCAGCGCTGATCCGTTCTCCCAGCCAGGACACCAGATAAAATCGGACAAACGTACCCACTGCCATAGCCGCTGCGATGGCAATCAAAAGTAGAATGGCACTTTTCAGGCCGACACTAGACTCGCCTCCAAAGCCTTGGTCTATCAGTACTTGCAAGCCTCGTCCCAACGAGAGAGTGGCCCCGGCGGTAAACAACAGTGCGATGCTGGCGCCGACCAGACGCAGTTTATACTGTGAAAGCAGGGCTAAAACCGGTAGCAGGGCAGGCAGGCCCTTTCTGGCGCGAGAAGACATCAGGCGTGTGAGATCTGGAACGGCTGGTGACGCGCGGGCACGCAGGCCGTGCGACATGGGTCAAAAAGTTTAACTAGTGAAGACATCATGAGTGTGTTCCGTGGCGGTCGGGCTGCTTCGTGATAGTGTAATTGTTCGGCGGTGTTAATGGTATCAACTAGAAAATTACGATGGAGGCGATAACAATGGGTGATAAGTTCAAGGATAAGGTGGTCATTGTAACCGGCGGCAGTCGTGGCTTGGGTCGAGCCATCTCTGTGGGGTTTGCGCGCGAGGGAGCTCAGGTTGTCGTCGCCAGTCGCAAGATCGCCGCCTGCCAGGAGGTGGTCGCGCTTATCGAGGAAGCGGGAGGAATTGGAATGGCGCATGCCGCCCATATGGGTGAGGTTGCTGACCTCGACGCCCTCATTGCCGCGGCGTATGAACGTTTTGGTCGTGTCGATGTGCTCGTTAACAATGCCGGTATCAATGTTGCGTTGGGTCCGCTGTCGGAGATTACGACCACGGCGTTTGATAAGATGGTGGATGTCAATTTGAAAGGCGCTTGGTATCTGGCATCAAGACTTGCACCGCGCATGGGCGCGCACGGTGGTGGCTGTGTGATTAATATGTTGTCAGTCGCCGCCTTGTGCACGCCCGCTTACTCCGGTATTTATGCAGCAACCAAGGCAGCCTTGAAGGCTTTGACCGAGGTGATGGCGCAGGAATGGGCGCCATGGAATATTCGGGTCAACGCCTTGGCTCCGGGAAGTTATCACTCAGATCTGACCGATGGCGCGATTGCGGCACTACCACATTACGGCGAAGGTATGGTGACAGCTGCTCTGATCCCTCGCATTGCGGAAACGGAGGAGATTCTCAATCCGGTGTTTTATCTTGCCTCGGAAGCTTTTACCACGGGAATTACTCTGGTTGCGGATGGCGGTCTGATGGCCAAACGTTAGGGACCGTCCGCATTTTTGGAACCCTGCGTCAGTCCACCGATGTAAACACCAATTTCAAATAGCAGCCACATGGGTATCGCCAGCAGTGACTGAGAAATGATGTCGGGCGGGGTCAGTAGCATGCCAAAAATAAAGCAGCCCACAATAATATAAGGACGCTTTTTGGCTAGCGCTTCGGCGGTGGTGATGCCGGCCCAGATCATCAGTATCGCTACGATTGGAATTTCAAACGCCAAGCCAAAAGCAAAAAACAATTTCAGCACGAAGTTAAGGTAGCTATTGATATCGGTCATGATGGTGATATCTTGGGGCGCCACGCTGGTAAAGAAAGAGAATATCAGCGGAAAGACGACGTAGTAGGCAAATGCGGATCCTGCATAAAACAAGAGAACACTGGAGGCGAGCAGTGGAATTGCCAGGCGCTTTTCATGCTTGTACATTCCCGGCGCGATAAAGCTCCAGGCCTGATACAACACGTAGGGCATTGCCAGAAAAACTGCCGTTACCAGGGAAAGTTTGAACGGTGTGAAGAAGGGTGAGGCGACCTCGGTGGCAATCATCGTTGCGCCTGGAGGCAAAAGCGCACGTAAAGGCTCCGAGACGAATGTGTAGATATCGTTGGCAAACGGAAACAGGCAAATAAACACTAGCAGCACGGCTAACAGGGCGCGCAGCAGTTTGTCGCGCAGTTCCGTGAGGTGTGTGACCAGGGGCAGTGGTTGGTCCGTAGATTCCTGATCGCTCATTCGGTTTTCTTTTGTGCTGCTTCAAGGTCTGTCTTGCCCGGGATGGAGTGGCTATCCCGTGCTGGGGTCAGCGACTGGGCCGCGTCCTTCAAATCAGACCCGATGGACTCGGTGTCTTTTTTTAAACTCTCGCCGGCTTTGCGCAGTTCCTGCATGACGGAGTCATTATGCAGTTCCTGTTGGACTTCTTGTTTGATCTCGTTGAACCCGCGCCTGATTCGATTCAGCCATATGCTTGCGGTTCGAATAGCCTCAGGCAGACGTTCGGGCCCGATAACAAAAAGGGCAACTACCCCTATGATGAGGAGCTCGGCAAATCCTATATCGAACATTCAGGCGCTATTTATCTTTCGTCGCAGTGTCCGCTGTTTCATCGGACTCTGCTCCGTCGCTCGGTTCGGCTGCTTCGCTGTCATCCGACATACTTTTGCGAAAGCCTTTTACCGCGCTGCCCATGTCGCTGCCGAGTGTGCGCAGCCGTTTGGTGCCAAACAACATGATCACGATCGCCAATATAATTAACAATTGCCAAATACTGATTCCACCCATTTCCATTCTCCTCTACAAATATGTATTCACTGCTGACAGCTTATCAGTTGCCCCGCGTGTCTCGCGCTGCCTTCTCGTCGAGTCCTGAGACACCAAAGCGGTCGCCGAGGCACAGCAGGACCTCTTGGGTGTCGAGTTCAAGATGTGACAGCATCACCATTGTGTGAAACCACAAATCGGCAACTTCGCCAATGACGGCGCTGCGGTCACCTCCGCGCTCGACGTCTTTGGCCGCAAGAATGACTTCGGTGGCCTCTTCGCCCACTTTTTCTAAAATCTTGTTTAGCCCCTTGTGGTGCAGGCTTGCAACATAGGATTGCTCTGGATCGCCCTGTCTGCGCGCAGCGAGGGTCGTAGCCAATTGTTCCAGTACATCACTCATGATTTTTTCCCGTATATATCTTCGGGTTGTTTGATGATGTCATCGGTGACATGCCAGACGCCATCCTTCAGTTGTCGATAAAAGCAACCGCGCCTGCCAGTGTGGCAGGCAATGCCTCCGATTTGTTCCACTTTCATGAGAACGGTGTCCGCATCACAGTCAATACGCAGCTCTTTCAGGCGCTGAACATGCCCAGATTCCTCGCCCTTACGCCACAGAGCCTGTCGTGAACGTGACCAGTAGATGGCGCGGCCTTCGCTGATCGTCAGTTGCAGGGCATTACGGCTCATCCAGGCCAGCATCAGGACTTCGCCGGTCTGCCAATCCTGTGCAATAGCGGGGATTAGTCCCTGCTCATTCCACTTGATGTCTTTTGCTAGCGTGCTGGGTTCAGTCATAACGTTGTCCCATGAGAGATCACAGTATGGCACATGGCAGGGCGAGGCACATATATTCAGTCGCCTCTGGGCCAGAACAGGCTTATGCCCAAACCGGCCAGCAGCCAGCTGATCAGGGGCGCATTCGCCAGATATTGTCCAGCGTTCGGAAAGGTACTTGCAGCGGCGGCGAGACAGACAATGCCTGCTAGTAGATGGCGTCGCCGACGTGAGCGCCGCTCTTTTTGCCGCTTTTTTTCGTCCAGAATCTGTGGCCGTTCTGACGAGTGTCGCTCGATGCCGCGGGAATGTTGCAAGCTGTCCAGCACTGCCTCTGGGATCTGCGGCAGCTGCTCAAGCCATGAAGGCGCATGGCGTTGCAGTCGTTTTAGGACAGATTGTGGGGAGTAGCGCTGTTGTACCCACTCTTCCAGAAAGGGCTGTGCTGTGTCCCAAAGATTGAGGTCGGGATACAGCTGACGCCCCATACCCTCAATATTAAGGAGGGTTTTTTGTAACAGTACCAGTGAGGGTTGAACTTCCATATCAAATCGGCTGGCGGTCTGGAACAGATAGACTAACAGCTGGCCAAAAGATATCTGGCTGATAGGCCTTTCAAATATGGGTTCACACACGGCGCGCATTGCTGATTCAAAATCCTGCACGTGGGTTTGGGGTGGCACCCAGCCACACTCAACATGCAGTTGCGCGACTTCACGGTAGTCACGGCGGAAAATTCCGAGCAGATTGCGGCCCAGATAATACTGGTCTGCGTCTGAAAGGCTACCGATGATGGCGCAGTCCACGCCGATGTAGGTCGGGTCTGCCGGGTCTGTTGCATCCACAAAGATATTGCCCGGATGCATGTCAGCGTGAAAGAAGCTGTGGCGGAATACTTGCGTAAAAAATATTTCTACGCCGCGCTCGGCCAGTAGTTTCAGGTCTGTGCCTCGGGCGCGCAAAGCTTCAAGGTCGGTGACGGGAATCCCCGAAATACGTTCCATGGTGAGCACATTGCGGCAGGTGTAGTCCCAGTAAATTTCAGGCACGTAGAGCAGCTTGTTGTTCTCGAAGTTGCGGCGCAACTGACTGGCGTTAGCGGCTTCACGCCCCATATCGAGCTCATCGAGAATGACCATCTCATAATCTGATACAACTTCCACCGGACGCAGTCGGTGACCTTCAGAATGATATTTTGCCGTCAGTTTTGCCAAGGTAAAAAGGAGAGCAATGTCTTGACGGATGATCGGCTCGATATCCGGGCGCACTACTTTGACGACTACCTGCTCGCCGCTGTGCAGCGTGGCGCAGTGCACCTGGGCCACGGATGCAGAGGCCATAGGGGTGTTTTCGAAACGGGCAAATAGCTCAGACACGGGTTTGCCCAGCGCCTTTTCAATAATCGCAACGGACTGTTCCTGCGGAAAAGGCGGGACATTGTCCTGTAGCTTGGCCAGCTCGTCAGCGATATCTTCGGGCAGCAAGTCGCGTCGAGTGGATAGCATCTGTCCGAATTTTATAAATACTGGCCCCAATTCCTCAATGGCGCGGCGCAGGCGGACCCCCCGCGGCAGGTCCGGCACGGGGTGCAACCGCCACGGTGCAAGACCCAGAGCGAAGCGCGGTAGCGCGGAGAGCTGTTCTACATCGACAAACTCATCCAGTCGATAGCGGCCGACGATGCGCAGTATTTTAGCCAGTCGTATGGCGCGGGACATGGCTCAGCTCCGCGCGTTCTGTAAGCGCAGTTGCAGCCGTTCTGCGCGGGCTTGCAGCCGGTCTACGCGCAGACCTAGCTCCTGCACGTCCCGGTAGAAATCTTCCACCTCAAGCCGCGGCGGACTAAGCCGGGCCTCTTCATGGACGAATTCTTCCAGCTGTCGGGTCAGGCTGGTGGAAGCTTGCTTGCCCCAACTAAAAGCATGGCGCACTGTCTGCGCAAGTTGGTGCCCGACGACGTCGCCGAGGGTGGCAACCAGGGGAGCCTCCCAGTCTATGTCTAGCGTTGCCAAAACCTGTTGCAGTGCAATGAGCGGTGCACTGTCCCCCTCGAGCGCGAGGCCACCATTGATCAAGGTGGCAGTTGGGTCGCGAGAGGTCGCTAGCTCGGTGAAATCGGAGGCTTCACCCTTTATGCTTGTCGTGACCAGGCCGTGATGGGTGCCGGCCAGACGAATGCCCTGGGCACTAGGGTGAAGATAAATATCCAGGGTTGGAGCGGTACAATGCAGTGCGAACACACAGTCCTCGAGTCGCGCCAACCCCGATTTGCTTTGTGGAGACAGGTCCAGGGTGCGGTTGAGTCCCGCTTCCAGCGCGGCCAGTGCGGCAGTGTGCAGCGTGGGATCTATAGTCGTCGCCATTTTACGCTTTAATGCCCCGGTGCAGTGCTACCACACCGCCGGTCATGTTGTGGTATTCACACTGGCAGAA
>ERZ888423.400-NODE-400-length-44811-cov-16.142104_pt1 | contig 44811 bp, 42 predicted proteins | sample MGYA00520523_ERZ888423 | MGnify/ENA primary metagenome ERZ888423 (study PRJEB32303, sample SAMEA104408611) | aquatic metagenome | biome: Brackish water; feature: Pelagic; material: water | place: Baltic Sea | collected 2014-06-08T10:24:00 | depth 30,27 m ... | reverse complement strand
CGATCGGGCCAGTCCGGGATCCCCAGTTCGGGATCCCCAGTCCGGGATCCCCAGTCCGGGATCCCCAGTTCGGGATCCCTAGTCCGGGACAGAGACCGGGCCGACGTTCCAGATTTCATCGCAGTACTCGGTGATCGGTCGGTCCGAGGAGAACTTCCCGCTGCGCGCAGAGTTGAGGATCGACTTCCGAGTCCAGGTCGGGGCGTCCAGCCAGGTATTGCCGACCTCGTTCTGGCTTCGGATGTAGTCGGCGTAATCCGCCAGCACCAGGAAGTGGTCGTGGTTGCGAAGGTTGCCCAGCAGCGGTGCAAATACCTCGGTGTCACCGCCGGAGAAACGACCCTCGGCGATGCAGTCCAGGGCGGTCGCCAGTTCACCGGAGACGTAGTCGCGGGGCCGGTAGCCCTCCCGATGGAGTTGCGTCACCTCCTCGACCGTGAGTCCGAACAGGAAGAAGTTCTCCGGACCGGCCTCGGCCCGCATCTCGACGTTGGCGCCGTCGAGGGTGCCGATGGTCAGGGCTCCATTCATCATGAACTTCATGTTGCCGGTTCCGGAGGCTTCCTTTCCGGCGGTGGAAATCTGCTCCGAGAGGTCCGCGGCCGGATAAATCAACTGGCCGTTCTGAACATTGAAGTTCGGGATGAACGCCACCTTCATGCGATCGTTGACATCCGGGTCGGAGTTGACCGTCTCCGCAACGGAGTTGATCAACTTGATGATGAGTTTGGCGATGTGGTAGCCGGGGGCGGCTTTGCCGCCGAAAATATATGCCCGGGGGGCGATCTTGAGATCCGGGTTCTGCTTGATCCGGTTGTAGGCGGTGATGATGTGCAGGACGTTGAGGTGCTGCCGCTTGTACTCATGAATTCGTTTGACCTGGACGTCGAAGAGCCAGTCCGGATTCAAGACGATTCCGGTGTGCGCCGCGATGTAGTCCGACAGCCGCGCCTTGTTCTCCCGCTTGACGGCACGCCAACGCTGGCCGAATGCGGGGTCGTCCGCCAGAGGTGCCAGGGCCCGCAACTTCGAGAGATCGACCATCCAACCCTCGCCGATGTTTTCGTCGAGCAACCCGCGCAGTCCGGGGTTGCTCAGGCCCACGAATCGCCGCGGTGTGACGCCGTTGGTCTTGTTGCTGAACCGATCCGGCCACAGCTCGTAGAAGTCCTTGAGGATCGTGGTCTTGACCAGTTCGGAGTGCATCGCGGCGACCCCGTTGACGGCGTGGCTGCCGACGGTGGCCAGGTGTGCCATCCGGACGCTCTTGGAACCGTCCTCGCCGATGATCGACATCCGTCGAACCCGGGCCTCATCACCGGGGAAACTGGCCCGGACTTCGTCGAGGAAGCGCCGGTTGATCTCGAAGATGATCTCAAGATGGCGGGGCAGGAACTGCTCGAACATCGACAGCGGCCAGGTCTCCAGAGCCTCCGGCAGCAGGGTGTGGTTGGTGTAACCCATTGTTGCCACGGTGATCCGCCACGACTCGTCCCAGCCCAGGTGGCGCTCGTCCATCAGCAGTCGCATCAGTTCGGCAACGGCGATCGACGGGTGGGTGTCATTGAGTTGGACGGCCACCCGATCGGGTAGCGAGCGCACGTGGCTGCCCGCGAGGTCCTCGATCAGATGCAGGATGTCCTGCAATGAGCACGAGACGAAGAAGTACTGCTGCAGCAACCGCAGTTGCTTGCCCGCCGCCGGCTCGTCGTTGGGATAAAGGATCTTAGTGACGGTCTCGGAGACCACCTCGTCCTCGACCGCGCGGTAGTAGTCGCCGGCGTTGAACGCATCGAGAGCGAGTTCTTTCATCGCCCGGGCGCTCCATAGGGTCAGGGTGTTGCAGGTGTTCACGCCGTAGCCCTGGATCGGGGAGCCGTAGTAGACGCCCTTGACCGAGCGCTGCGGAATCCACTCGACCCGCTCAACGCCCTGCTCGTCGAGGTGGCGCTCGGTGTGGCCGCCCCACTTGACCTGATAGTTCAGTTCGGGCTTGGCGATCTCCCACGGGTTGCCCTCGGCCAGCCAATTGTCGGTGGTCTCGACTTGCCAGCCGTCATGGATCTCCTGGTCGAAGATGCCGAACTCGTAGCGAATGCCGTAGCCGATCGCCGGTCGCTGCAGGGTGGCCAGCGATTCCAGGTAGCACGCCGCCAGTCGGCCCAGGCCGCCGTTGCCCAGGCCCGGTTCCTGTTCGCAGGCCAGCACCTCGTCGAAGTCCTGGCCCAGCGCGGCCAGCGCGGCCCGCGCCTCGTCCTCGATATCCAGGTTGAGCAGGTTGTTGCCCAGATGCGGTCCGAGCAGAAACTCCGCGGACAGGTAGCAGGCCACCTTCGAGGACTGCCGCAGGTAGGTCTCAGTGGTCTTGACCCAACGTTCCTGCATGCGATCGCGCACCGCCAGGGCCAGGGCCTGATAGTAGTGCTGCTGCTCGAGGAGGGCGTCGGGCCGACCGAGGGAGTAGCGCAGGTGGTCCTCGATCCCGCGACGCAGGCCGTTCGGGCTCATCGCGGTCCGGTTGTCTTCATGTCCGTTCGTGACCGGCCGGACGGGGACGGGTGGTGCCCCGGCCGACGACGTGTGAATGACCTCGCTCATGGTTCCGCGCTCCCCGGATTGTGTGTCGCCGTGGCGCGAGTATCACACCGGCGGGGGATTTCCGCTCCGAGTTCAGGCAACCGGGCGGTGAACAGATCGCGACGTCAGTCCAACACGACGGACTGGACCGGGCCCCGGTCCTCGATGGTGGTGGTGACGTCGCGACACTCACCGATGACATCGACCCCCCGGGTGGTGGCGTTGGGGTCCTGCGGGCGCAGCACGATGATCACGTCGTTTTTCCTCAACGCGGGGGCGTGACTGAGAAAAGCGGAGTCAGCCGAGAACCCTGCGGCCCGTAACAGGTCGAGCATCGCCGCGATCTGATCGTCGGCGGCCCGAGGGCTTTGGGCCGGTGGATAGCCGATGCGCATCCGCCCCCGAAACGGCGGGTCGCCGCGGCTGTTGCAGGCCGAGTGCCAAAACGAGGCCTCGACGACATCGAGGCCCAGGATCGCCACCACCTCTCGGGCCGCCTTGAGGACCTGACTTTTGGATTCCTCAGGTGTCATCGGAGCGGGTCTCATCGGATTGGGAACCCCCGTCATGATCACTGACCATCCTGAAAGAGCGGCGCATCCGGATAACACCGCCGCAACGATCGCGGTACTGGTCGGAATCCTCATGACCCTGGGCCTCGCGCGACGTCATGGTGGTGCCCCGTCGTCGCGGGTCGCAACAACTCCGGATCCATCAACGGGACGCTCCAGTTCGGCAGGCCCAGTCCGGCGGCGACTGAGCCAAGGACGCTGTCACGGTGCGGTGCGGTCATGCCCTGCTCCTCAAGTGCGGCGCCGTGGCCCGCGGCGATGCCGGCGATGCTGAAGAGGGACTCCGAACCGCTTTCGAAATAGCGTTCGTGGTCGGTCCAGGGCTGCGGGTCCCAGCCCCCGAACTCGGCTTTGAACCTGGTCGAGCCGAATCCGTCGGCCGCCGGGTCGGCACCCAGTCCGACCCCCTCGATCGGGATCTCGGTGCCGAGTAAGCGCCCCGGAATACCGGCCAGGTTGGTGACCGGATCGGTCGCCGCTGATCCGACATAGACGTGACCGCCATCGGGCAGGTGAAAATCGTCGGCGGTGCGCGCCAAATCGGTTCCCGGCGATCCGACAAGGATGACGTCGTCGGTGCGCATTCCGTAACCGGCCGCGGCGTCGGCCACTGCGGTGGCGCCGTAGGAATGTCCGATCACCGTCACGTGCGAGGGGCCGCGGTGGGTCACCTCTAGCGCATTCACGTCGGCGGCGAGCAAGGCACCGCCGTCGCGAGCCAGGGCGGTCCGGGCCACCCGGGGGTCGACAATCGCATCGGGGGCGTCGTAACCCATCCAGGCCACCACCGACACCGCGGCGTCCGCCGCCACCCCCCGTTGCCCGGTGGCAGCCACCGTCTCGCTGTAGAGCTGCGCGGCGTCGTCATTGTGGCCAAGCCATCCGCTGGCCACGCTGCTACCGGTGCCCGGGACCAGCACCGCGGTGTGGGCCGCGGTGTCCGGATCGCCGATCGCGATCGCGGCTCTTCCCTGACCGTTGAAAACCTCGGGCCGGTAGGTGAGCAGCAGGACCTCGCTACCAGTCTGCGAGCCGTTGTACTCCAGGCCCTGCTTGACTCTCTGCGCGTTGTCGTAGCGGGTGATGTCGTCGTGGCTCAGCCCATACCGGTGGGGCGCTGCGATGATGTTCCCGATCGGCACCCGGTGGGCGGACGCGGCGTTGGCAATCCGACCGATGTCGCCGGCTATGACACCCACGTTCGCAGTGTTGCGATCCTGTGCCGGAATGCCGACACGGTTGCCCAATTCTTCCGGATTATGCTCCAGCAGTTGATTTTTGGCCATCATGCTCAGGGACTGCCACCATATCGCGGTGTCGACGGGATCGACTGTCTCGACCGGGATCGAGGGCATCGGCAACGCCGCATCGGCCATTAAAATGACCTGTTCCAAGGTGGTGTCGACGATGTTGGCCTGAGCGACTATCCGCTCGAGACGCACCATCAACGGGCCCGCTTCGGCGGCGAACTGTCCGGCGGTGCCGCGGAGTCTGCCGCCGGGCAGAACCGTGCCGCTATCGCGATCAATCATCAGGCCGGCGGATTGGGCGTCGTCGTCGAGTCGGCGTAGTTGCGCTTGCAGATGCGCGACGTCGTCGGCGGCTTCGTCGGCCGCGCGGGCCACCGCACGAGCCTCCTCGGCGTGGGCGTCCAGAGCCAGCCTGGTCCCACGGATGGCCGCCCGTGCGGCGTCGCCGGCCGCCCCGTCCCACGCCGCCACTGCGGGTAATTGCGTCATCGCCATCGACGTCACGTGCGCCGCCTCGGCTCGGGCGGTCGCGGCGTGGGAGACCGCCTGAAGGTCCGCTGGATCCCAACGGTCGATGTCAGCAGGCGTCAGCGTCATCGCGAGAGTTCACCGGGGCCAATCCTCGGCCACCGCCGAGGCGTTCCGGCGATCCATCTCCACGAAGTTCAGGGCACTCTGGCGCAGGGCCTCGGCGTGTTCCTGGACGGCGGTTGACAGCGTCGTCGTCGCGGTGGCCCACAAGGCTGCTCTGGCCGACAGTGCCGCCGCGGACGAACCCACCCAGCCGGACAAGGCTGATTCGACCGTCGCGTCGGCACCTGCGTGGCTCGCAAACAGATCGTCGCAAGACTGCGCGGCCTGCACTGCGGCGGCGATCAACAATTCCGGGCAGACGTCCATCGACTCGGGCACGCAGCGGACCTCCGGGCGGTAGCAGCGATCAGGTGCCGGGAAAATAAGCAGCCGCCGCGACCGCCGCAAGTCACTCGTCCACAGGTGCTCTCGGGCGATGCCGCGTCCGGGACTCACTTGACCGCGGCGCCACTGGCAACCAGCGTGGGGATGGTTGCCGGGTGAGCGCACAACGCGCAGCCGAGCACGCCTGGGCCTGACTGCAACCCGCCCCTGACGTGTCAAACTGGCCCGATGCTGAATGGCATCGCCCGCCTCGCCGTCGCCGCGCCACGACGGATCGTCATTGCGGCGGTGCTGCTGATGCTGGCCGTCGGTGTCTTCGGAGTGCCGGTTGCGCAGAAGCTCTCGCCGAGCGGGTTCCAGGACCCCACGGCAGAGTCTTCGAGGGTTGCGGGCCTGCTCACCGAAAAGTTCGGGAGGGGCGGAGTCTCACTGGTCATTGCGGTCACCGCACCGGATCGCTACGACAGCCCGCGGGCTCGCGCGGTGGCCGACGGCGTCATCGACCGACTCGCCAGTTCCGGACACGTGGCCGACATCAACTCGGCCTGGACCTCGCCGCCACCGGCGGCGTCGGCTCTGGTCAGCGCCGACCAGAAGTCGGGTCTGATTGTGACGGGCATCGTCGGCCCCGAGAACCGACAACAGGCCTACACCAAGGAACTCACCGACGCAGTTGTCGGGGAACGCGACGGCGTCACGGTGCGCGCCGGCGGCGCGGCGATGGTGAACCTGCAAGTCACTGAGCAATCCAAGCGGGATCTGGTGATGCTGGAGGCGATCGTCGTGCCGCTCAGCTTTCTCGTTCTCATCTGGGTGTTCGGCGGACTTTTCGCCGCAGCGTTGCCGATCGCCGTGGGTGTGATGGCGATCCTGGGCTCGCTGGCCGTTTTGCGCGCCATCACCTTCTTCACCGAGGTGTCTATCTTCGCCCTGAACCTCACCACGGCAATGGGTTTGGCACTGGCCATCGACTACACACTGCTAATGATCAGTCGCTTTCGGGAGGAGCTGGCCGACGGGCGCAGTCGCGGGGAAGCGGTGCGCACCATGATGGTCACGGCCGGTCGTACCGTGATCTTCTCAGCGGTGATCGTCGCGTTGTCGATGGCGGTGATGGTGATCTTCCCGATGAACTTCCTGCGTTCGTTCGCCTACGCGGGTGTAGCCACCGTCGCCTTCGCCGCCGTGGCGGCCTTGGCCGTGACTCCTGCGGCCATCATGATGCTGGGCGACAGGCTCGATTCGCTGGACGTTCGGCTATCCATCCGCCGACTGCTCGGCCGACCGGCGTCGACGGCCACCCTGCCCCTCGAGCAACAGTTCTGGTACCGCTCGACGAAATTCGTCATGCGGCACGCCGGGCCTATCGGCCTCGCGGTGGTCGTGTTGTTGGTTTTCCTGGGTGCCCCGTTCCTCGGGGTGCGTCCCGGCTTCCCCGACGATCGGGTGTTGCCGAAGTCGGCCTCGGCCCACCAGGTTGGTGACCTGCTGCGATCGGATTTCGCCATCGACTCCGATTCCGAGGTGCCGATCGTCATCACCGACTCGGTAGGTCTGGACGCCGCCGAAGTGGATCGCTACGCCGCTGCGATGTCTCAGATTCCCGACGTGAACTCGGTGTCGGCTCCGCGGGGCACCTTTGTCGACGGGGTGCTTACCGGACCGCCGCTGGCGGCCACGGGGGAGGCATCCGGCAGCACCTTGCTGACCGTCGGGAGTTCACTGCCACTGTTCTCGCAAGCCTCCGAGTCACAACTCAGCCTGATGCACGCGGTGCCGACCCCGGGCGGCAGGACGACCGAGTTCGGTGGGTTGGCGCAAACCAACCGCGACAGCGTCGATGCCATCACCTCGCGGTTGCCACTGGTTCTGGGCTTGATCGCCGTCATCATGCTGGTGTTGCTGTTCCTCCTTACCGGCAGCGTGGTGCTTCCGATCAAGGCACTGATCCTCAACGTGCTCTCGTTGTCGGCGGCGTTCGGGGCGACGGTGTGGATCTTCCAGGAGGGAAATCTCGGCGGCTTGGGCACCACCACCACCGGCACCCTGGTGGCCAACATGCCGGTGCTGCTGTTCTGCGTAGCCTTCGGGCTATCGATGGATTACGAGGTATTCCTGGTGTCGCGGATTCGGGAGTTCTGGCTGGCGTCCTCACGGACCAGTGCCGATAACGCCGAGAGCGTGGCTCTGGGCTTGGCTCACACCGGCCGGGTGATCACGGCGGCCGCGTTGATTATGGCGATCTCATTCGCGGCTCTGATCGCGGCCCAGGTGGCGGTGATGCGACTGTTCGGTTTGGGCCTCACCCTTGCGATACTGGTCGACGCCACCTTGATTCGGGTTGTCCTGGTGCCGGCGTTCATGCAGGTGATGGGTAGATGGAACTGGTGGGCCCCCGCGCCCCTTGTGCGCATTCACGATCGCCTGGGAATCAGCGAGACCGCTCGCTAACCGAGGTAATCGGACTCCAGGACCAGGTCTGGCACCAGCGTCTGATACTCGACATGGGTGCGATGCTCGACGGTGTGCCAGTGCCTGTCCTGTTCCTCCCGCATGTAGGCGCGGTACTTCGGCGATCCGGGGAACCCGACGTTATCGGCCATCACGATCGCGCCGCGGCGCAACCAGCCACGGCCGACGATGGCAAGCAGGTCGGACAGGTACGCGTTCTTGTCGTGATCGATGAATAGTAGGTCCACGGCGCCGATGCCCAATCCGTGCTCGTGCTGCAACCTGTCCAATGTCGATCCACCGTCACCGATCGTGCCGACGACGCAGGTGATCCGGTCGGCAACGCCGGCGTGGGTCCAGATGCGCCGTGCGACATCGGCATTGGCAGCACAGAGTTCGACCGAAACCACTCGCGCTGACGGTGCCGCGGCAGCGATCCGAAGCGCGCCGTAGCCGCAGTAGGTACCCAGCTCCAATGCCAACCGAGGATCCGATCGGCGAACCGCCGCATCAAGGAGTTGGCCCTTCTGATCACCGACATTGACCAGAAACGACTTCTCATAGGCGAATTCGTCGATAGTCGCCAGCACGCCGGCGATGTCGCCGGGGCGAGCATGGGCCACCACATAGTCGGCGGCGGCTGCTTCTCGGCCGTCACCTAGCTGCCCGCTTGCGTTGAATTTCCGGATGCCGATACCCGCGCGCAACACCGACCAGCGCAGCATCGGCAGGCGCCGACCAAACCCCATGCGACTACGCTACGGCAGTACTCGGGTGCGATAGGAATCCACAGCGCGGAGGTTCGGTGTCGATCGGGGAACCGGTGCAGAGGAGTCGGCGCAGCAGCGTCATCGTCGCCGCGGGCTACGGCGTCGGGTGTCATGTGTCCTTCGTGCTCGGGGTGGGCACCATGATGGTCGCGATGTTCTTCGGCATGAGCCGATCCCTGGGTACGGTGCCCGCGCCCTGGACCTGGATCGCCAACGGCGCCCTCCTGCTGCAGTTTCCGCTTGTGCACTCGCTGCTCCTCACGACTCGGGGCCGGGCGCTGATGGCGCGACTCGGGCCGCGCGGAACGGGATCGACGTTGGCGACGACGATCTACGCCACCATCGCCGCCCTGCAGGTGTTCATTCTCTTCGCATTCTGGACACCGACGACGACGATCTGGTGGCAGGCCGGCGGCGGCGTTCTGGCGGTGATGATCGGGCTTTATGCGGTGTCCTGGTTGTTGCTGGGCAAAGCGATGGCTGATGCCGGACTGGCACTGCAGACCGGTAGCCTCGGTTGGGTCGCTCTGTTTCGTGGGCGCAAGCCGGTGTACCCCCCGATGCCTCAGTCGGGGCTGTTCCGGCTCACCCGCCAACCCATCTACGTTGCCTTCGCGTTGACGCTGTGGACGGTTCCGACGTGGACTCCCGATCAGCTTGTGATCGCAGTCACCTTCACGGCGTACTGCTTGGTTGCGCCACGGCTCAAAGAGGTGCGCTACCGGCGGATTTACGGCTCCGCATTCGACGATTACGCCCGCCGGGTGCCGTACTGGTTCCCCTGGCCGCGGAAATCGCGGTGAGCCACCTGCGGCAACGAGTTCGATAACTGGCCGCGGGAGATTCGGCCGCCTGAGTGCAAGGCATACTGGAGGCATGTCGGGTAAGCACGCGGCGGTTTCAGCAAAGAGCAGGATCGTGGGTGTTCAGGGTGCGCTGCCCAAGAACCGCTATCGCCAGGATGAGATTACCGACGCGTTCATGGCCTTTCCGGTGTTTGCCGAGCATGAAACGATCCTGCGGAGCCTGCACCGCGCCGCCAAGGTCGATCACCGGCACCTCGTGTTACCGATCGACGCGTATTCTGCACTGACCGATTTTGGCGCGGCCAATGATCTGTTCATCGAACACGCGGTTGATCTCGGCTCCGCGGCACTCTCCGCGGCGTTGGACGAGGCCGGCCTGCGGCCTGCGGACGTCGATCTGATCGTCTCGACGACGGTGACCGGGCTGATGGTGCCGTCCCTGGAGGCACGGGTGGCCGCCCGCGTCGGGCTTCGCGCGGACGTGCGCAGGGTGCCGATGTTCGGCCTCGGTTGCGTGGCCGGCGCGGCCGGGGTAGCCCGGCTTCATGATTACCTGCGGGGCGCGCCCGACGACGTGGCCGTTCTGCTGTCGGTGGAACTGTGTTCGTTGACCTTTCCCGCTCTCAAATCCGAGATCGCCGGCTGGGTCGGTAGTGCGCTGTTTGGCGATGGTGCCGCCGCGGTGGTCGCGGTCGGCGAACGCCGGGCCCGCGAAATCGGCGCAGCCGGACCCGACGTCATCGACTCCCGCAGTCACCTCTACCCGGATTCGTTGCGCACCATGGGCTGGGACGTCGGGTCCAGCGGTTTGCAACTGGTGCTTTCACCCGATGTGCCGGAGGTGGTCAGTCGTTACCTGCGCGAGGACGTCACCGGATTCCTTGGCGTCCATGATCTCGACATCTCCGACGTCGGCACCTGGGTCAGCCACCCCGGCGGGCCCAAAGTGATCGACGCGATAGTCGAGAGCCTTGATCTGCCTGATGACGCTCTTGAGCTCACGTGGCGCTCACTGGCCGATGTCGGCAACCTGTCGTCATCCTCGGTGCTGCACGTGCTCCGCGACACCATCGCTAAACGTCCTGCTGCCGGGCCCGGCCTGATGATGGCGATGGGGCCCGGTTTCTGCTCGGAACTGGTTCTGCTGCAATGGCATTGATGGCGTCCCCCACATGATGTGGTACGCGCTGCTGGTGGCCGTGGTCGGCCTCGAGCGGATCGCGGAGTTGGTGGTTTCCAAGCGCAACCTGGCGTGGAGTCGGGCACGCGGGGGTGTCGAGTTCGGATCCGGTCATTATCCGGCGATGGTCATCCTGCACACCGGCCTTCTTCTCGGTTGTCTGGCCGAAGTGTTCTGGTTAGACCGGCCATTCCTGCCGATGCTGGGGTGGCCGATGCTGGCGGTGGTGATTGCTGCGCAGGCGTTGCGCTGGTGGTGCATTGCCACCTTGGGCCAACAGTGGAACACCCGGGTGGTGGTGGTTCCGGGTGCACCCCGCGTCACGGGTGGTCCGTATCGGCTGATGTCGCACCCGAATTACATTGCGGTGATCGTTGAGGGAATTGCCCTGCCCCTCGTACATTCCGCCTGGATCACGGCATGCGTGTTCACCGTGCTCAACGCCGTTCTGCTGACGACGCGCATCAATACGGAGAACGCGGCACTGGCGAGGTTGGCATGATCGACCTCTTGGTAGTCGGGGGCGGACCCGGCGGGCTCGCCACGGCGACGTACGCCGCCCAAGCTGGGTTGGAGGCGGTCGTCGTGGAACGTCGCCGCGGAACCATCGACAAGGCCTGTGGTGAGGGCCTGATGCCTCACACTGTCAGGCACCTGGAGAAACTTGGTGTCAGCCCGCGCGGCAGGGCTTTTCACGGCATCACCTACCTGGATGCCAGGGGGTCGGTCCGGGCGGATTTCCGATCTGGGCAGGGAATGGGCATGCGGCGGACCGCGCTGTATGAGGCATTGCATGATGCTGCGCGCACGGCCGGCGTGCGGATGGTCCACGGTGACATCGACACGGTGACCCAGGATGCGTCCTCGGTCCGATGCGGACAGTTCCAGGCGCGTTATCTTGCTGCCGCCGACGGTCTGCACTCACCCATCCGGCGGTCCCTCGGCCTGGACCTGCCCAGTCGCGGTCGGCGACGGTGGGGGATCCGGCGCCATTTCGAGATCGCCCCCTGGAGTGACACCGTCGAGGTCTACTGGGCGCGAGACATCGAGGCCTATGTGACGCCGGTCGCCGAGGACAGCGTGGGCGTGGCCGTGCTGACCTCGCGGCAGGGCAGGCTCGGCGACCACCTCGCGAAGTTCCCCACCCTGGCGGCACGACTGGCTGGCGCGCCGCACGGCTCTGACCGGGCTGCGGGCCCACTACGGCAGCGGGTGAAGAGTCGGGCGTCGGGACGGGTGATGCTCGTTGGCGATGCTGCGGGGTACGTCGATGCGCTCACCGGGGAAGGTCTCGGTATCGCCTTCGGTGGTGCCGAGATCCTGGTGAATTGTGTGCTGGCCGACACCGTCGACGACTATGACCGCCAGTGGCGCCGGATGTCTCGGCGCTATCGGGCGCTGACCGCCGGACTGCTCTACGCAAGTGGCGTTCGGCCGGTGCGGTCCCTGATCGTGCCGGCCGCCCGCGCGCTGCCGACAGCGTTCGGCGGAATCGTCAATCTGCTCGCCCACTAGGCTCAGGCCATGACGATGGCCGACGGCGGGCGCGACCCGGTGTCCGCATTCGTGGACAGTGTTGAACTGGTGAAGATGCGCACCGCCGGTCTTGCCGAGATGGATTTGTTCGAAGACTGCTCGGCCAATCAGTTGGAGGCCGTGGCGCAGCGGATGCGGCCATTGCGTGCCGCCGCCGGTCAGGTCCTGATGAAACAGGGCGAGGAAGCCGTGTCGTTCATCCTGATCCGCTCCGGTCGAGCCGAGATCCGCCGGACCGGCGAGGACGACTCGGTGGTGTTCGACGAGGTGCCGGCCGGCCTGATCGTTGGTGAGATCGCGCTTCTGCGCGACAAGCCGCGCACCGCTACCGTCACCGCCACCGAGGCACTGACCGGCTACATCGGCGACGACAAGGTATTCGCGGCCATGGCCGACCTGCCCGGTGTCAGCGAGCGGTTGCTACGCATAGTCCGCCAGCGGCTGGCAGCGTTCATCACCCCGATCGCGGTCACGCTCTCTGACAGCAGTGAACTGTTGCTGCGTCCGGTGCTGCCCGGCGACAGCGAACGTTCCAACCACCAGTCGGTGGAATTCTCCAACGAGACGCTCTATCGGCGGTTCATGTCGCCTCGAGCACCGAGTGCCGCGCTGATGCACTATCTGTTCGAGGTCGACTATGTCGACCACTTCGTCTGGGTTCTCGCCGACGAGGCGGACGAATCAGTGGTGGCCGACGTGCGCTTCGTCCGCGATGTCAACGACGCGAGTGTTGCCGAGGTGGCGTTCATCGTCGCCGACGACTATCAGGGCCGCGGCATCGGCAGCCTGCTGATGGACACCATCATCGTCGCTGCCCAGGTTTTAGGAGTGCACCGGTTCACCGCCAGGTTGCTGGCCGAGAATCAGCCGATGCGTGCCATCCTGGATCGGTTCGATGTCCAGTGGAAGCGCGACGAACCCGGTGTGGTGACAGCGGAATTCGACGTGCCGAATCCCGATGAACTGCGGATCGACTCGGGGTTGGCCGACCAAATCAGATCGGTGACACGGCAGGTCGTTCGCGCCGTGGGCTGAGCCCGGGTGTCCGCGATCGCAGCGCTAGGCTGGAAACAATGAGAAAGACGATCATCGGCACGGGCCTGGCGGTTGTGGGTGCGGCGATCGCGGGTGGCGCGGCCAGTCGCAACGGCATCGACGGCTGGTACACCACGATCCACAAACCGCGTTATGTCCCGCCGAACGCGCTGTTCCCGATCGCCTGGACGGTGCTCTACGCCGATATCGCAGCCACCTCGGCCGCGGCCATCAACCGGTTCCGGGCCGATGGCGACGACACGAGGGCACGCGCCTACATCGGCGCACTCGGCGTCAACCTCGTGCTTAACGCCAGCTGGAGTTGGATCTTCTTCGGCAAGCGCAAGCTCGGCGCGGCGGCCGCCGCGGCTGCGGTGCTGACGGCCAGCAGCGCCGATCTCACCCGGCGCACCGCAGTGGCCGATCCTCAACTCGGCGCCGCACTCACGCCCTACCCGCTGTGGTGTGCATTCGCGACGGTGATGACCACCCATATCTGGCGCCTCAACCGCTGACAATTCACAACTTCATCTACCCGCGGGTACATACGGCCGTCACGATATTTTCTCGGAGAAGGCGCCGGGGCATGGTAGGAAGGCGGCGTGCGCCGACTGGTGGTGGGGCTGGCGATGACGGCCGGGCTGGCCGCGTGCGGGTCCGCACCGGCGCCGGCACCGGTGGATGCAGCCAATTCGGCCCGGGAGTTGAACCCGGCCGACGTCGTCAGAGTCCACTCGGAGCTACCGCCGGGATACGAGGTCGCCGACTTGAGGGGGCCGCTCAGTGCGGTGTCGCTGTGGGGCTTCGGAACCGGCTGGTCCGCTGACCCTCGACGGTGTGTGGACCTAGCCGACCCTTCTCCGTCGGACCGCGGTGCCCGCGGACTGTCAGCATCCGGGCCGGGCGGGACGGTCTACGTCGCGGTCGTCACCGCCGCCCCACCGGGACCCGATCTCCTTGCCCAATGTATGGAGTGGACAATGCTTTTCGTCCACACGAGCGCCCAGGTCCGGCGTACTGACGCCCCAGTGATCGCTGGCGCGGTCACCGTAGCGTGGGACGCCGCCACCCGCACCATTGTGGAGTCCGGCGCCGAGACCAACTCGGAGGTGTCTACAGCGGTGGCCTACCTGGACCGGCACGCAGCCTTCGTCACCGTTGTCACCGACCCCGGCTCGCCGCACCCGCCACTAGGACCGGTCTACGTTGCCAAGCTACTCAAGGCCACAGTGGCGCAGTTGCGGGGCGCAGCGGGCTCGGGTGGGTAGATTGGCGGCGGTGGCAATGGCAACGGCGGTGACGCGGCGCGGAGTTGTCGGGTTGCTGGTCGGCGCCGGGGTGCTGACCGGCTGCGGTGCTGATCGGGGCGGCACGGCCGACATTGCTGGTATCTCCGAGGTCCGGGCCAGCTTCGGGCCGCAGTTCAAAATCACTGACGTGGCGCCGTCCGGGATCGATCCGAGAGTACTCAGCGGCCAAAAATTGCCCGAGGGACTTCAGTTCGAGCCCGGTGCCTGCGTTCAGTTCGCCTCCGGACAGCTGGTACCGACCGGCACCGAGGGCAATATGGCGGCGGTATCGGCTGAGGGCGAGGGCAACCGGTTCATCGTCATCGCAGTCCAGACCAACGAACCGGTGCCGCTGGTCGAACCCGGATCCGACTGTCGCCGAGTTACTTTCACCGGTGGTGGGGTGCAGGGCTCTGTGGAGGTCGTCGAGGTGCCCACTATCGCGGGGGCCGAGACCATCGGTGTGCACCGTGTCGTCCAGACGGTGCTCGACGGCAAGCCGCGCACCGGTGAGGTGTACAACTATTCTGCCCGCTTCGGCGACTACCAGGTGATCGTCTCTGCCAATCCGTTGGTGCTGCCGGGGCAACCGGTGGTAGCGGTGAACACCCAGAGAGCCCGTGATCTGCTGGTCGCCGGTGTGAACGCGATTCGGCGCTGATCGGCGTGCCAGCGATACGGTTGCGCCATGACTGTTTTTGGCGTCGACTCCGAGGTGGGGCGATTGCGCGCGGTTATCCTGCACCGACCCGGCGCTGAACTCCAACGGCTCACCCCGCGAAACAACGACGCCCTACTCTTCGACGGACTGCCCTGGGTAGCGCGGGCACAGCAGGAGCACGACGCGTTCGCGGCTTTGCTGCGCTCGCGAGATATCGAGGTACTCCTGCTGGCTGAGTTGCTTGCGGAGGCGTTGGCAAGCGGAGCGGCCAGGATGCAGGGAATCGCCGCAGCCGTTGACCTTGAACGGTTGGGTCGTCCTCTGGCGCAGGAACTCTCGGCTTATCTGCGTACGCTTCAACCAGTTGAACTTGCGCGTATTTTGGTGGCTGGGGCAACATTCACCGAACTTCCCCTCGGCGCCCGAGTGGAGACCTCGCTGGTCCGGCGAATGCAACACAGCGACGATTTCGTCATCGAACCACTCCCCAACCTCATGTTCACCCGCGATTCATCATTTTGGATCGGTTCCCGGGTTGCGATCACCTCGCTGGCACTGCCGGCCCGGATGCGAGAGACCTCGCTAACTGATCTGGTCTATGCCCATCACCCGCGATTTCGCGGCGTGCGCCGGGCGTATGAGTCCCATACCGCGCCGGTCGAAGGCGGTGATGTGCTGCTGATGGGGCCCGGTGTGGTGGCGGTGGGGGTGGGGGAGCGCACCACTCCTGCCGGCGCGGAAGCCCTGGCCCGCAGCCTTTTCGACGACGATCTTGCCCATACCGTGCTGGCCGTCCCGATTGCCCAGCAACGTGCAACGATGCATCTGGACACCGTGTGCACGATGGTCGACATCGATGCCGCGGTCATGTACCCGGGGATCGCGGATTCACTGTCGGCGTTCACCCTCACCCGTACCTCCGAAGGGGTCCGGATCGCGGACGAGGCGCCGTTTGCGCGGGCCGCGGCCACAGCGTTGGGCATAGGACGGCTGCGGGTCATCGACACCGGACTGGACCCGGTGACCGCTGAACGTGAGCAGTGGGACGACGGCAACAACACCCTTGCCCTGGCGCCGGGTGTAGTGGTGGCCTACGAGCGCAACACCGAGACCAATGCCCGGCTCGCTGACGCCGGTGTCGAGGTGCTTCCCATCGCTGCGGCGGAATTGGGCACCGGCCGCGGCGGACCGCGCTGCATGTCCTGCCCTGCTGCGCGCGATTCGGTCCTGCGCTAGTCCTTCAGCGCCAGCTGGGTAACCAGATCTGCATATTCCAGGTGGATTGCGAGATCGGCAGCCCGGTGAGGATCGGGAACAGCCACGCGAAGTTGGTGATCACCAGCGCTATGTAACAGCAGACCACGATCACACCGAGGGTTCTGCGCTCGGCGTTGCGGGTTGGTTTGAACAGGATGTCGCCGAGAATCAGGGCCACCAGCATCGCCAGGAAAGGTGCCATCGTCACCGCATAGAAGAAGTACATCTGGCGGTCGATGGCGGCGAACCACGGCAGCCATCCAGCGCAATACCCAACCAGCACAACGGCGTACCGCCAGTCCCGGCTCACCAGCGCCCGCCACGCTGCGTAGAGCAAAACCGGGACGGCCAGCCACCATAGCGCAGGGGTACCGACGAGCATGACGGACTTGACGCACGACGCCGCACCGCAGCCGGGAACGTCCTGATCGTCGATGGCGTACAACACCGGTCGCAATGACATCGGCCACGTCCACGGCTTGGACTCCCACGGGTGGTGATTTCCCTCGGCATTCGTCAGCGTCGAATGGAAGTGATACACCTTGTAGGTGTAATGCCACAGAGATCGGACGGCGTCCGGGGGCTGGTACCACTGCCGGGTGCCAATCGACTGACCCACCTCGTGGCGATTGACCGCGGTTTCGGAGGCGAACCAGGGCGCGTAGGCCAGCAGGTACACCGCCGGTGGGATGAGTCCGAAGACCCAGGACGCCGGACCGAGGTCCCGCCGCAACACTCCGGTCCATGGCCGGTCGACCCGGTAGGCGCGACGGACGGCGACATCCAGCGCCAGCGACATCAACCCGAAGAACGCGACGAAGTACAGCCCGGACCACTTCGTGGCACAGGCCAGTCCGAGCAGCACGCCGGCGCTGAAACGCCACCACCGCACGCCCAGTCTCGGGCCCCAGGGGGTTGCGGTGATCCTGCCCTCGAGGAATGCGACGTGCATCCGCTCCCGGACCTGATCACGGTCGACCATCAGTGCACCGAAGGCCGCCACCACGAAGACAGTCATGAAATTGTCCAGCAGGGCGGTGCGGGCTGCCACGAAGCTGACCCCGTCGCACACTACGAGCAGACCCGCGATGGTGCCGATCAGGGTGGAACGACTGATCCTGCGGACGATGCGAACCACCAACGCCACCAGGATCACACCGAACAGCGCACTGGTGAACCGCCAGCCCAGGCCGGTGTAGCCGAACAGTGCTTCGCCGAATGCAATCAACTGCTTACCCACCGGCGGGTGCACCACCAGGCCGAATCCCGGGTTGTCCTCCACCCCGTAGTTGTGTAAAAGCTGCCATGCCTGGGGCGCGTAGTGCTTCTCGTCGAAGATCGGTGTGCCGGCGTCGGTGGGCGATCCGAGATTCATCATCCGCGTGACCGCCGCCAGGGCGGTGACGACCGCCGTTGCCGCCCAGCCCTCAAGTCGGTCGGTCGGTCCGAAATCGGCGGCGGGCACCAACGGTCCGGGACTGACAACGCGCACGGCCGGATCCGCCGCGATCAGCTCATCGGCGGGGGCACTCACGCCTGCGATCGTAGGGTGTGGGAGTGAGTCCCGGCCGCCTGCTGCTTGGTGCCACCCCGCTGGGGCAGCCGGGCGACGCATCGAAACGCCTGATCGAAGCGCTGGAAACGGTCGATGTGGTGGCCGCCGAGGACACCCGCCGGGTCCGAATGTTAGCCCGTTCGCTGGGTGTTGAGATTACCGGCCGGGTGGTGAGTCTGTTCGACCAGAACGAAGCGGCCCGGGTGCCCGGCCTGCTCGCCGACGTCGCCGCTGGTGCCACGGTGCTGGTGGTCAGCGATGCCGGTATGCCGCTCATCAACGACCCCGGCTATCGGATGGTCAGTGCATGCGCGGCAGCCGGACTGGCGGTGTCATGTCTTCCCGGCCCCTCGGCGGTGACTACGGCGTTGGCCGTCTCCGGGCTGCCGGCGGACCGGTTCTGCTTCGAGGGGTTCGGGCCGCGTAAAACCTCGGCGCGGCGGGCGTGGCTGTCGACTCTGGCCGCCGAGGAGCGCACGGTGGTGTTCTTCGAATCGCCGCGGCGCTTGGCGGGCTGCCTTGCCGATGCCGTTGAGGAGCTGGGAGCACAGCGTCGCGCCGTGGTGTGCCGGGAGCTGACCAAGATCCACGAGGAGATCCGGCGCGGCACCCTCGCCGAACTTGCACAGTGGTCGGCAGCCGGTGTGCTCGGCGAGATCACCGTGGTGCTGGCCGGCGCTACGCCCGCCGTCGACGCGGAGTCTCTGGTCGCCGAGGTCGAGATGTTGGTCGCCGACGGAATGCGGGTCAAAGACGCCTGCGCCCGCGTGATCGGAACGCACCCGGGCGCACCGTCACGGCGCGCCCTCTATGAAGCCGTCTTGCGGGCCCGGGAGTACTGAACGTCGTCGATAATCGGCGCTGCCTTATGCAGGCACTCCTGCCATTCGGCGTCAGGGTTCGAGTCCGCGGTGATGCCGCCGCCGACGCCGAATATCGCACCGGAAAATGCGTCAAACTCCACGGTGCGGATTGCGACGTTCAATTCACAGCCCGCAACCGGAGACGCCAGACCGATTGTTCCGCAGTACACCCCGCGTCGATGCCGCTCCCACTGCGCAAGTAATTGCCGTGCCCGGGTTTTCGGCGTGCCGGTCACCGACGCCGGTGGAAAAGTCGCAGCCAACAACGCCGATGCCGGCAGATCGGCCGGCACCTGCGCCGACACCGTCGACACCAGATGCCACACTCCGGGTGCGGGATAGACGGCGAGCAGTTCGGGCACCGTCACCGTTCCGGTCACCGCAACCCGGCCCAAGTCGTTGCGGACGAGATCGACGATCATGATGTTCTCGGCGACGTCCTTGGCCGACGCGAGCAACTGCTCAGGTTCGGCGTGCCGCGGCAGCGTGCCCTTTATCGGACTTGAGCTCACCCGCCCGCCGGTTCGGCGCAGAAAGAGTTCCGGTGAGAGCGAGGCAATCGCACCCCAGTCCCCGGCGAGGTAGGCGCCGCGTGCCGGGCTGGTGCGGGCCGCCGCGTCGGCGAAGAAGTCCAACGGTGAACCGGTCACGGTGCCGGTGAACTGGGTGCAGACGCACGCCTGATAGACCTCGCCGGCGCCGATCGCCGCGAGGCAGGACAGCACACCCGTCCGGTGTTCGTCGGCATCGGGCCGGGTCCAGGCGATCGCGCAATGATCATGAATCGGGGGCACCTTCAGGGCGGTCGACAGCCATTCGGGAAGCCCTTCCCCCGAAAGGCTTTCGAAGAACCAGCAGCCGGTTCGGTCGCGTCGTAGCACGGTGTCGGTCCTGCCGCCGGCGGCTGCGGGAATTCGTGAGGGCCCCCCGTCGGCGCCTGGGTCCGGGTAGGACAAATAGCCGATCCAGCCGCCACCGACGAAGTCGGCACTTGGTGCTGTGGAAGGCTCCTCGCCCGGGGAATCGGGGAAGACGTCGCCGGCATCGACCGGCGTTACCGCCACACTGGGCGCGATCACCGCCGTCGAGCCGAACCAGTCTCCGATCAGTGCCGCCGGCGGCGGCCGACCGTGCAGCCGGGTGCCTGCCGCGACCGTGCGAAGGACGTCGTCGGCGGTGCCGAGATCGCCGAGCCGTTCGGTCAGCATTGCTCTAGCTTGCTGTCTGGCGCGAGCAGACGCAAAAGGCTCCGACACGCCGGGCCTGAGGAAGACTTGGCGTCTGCTCGCGGGAGGTCTAGGGCGCCTCGTAGCGGGGAAAGACTCCGGTGGGTGCCGGTAGCACGGTGCCCGGCACCAGTCGGGTGTTCAGTGCGGTGAAATCAAGTGGCCCGGCGGGCTGGCCCAGCAGGTGGAGCAGGGTCTCAGCTGAGTCCGGCATGACCGGTTGCACCAGGACCGACGCGATCCGCACCGCCTCCAACGTGGTGTAGAGCACGGTTCGGAAGCGGATCTGGTCGGCCTCGGATGCCGACTTGCGCAGCACCCAGGGTTCCTGGGCGGAGAAGTAGCGGTTCACCGCACCAAGCATCAGCCAGATGGCTTCCAGGCCCTGATGCATCGCCTGGGTGTCGAATGCGGTGCGTACCCGCGCCAGCAGACCGGCGGCCAACCCGAGCAGTTCGGTGTCCTCCGGGCTGAATTCGCCTGGCTGGGGAACCCGGCCATTGAGGTTCTTGTTCACCATCGACAGCGAGCGCTGTGCGAGATTGCCCAACTCGTTGGCCAGATCGGTATTGATCCGGTTGATGATCCCGTCTTCGCTGTAGCTGCCGTCTTGGCCGAAGGGCACCTCGCGCAGCAGGAAGTAGCGAACCGGGTCCACTCCGAAGTTGGTGACTAGCGACACCGGATCTACGACGTTACCTATTGACTTACTCATCTTCTCGCCACGGTTGTACAGAAATCCATGCGCGAACACCCTGCGCGGCAAAGGAATTCCCGCCGACATCAGAAATGCCGGCCAGTAGACGGTGTGGAACCGGATGATGTCTTTGCCGATTAAATGTAGATTCGCAGGCCAGTACCGTTGGTAGAGAGTCGATTCGGTCTCCGGAAAGCCCGCACCGGTGAGATAGTTGGTCAGTGCGTCGACCCATACGTACATCACGTGGTCCGCATCGCCGGGTACCGGAACACCCCAGTTGAACGACGTCCGTGAGACCGACAGGTCCCGCAACCCCCCGGAGACGAAACTGACAACCTCGTTGCGACGCACCTCGGGGGCGATGAAATCCGGATGCTCGGCGTAGTGCGCCAGTAGGGGTTCGGCGTAGGCAGATAGCCGAAAGAAGTAGGTCTGCTCCTCGGTCCAGGTGACTGCCGTGCCGGTCTCGGCGGCCACCCTGGTGCCGTCGGCGGTGACTTCAGTCTCGGCTTCGGTGAAGAAACGTTCGTCGCGCACCGAGTACCAACCGGCGTAGGAGTCGAGGTAGATGTCGCCGTGATCGGCCATTCGCTGCCAGATGGCAGCCGATGCGGCGTAGTGATCGGGGTCGGTGGTCCGGATGAACCTGTCGAAGGAGATGTTGAGCATCTCCTGAAGCCGCTGGAACTGATCTGAGTTGCGGCGGGCGAAATCAGCGGTCGGCATGCCATCCGCAACCGCCGCCTGGGACATTTTCAGGCCGTGCTCGTCGGTGCCGGTCAGGAACCGCACGTCGAATCCGTCGAGGCGCTTGAATCGGGCTATCGCGTCGGCGGCGACGTATTCGTAGGCATGACCGACATGCGGTGCGCCGTTGGGGTAGGCGATCGCGGTGGTCAGGTAGAACGATTCGCTCATGTCGCGCTCACCCTATTAGGTGGACGTTTCTCACCCTATTAGGTGGACGTTTACGGTGTGACGGTGAGTTCGCAGCGCCGGGGGCGTCCCGCCCCGCCGCCGCCGGAACCGCTGACGCCGCTGATCGACGCCCACACACACCTGGATGCATGCGGAGTGCGCACGCCCGAGGAGGTGCGCGCCATCGTCGACCGTGCCGAGGCCGTCGGCGTACTGGCGGTGGTCACCATCGCCGACGATCTCGAGTCGGCCCGCTGGGCGGCGGCCGCGGCGGGATGGGACGGGCGGGTCTTCGCCGCCGTGGGACTGCACCCCACTCGCGCCGACGCACTGACCGGTGCCGCCCGCGCCGAGATCGAGGAACTGGCGACGCGGCCGCGGGTGGTGGCCGTCGGTGAGACCGGATTGGACCTGTACTGGCCCGGCAAGCTCGATGGGTGCGCCGACCTCGCCACCCAACGGGAGGCCTTCGCATGGCACATCGACCTGGCCAAGCGAACCGGCAAGCCGCTGATGATCCACAACCGTGCTGCCGACGCTGAGGTGCTCGACGTGCTGCGGGCCGAAGGCGCCCCGGCAACGGTGATCTTCCACTGCTTCTCCTCAGGTGCGGAGATGGCCCGGGAGTGCATCGACGCCGGCTGGATCCTGAGCCTGTCCGGAACCGTCAGCTTTAAGAACTCGCACGCACTGCGGGAGGCCGCCGCCCTGATCCCGGCCGGTCAACTGCTGGTGGAGACCGACGCGCCATTTCTGACCCCGCACCCGTACCGGGGCGCGCCCAACGAGCCATACTGCCTGCCCTACACCGTCCGCGCGTTGGCTGAACTGCGGGCGGCGCCCGCCGAGCAGGTCGCCCGCGACTGCACCGCGGCCGCCCGACGGGTCTACGGTCTGGTTTGACGCCGTTGTTCGCCGCCAGGCTGAACCGGGTCGGAATGCCACGGCGAAACCGTGGGATTGGGGTACGATGCATTTGCTGGATCAGCGGCATCGGAATTCGGCTGACTCGCCGAAGAGCTGCGTCACCGCCGGAATCGGGGAGCGTGACCGGTCCGCAGAAGGGGCATTCATGACCATCCGTCTGTTGACGCGTACCGAGATTCGGAACCTGGCTAAGGAACTCGATTTCCGGCCGCGAAAGGCACTGGGCCAGAACTTCGTCCACGATGCCAACACGCTGCGCCGGATCGTATCGGCCTCCGGCATCACCAAAGCCGACCACATTCTGGAGGTCGGCCCCGGACTCGGGTCGCTGACCTTGGCGCTGCTCGACCGCGGCGCGGAGGTCACGGCCATTGAAATCGACTCGGTGCTCGCCGAACGCCTGCCCAAGACGATTGCTGCCCATTCGCACAGTGAGATCAGTCGGCTGACGGTGGTGAACCGGGACATCCTCGGCATCCGACCCGCCGACCTCGCCGCTCAACCCACGGCGCTGGTGGCGAATCTTCCCTACAACATCGCGGTACCTGCCCTGCTGCATCTGCTGGCCGAGTTCCCGTCGATCCGTACCACCATGGTGATGGTGCAGTCCGAGGTCGCTGATCGTCTCGGCGCCGAACCTGGCGGCAAGCACTACGGAGTGCCCAGCGTGAAGGCCCGTTTCTTCGGCAATGTCCGCCGCTACGGCACGGTCTCACCGACCGTGTTCTGGCCGATCCCGAGGGTCTACTCCGGCCTGGTGCGCATCGATCGCTACGAGACTTCGCCGTGGCCCACCGACGAGGCGTTCCGGACGCAGGTGTTCGAACTGGTCGATATCGCCTTCGGGCAGCGGCGCAAAACCCTGCGCAACGTTTTCCTTGATTGGGCCGGCTCGGGCAATGCCTCCGCTGAGCGACTGTTGGCGGCCAGCATCGATCCGGCCCGCCGTGGCGAGACGCTGAGCGTGGCAGACTTCGTGCGACTCCTGCAGCGGTCCGGCAATCCGACCCCGACAGCCATCTCCGGACAGGAAGCGGTGCACTCGGCCGAGTCGCGCTGACCGGCGCGATACCCTTCAGCCGTGCCCACCAATGGCAGCGCCGCCGTGGATTGGGTTCCGAACGGATCGGTCACGGTGCGGGTTCCCGGGAAGGTGAACCTCTACCTCGAAGTCGGTGACCGTCGACGGGACGGCTACCACGAATTGACGACGGTATTTCACGCCGTCTCGCTCGCCGACGAGGTCACTGTGCGCGACGCCGACGTGCTCTCGCTGCGCCTCGTCGGGGAGGGCGCCGATGAACTGCCCGCCGATGCCCGCAATCTTGCCTGGCAGGCCGCCGAGTTGATGGCCGGGCATGTCGGTCGGGCACCCGATGTGGACATCACCATCAACAAGGCGATTCCGGTGGCCGGCGGCATGGCCGGCGGCAGCGCCGACGCCGCCGCGGTTCTGGTCGGAATCAACGCGCTCTGGGAACTCGGTGTGCCACGCCGCGATCTGCACGCGTTGGCCGCCCGACTCGGCAGCGATGTGCCCTTTGCGTTGCACGGTGGGACCGCGCTGGGCACCGGCCGCGGCGAGGAACTCACCACCGTGTTGGCCCGCACCCCCTACCACTGGGTACTCGCCTTCGGCGTCGGCGGCTTGTCCACCGCCGCGGTCTACACCGAGGTCGACCGCCTCCGCGAAGCGGGCACACCGCCGCGACTGTCGGATCCCGAGCCGCTGTTAAGTGCCCTTTCCGCCGGTAATCCCCACGACCTCGCGCCACTGCTGGGCAATGATCTGCAACCGGCGGCCGTGAGTCTGGCGCCAAACCTTCGCCGAACACTGCGCGCGGGTACCGAGGCCGGCGCCCTGGCCGGTGTTGTGTCCGGGTCGGGACCCACCTGCGCTTTCTTGTGCGCGTCAGCCGAGGCCGCCGTGACCGTCGGCGCGGAACTGGCCGGAGCTGGGGTTTGTCGGACGGTGCGGGTTGCCAGCGGGCCGGTCCACGGGGCACGCGTGGTTCCCTCATCCGCTCGGTGATGTCACGGCCCGGCGCCGCGGGTGCCCGGGAGTTTGGCATGTTCTTAAGGGAAGCCTAAGATGAAGTGCATTTGAGACCGAAAAGCTCCACAGTCCGCTGGGCGCGCCGCAGCCGCCTGACGGCGCATCAGGCGGAGCATGAAATGCCGGGGCAGGAACGGGGCATGAATAGCCGGGCAGGACGACGTTGAGTCGGACGCAGAGGAGGTCGTCGTGAGCCGTTTCACGGAGAAGATGTTCAACAGCGCTAAGACCAGCACCAAGGGCATGGTGACCGGGGAACCGGTGGAACCGGTCCGGCACACCTGGCTCGAGGTCCATGAGCGCGCCCGGCGGATCGCCGGGGGATTGGCCGCCGCCGGCGTCGGACCCGGCGACGCGGTAGGGGTGCTGGCCGGGGCGCCGGTGGAGATCGCGCCGACCGCTCAGGCGCTGTGGATGCGCGGGGCCAGCCTGACCATGCTGCACCAGCCCACCCCGCGCACCGACCTCGGGCACTGGGCCAAGGACACCGCCAACGTCATCGACATGATCGAGGCAAAGGCCGTGGTGGTCTCCGATCCTTTCCTGGTGGCCGTCCCGATTTTGAAGGAGCGCGGGCTGACCGTTCTGACGGTGGAGGAGTTACTGGCCGCCGAACCGGTCGACCCGGTGGAGACCGGGGAGGACGACGTTGCGCTGATGCAATTGACGTCGGGTTCCACCGGCTCCCCCAAGGCTGTGGTGATCACCCACCGCAATATTCATTCCAATGCCGAGGCGATGTTCGTCGGTGCGGAGTACGACGTCGAGACCGACGTGATGGTCAGCTGGCTGCCCTGCTTTCACGACATGGGCATGGTCGGCTTCCTGACCATCCCGATGTACTTCGGCGCCGAGCTCGTCAAGGTCACCCCATTGGACTTCCTTCGGGACACGCTGCTGTGGGCCAAACTCATCGACAAGTACGCGGGCACCATGACGGCGGCGCCCAACTTCGCCTACGCACTCTTCGGCAAGCGACTGCGCCGACAGGCCAAGCCGGGGCAGTTCGATTTGTCGACGCTGCGGTTCGCCCTTTCCGGCGCCGAGCCGGTCGATCCCGCCGATGTCGAGGACTTGCTGGAGGCCGGTAAGCCGTTCGGGCTGCGGCCCGGCGCGATTCTTCCGGCCTATGGCATGGCTGAGACGACGCTGGCGGTGTCGTTTTCCGAATGTGGTGCCGGCCTGGTGGTCGACGAGGTCGACGCCGACCTGCTGGCCGCTTTGCGCCGGGCCGTCCCAGCGACGAAGGGCAACACCCGCAGACTGGCCACGCTGGGCCCGCTACTGAAGGACCTCGAGGCCCGCATCGTCGACCAGGACGGCGTCACGTTGCCGGCCCGGGGTGTCGGTGTTATCGAATTGAGGGGCGAATCGCTGACCCCGGGCTACATCACCATGGGCGGATTCGTTGCCGCACAGGACGAGGACGGTTGGTACGACACCGGTGATCTCGGCTACCTGACCGAGAACGGCCACGTCGTGGTGTGTGGCCGGGTCAAGGATGTGATCATCATGGCTGGCCGCAACATCTATCCCACCGACATCGAGCGCGCCGCGGGAAACGTCACCGGAGTGCGGCCAGGATGCGCCGTTGCAGTCCGCCTCGATGCCGGGCATTCCCGGGAGACCTTCGCGGTGGCTGTCGAGTCCAATGAATGGGAGGATCCCGTCGAGGTGCGCCGCATCGAGCAACAGGTCGCTCACTGGGTCGTTGCCGAGGTGGGCGTCCGACCGCGCAACGTGGTCGTGCTCGGGCCCGGCACCATTCCGAAGACTCCCTCGGGCAAACTGCGCCGTGCGAACTCGGTCGCGCTGGTCACCTGAGTGAACTCGGTCGCGCCGGTCACCAGCCGTGGACCAGATTCTGCGCCGATTCCAATCCGGTCTCGATGAGCAACTCGGTCGCGTCGGCTGCCTGTTCACAGATCGCCGGCACCTCTTTTCGCTCTGCCGCAGTGAACACTTCCAGTACGAATGCTGCGGGGTCCTTCCGTCCGGGTGGGCGCCCGATCCCGATCCGGACTCGCTGAAAGTCTTTGGTTCCCAGGGCATTCGCCACGGAGCGCAGTCCGTTGTGGCCGCCCTCGCCGCCGCCCAGCTTGAGCCGGATCCGGCCGAAGTCGATGTCGAGTTCGTCGTGAATGACGATTACGTCGGCGGGTGGCACCGAGTAGAACTTCGCCAGCGGCCCCACGTGACGACCGGATTCGTTCATGTAGGTCCGCGGTTTGGCAAGCACGACCTGCCGCTGTCCCACTGTGCTGGTGACAATCTCTGCCCCGGAACGCTTGTGCACCTTGAACGTCGCACCGAGTCGATCGGCCAGCAGATCGGCGACCATGAAGCCGATGTTGTGCCGGGTTTTCGCGTATTGCGGTCCGGGGTTGCCCAGGCCGATGACCAGCAATGGCTCGGACATGGCCGCAACCGTCTACTCGGCTTGGTCCGACTCGTCCCCCGAATCCGGCGCGGATTCGGCGTCGGGCGTCTGCTCCTCCACCGACTCGCCGCCGCCCTCGGACTCCAAATCTTCGGCGGTCGGCGCCGCGACGACATTGACCACCAGCATGTCTGGATCGCTGATCAAGATGACGCCGCTTGGCAGTACCACCTGGCTGGCAAGAATCTGGGTGCCCTCCTCGACGCCTTCCACCGAAACGGTCAGGCCGTCGGGAATCGACAGCGCCTCGGCCTCGATCTCGATCGTGGAGGCGTCCAGGGTGACCAGCGTGCCGGAGGCGGCCTCGCCTTCGACGGTGACGGCCACCTCGACGGTGACCTTCTCGCCGCGGCGGATCACGATCAGATCGACGTGTTGGATGTTGCGGCGCACCGGGTGGATCGCGATGGCCTTGGTCAGGGCCAGTTGCTCGGTGCCGTTGAGGTCGAGGCTGAGTACGGCGTTGGTTCCGGAATTGCGCAGCACGGCGGCGTAGTCGCGGGCGTTGAGTTCGAGGTGTTGCGGGTCGGCGCCGTGGCCGTAGAGCACTGCGGGCACTTTGCCGTCTCGGCGGGCCTGACGCGAGGCACCTTTGCCGGTGCGGGTACGAACCTCAACGCTGAGTTTGTTGGTGGTGGCATTCTGGGCCATGGGACTGCTCCTGCCTTCGAGGGTGGAATCACACGGCGAAGGCGGCGTTGAGAAACGCTCCTGCCTCGTCGATAACGGTGGCCGGACCACCCTCGCCGTGACGCCCGGCAAGAGTAGCCGACTGCCACCCCAGAGTGGAAACTCAATGCCCATCAGCTGCCCGGACAGGGTCCACAGAGCTCTGGCTACTTCACCGCCACGTCGAATCCGCTGATGATCTTTTCGACGTCGGGGGCCTGCGCCGCCGCCTGATTGGCCAGCGTCGTCACGGTCAACTGGATCAGATAGCGCTGGAACTCCGGTGCGGGCGTGGCCGGGATGACGACCCGGTTGTAGGTATGCAGTCGCGTCTCGTTGAGGTCGTACGTACCCTCGATCATCGAGGATGGAAACCCTTTGAAGTCCGCGCTTGAGGAGTTGAGCTTGGCGAAGTTCTTCGAGATCTCAGCGCTATCATCGGCGTGCTCGAGGGCGGCGGGCACATCGAAATTCCCGTCCAGCTTGAAGACCATCAACAGGGCAGTCGGGTAGTTGTTGTTCTTGGCGATCGCCTCGGTGCCGGGGGAGAAGTTCGGGTTCTCGTAGGTTGTCCATCCAGCCGGCCGGGGCAGCGTGACCGTGAGGTCGGTGAGTTTGTCTAGGGCGATCTGTTGACCGGTCACCCCGGCACTGGCCAGATGTTGGGCGATCGGCGTCGGCGGGGCGGACGAATCTTCTTCTGTCTCGGTACTCGTGGCGCTGGAGGTCACGAATGCCGAGTAGTCGGCGGTGCGCGCGCCACAACCCACGGCGCAGGTGACCGCGACGACAGTTACCGCAATCATGACAAAACCTTTGATACCGGACATTCGGGTAACGCCGGATGCGACGGTCGACGCGGAGACCACTATGCGTCCCCGTCGAAAAGTCCTGTCACCGACCCGTTTTCGAACACCGCCTGGATTGTACTGGCCAGCAGCGGGGCAATCGACAGCACCGTCAGCTGGGGAAAGCGCTTGGACTCGTCGATCGGCAGGGTGTTGGTGACAATTACCTCGTGGGCGCCGCAGGCGGCAAGCCGCTCCGCCGCCGGGTCGGACAGCACGCCGTGGGTGGCGGCGATGATGACATCGGTGGCTCCGTCATCGCGCAGCAACTTGACCGCGCCGGCAATGGTGCCGCCGGTGTCGATCATGTCGTCGGTCAGCACACAGGTTTTGCCCGCCACCTCACCGACCACCCGGTTGGACACCACCTGGTTGGGCACGCGCGGATCACGGGTCTTGTGGATGAAGGCCAGTGGGGTCCCGCCCAGTGCGTCGGCCCACTTCTCGGCGACCCGCACCCGACCGGAGTCCGGTGAAACCACGACAATGTTCTCGGTTGCGTAGTTGTCGGTGATGTAGCCGGTCAACAGATTCTGCGCGCGCATGTGATCCACCGGACCATCGAAGAAGCCTTGAATCTGGTCGGTATGCAGGTCCACCGTGACGATGCGGTCGGCGCCGGCGGTCTTGAGCAGGTCGGCCACCAATCGGGCCGAGATGGGCTCCCGACCGCGATGCTTCTTGTCCTGCCTGGCGTAGGGATAGAAGGGCAGCACTGCGGTGATCCGTTTGGCGCTGCCGCGCTTGAGCGCGTCGATCATGATGAGCTGTTCCATGAACCACTGGTTCAGCGGAGCGGGATGAGACTGCAGGACGAAGGCGTCGCACCCACGCACCGACTCGTCGAATCGCACGAAGATCTCCCCATTGGCGAAATCACGGGCGGTCTGAGCGGTGACATGGATATCGAGTTCCTTGGCGACCTGGTCGGCCAGCTCCGGATGCGCGCGGCCGGAGAACAGCATCAGGTTCTTGCGGTTGTCGGTCCAGTCCGTGCCCACTGTGCCCTGCTTTCGCCCATCGGGGATCGGATACGGGAGTCATCGTACGTAGCTGGGGGTCCCGCCCGTGGGCGGGTCGCGCGGTGAGTCGGGTAAGGGGGGATCCGGATCGGCTTTCGCCTCGGCTGCGGCCCGTGCGGAGTCGCTGCCGGGGCGGTTGCGCAGTACCCAGTCCTCGATGATCCGCTGCTCACCGGCCGAGACTGCCAGGGCTCCGGGTGGCACGTCGTCGCGCAGCACGGTCCCGGCCCCGGTGTAAGCGCCGTCGCCGACGGTGATCGGCGCGACGAACATGGTGTCGCTCCCGGTGCGGACGTAGGAACCCACGGTGGTGCGCTGCTTGCCCACACCGTCGTAGTTGACGAACACACTGGAGGCGCCGATGTTGGTGTGGTCGCCGATGTCGGCGTCACCGACGTACGTCAGATGCGGCACCTTGCTGCCGACCCCGATGACTGAGTTCTTGGTCTCGACGAAAGCACCGAGTTTGCCCCCCGCACCGAGGTGGGTGCCGGGGCGCAGGTAGGTAAACGGTCCGACGTCGGCATCATCGCTGATCACCGCGTCGTGCGCGTGGGTGCGGACCACCGAGGCGCCAGTCCCGACGTGGGTGTCGGTGAGCGTGGAGTCGGGCCCGATCCGGCAGCCGGCTCCGATGCGGGTGACGCCGAGCAACTGGGTGCCGGGCGCGATGACGGTGTCGCGGCCGATCTCGACATCGACGTCGATCCACGTGGTGGCCGGGTCGATGATGGTGACGCCGGCCCGCTGGTGAGCGGCGACGATCCGCCGGTTGAATTCCAGGCCGATATCGGCCAACTGCACTCGGTCGTTGACCCCGGATACCAGGGCCGCGTCGTCGACGTGCTTGGCGTGCACCACCTGTCCGTCGGCGCGCAGGATTGCGATGACGTCGGTGAGATAGAGCTCGTGTTGAGCGTTATCGCTGGACAGCCGATTGAGCGCCGAGCGCAGCGCGGCGACGTCGAAGGCGTAGACACCGGCATTGATCTCCCGGATGGCCCGTTGCTGCGGGGTGGCGTCGGTCTCCTCGACGATCGCGATCACCTCGCCGTCCTGGGTCCGCAGAATGCGGCCGTATCCCCTCCCGTCGGGAACCGTCGTGGTGAGGACCGTGACTGCCGCGGGTGGGCCCGCTGATTGGACATGAGCGGGTGCACCCGCGTGGGCGGCGATGAGATCCGCGAGGGTGTCAGCATCGAGTAGTGGAATATCGCCCGAGGTGACCACCACTACGCCGCCGAAGTCCGCGGGCAATGCCGACAATCCGCACAGCGCGGCGTGGCCGGTGCCCAGCTGCTGGTCCTGAACAGCCACCTCGATGGGCCGGCCCAACTCGACAGCCAGTTGGCCGACAGCAGTGGAAATCCGGTCGCGATCCTTGCCGAGCACCACCACGAGATGACGTGGGTCCACTTTGGCGACGGCGTGCAGGGCGTGCGCGAGCATGCTGCGACCGCCGAGGGCGTGCAGTACCTTCGGGGTGTCCGAACGCATCCTGGTACCGGCCCCGGCCGCGAGCACCAGAACCGCCGACTCGCTGGTAATCGTCACGCGGACCTCCTGAGAGTGCGGTTTCGTGCGCGACACGCGGATTGCGCCGGACAAAACCGCACAGTCGCGGGATAAGCTCCCTCGCTCCCTCGCCAAATGGTCGCTCGGCGAGCCTCGCTCCGTCGCCAGGACTCGAACCTGAACTATCTGAACCAAAATCAGAGGTGCTGCCGATTACACCACGACGGATTACCCGTAGGAGACTTTAACGCAGGCCGATACCCTGGTAGCCGTGGCCGGATCTGAGAAGGAGACGCGCGTACCGCGCGCCAGAATGACCGGCAGCGAGCGCCGACACCAGCTCATCGACATCGCCCGTTCGTTGTTTGCCGAACGCGGATATGAGGGCACCTCTGTCGAGGAGATCGCCCAGCGGGCAGGGGTGTCCAAGCCGGTTGTCTACGAGCATTTCGGCGGCAAAGAGGGCCTCTATGCGGTGGTGGTCGACCGGGAGATGTCGGCGCTGCTGGACCGCATCACCTCCTCGCTGACCAACAACCGCTCCCGGGTTCGGGTTGAGCGGGTGGCACTGGCGCTGCTGACCTACATTGAGGAGCGCACCGACGGATTCCGGATCATGATCCGCGACTCTCCGGCCTCGATCAGTTCGGGCACCTACTCCAGCCTGCTCAATGACGCCGTCAGCCAGGTCTCGTCAATTCTGGCCGGTGACTTCTCGCGCCGCGGGCTTGATCCGGAATTGGCGCCCCTGTACGCGCAGGCGCTGGTGGGTTCGGTGTCGATGACCGCGCAGTGGTGGCTCGACGCTCGGGAGCCCAAGAAGGAAGTCGTCGCCGCTCATTTGGTAAATCTGATGTGGAACGGTTTGAGCCATCTCGAGGCCGACCCCGCCCTGCAGGGTGAGTAGCACCTATCGAATCGTTGCCCGCCATCGAGTTTTTTCCACCAAAAAGTTTTTTGCTCGCGTTGCCTAGGATGGTGCCATCATGACCACACCGGGGCACCCGTCTGTCCACGCCCCGTTGGGAAGTCTTGTCGCTGCGGTGCTGGGGGCGCCGAGTTTCGACGAGCTGACGGCCGCGGCGGCGAAGCGCCCGGATGAGTTGGCGATTGTCGGGCCGGCGAGCGTACAGCTGTTCGTGGCCTGTGCCCTGGCCCGCAATGGCCCACTGCTGGTGGTGACGGCGACCGGCCGCGAAGCCGACGACCTCACCGCGGAGCTGCGGGGTGTCCACGGTGACGCCGCGGCACTCTTCCCGTCCTGGGAGACCCTCCCGCACGAACGGCTCTCGCCGGGAGTGGACACCGTGGGCGCGAGGATGATGTTGCTGCGCCGCCTGGCCCATCCCGCTGATGCCGAATTAGGCCCCCCGCTGGCGGTGGTGGTAACGACGGTGCGCTCGCTGCTGCAGCCGATGGCTGCCGATCTGGCGCAGACCGAGCCAGTGATCCTGCGGGTGGGCGCCGAACTGAACTTCGACGACCTGGCCGCACGCCTGGTCGAACTCGCTTACACCCGAGTGGACATGGTCGGCCGTCGCGGCGAATTCGCGGTTCGCGGCGGAATACTGGACATCTTCGCGCCCACCGCCGAACACCCGGTGCGGGTGGAGTTTTGGGGCGACGAGATTACCGAGATGCGAATGTTCTCGGTCGCCGATCAGCGCTCGATTCCCGAGATCAGGGTCACGGCGGTCACCGCCGTGGCGTGCCGGGAACTGCTACTGACGCACGACGTGCGCTCCCGCGCTGCGGAATTGGCAGCCGACGCACCCTGCGACGCTGGTCACGTCCTCGGCCGGGTCGGCGATATGCTGGCTAAACTCGCCGAGGGAATACCGGTCGACGGGATGGAGGCGTTGGCGCCGATTCTTCATCCAAAGCCCCTCGGCCTCCTCGTTGATCATCTGCCGGCCGGAGCTCCGCTACTGGTGTGCGATCCGGAGAAGGTCCGAACCCGTGCCGCCGACCTGATCAAGACCGGACAGGAGTTCCTCGAGGCCTCCTGGTCGGTGGCGGCGATCGGCGGTGATGCCCCGATCGATATCGAGGCGCTTGGCGGCTCTGGTTTCCGCGAGCTCGATGAGGTTCGCGAGCACGCCCGCGGGAGCGGGCATCGGTGGTGGACGATCGGCCAATTCGGCCGGACCGGGGCGGTTGATCTTGATGTCCGGCCGGCGCCGTCGGCGCGCGGCCAGCAGAGCTCCGCCGATGAGATCTTCGCGATGCTGCGTGCCCATGTGCTCACCGGCGGAAAGGCTGCCGTCGTTGCGCCGGGAATCGGGACCGCGCACCGGGTGGTCGAGCAACTTCGTGAACGCGATACTCCCGCGACGATGCTCGAGGCGGATGCGACGCTTCGCCCCGGAGTGGTCAACGTACTCAAGGGTCCGTTGCACAACGGAATCATCGTTGCCGGTGCAGAGTTGGTGGTGATCACCGAGACCGACCTGACCGGAAACCGGGCCACCGGACCCGAGGGTAAGCGGCTGGCCGCCAAGCGGCGTAACACCGTGGACCCGCTGGCGTTGACCGCCGGGGACCTGGTGGTGCACGACCAGCACGGCATTGGCCGGTTCGTTGAGATGGTGGAGCGCACGATCGGTGGCGCCCGACGGGAATACCTGGTGTTGGAGTACGCCTCTAGTAAGCGCAGCCAGCAGTCCGACAAATTGTTCGTTCCCATGGACTCCCTCGATCAGCTGTCCCGCTACGTCGGCGGCGAGCAGCCCGGGCTCAGCCGACTCGGCGGTAGTGACTGGGCCAACACGAAAACGAAAGCGCGCAAGGCGGTTCGCGAGATCGCCGGTGAGCTTGTTTCTCTTTACGCCAAGCGACAGGCCGCACCGGGCCATGCGTTCGCACCCGACAGCCCGTGGCAGGCCGAGATGGAGGACGCGTTCGGATTCACCGAGACCGCCGACCAACTCACGGCGATCACCGAGGTCAAGGCTGACATGGAGAAGCCGATTCCGATGGACCGAGTGGTCTGTGGTGACGTGGGCTACGGCAAGACCGAGATCGCGGTGCGGGCGGCATTCAAAGCGGTGCAGGACGGCAAGCAGGTCGCCGTGCTGGTTCCGACTACCCTGCTGGCCGACCAGCACCTTCAGACGTTCACCGAACGAGTTGCCGGCTTCCCGGTCGTCGTCAAGGGGTTGTCCCGGTTCACCGATCCGGGCGAGTCCCGGGCAGTGCTTGAGGGAATGGCCGACGGCAGCGTCGACATCGTCATCGGTACCCACCGACTGCTGCAGACCGGGGTGCGATGGAAGGACCTGGGTCTGGTGGTTGTCGATGAGGAACAGCGCTTCGGCGTCGAGCATAAGGAGCACATCAAAAGCTTGCGCGCTGCTGTTGACGTGTTGACCATGAGCGCCACTCCGATTCCGCGGACCTTGGAGATGAGCCTGGCCGGTATCCGGGAGATGTCGACCATCCTGACCCCGCCCGAAGAGCGCTACCCGGTGCTGACCTACGTCGGCCCCGACGATGACAAGCAGGTCGCCGCGGCACTGCGCCGTGAACTCCTTCGCGACGGTCAGGCTTTTTATGTGCACAATCGGGTCAGCTCAATAGATGCTGCGGCAGCCCGGGTGCGGGCACTGGTGCCACAGGCCAGGGTGGTCGTCGCGCACGGTCAGATGCCGGAGGAGCAGCTGGAGAAAACGGTGCAGGGGTTCTGGAACCGTGACTACGACATCCTGGTCTGCACCACGATCATCGAGACCGGCCTCGACATCTCCAACGCCAATACCCTCATCGTTGAACGGGTCGAAGCTCTCGGTCTTTCGCAACTGCATCAGCTGCGCGGCCGGGTGGGACGCAGCAGGGAACGTGGCTATGCCTACTTCTTATACCCGCGCGAGACGCCGCTCACCGAAACCGCTTATGACCGGCTGGCCACCATCGCCCAAAACAACGAACTTGGCGCGGGAATGGCGGTTGCGTTGAAGGACTTGGAGATTCGCGGAGCCGGCAACGTCCTGGGGGCCGAGCAATCCGGGCACGTCGCCGGGGTGGGTTTCGATCTGTACGTCCGGTTGGTCGGCGAGGCGGTTGCGGCCTATCGCGCGGCCGCCGACGGTGATGCGGTACCGATCGCAGAGGAAGTTCGAGACGTTCGTATCGACCTGCCAGTCGATGCCCATCTACCGCCTGATTACATCGCTAGCGACCGGCTGCGGCTTGAGGCCTACCGGCGACTGGCCGGCGCGGACGAGGCCGCCGTCGCGGCGGTAGTGGAGGAACTCACCGACCGCTACGGCCCACTGCCCGAACCCGCGCAGCGGCTGGTGGCGGTGGCCCGGCTGCGACTGCTGTGTCGGCACTACGGCGTCACCGAAGTCGCGGCAACCGGAACAGGTTCGGCGACCACGCTTCGGGTGATGCCGCTGCCATTGCCGGATTCGGCACAGGTGCGTCTCAAACGCCTCTACCCAGCCGCCGGATACCGGGCGACCACTTCGACGGTGCAGGTGCCGATTCCGCGGGCCGGGGCCGGGATAGGCGCGCCGCGAATCCGGGATCTCGAGTTGGTGGGAATGGTGGCCGATCTACTGCTGGCACTGGACGGCCGACCGGCCGGGGACGTGGATGGCGCGAAGATTACACCGGCGACGCGGGGGGCGGGCCGGTGACCGTTGTGCTGATCGACCCCCGCCGCCCCACTCTGGTTTCGATACACGCCGTCGTGCTGCTCGGCGGCGAGGTGGAATACACCGAGGAGATATCCGATGTGGTGTCGGGGGCGTTGCGCATGGGGCGGCTGGTGCTGACAGGTGAGCCGGCCCCGGTGCTGCTGTCATCGAACCTCGAACATCAGCAGGTCAGGGCGCGGATCGCGGCCGGAGAACCGATAGTCACCGGCGCGGTGGCCCGCCCCGGTGAGCGACTCGTCGACGCGGTGGAGATCATGGATCGGCTTCGTACTTCGGGGCCTTGGGAGAGCGAGCAGACGCACGACTCCCTGCGCCGATATCTGCTCGAGGAAACCTACGAACTCTTCGACGCGGTGCACGGCGGAAATCTCGACGATGTGCGCGATGAACTTGGAGATGTGTTGTTGCAGGTCCTTTTCCATGCACGCATCGCCCAAGAGTCGCCGGTGAATTCGTTCACCATCGACGACGTCTCGGATGCGCTGGTGCGCAAGCTGATGAATCGGGTGCCCACCGTTCTGGCCGGGGAGCCGATCACGCTCGAGGATCAGCTGGCTCAGTGGGAGCAGCGCAAGGCACTGGAACGGCAGAATTCGACGGCGAGGTCGTGTGTCGACGGTATTCCTACCGGCCAACCCGCGTTGGCTCTTGCCCAGAAAGTCATCGCCCGTGCCATGGCCAACGGTTTTCCGGCCGATCTGATCCCGGAGACGTTGACGTCGGTGTCGATCAGTGTTGATCGCGACGCCGAGAACGACTTGCGCACCGCCGTGCTGGATTTCATGGACGCCGTGCGCGTCGCGGAGCGCGCCATCGAAAAGAACCATGGGGCCACAGAACACGGCGCGTCGACAGGGCCGGGAGCATGGCGTCGATTCTGGACCCCGTGAATGCTTGATCGGCCGGCAGGGTTTCAGCCGTGGGACGATGGTCGGGTAGATGAGCGCTGATAGGAGTGTCATGGCCGCACGTCTGGGGCGGGGCGCCGTCGTGGTCGCCATGGCGGCGGCGATGCTGCTCGGCTCAGGTTGTTCGCGGCAGGTCGGCAGCCCCGTTCCGGACGGGGTGCCGCCGCCGGCCGGTGATCCGGTGCCCAGGATCGACCCGCGGATCGGTGTCCAGGCCGCGGGCCGACCCGCCGATCAGTTGCGAGCGTGGGCCGAGCAACGCGCACCGGCACTGGATATTCCGGTGCCCGCGTTGGAGGCCTACGCCTATGCGGCGCGGGCGGCCGAAGTCCAGAACCCGGGTTGTCACCTCGCCTGGACGACACTCGCCGGCATCGGCATGGTGGAAAGCCGCCATGGAAACTTCCGGGGGGCGGCTATCGCACCGAACGGTGACGTCAGTCCACCGATCCGGGGCGTGGAACTCGACGGCACCAGGGGCAACCGTGCGATTCTGGACGATGTGGACCCGGGGGACGGCCCGGGCGGGGGCAACCCGGTATACGCGCGGGCGATGGGCCCGATGCAGTTCATCCCGGAAACCTGGCGACTGTACGGCGTGGACGCCAACAACGACGGCACCGCAAGCCCCGACAACCTCGACGACGCCGCGCTCGCGGCCGCAGGCTACCTGTGTTCCCGCGGAGGCGATCTGGGCACCGCCCGCGGCTGGACGCGCGCTCTTTGGGCCTACAACCAGTCCAACGTCTACGCCCGTTCCGTGCGGGACTGGGCTACCGCCTACGCCGCGGGCCATCATCTCTGAGTGACACGACCCGTCGGCCAGGGATGACCCTCTAGGCTGATGGCGACCGGCCGTCGCAGCCTCAGATCAGCAAGGAGAAGCCCGTGCCCATCATTGAGCAGGTCGCCGCTCGCGAGATCCTCGACTCGCGCGGCAATCCGACGATCGAGGTCGAGGTGGCCCTGATCGACGGCACAATGGCGCGGGCTGCGGTCCCGTCCGGGGCGTCGACCGGCGTCCACGAGGCCGTCGAACTTCGTGACGGCGGCACCCGCTACGGCGGCAAGGGCGTACAGAAGGCAGTCGAGGCCGTTCTCGACGAGATCGCCCCCGCGGTGATCGGGATGTCCGCCGACGATCAGCGACTCGTCGACCAGGCCCTGGTGGACCTCGACGGCACCCCGGGCAAGTCCAGGCTGGGTGCCAACGCGATCCTCGGGGTTTCCCTGGCGGTGGCGAAGGCTGCCGCGGAAACTGCCGGCCTGCCACTGTTCCGCTATCTGGGCGGTCCCAACGCGCACATCCTGCCGGTGCCGATGTTCAACATCCTCAACGGTGGTGCCCACGCCGACACCGGCGTCGACGTCCAGGAGTTCATGGTCGCCCCGATCGGCGCACCGAACTTCAGGGAGGCGGTGCGCTGGGGCGCTGAGGTCTACCACGCGTTGAAGGCGGTTCTCCAACAGAAGGGTCTGTCCACCGGACTGGGTGACGAGGGCGGTTTCGCCCCCGATGTCGCCGGAACCCGCGCGGCGTTGGACCTGATCTGCTCGGCAATCGAGTCGGCCGGTTTCAAAACGGGCGTCGATGTGGCACTGGCCCTCGACGTGGCGGCTACCGAGTTCTTCACTAAGGGATCGGGTTACAGCTTCGAGAAGCAGACCTACACCTCTGCACAGATGACGGAGTTCTACACCGCACTGCTCGACTCCTACCCCCTGGTGTCGATCGAGGACCCACTGGACGAGGACGACTGGGACGGCTGGGTCGATCTCACCACTGCTATCGGCGACCGAGTGCAGATCGTCGGCGACGACTTGTTCGTCACCAACCCCGAGCGGCTTGAAGAGGGTATTGATCGTGGCGCCGCCAACGCGCTTCTGGTCAAGGTCAACCAGATCGGCACGCTCACCGAGACGCTCGACGCCGTGGCGCTGGCACATAACAGCGGCTACCGCACGATGATGAGCCACCGCAGCGGCGAGACCGAGGACACCACCATCGCCGACCTGGTGGTCGCGGTCGGTAGTGGCCAGATCAAGACAGGTGCACCGGCCCGCAGTGAACGCGTCGCCAAATACAACCAACTGATGCGGATCGAGGAGGCACTCGGTGACGCCGCCCGTTACGCGGGCGACTTGGCCTTCCCGCGGTTCGTCGGTCCCGTGTAGGTCTCGGGGAACGGAAAAAACTGTGGCAGAAGGCAAACGGCCTGATTCGAAACGGCGCGCGCCGGCATCCCGGCCGGGCGCGTCGGGTCGTGGCCGATCGCGTCCCACCCGCGGTGGTGCCCGGGATGCCCGTACGACCGGCGTGCGCGCCCAGGCCGAATCGGTCGGACACGGCCTGACCGCTCCAATCCGGCGGGTGATCGCGGCGTCCATCGAGCAGCAGAGTGAGCAGCGACTCGGGTTCACAGCGCGCCGGGCCGCAATTCTCGCGGCGATGGTGTGCGTCCTGACCCTGACCATCGCCGGCCCGGTGCGAACCTATTTCGCGCAGCGCACCGAGATGAAACAACTGACGGCCAGCGAGTCCGCTCTTCGCGCCCAGATCGAGGAGTTGGAGGGCCAGAAGGCCCGACTCGCCGACCCCGTGTTCATCGCGGCTCAGGCCCGCGAGCGGTTGGGATTCGTCATGCCCGGAGACATCCCCTACCAGGTTCAACTTCCGCCGTCAGCGTCACTGCCCTCCGACACCGAACCCCGGGCGGGCGTGGTCCGCAACGGCGACCCCTGGTACTCCTCGCTGTGGCATACCATCGCCGACACCCCGCACGGTCCGCCGGCCGTGGCACCGGCGCCCGGCCCGCCCCCGCCCAGCGCACCCGAGCCTGGACCCCCACCGCCCGCACCCGCACCCGGTGGTTGACCCCGTCGATCTCGACGCGGTTGCGCAGCAACTCGGACGCGAACCGCGCGGCGTGTTGGAGATCGCCTACCGCTGCCCCAACGGTGAGCCGGCCGTGGTGAAGACGGCGCCGCGACTGCCAGATGGCACCCCGTTCCCGACGGTGTACTACCTGACCCATCCGGCGTTGACAGCGGCCGCGAGCCGACTGGAGTCAGAGGGAGTGATGCGGACCATGACCGCAGCGTTGCGCGATGATCCGGCACTGGCTGAGGCCTATCGGCGCGCCCATGAGTCCTACCTCGCCGATCGCGATGCCATCGAACCGCTGGGCACGACGTTCTCCGGGGGCGGCATGCCCGAGCGGGTCAAATGTCTGCATGTGGTCATGGCGCACGCACTGGCAAAGGGCCGGGGTGTCAACCCTTTCGGAGATGAAGCACTGGCGATGCTGGCCGATGACCCCGCGATGGCCGGGATCCTGGTGCGAGAGGAATGGACGTGAGCCTTCAGGTGGCCGAAGACAGGGTGGCCGCGATCGACTGTGGCACCAATTCGATCCGGTTGCTGATTGCTGATCGGGTCGGTGGCCGCCTCCTCGATCTGCATCGGGAGATGCGAATCGTCCGACTCGGCGAGGGCGTCGATGCCACCGGCCGATTCGGGACCGACGCCCTGGCGCGAACCGAGGCGGCTCTGGTGGACTTCGCCTGGCTGCTTCGGGGTCACGCGGTGCCTAAGTTGCGGATGGTGGCGACCTCGGCCACCCGGGACGCCGCCAACCGTGACGAGTTCTTCGCGATGACCGCCGCCGTCTTGGGCGCGGTGGTACCGGGGTCCATCGCCGATGTCATCACCGGGTCGCAGGAAGCCGAGTTGTCCTTCAGTGGCGCCGTCGGCGACTTAGATCCTGCTGCGGCGCCGTTCGTCGTCGTCGACCTCGGCGGCGGATCCACTGAAGTGGTGCTCGGTGACAGCCGCGGTGTGCAGGCCGGCTTCTCGGCAGACATCGGCTGCGTACGGATGACCGAGCGATGTCTTCATTCGGACCCGCCGACCGCTGCCGAGGTGGCAACAGCCCGGGAGGTGGTGCGGGAACGCCTCGCGGAGGCACTGCGGGTCGTTCCGGTGGAGCAGGCTCGAACCTGGGTCGGCGTGGCAGGCACCTTCACCACGATCGCGGCACTGGCACGGGGCATGACCACTTACGACTCCGACGCGATTCATCTTTCGCGGGTCCGGTTCATTGACATGCTGGCGGTCTGCGATGAGTTGATCGGCATGACCCGCGCGCAACGCGCGGCACTGGGGCCGATGCACCAGGGCCGGGTGGATGTGATCGGCGGCGGGGCGATCGTCGTCCAGGAACTGGCCGCGGTGATCGGCGGACGGGCCGGGATCGATGAACTCCTCGTCAGCGAGCACGACATCCTCGACGGGATCGCGCTGTCGATTCCCTGACCGGTGAGTGCCTAGTATTTGATCCTGCACCCGGTTCCGGGGTTGCGGCAATGCACGTTGGTCTTGCAGACATTGCACCGACAGGTGCAGGGACCGATGCGTTTGGTCTCGGGAATACTCATCGAAGATCATCTCCTTCAGCGACCCGATCGGTGGGCCGGTCACCACCATAATTGCACCGGTGGACCGGCGGCGGGACCCTCGCGGGTTGTTTCGGGCCGTCGGCGCCCTGCGGGTACGGTTTTCTTCTGCCGAGTTCGGCGCGCCCCCATAGCCCAATTGGCAGAGGCAGCGGACTTAAAATCCGCACAGTGTCGGTTCGAGTCCGACTGGGGGCACTGCACCGTCGCTGTTCAGCGGGTTTTTGTCATGAGTGGTAGCGCCGTCATTGCCCCGATCGTCCGCAGATCGTCCGCAGCAGATTCGTTGAGCGCTCGAGCGACGGCATCCAGATCATCGGGGAATAGGTGTCCGTACCGGTCCAGGGTGAGAGTCGCGGTCTTGTGGCCGAGGAGCTTCTGGACCACCTTCACGTTCGCCCCTGCGCTGATCGACAGCGAGGCGCATGTATGGCGCAAATCTTGAATCCGGACTCCTTTGCACCCGTCGACGACGGCGACCGCCTTGTCGAACCAGTAGCGGGCCTCACCCAACGGCAGATACTTCTCATCGCCGCGCCGCGAAGGGAACGCGAGGGCCGCATTGTCCTTACCCGTGACCTCTGTCTCCAGCAGGCAGGCCAGGAACGCCGGCACCGGCACCGTGCGGGTTGAGTGGTTCTTCGTCGGTCCCTCCACCAGACCCAGCTTGGCAACGTGGGTGACCGACCGGCGAACCCGAATCCTGCGGGTCTGGAGATCAACATCGCCGACCTGCAGGGCGGCTGCCTCACCGAAGCGCAGCCCGCAGTAGCCCAGAACAAGGAGGAGCGTCCGCATACGGCCCGATGCGACAGCCACCCGATACAACTGCTCATGGGTGAGGAACCGCTGTTCCGTTTCAGGGAGCCGGGGCAGGTCGATGCCATCGGCGGGGTTGGCGGGGATGTGCCTCGCACGCACCGCGAACTTCAGCACTGCCCCGACCAGTTGGTGAGCCTGACGCACACGTGACGCGCTGAGGCCCTTGCCGTCAAACCGCACCGAGCCGTCGACCGACAGGCCAGTAATCCACACTTGTAAGTCGTCGAAGCGCACCTCCCGCATAGGGGCCTTCTCCCACCGCGGCAACACAACTGTGTCTAGTAGTGAGCGGTAGCCAGCGACCGTCTTGGGGGATCGGTTGGCCTTGGTTGAGAACCACCGCTCGGCGACGACTCCAAAGGTGACACCGGACAGTGCTGGGTCTGTCCACGTCCCGGTGATTTGATCACTGACTTGTTTATCCAGCCACTGCTGTGCATCGGCCTTGCGGCGGAAGGCCTTTACGTGTTCGCGGCCGTTCTCGTCCACATAGCGGGCGCGCCACCGAGAGCCTTTCCCATTGTTGGCGCTGGGGACGGTCGTGGTGGTTCCGTCGGGTTGGCGGATGGTCTTGTGCCAGTGATCTTCGACGCCCGCGCGGCGGTTGCGTTTCATCATGATCATCGACTCTCTTCGCTCGGGGGCGTGACGTCCGTATCCAGGAGACCGTCCATGGCATGCGACGCAAGGTACTTGGCGCTGGCATTGGCGGCTTTGAGCAACCCGCCGAGGTCGTTCGCGGCTTTCTCTAGTTCGTTCAGGTTGGAGACGTGGAAGGTCTCGAAGATGGATTCAAGCTGGTCTTGAATGTCGACCACCAAACTCCAGGCCTTGTTGACCGCTTCCAATGCGTCGCTGGCGTAGCCGTTCAAACACACCAACGCGTATTCCACCGTCGAATCGTCAGGCTTATCCCGACCGAGTAGGTGATCGAGGTCTACATCGAAGAGATCGGAGATTGCGACCGCCTCGTTGAGTCGCACCGAGCGATCCCCAAGCTCCATCTTCGCGAGCGTCGTGGAATGCATGGGCTGAATGCCCCTCCTCACCAGCATTCTTGCCATCTGCGCCTGCGACCATCCTCGCCGCTCCCTTTGGGCCTTGACCTGCTTCCCGAAATGGTCGTCGGTCCATTTTTGTCTTCCCAATTTCCCGAATCCTCTGTTTTTGGGTTGACCAGCACGGCCGGGCTGGTTCACTCTTGTTGATGTTACCAAAAACGAGGGCAATCGAGGAAATGGGAAGGAAAATGCGATGACCAGGGAAGATGTTGAGCGGGCGTATCGCGCCTATCTTGACGCGAAGAACCTAGAGGAATTGACGGGGACTAAGGCTTCGACCTGGAGGTATTGGGCCTCCATCGGAAGGGGACCTGCTTCATTCCGCCTCGGCCGCCGCCGAGTATGGGACAAGGACGTCGCTCTCGCCTGGCTTGCCGAGCAGCAGGACGGGACTGAGTGATGTCCGGCCGGTCAGGACCAGACCTGACAGCGTGTTCTGGCGGCGACGAACACGGTGGCGCCACCCGACCTGCGCCGGATTTCGTCTATACCGATGCCGCGATGCGCGAGCGGGGGTGGCTGATCTTCCCGGTCGATCCCGATGCGGCTAATTCCAGTGAGCAGCTTGTCCGCGCGCTGCGCGTGATCAAGCGGATGGGGGTCTATTGCCGTTGAAAACCGCTGCGGTCGATCCCTACGGACCGTACTGAAGTCCTTGCCCGAGTCGGCAAGTCCGCCGACCGGCTCCACATTCATCTCTTAGGAAGTGTCGAAGTGCTCAACAACCAGTTTTACGACAACGAGAAGAACTACCGCGACCCGGCAGCAATCCTTGCGGAGGCAGCTGCCGAGCTCGCCTCGATGCCCAAGGACGATTCCACCCTGGAGCGTGTTGGGGACGCAAGGGTCATCAAGGATCCGAAGCTGAATGAGGAAATCATCATGGACCTCGCCTTCGGCGCCCTGTGTGAGAGCCGGGGAATTGAGGAATCGCCCGACGACTTCATCTCATGGTCGCTGTACTGCCAAGGCGCTCTTGAGCCCGTGGCCTTCTGGTACTGCCTGGAGGATGAATTTTTGGCGTCGTTCGCTTGGCCCGAGGAACGCGTCGCTCTGATGCTGGCACCGCGCCTGTCGAGGCTCGCCGAGATGTCCGCGGAACTGATCGCTGCCAGGGCCTTGGAGGACGGAGCCGTTGAGGCGGCCTTCCGGCGGCAAGGCTGGATTGTGCTTCGGATCAACCCAGACAGCTCGACTATCGAGTTCGAGTTGGAACGGATCGTGGCGCTTGTGCGGGCGTTGAAGGCCGACGGGGCCCGGGCCGCGTGACCGCGATGTCGGATCTCCCCGGCGGGGACGCCGCCGGGGCCCCCGCCAGCTCCAAGGATTCCCTGGTTTGCCTTCGTCGGCACCTTGAGGATTCGTTCCCCGGGGGCCGCTTCGCCACGGAAGTCGATCCCATCATCCTGGCGGTTGCGGCTATGGGTTCCATTTGGGGGGTCCTGAATTGGTCGTTACGCCAGGTTGAGGCTTACCACCCGGAAACGCCGAGTCTGATCCCGCTTGGACTTGTGGAGAGCGATCTTCCGACGCTGCGCGCAGCCTATTCGGCGCTTCTCTCCGAGGTTGGCGCAACTTACCCCGCGGCAATGCAACAAGCTGACCCGGAGTATGCCGGCACGGCTCGGTTTGTCCGCGACGCGCTGTCCAGCCTCCACGATGTCATCGTCGAAATTAGCGCGCTTCTGGCCTCCAAGAGGGGGTTCCCGTCGTCTGCGCCGGCGATGACCGTCCGGGAACTGGGGGTGATCGTCGGCAGGCTGGGTGAAGCCCGGTTGGGCATTGCGACCGCACTGGGTTGGTCTAAGGTTTACTGCCACAAAACAAGTTGAAAACGCCGTCGTTTTCGGGCGGTACTTAGTG
>ERZ888423.399-NODE-399-length-44828-cov-8.025261_pt1 | contig 44828 bp, 44 predicted proteins | sample MGYA00520523_ERZ888423 | MGnify/ENA primary metagenome ERZ888423 (study PRJEB32303, sample SAMEA104408611) | aquatic metagenome | biome: Brackish water; feature: Pelagic; material: water | place: Baltic Sea | collected 2014-06-08T10:24:00 | depth 30,27 m ... | reverse complement strand
CTAAATGACCTATCCTTCGTGGAGAAGTTTAGCAGCCATACCTATTAGAATATGAAGAATACATTCTTTCTTGTACTGTTGATCCTGGTTATTTTATCTGCCTGCAAAAAGAATCCAGAAAATCCAATGGCTGACCCTGTGGGCTACGATTCCACCCCATACACATTGGAATATGGTGTTTTTCCAGACCCGAATATCCCTGAGGATAACCAATTGACTCAAGCCAAAGTATTTCTAGGAAGGATGTTGTTCTATGAAAATAGGCTTTCGGCATTGGATAATCAGAGTTGTGCAAGTTGTCACAGGCAGTCAGAAGCATTCTCTGATACGGCTCAGTTCAGTGAGGGAAGTTTTGGTGATTTAGGAGGACGCCAGACTATGGAAGTGGTTAATCTTGTATGGAATACCAACGGATTTTTCTGGGATGGTCGCTCACCTACCATGAGGCATCAGTCCTTACAACCCATCCAAAATCCCGTAGAGATGGCAGAGAGCTTGGATAATGTGGTTGCTAAACTATCCCTTGACCAATCCTATAAAGATCAGTTCATCAGAGCCTTTGGTGATGATCAGATTACATCAGACCGCATGGGTCTGGCTATGGAACAGTTCATGACAACGTTAGTCTCCAACGATTCTAAATACGATAGATTCCTAGCGGGAACGGCTACACTTACTGACAGTGAAGAAAACGGTAGGGCTTTATTCTTTGCAGAATACAATCCATTTTTTTCAGAATTTTCAGGTGCTGACTGTGCGCATTGTCATTCAGGATTTAATTTTGAGAATGATCAATACATGAACAATGGCTTAGATACCGATGCAGAGTTTACAGATATGGGTCGATATGATCATACAGAGAATGACGCAGACCGTGCGAAGTTCAAAGTACCTACGCTCAGGAACATTGAGTATTCAGCTCCTTATATGCACGCAGGTAGATTCACTACGCTAGAACAAGTGGTAGATCATTATAATGAGGGCATTCAGCTTTCATCTACTGTGGATCCAGCAATTGCTAATACACAAGCAACCGGGCTTATGCTCTCAGAGCAAGATAAAATCGACTTGGTGAATTTCCTGAAGACATTGACCGATCAAACATTTTTAACGAATACTGCTTTCTCTGATCCATTCTGATCTTAAGAAGTATCACTAAATCAAGAATCATCTGATTCTGAAAACAATACAAAATGAATAAAATAATAACAGCAATCTGTATTACCTTTTTTTCAATTCTTGGTCAGGCACAATGTGCGGCTGGCGAGGTTGAGATTGAACTTATCGTACATACTGATAATTATGGCTACGAAGGCTATTGGGAAATCACACCAAGTGGTGATCCATGCGGCACGAATACTATTGCATCTGGAGGGAATACTGCAGTGGGATGCAATGGAGCTGGTGATCAGAGTCAGACCCCAGGTGGTTACGGAAATAATCAGACCATTACAGAGGGACCCTGGTGTCTATCAGAGAATACTGATTTTGCCTTGCACTTTATTGATGATTGGGGAGATGGTGGATTCAGCTTTGATGTAGTAGTGAATGGATTTCAGACAATTACTCTAGATGGAATTGGATTAGGAGGAACGTATTCTTTCATAGCTACGGAGCCTTCAGGACATGATTTAAGTGTGTTTAGTGTGAACATGAACAGCTATGTAGAATTTGGATCATACCTGTTGGAGTGTCACGTCTTCAATGCAGGAACTAATGCAATAAGCAGTTATGATTTGAATTATTCAGTGAATGGTGGCCCTACATTTACTTCAACAATAGCGGCAGGCTCACTAGGGAATTATCAGACTGAATCGGCTACCCATAGTGTTTCCCTGGACGTAACAGAATTTGGAGTCTATACACTTCAGATATGGGCAGATCAACTAGATGGCAGCATAGCAGATGAGAATACATCCAATGATACCTTGACTAAGGTCTTTGAAGCTGGACCGGGTATTCCTAATATAATTGATACATACATCGGAGCTGGGTTCATGATGGAGCAGGTTGCAGGTCCTTCACAGCAAGTAAACAGACCAACGGATTTGGATTTCCATCCTGTGCTTACTAACAATGAACTTTGGGTCACTAATAAAGGAACAGAAGCTTCAGGCGGAAGCACCGTGACTATTTATAATGCTGGTGAAGCAGGACAGACTTCTATTTATAAACAAGACGGAAATGCTTGGCACTTCATGTCCTTGCCTACAGGAATTGCCTTTAGTCAGAATGGTAATTGGGCAAATTCTCCTGGAGTCTACGATGCAAACCATAATGGAGGAGCAGCCTATACCGGACCAGCTTTATGGTCAAGTGATATGTCAATATACGCTGAGGACAGCGGAGGAAATGGTAGCCATCTGGATATGCTACATGCATCTCCTGAATGTCAAGGAATAGCTGCTGAGATTGATAATGTTTTCTGGGTTTTTGATGGATATACAAGCGACATCGTTCGATATGATTTTCAAGAAGATCATGGTCCAGGAAACGATGATCATGGAGATGCTATCATTCGAAGATATTCTGATGACACCGTTACTAAAGATGCAAATGATCAGATTGTAAGTCACCTAGTGTTGGATAAAAATGCTCAATGGCTATACGTGGTAGATCATGGAAATGGAAGAGTAATACGTATTGATATCAATACAGGATCAGATATGGGTGGAGCTCCTAATTATCCAAATCCAGAACCTGTTGCAGAGTACACGGAGTACACGGGATATACACAGGAATTGGTCATATCTGGTTTGAATAAGCCTTCTGGAATTGATGTGATAGATGATCGCTTGATTCTTAGTGATTATGAGAATGGAGAGATTTCAATCTATGATATCAGTATAATGCCAGCGCAGCTCATGCATACTATACCTACAAGTCTGAGCAGTGTCCAAGGAGTCAAAATTGGTCCTGATGGCAGAATCTGGTTTGTTGACTATGACACAGATGCGGTAAATGTTCTTACCTCAGCTCCTCTTGGAGTGAATGAAATAGTGGCTGAGTATAACCTATATCCTAATCCAAGCACAGGAATATTCAATCTGCATTCTATTAATGCTGGGCAGATACTTGGATTTAGTGTTTATGATGCTCAAGGAAGAAAGGTACTAGATGAAGTGATGAATTCTGATTTCAGAACCATTGATTTGACACATCTTCCTTCAGGATTATTCGAAGTGAGGATTCAAAGCAAACTTGGATTCAGCACAGAACGATTGATTAAAGAATAAATTAAACAAGAGCTGAGCGATGGCCTATGACTATTCCATATCAGGCATGGTATGCCATCGCTGTGTGCTCTCTGTCAAAGACATACTCAAGTCCATTCCACTGCCATTTGAGAAAGTGAGCATAGGGCAGGTAAGTCTTCGTTCAATGCCTGATGAAAATCAATCAGCTGAGTTCAACGAAATACTCAAAGAGATAGATCTTCACATACTGGAGTCCAGATAAGATGTTGTAGAGAATAAACATCAAGGAGCTTATCATCAACCTGATTCGTGGTTCAGAACTTGGTCTAGGCAAGAGGATATTATGTGGTCGCTATTCCTATGGCCACAGGCTTCATTCTAGGATTAATGATAAGTCCTGCTTCTGGTGTGGCTTTGATGAGTATTAGTAATGTAATTTGTGCATTGAATGGTCTATTATTAAAAGGTCAATTAAAGAATGGATAGTGTAACACAAGCAGTTTTAGGAGCAGCAGTAGGAGAGGCCGTTTTAGGAAAACACATCGGCAATAAAGCAGCTATCGCTGGGGCTATAATCGCTACTATTCCCGATTTGGATGTATTGCTGACTTTCTTCTTTACCCCCTTGCAGAACATTAGTATTCACAGGGGATATAGCCATTCCATACTGTTTTGTATTCTTTTTTCCCTGCTGTTGGCTTGGTGGATGAAACGCAGAACATGGTCAGATCATGTTCCTGCACTTCGGCTTTATGCCTTTGTATTTCTAACACTGTTTACGCATGTGCTTTTGGATGCTTTCACTACATACGGAACTCAGCTTTTTCTTCCCTTCACTGATTACCGAGTGAGCTTTGACAGCATCAATATTGTAGATCCGTTTTATACTATTCCCTTACTTATTGGAGTTGTCGCTTCTCTTGTTGTCGCGAGGAAAAGCCACATAAGGCGCAGTATGCCGAATACTATAGGGCTTATTTTTTCTTCGGCTTATCTCTTGTTCACGTTAGGTAATAAACAAGGTGTTGAAGCAGCCTATGAACAGGCTTTAAAAGCGCAAGGAATCGTAGCGGAAAAAATCCTCACCGTTCCAGTCAAGGTAGGGAATATGTATTGGTACGGAGTGGGTAAAACAGCTGACTCACTATACATAGGAAGGTACTCTAGGCTTGATTCCAAGGGCATTGTATTCAATGCATTTCCCATTAATGATTACCTTTTGGATGGAGTAAATCCTGAGCTCGCAGAGCGTCTGAAGTGGTTTGCACAAGGGTATTATGTAGTCGCTGAAAGTGAAGGAAAGATCAGAGTGTACAATATGCAATGTGACATGCAGGGAGTCAGGCATTATGGCGATTATCTAGCTCCTACAGCGTTCTATTTTCAGATATTACCTTTGAGAAACAAAGACTTTGAGCTTTCAGTAGGAATGCATCCTGCCGAATAATCAGTCATAAGTCTAACTATCTTCGTTTAGTTCGAGTTCTTAAATTCCGTTAAGTGATCTTTCACCCATGCATGGCAATCATTGAATTGCTCGAAGATGTGATCTCTAGGGATAAGATTAGGAATGACTTTCACGCGTTCCAAGAGATATCGAGGTTGACTTCCTAACCCTATTAGTAATACCGTCTTCCCATTCTTGGCCAATTCTTCCAAGGTATCTTCCATGGTAAATAAGCCAGACTGATCCATATAGGTCATTCTCCTCAGACGAATAATCACGACTGTCGCACTATCAGGTATCTGTTTAATCAAGTGTTGGAAACCGCTAGTAGAGCCAAAGAAGAGAGGTCCTCTGACGTGCTTTATAAAGACCTTCTCATTGAGCAGTTTATAGAACTCATTTTCCTTGGACGTAGAGGACATGGCGCTAAAGGATTCTATTTTAGATTGTTTGGCTGTAAGATCTCCGATCTTTTTCATGAACAAGAGAGACGCGATAACCAGTCCTATTCCTACAGCATAAACTAAATTCCAAGTGGCAGAAAGAACAAGGACAATGAGCATAATGGCCACTTCTGGTTTTGGCATATGAGGTATTGCTCTTAAGCCTTTATAATCCATTACTCCTATTCCCACGGTGATTAATATACCTGCAAGCACCGCTGCTGGAATCTTAGATGCGATAGGACCCATAGCCAGGAGAATCATTAAAAGCAGAAGACCAGCAATCATTCCTGAAATACGCGTCTTACCACCTGCGTTGATATTTACCACTGTTCGAATAGTAGCTCCAGCACCTGGAATTCCTCCAAAGAATGCAGCTATACTATTTCCAATTCCTTGACCAATTAATTCCTGATTGGGTTTATGCTTGGTCTTGGTCATGTTATCTGCAACAATGGAAGTCAGCAGAGAGTCTATGGCTCCTAATAATGCCAACGTAAGCGCAGTCACGATATATGGAGTGATACTCATCAAACTGAATTCAGTGAAGATTCCAAAATTAGGAATGGGTAATCCGCTTGGAATCTCTTCTATGGGGCGGTAATCTAGCCCAAAACCTATCGCAACTCCTGAGACTGCAAGAAGCGCGACAAGCGTGCTGGGAATTTTGGTTGTAATTCGCTTGAACCCATAGATGATTAGAATAGTAGATAACGCCAGAATTAATTCTAGCCAATTAATATTCATAATGGCCCTGGGAATCACTCTGAATGTTCCTAGCACACCTGATGCATTGTTCTTGGCCAAGGTCTGTGATTCTTTGAGGATTTGCTCAGGAGTAATCTGCTCAGCTCGTGCAACGGTTTCTTTGAAATCCTCTAAAACAAGGATTTTCTCACCTGCCTCTTCTTTCAAGATATTTTCTAGGATCACCTCCTCTGCCTGAGGTTTATACTGCTCCACATAGGCCATATCTTCCACAGGATAATATCCTATGGAAGGAAGAACTTGAGTAACAAGAATGATTATACCAATGGCCGTCATGAATCCCGAAACGACAGGATAGGGGATATACTCTATGTATTTTCCAACGCCAAGGAGTCCCAGTCCTATTTGAAATAATCCGGCTAATAAGAAGACCGTGAGAATAGTAGGAAGAGCCTTGCTCATATCCCCTTCGAACCCAGCAATGATGGCGGCTACAACTACCATGGAGATAGCGGTCATGGGTGCTGTAGGTCCTGAAATTTGCGTGTTCGTACCGCCAAAGAGTGCTGCAAAAAAACTAACGAAGATGGCGCCATAGAGACCAGCACTCGGACCAAGCCCTGAGCTTACTCCGAACGCTAAGGATAAAGGAAGCGCTACGATTCCTGCGGTAAGACCACCGAGCAGGTCTCCCTTTAAATTGGATACATCAAATTTGAAAAAATTCTTCAACGGCCTAACTTTAATTTCGAATGAATAAAGAAAGACTGATCGGTCTTTCAGACGATATTGCGAAAGTCCAAAATAAGAATTTTAATAAGAAGACTAGTCTATGATAATCTGTGCCTGGTAGCTTCCTTCAAATGTGCTGACTTGTAACGTATAGTGTCCAGCACCTAGGTTATTAAGGTTAAGCATAGCTGTTCCAGCGGATAGGCGTTCGTGATGAATTGACCTGCCCGTAGCATCAAATACATTCATAAGCGCTGATTGATTCAAGGGTGAACTAAGTCTGAACGTTCCTTGACTTGGATTAGGAAACACCTCTAATACTGCAACTTCATTTTCCAATAAACCCACAGATCCTGGAGTTACTTCTTGATACATAACTGTCCCGCTTATGGCGTCTTCATATACGACATGAAATAGACCATCGTGAAAAATGAGCTGAGGATAGTTCTGAGTACCAGGTTCAGCATTGATTACAATGGATCCAGTAAGTAATCCTTCTGATCCAGAAACACTTATCGCCATGGCTATGTCTAAAGAGCTATTGTTCAGTTCTTGCCAAACCACAGCCAAAGTGTCACCGTGGCCACTGATACGTGGATAGTTTTGTGAGCTAGAAGTTTCTTCACTTAAAGGAATAGCTTGAGTTGCGCTCACCATATCACCATTAAGGTCAAGCGAAGAGAGGTAAGCTCCTGTACCCCATGCACTCGAACCACTGAAAAAGGCTGATACTAATTGATTCTCATCCACGATGAAATGTGGTCCATTGCTTGGACATACGCCCGAAATCCAATCCGTTTCATCCATGTCAAAAGCTGAAGCAAATGTGGCTCCGCCATCGCTAGAACGAGCAAGCCAGATGTCTCTAAGGTTCGCGTCATTATTTCTGAATGCGACATATACATCTCCATTAGGCGCTACTTGTATGTGTCCTGTGCAGCACTCACATACTTCAGCTCCATCAGCAGCTTCATTTACAAAAGATTCTTCAAGAAAGGTTGTGCCATAATCTTGCGAGCGCACTAATCCATAATGTGCATCACCTTCGCTTGCATTGGTATTCACATAGGCTACATACGGATGTCCGTCACTGTCACAAGCTATATTAGGAATAGTAGCTCTGCGACCCTGTGGCGGTACGAAGGCAGCTACTGGGGCATCCCAAGTCTGGCCATTATCTGCAGAATGCACCGTATAAATCGCGTCTCCATACACTTCAAAGGTCACGTACATGTGTGTTCCGCTGCTTGCCATGCTTGGCCCAAGACTACCGCTCCAGAGATTAGGGTTAATAGTCCCAAAAGGAATGGAAAGTGGAGCTGTGAACCCAGTTGACGTCAAGGTTGACATGAAGAAAGCCTCGCTGCTTCCCGTTCTCATCCAGAAAACCACAGGTTCACCATTTCCATTGATTGAAATCTTAGGACTTCTTTTCCCAAAGCTATCATCTCCGTCAGTTACCGAGATAGGAGTGGAGGCCATAAACTGAGCTCGGCATTCCGATCCTATGAGGAAAATTGATAAGGTAAATACAATGCTTAATTTGAAGAGACTGCGTTCTTTTGACATGACCTGATTATTTGAATGTACAAGGTAGTGTTTCTAAACTCGAACTTGTATAATGAAAAACACGGATTAACTCAGCCACTATGAAATTCATCACTAGAACAAGCCTAGCGCTCTTCACAGCACTCGTAGTACTCGTAGCTTGTAAAAAGGACAAGGAAGATTCTATCTCAACGAGTAAGACTGTCTTTCTTACCGTAATACCGACTCTGGGAACAGAGACGCTTGCACTTGATACGCCCTATGAAATTAATGGTCAATTAGTGGAATTCAGTTTCTTCAAGTTCTATCTGTCCAATGTAGAAGTGCGTGATGACGAAGGAAATGTAATCGTGCATAACAATGGCTTCCCCATTTTAGTCAGTACAGAAGGGATTCCTAAGAATATAGGCTCCGCAGAAATTGAAGTTCTTCATAATTTGTACTTTGATGTAGGCTTGGATAGCCTCACGAATCATCAAGACCCTATAACAGCCACCACACCCATGAATGATGTGGAGATGCACTGGAATTGGAATCCGGGAGCAGGCTATAAGTTCTTCAGAATGGATGGAACTGTGGATACGCAGTTTTTCGAATCACATGCGGCTACTGATCTGCTTTTCCAAGAAGGAATCGGTTTAAGTGTGCATGATGTCTCTACTTCAGGAACTGAGATTGAAATAGTAATGTACATGGACTTGAGCAATGCTTTGGACGGAATTCTCATTCCGGCAGGAGGTGAGCATGGGGATACTAATTTCAATATATCCTACATGAATAAACTGGGGACTGCCGAGCCGTTTACCATTGAATAAGTATCCTAAGCTACGCGCTAAGTCCATGCTTAATGCGAACTTTACACTATGAGAACTTCTATCATTATATCTATAATCTCTATTGCTCTCTTCGCGTCCTGCGAATATGATAGCTTAGAGCAAGAGCCTGTTCCAGTAGATCAGAATTTTCAACTGAAGGTCAATACCAGCTTTGAAGGTGCGCCTATTGAGATCTATGAATATTACACCAATGTGGAGGGAGACTTGATGAATTTCGAGCAAATAAAGATGTACATCGCTGACATTCGCTTGATTAAAGAGGATGGTTCTGAGGTGGAGGTTAGCCCCATAGAGTATTTTAATTTTGAAGGAACAGCATTGACTCGTTCCTATAGCGTTGCTAATGGAAACTATACTGGAATAATCTATCACGTAGGAGTTCCTACATCCATGAATGGAACAGATGACCCCAGCTTTCTTATCAATCAATACGGTTCAGGAAATCCGCTGAATGTGCAGAATGGAATGTACTGGAATTGGAATAACGGCTACAGGTTTCTGATTTATGAAGGAAGGCTTGACACCACTCCAACTATCCCTGGAGATGTTCCTGCGTTCTTCTCAATTCACATGGGAAAAGACACACTGTATACAACGATTCAAGTGGATATGCCCATGAGCATTAATAGCACGGAGACTCGTGTGTTCAACCTAGATTGGGACTTGAGCAAGACCATTTATACATCCACAGATACCTTGAATTTACGTTCTCCTTTAGAAAGTCAATTTCACGGAGAAGATTTAAATCTGGGCTTCCGTTTTCAAGCTTGTTTCGAGAATGCACTCAGCCATAGTGTGGAATAATATTCTCCTTTTTTCAGGATTCGTCCTTCTTATTTCTTGTGCTCCAAAGGAAGAGCAAGACCATACGCCAACACCTTATCATCTTGACATTCCTGCAGGGTTTTCAGAGATGAAGATTCCAGCAGATAATCCTATGACGGTGGAAGCCGTGGAACTAGGGCATAGGCTTTTTTTCGACCCTATTTTATCTAAAGATTACTCCATCTCCTGTGCATCCTGTCATCTGCCTTCGCATGCCTTCGCTGATACTACAGCAGTGAGCAGAGGAGTACATCAGGAACGCATAGGAAATAGGAATTCACCTTCCTTAGCCAATGTCGGGTATCTGAATGCGCTCTTTATGGAAGGTGGAGTTCCTAGCTTGGAATTGCAAGTCTTAGCTCCGCTTGGAGAACGAAATGAAATGGATTTGCAATTGACTGAAGCGGTAGCGCGTTTAAATCAAGATTCAAGCTATGTGCAATTAGCCAAGAAAGCATACAACAGAGAAATAGATCCGTGGCTTATCACCCGTGCCTTGGCGGCCTATCAGCGTAGTTTAATATCTGGGAATTCTCCTTTTGATCAATATGCATATCAAGGAAAAGAGGATGCTATTTCCCAAGAAGCAAAGAATGGGTGGTTGCGATTTCAAGCCTTTAATTGCAATGCCTGTCATACTGGATTCATGTTTACGAATCAAGGCTATTTCAATATTGGACTGGAAGAAGAATATGCAGATCCAGGAAGAGGAAGATTAACGGATAAACCCGAAGATCATGGAAAGTTCAGAGTGCCTTCGCTTCGCAATGTGGCGGTGACCGCACCCTACATGCATGATGGGTCCTTAAAAAGCCTGAGTGAAGTTATAGATCATTTTGCTTCGGGCGGAAAATCACATGAGAATAAGAGCCCGCTGATTAGCGGATTCAAAATTGATGAACAGGGAAAGAAAGAGTTGATTGCCTTTTTGGAATCCTTGACCGACCAAAATTTCATTCAAAAACACGAAGCGCTCAACGTAACTTCACAGTCTAATAGATGAGTAGTTATTTTAAAGCAATTAGGTGTGACGTCCTTTTTTTGGTTCGTTTTTTAGACAAGCAAAAAATGAACAAAGACTGCATTTAAAACGAAAACCAAGATTGACTGAAGTCAAGAATAAAATGAGAAAAATAGCATACATAGTTTTCGTCCTCGTAGCGATAAGCGCCTGCCGCGACAAAGACGAGATGCCGTGTGACGTGCCCACAGGCTGCGATAGCTATGCGCCTATTGGGGAGAACTATAACTTGAATCTACCCTTCTATGCGCCTGAGCCCTTGATCCCTACGGATAACCCCATGAAGGTGAATTCAGTGATTCTTGGGCGTCATCTTTTTTGGGATAAAAGACTTTCAGGTGATAACACCATGTCTTGCGGAACATGCCACAGTCCATCCACAGCTTTCTCTGACTCTAGTCCAACAAGTGTGGGTATAGATGGAATCTTCGGGACACGGAATGCCATGGCTTTAGTGAATCTAGTTTTTCAACCCATCGTTATGTGGGACGGACGTCAACCTGATTTGGAAGCGCAGTCTGGTGCACCCGTAGAAGATCCTATTGAGATGCATGAAACCTGGTCTAATGTGATTTCAAAACTAGAGACCGACACCATGTATCAGCGCATGTTTACGGATGCGTATGGAAGCCAGTGCATGGACAAAGAAAGAGCGACAAAATCCATTGCTCAATTTGTACGCACTATGAATTCCTTCAATGCTAAATATGACCGCGTCATTTATGGGCCTGAGCAGTTTACATCTTTGGAGCAATTAGGACTAGATATTTGGAATGACGAAGGAGGGTCTCCGCCAGCGGTTCCAATGGGACAGGAGGGAGCTGATTGTTTTCATTGCCATTCCTTAGCCACTGAAATCTTCACTGATTTCCAGTTTCATAATAACGGATTAGACTCTGTATTTACTGATTTAGGCCAAGGAGGAATCACAGGAAATCCGAATCAATACGGGAGGTTCAAGACACCTACGCTGCGTAATATAGAATACTCAGCCCCATACATGCATGATGGCCGATTCAATACCTTAGAGGAAGTAGTGGAGCATTATAACTCAGGCGGGCATCCATCAGCGACTGTAGATCCCTTCATGAAATTCACCGTAGGCGGACTTCAACTCACAGAACAAAAAAAGGCGGGATTAGTTGCTTTTCTGAAAGCATTAAGTGACCCAGAGTTTATTACAAATCCCGAGTTTCAAGATCCTTTTTGAAGGAGGCAATAGTCGCTCACGCCAAGGCGTGACCTTCGCTTTGCTTCGGTAGGCAATAGTCATTAGGCAAAAGGCAATAGTGGAGGATAGAAAAACTTTGATGTGGATTTCTTGTCCAAGAACTTCTATAGGCCAGGCAGCTGATGCAAATTCTCAATAAATCCAGATTTTATCCGTTAAAAACCCCCCTTCTATTCAAATGATTCTGAGGGACGAAGAATAGTAAAGAGAACGTGTTCAGTTCATGTTGCTAACAACGCTGCAACAAACAAAAGCAAGCTCATTAAAAATGTGCTCAAGGCCAGTTTCTTTAACTCTGGATCCAGGGCTTTGTCTTCGGTGGTTAATCGCACTTTATTTATGTGTTTCAAGAAGAGCGGGAAGCTGAGTAAGGGCAGGAGGGAAGTCCATGAAAGTTCATGGAACAAGACGAAAAGAAGCAGTGAGCATATTCCAGTGAGGATGAGGGCCTGGTGATATTTCTTGGCGTTCACCGCTCCGAATCGTACCGCCAACGTGATTTTTCCTGCTGCTTCGTCAGGGACTCTGTCTCGCATGTTGTTTAGGTTCAAGACTCCAGCACTCCATGCTCCTATGCAGATAGCTGGGAGGACTTCTAGGGCGCTGGGCATAGCTAAATCATATAGGAATGAGCTTCCTAAAACTCCTACGAGTCCGAAAAAGAGGAATACGAAAAAATCGCCCAATCCTTTATATCCATAGGGATCCTTCCCAGCCGTGTAACGGATGGCGGCAGCTATCGCTGCTATTCCTAGGACTAGGAAGAAGAATCCTTGAAGGTCGAGATGGAGCCCACTTATATAGAGTAGGCTGCATCCTGAGATGAAGGCAAGTATAGCAGTGATAATCACCGCTTTTTTCATTTCTGCCGCAGTAATATTCCCAGCTTGAACCGCTCTGCTGGGGCCTATGCGATCTGCGTTATCAGCCCCGTGCTGAGAGTCTCCGTAGTCATTGGCGAAGTTAGAAAGCACTTGCAGAAGAATAGTAGTAAGAGCAGTCAACACCAACACATCCCAACGCAAGGCATCACGAAATGAGGCCAAAGTCGCTCCACAGAGGATACTACTCAAAGCCAAGGGCAAGGTTCTAAGCCTAGCCGCAGAAAGCCAATGTGCTATCGTAGGCAATCAGAGATGCAGATCAGCGTGATTCCATTAACTCATCCAGGATCTCTTCTTCGCTCATTCCGATGCGCAATCCGTGGAGAATCCTATTGGTGAGCTCAGCAGCCTGCTGCTCTTTATATCCCAATCCGATAGCTAGGCGATTTAAAATCGTAATCTCTTCCTGATCGATTTCATGGTCTACAACAGCCATCACGATCATGCTAATCATCCTGCGGTGACGATCTTCTTTATCATGAGGAGGATGCACTGGGTATGCTTCTGGGTTGCTTCTGATTTCTTCAACATCAGAATCGCTCAAATCCAAATTCTTAGCCATTTTAGTCAATAGCTTTTCTTCTTCAGGGCTCAATACCCCGTCAGACATGGCCATCATAATCAAATTCCTGAAGGCTCCTTTATGCTCCTTCATCTCTCCACTCTCGAATAAATGTGCAATAGACATATAATAGGTATTAGGTTCTTTATTTTTCTTGTTCTAAGATCTCTCTAGCCTTGGCAATATCTTGTTTCTGCTTCTCGGTAATCTCAGGATAGGAAAGATCCATATCCTGCATGGTATGCGTCACGATATCCGAGACCACAGCACGCATATAATCCTTGTCATCAGCTGGGATGACATACCATGGCGAGGCAGAAGTACTGGTGCGTTTCAAGGCCTCGTTATAGGCATCCATATACTTTTCCCATTCGGCTCGTTCGCCCAAGTCTCCTAGGCTAAATTTCCAGTGTTTCTCTGGTTTATTCATACGCTTGCGGAATCGTGCTTCTTGCTCTCCTTGAGATACATTCAGGAAGAACTTGATTACGCGAGTTCCGTTCTCTTCCAAATATCGCTCGAATTCTGCGATTTGCCTATATCTTTTTTCCCAAAATTCCTCGGTCACATCAGATACCGAGTGCACATCAGGAAGGTTTTGATAGCAAACGTACTCAGGATGCACCTTGCATACCAGTACTTCTTCGTAATGAGATCTATTGAAAATGCCAATCAATCCTCGGGAAGGCAAGCGCATATTCACACGCCAAAGGTAGTCATGGCCAAGCTCTTGAGTGCTGGGTTTTTTAAAACTGCTCACCAAGAAGCCTTGAGGATTCATTCCTGAAAAAACCGCACGAATGGTGCTGTCTTTTCCAGCTGCGTCCATGGCCTGAAAAACGATGAGCAGGCTCTGACGGGACTGTCCGTATAGCTTTTCCTGAAGTTTGACCAGGATTTTCTTGTTGGCTTTGAGGATTTTAGCGCATTCATCTTTGCTCATCTGAACATGGCTTGAATGCTTACGTACATCTAGCTGTTTCAGTCCCTCTGCTATCTTATATTCTTCGAACAAACCTCTTGTTTTTAGCGTGTGCCAAAATAGTAATTTCATGCCCATAAGAATGAAATAATCTTATCCTCTAAATCCTCCTCCTTTTTTCACTTCACTATGCCTTGGTATGTCTGGTTGTTATTGATCCTTCTTCTCGTTGTTATCCGCGATGAGTTCTTCAATAGACGTCACACGATCTCGCATAATTTCCCACTCCTAGGGCATCTCCGATATATGTTGGAGAACATCGGGCCTGAACTTCGTCAATACTTAGTGGCCAATAACAGAGAGGAATTGCCATTTAATAGGAGCCAAAGGGCCTGGGTCTATTCCTCGGCAAAAAAGGAGAATAATTGTTAGGATTTCGGGACAGATCAGAATCAGAACGAACCTAATTTTTTTTGGTCAAACCTGACCTTTTTTCATACGGAGTTCCTGCAGGACACCCCTATGAAAAAGATTCCTACTTCATTCCTTCGACCAAAGCATTGGACGGAAGGTTGTCAGGAAAAAACCGTATCGTCCATACAGGGTCATAAACATAAGTGCGATGAGTTACGGTTCCCTTTCTAAGGCTGCTATTACTGCCTTGAATCAAGGCTCTCATATCGCTGGAAACTTTCACAATACCGGAGAAGGAGGACTAAGTCCATACCATTCTCACGGGGCCGATGTGTGTTTTCAATTCCTGACAGTGTACGTGATGAAGAGTGAAATTTCTTCATGGATAAAATAGTGTAATTGACCGAGAATAATCCTTGACTTTGCAAGAAGTATTAGATTACGGGAAGACTGAAATGAAAGAACATGATATGCATGGATTGCTTTCATGTCCTTATCTTGGCCAAGGACTAAACGCAGAACATCAAAAAGCTAAAAGAGAATGGGAACAGGAGCCATCATTATAGGAGGAATTTTCATGCTGATCAGCATATACGTCAGCAATAAACTAAAATTGAAATTTGCTTTTTATGCTAAGATTCATCTAAAAAATGGACTCAGCGGAAAAGAGATTGCGGAGAAGATGTTGGCTGACAATGGCATCACGGATGTGAAGGTAGTCAGCGTGAAAGGACGACTTACTGATCATTATAATCCTGCTAACAAAACCGTGAATCTAAGTGAGGTCGTATATGGAGAGCGCAATGCCTCAGCAGCTGCCGTGGCCTCACATGAATGCGGTCATGCAGTGCAACATGCTACGGGATATTCTTGGCTTACGATGCGCAGTAAATTAGTGCCAGTAGTGAGTGTTTCTTCTAAGTTCATGCAATGGGTCATACTCGCGGGATTTGCTATCGCGGCATACACAGACAATGTAATTGTGCTCGGAATTGGTATCTTGTTATTTGCAGTTACCACTTTGTTTTCCTTCATCACGCTTCCAGTGGAATATGATGCGAGTTACAGAGCATTGGCTTGGTTAGAAAACAAGAACATGGTCACAGCCGAGGAACATGATGGGGCAGAGGATGCCTTAAAATGGGCCGCAAGAACATACTTAGTGGCTGCACTGGGATCATTAGCCACACTGCTCTATTATATCTCACGCTTTAATTCAGCGCGTAGGTAATGAACTGATCTCCATTATTTTATTGTCAGTTACCTGCATTTGCATGAGAATCCTTGATTCCAAGGCAACGCTGGGCTCATCATTACGTCTATCCCACACAGGCATGTACCCATGTCGTAGCTGAGCTAGAGAGTAAGTGGTGTTGGAATGATTCGAACGAATAGAAAATTACTATGTCTGATAGGCTATATATACCTTTGCCTAGCGAGCTTTGCCCAAGAAAGCCTCGGGCTGAATCTCAGCAACTATTCCCCCGCTAATGCCGTCCAACTAAATCCAGCGCTTATCGCTGATTCTAGGACCATGATTGATATTCACTTGGCCGGTGGTAGCTTCTATGGGGTGAATGACCACACTTATTTCGCAGGAAAGGGCCCCGGACTACTTCCCGCCTTGATGGGAAAACCCGTAGCTCCAATAGAATCAAGCAGCAAAGGACCACGAAGTGGATATATCGATGCCGCAGTTGATGGGCCAGGACTCTTCATGGTGCTGGGCCGCAACTCTGTTGGAATCTCTACCCGGTATCGCGCTATGTTTCGAGGAGAAAATGTGTCCAATGAACTATCCCAATTCATTCATCATGGATTCCGGCATTGGTCGCTCTATGATAAACCTTTGCAAGCCTCGGATATGACCCTAAGCTTCATGACATGGGGAGAGGTAAATCTTTCCTATGCCTATATGCTTGATGTGACAGATGATCATCATGTCAATGTAGGCCTCACTGTGAAGCGACTTTTTGGCCAAGATCATTTGGGCTTTAGAGCGGGAAGCATGGACTATATGTTCACTTCAGATAACCTATATATTGAGAATCTGGATGGAGGCTATGCCTTGGGTTCAGATAAAGTGGGATTAGGAAATGGCTTCGCGATGGATGTGGGTCTAATCTATCGAAAAACAATTAACGGCAAATCAGAGTATGTGCCGTATAGCGAGGATTGTCATTGCAAGAAAAGCCGCTATCGCTATCAGTTAGGCGTGTCCGTGCTCGATATGGGAAAGGTGAATTTTAAGCAAAACGCAGCTACCGTAGCCCTCATGGAAGCCTCTTCATTTTGGCCTGATTACATAGACACTGAGGTATCCAGTATTGATGAATTGAATCAATTATTGGAACAACGATTTGAAAGTGACCAGAACCAATTTAAACGAACCAACGAGAATAAAGTGGCACTTCCATCGGCCTTATCCGTTCAGTTCGAATATGACTTCAATACAGGGTTTCATCTGGGAGCTATCCTTCAAGAGCGAATTAAAAGAGGAGGCCTTTATGACCTCTGGCGAGCCAGATATGTGGGTATAGTTCCTCGCTACGAGAAGGAGAAATTCGAGCTGGCTGTGCCTATGAGTTTCTATGAATACCAGCGTCTGCAGATGGGCTTGGCTCTTAGGTATCAGTTCGTCAGCCTAGGTTCTGATGACCTCACACGACTCATTGCTGACAGGGATATGTACGGAGCAGATATCTACATGAACGTGCGTATCCCTATTTATAATTGGAGGGATTGTAACGCGACCAGCAGGAGAGCAATCAGGAAAGGGATATTGCCCTGTTGGGAGGGATAGTGTTGAGCGCAGTAGTTTGTTTCTAAGAAACGTGAATTCAGCCTTATTTAGGGAGGTGACCACTATGTTCGTTCGTTTCAATATACCGTAACACCTTATTCAATTCGGCCACGTCATCATCCTTGGAGAAGAAGACGAAATGATGGCCTTGATTTATTTATGGATGCTTTAAAGCACTCTTCAATAAAGCGAGAATATTAATCACTAATACATCCTCACCATTAATAAAGAAGAATTCAAAGCGTTCGCAAGCAAATAGATAGATGATGTTGCTGAGAAACTAGATCAACTTAAGACCAAGAAAGACGAAGTGTTTGATGATCTGAAAGTGAAATATGCAGAGACCATAGTAGATATCAACGAAAAGAAAGAACGTCTAAAAAACCAGGTTCAAAGCACTAAAACATTCATCAGAAGATAGTTGGGAAGACGTAAAAACGGCTTTTTTTAAGGCCAATGATTCGTTTAAAGAAGGGTTTTCTAAGATTTCCCAGATCTGGAAAAAAGAGAAGGACATACAGTCTTAAGCTTCTACATATGCACCTAGCTGTTCTTGACTGAAAGTTACAGCTAGCCTGTGCAGTTGACAGCTGAATAGGCAGGAACAATGTTCAGGATTTAACCTGAAGAATAACCAGCTTAAGCAAGGATGAACTTTCGAATTCCTACGAAGACGAGAATAAGTGATGAGTAGGCAATAAAGAAGGGTATGACAAAGTCATGGAGATTGAACACCAGCATGAACGCCATAATCAGAAGTTGAAATCCCAGTCCAAAGGAGGATGTCATGGTCATGAACCATTTGGGAAAGGGTTCACTATGCTGAGCATCCTTGTCTAAAAAATACATCACCTTGTCAAAGGGAATGTAGAGAACATCATAGATTCTGTATAAGATATTGACCGTACGTTGTTTTTCTCCGTCCAGCGCCTTAGGAGCCTCATCTTCAAATATCCTACTTGTCGTATCTCCATTCGCGACATGACGAAGAATTACATAATAGAAATTGTAGACTGTGCCTTGCATTTGTATGCCAACAAATGCCAGCAGCATCAAGAGCATGGATCCATCTGAGATATGCCAGAAGCTTAGGAGGAAAAGAAAATTCAATACCAGATCAGCGATGGAGTCATAATATCTGCCTGAATAAGAAGGAGTTTTTTTTAGACGAGAAAGCTCCCCATCAGCCGCGTCAAGCACAGATTTCATGATTAAGAAAAAGGCCGCGGCAATATAGAATCCATGCAGTATGCAGGCTATGGCTATAAGGCCAGAAATAATAAATGCAGTAGTGACATGAATAGGAGTGAAGGCGGTCTTCTTCAAAGCCATGGCAATATGTCGAGCCAAGCCTCTTCCATAGTCGGAGATATCTATGAAACGATATGCTTCTGGTAATTTGGACATAAAATCGTTGAGCTGGTAGAAATTGAAATATAGGCAATACAGACCGGACAGTTTATAGTCATGATTGGCTGCATTCCAAGGCTTGCATTTCTCAGATGCCTAATACCTAGGCTGGTTAGCGGCCATGCCTTACCTTGGCGTAACGAGAACTAACCTAAAGCCTCTTTTCTTGAGTTTCCTACTTATGCTGAGCGTCACGGTTAACGCACAGTTTGGAGAACGTATCACTATTAATGTTGACCACTTTGGGTCAGCTGAGATATGCACAGGAGACCTGAACGCTGATGGCCTTCCTGATGTATTGGTAAGCACCGCATTCAACATGCAAACCATTGATGCCTATCTGAACATAGGCGATGGAACCTTCTCTGAGCGCCAAGTCTTGCTTTCTAACACACTGACTATGCATTATGACCTGGCCTGTGCCGACTTGGACGCTGACGGAGATGTAGAAGTGATATGGGCAGCTGTGAATCACGGGCTTTTTTATCATGATAATCTCAGCATAGTTTCTTCATTGAACGAAGCAGAGTTAACCTCAGAAACCTATTTCAATGCCTTTCCTAATCCTGCCAACGCTCAACTGAGCATCACACTAAGTCCTGCGGCCGAGGCCCTGCAGAAGCCCAGCATGCTCATCTTTAACATGAATGGGCAATGGATGATGGAAGAACTCATCTTGGACCAACACAAAGCAGTGTATGACCTGAGTCATCTGAGTACAGGGCAGTATCTCATAGAGCTACGCGCTGAGGGAGTTCTGCTGCAGAGGGAATTGCTGATGGTGGAGTAAAGGATATACTCAACTGGAACCTTATCACTTTTCTTAAGGGACCTTATCTATTTCCTCAATGAGCTCTAAAGCCCTTTCCTTGTATTGTTTTAAGAGACCTAGATATCCTATAAAAAATAAACTGTAGAATGAAGTTACTCTGTTTCTATAGTCTTGTGATTCAAGGGCGTAGGTAATAAACTCATCAGTGTAGACCCTTTTATAATAGTCTTCAAACCAAGACATGTCGTTCTTGAAATAAGATCGATTGTCATTGTAATCTGTGGTTACTTCTTCTAGGGCGACATCTATTTCAGTGTTGTAGTAGGAATAAAAATCACTCACTTCTATAGAGAGGCTGTCTTGCTTTGCTTGAAACGTAGTGAGGTTGGCGTTCAATAAATTAATACCGCGCTGATTTAAGGTAAAATCTGGGTAACCGCTTAATATAGACCCACATTTACTGCAGTTTTTATAGTTCTCCCGGGTCATCTCTCTATTCAGCACCTTTTTCGAAATGCTGTCATTATAGGACATGGCCTTGACCACAAAATCAATGGTTTTAATATCATTTTTGAGGTCGCCTTGTATGATAGCGTAGATGCCTTTTATGTTGCTGTGAAGCTTCTGCTGCTCATTCCAATTGTTAATCTGCAGGGCAATAAGAATACCTATCACCACAAGGAGAATCTCACCTATAGCATACAACATATACTTGCTGAATTTGTTTTCAGTCAAAAGGGTTTGTCTGATTTTTCTATAGATTTTTAGCATGTACTAGGTGATGGGTTGGTAGCAGAAATGCCAGCACGCATGCGCATGTTGGATTCTTTAATTCATTGGCAAATTAGAACTTTCTGGAGAAGTGTAGATAGAAAAATGCCAGGCTAAACCTCCTATAACTCACTCTGCGATGTGTTCGAGATTACCCACAGTGCAGTTTGAACGAAGCTGAATCTCCGAGACACAGCCATGAACCCCTAATATTCCTAACATTCAGATTTTATTTTTGGCATATTGACAGCGTTTTGTTTAAGTACTATGTCTTTTGATTAGAAACGATAATTATTACTACTAATCAACTCTATCTTAAAGCTTAAACTAATGAACTTATTCAGATTAAAATCATACGCAGTCCTATTAGCCTGCACACTCGTCTTCTCCTCATGTAAAAAGGAAGATGACACACCTACTCCTGTAACACCTCAAATGAGCACTATTGCCGAAATCGCTGTAGCGAATGGCAACTTCACCATTCTAGTAGACGCCTTAACCAGAACTGGTTTGGATGTAACAGTAGCTGACGCGAATCAGACATTGACTGTATTTGCTCCAACCGATGATGCATTTATGGACTTGTTATCAGAACTAGGCCTAAGCAGCTTGGACGAAGTAGAAGCAGCCCTCGGAACTGATGGCCTTCAGAATGTGCTTCTGTATCACGTATTAGGTTCAGTGGTCACTAGTACTATGGTTCCTACAGGTTATGTTAGAACACTTGCGACCAATGCAACAAGCGATGCACTATCTATATACACCAGCACAACTGCTGGAGTAATTATCAATGACAGAGCAACAGTAACCACCGCAGACGTGATGGCTTCTAATGGAGTCATTCACATTATAGATCAGGTGATCTTACCTATGAGCATCTATCAACTATTAGAGGTGAATCCTACTTATGCAACCTTGACCGCTGCCTTAGGAATCGCTGATGGAGGTCTAGATGCCTTAATGAGTGATCCAACGTCTGGGCCATTCACTTTATTCGCACCTGACGAAGTAGCCTTTGGTAATCTGCTTACAGAATTGAACCTAGCTGATGTACCTGCTTTGGTTGATGCCTTAGGTACTGATGGATTATCAGGTGTACTCACGTATCACGTGGTCTCAGGAAATGTGAATAGCGATGAAGTGCCTTCTGGCTCCGTGCAAACAGTGAACGGACAGAACATCTCCATTGACTTGAGCAATGGTGTGGTCATCACTGACACACAAAACAGAATGTCCACCGTGACGTCTGTAGATATTCAAGGAACGAACGGTGTAATACACGGGATTAACACCGTGATTTTACCGAATTGATTTTGGTTGGTTAAACATGTTTGGTTGGAACCCGCTCTGAGAAGAGCGGGTTTTTTTATGCCTGGAAATTCATCCTTCATTCCTTTTCCATTCCCTCTTTCCATTCTGGCCCCTGAGCCTGTCGAAGGGCCATTTTCATTTTCATTCCCCCCTTCTCAGCATCCCATTATACCGAAGAAGAACACGAAGTCTTGTGCTACACTCAAGCCCTTGGCATCGGCAGCGGGGATCCATGTCATAGGCATGTTCAGGATTAAGTCTTGCACACGCTCGTCTAACTCAGCACTGCCAGAAGTAGAAGTCAAGAGCGCCTGACTCACGTTCCCGTTTATGCCCACAGTGAACGTGACCTTACCCGCTTGCACTGTTTTCTTATCAAGGAGATGGGCGTATGCATCGGTATTCTTTTTTAAGTACTTGACTAAGGACTCTTTACCCAGCATGAGGTAGGCCTCGGTCTCAGGCACGATAGTAAAATGAGGAGTGCTGTATGATTCCTCTACGAAACCTGTACTCTCATTTTTCTTTTTGTAATAGGCCGTGGCCACGAAGTTGGTTGAGTAGTAATAGGAACGCAGGAGCTCCCTTTGAGAGGCATTCAGTCCTCCACTCTCGCTGGTGATACCGAGTTCGTTCGTACCGCTCTCATCGAAGCGGGCAATGTTGACAGAGGAATAGGAAACGATATTCAGGTTTTTATCTCGCGGAAAGAGATCTAGGAAGGTCTCGGCCTTAGCCAGTTCTTCCTTGGTCACAGTCATTAAGAACCTAGAATCCACATCGTAGTAGATCTCGAAATCTGGTTTTGCATGCACAGCTTTCACTGAATCCCTGTTCGACACTATGGCTGCAATACACTCCTTACCATCTTGAGGAGAGAGGGAATCGTTTCGATCCATAAAACTGAATGCTGCAAGGGTGAATGCAATTCCTACCAGACCTATACTAAGGATGCTCTTTTTCATGATGCTTTTTTTTTGCGTTTACCAAATGTAGGGTAGGCGCTATGCGTAAGGGCTATGACAAAGGTAAAATGATGTAAATGCAATGTAAATCAATGCGAATAGCCCCATAAACCAATAGCTTTGTGGCATGCACATTAGTCCCTTGAAGATAGTCTTCCTTTCCTTCCTGAGCATGTTCTTACTCCACGTGAAGACTCATGCCCAAGTGCTGATACCTGATGAGCACATAGAAGTCTCCCTGCGCATGATAGGACATCAGATTCTGCTTCAAGCCGGAGACAGCACCTCGAGGGTATTACCCATTCGCGAGGAGCAGGGGAAATACAAGATCAGCTTTGATACTGAATTTGCCTTCAATCCCGATACACTGGTGCATACTGTGAATACCCTGGTGAAGGACACGGGCATAGGCATGGGCTATAGCCTACAAGTGGCGACCTGTGAGACAGGGGAGGTTGTGTACAGTTATGAGATAAGCGACTTGGAGGGAAAGAACATCATCCCTTGCGCATCTAGAGACGTACCCATGGGATGCTATGATTTGTTGATCATCTTGAAGAATGCCACGCCCACAGAAGCTGAGCATGCTGAGGTCGCCATGAACGAAGTGAAAGATGAGGATGATCAGAGGAAGTACATTCCTTTTGCATTGGGATTGATGATCTTCATAGGCGTATTACTTATGCTGAGAAAAAGAAGGAAGGCTGTGAATGAAGATCCGCATGTGATCTCCCTGGGCAGATTCCTTTTTGATACGCGAACTGCGGCCTTGACCCTTGACGGTGATCTTATAGAATTGAGTGGCAAGGAAGCCGAGTTGCTCCAGGTACTCTGTGAGAAGGCCAACGAGACCATAGCACGTGATGTAATCCTAAACCTGGTATGGGGAGATGAAGGAGATTATGTAGGCCGCACGCTAGATGTGTTTATTTCCAAATTGCGTAAGAAGCTAGAGAAGGACCCCAAGGTGAAGATCGTGAACATACGGGGCGTAGGGTATAAACTGCTGATGGACGACTAGTCCCATCACTGGCTGGCTTATTTCCGCCTGTACGGCACCTTGATCAAGTCTCGATAGCTCTCTGAAGGCTGCCAAATTCCAAACCCCCAACTAATTGCTAAGGTGCCTGAGATTGAAACCGTAATAGCTTTTTTATCTACTTTTTCCTGCGGGAGTTTATATTCTTCTTTGGAAGAAAACACGATTTCATAAGGGTATATTATTTCAATACCGTCCAGTGATGACGGTATGTTTCGCGGTTTTCCAAAACGAATTATATTTCTTTCTTCTTTCAAGAGTTTATTTTAAATGCCTCACAACGTAACAAATGTATGCTACGGCCCATGGCGGAGCCGCGCGCTAGCGCGGTGAGCGGGAAGCTGTGCGCGGGGCTGGGGTATGACATGGAATTGTCTAATCGTTTTCAGGGTATGCTTAATGTCAGCGAAATCTCACTGCGAAACCATGCAGTAGCAGCGAGTTGTTCATTAGTTAAATTGTATTTTGATAGAGACTCCCTGTCAAATTCGGACTTCAGGCTATAGGCCTTTAAAAAAACTTCAATGTCATCAGATTTCAAGTAATCACAAATGGCTTGGTCAGATTTATCCTAGCGCATTTGACCCAATGATGGATACAATTACACTCCTTATGACTTTTTCCATCCAGCCATTCTCATTGAGTTTGACGTGATGAATTAGCGAGATTATTTCAGTAGAAAGTATTTTGACTTTTCCGGAAGTACTCATCCTTCAAATATCAGAACTAATGTATTAATTCATAGTATGAAAGTGCCGGGACTTACAATAATCCACAACATATGGATATGATGACCTATGTTCCGCATAAATCTCTTATCTGCGCCATGCTTTATTCTCACGTAATAAAAGGCGTTCAATTGCGCACCCTAAAATAAGTGCTATTCTCTTCAAGATCATCACTTCATTTTTACAAAATCTCTTTTTCCCTCAGAATCTTCTAAAGTTCCAGCAAAACCGACCAAAAATCCCGTTGTCGAAACATAGGCTCGGATGAACGGTCTAAACTCTGAGCAAAGGGCAGGGGACTATTCTTCTTCTTTCGTTCTTGAACTCCAATCCAGTGCCATAAAAGCGCCCTTTTTCCGCAGCTTTTCCATAGTTCTTATTCTAAACTCAGCCCTTATCTTTAGGGCATGAGAAAAAACTTACTGTGTTTTATACTCCTTTTAAGTTCCCTGGCCGCTCTGGCTCAAGACCCTACACCCCCAGCGGGAATGCAGGGGATAGAGCTGCGCACATGGTTGCTGCAGAACTGGTATAATCCCTACCATAACACCCTCGGCTATACGCCTGCACGGGAGATTATGTATGGTACAATAGACAACACTGCTGGTCAGATCTACTGTGTGTACACGGGCTTCTATCAGCCTGCTAGCTTCACTAGCTTTCCTGATCCTATCAATACAGAGCATACGGTTCCCCAAAGCTGGTTTAACAGTATGGAGCCTATGAGAAGTGATATTCATCATATTTTCCCTACCCACATGGATGTCAATAACGCCAGAGGCAGCTTGCCTTTCGGTGAGGTAATAGATTCCCAAACAGATGACTGGTTCATAGGAAATGGTTCAGGTATCACTGTGACGTCAAGCATTCCTACCAGCAACATAGATGACTATAGCGAGGTGTATTCTAATAATCACTTTGAGCCCAAAGAGGCTACAAAAGGAAATACGGCCCGTGCCATTTTCTATTTCTATACCATGTATCCCAATCAAGCCGGTGACATAAGCCTGTTAGCGAATATCAATACCCTATACCAATGGCACCTTGATGATCCTGTAGATGCTATGGAGATTAACAGGGATAACCTGGTACAGCAGTATCAAGGGAATTATAACCCCTATATACATTCTCCTGAGTTGCTGCCTCTAGCCTGGGGATTCACCACGTCACTGAGTGAGCAAAAGACCTTAGATTTTACGCTGTTTCCTATTCCGACTCATGATTGTTTAAGCATCCAAGTCCAATCCAGCATCCTTCAAGCCCATGCCTACAATCTCATAGGAGAAGCACAGGAGCTGCGCATAGAAGCTGGATCAATAGACATCTCATTCCTATCGCCAGGGGTCTATTCACTGCTTCTTTCTACAGAGGAAGGAGTTGGGGTAAGGAGGTTTGTGGTGGAGTAGAAATTCAAGGTTCAAGATTCCAAATTCAAGATTTCAGGTTCAAGGTTTTAACCGCAGATCGCACATGGCGCGCGAAGCAAGCGTTAGAAGCAGAGGTTTTTGCGCAGAGGGAAGAGGCCATCCAATCAGAAATCAGAAATTAAAGCCGTCAGGCTTAGAAATTAGAAATCTCCCGCGCGTAGAGGGAAAATGCTATCCAATCAGAAATAAGATATCAGAAATAAAAGCCGTCAGGCTTAGAAATCAGAAATTAAAGAGGAGCTTTATTAAGCTGTTCTGCAATCTCTAACGCTTGCTTCGCGCAACTTCGCGATTCTTTGCGAATCTTAGCGGTATAACCTAATAGAGATATCACGAATTCCGTAATCTCAAAGGGTGTCCAAACCCAGGCATTCAAGATTCAAAGTTCAAAATTCAAGCTTAGAAATTAAAGCCGTCAGGCGCAGAAATCTCCCGCGAAGCGAATCTCAGAACCTCGAAATCCCAGAATCCCAGAATTTCAATTCATCATCGCAGCCGGCCCATAATCTCCTAGGCACAGCTGTTTCTGCTGGAGTAAGGTCATTTTGAATCGGTCATTGGCTTCACTGGCTAGGGTAGAAGTGACTTTGAGGAATAGGCCTTCGCTATGAAAGCTCCATGACGTGCCGTTCTGATAGAAAGCGAGACGGTAATAGGGGATGATAAGCCCATACGTCTCCAAGCGGGACCTGAACCGTATGATGATTCCTTGGGGTCGCAGTTCCACGTTGCAATAATTCAAATCAGCAGATACATCAAGCAACTCCTTGATGTCTGTACTGGCCTCATGAATCAAGAGTCTAGGGGAGCCTATTCCTTTCATACGCCAACGATCAAGCATACGAAAAGAAGGCCCCACCAGCGCTTCAATCTCCTTTTTCAAGGAAAGACTCATATAGCTCAGGTTCCTTAGCATTTCTTACTTCACTACAGCTAGCGCAGCTTCATAGTTAGGCTCTTGGCCTACTTCAGGAATAAGCTGCGTATAGGTCACTTTTCCTTGCTCGTCTAAAGCAACTACTGCACGGGCATGAAGTCCCATGAATCCGCCATCAGCAATAAGAACTCCATAGGCTGTGCCAAAATCATTGTTCTTGTATTCAGCAAGCATGATGACATTCTCCAGTCCTTCAGCAGCACAGAAACGCTTCTGAGCAAAAGGAAGGTCGCGAGATATGCAGGCTACTACGGTGTTATTCAGGGCGCTGGCTTCAGCATTGAATTTTCTAGAAGACATAGCGCATATGCCTGTATCCACGCTAGGGAAGATGTTTAGGATGACTTTTTTGCCTTTCCATTCGCTGAGGCTAAGCTCGCTCATGTCGTTTTTAGTGAGTGTGAAGGCTGGGGCTGCGCTGCCTACTGCTGGCAATTCTCCTACGGTCTTGCAGGGTTTTCCCCCGAGTGTGATGTTCGCCATGATTGTTTTTATGTTTTGGACAAAAATATAGTTTAGATCATGCCTCGGCTGTCTGGTGTCAGTATTTGGTAGCTTCAGCTTAAATTGTGATTTTAGCGATCTTCAATCTAAAAACCTATGCGTGCCGAACAATTAACCTTTGATGCCCTAGTGAGTCAACTAGGAGAGTATCAATACATACAATTCGCTGCCATACCCATGATTACCTTGGTGGCTTTAGAATGGACACTCACTTTCATTAAGAAAAAGGACTATTACGATAGCTTCGATACCATCACGGCTACGTTCATAGGGTTAGTGAATGTGGCCATGTCAGCCGCATTGAAAGTCTTCACCTTCGGTCTCATCTTGTTCTTCTATAACCTAGTTCCTTGGAGCATACCTAATATATGGTGGGGATATGTGCTCTGTATATTGACGCTTGATCTTCTGCGTTATTGGGCGCACAGGGTGGCACATGAGAACAGGTTCTGGTGGGCGACCCATGTCACGCATCACAGTTCTGAGAAATATAATTGGTCAGTAGCCTTTCGTCTGGGTTGGACACAACACATCAAGATTATCTTTTTCATACCCATCGCACTTATGGGCTTTGACCCAATGGTATTCTTCATTTGCCATCAGCTAGAGGTGCTGTATCAATTCTGGATCCATACGGAATACATTAAAAAGCTTCCAGCGCCTATAGAGTACATCTTCACTACGCCCAGCCACCACAGGGTACACCACGCGAGAAACGATCATTATTTGGATAAGAATTATGGGTCAACGCTAATCATCTGGGACCGCATGTTTGGGACCTTTAAGGCTGAGGATGAAAGACCAGATTATGGAATCACTAAGCCCGTGAATTCCTATAATCCCGTCACCTTGAATTTCCACGAATGGGCTGATATTTTCAGAGATGTGCGCAAAAGCAGAAGCCTCAAAGAGGCCTACGCGATGACCTTCACCCGCCCTTCAAAGCTTGAAGCGGTTAAGGAATTCTATAGAGCACATCATGCCGAGGCAGATCCTGCAGTCAAGGTAAAAGGTTAGGCTGCGGCAAGCAATTCCTTCAAGAGGATACGCTTGGTGATAGGCAAGAAGGTCTCGTTATGCGGGACATTCAAGATAGAATGGAAACGATAAATCGCAGGAACCGGAAGGTCCTTATGCTCGCTCCTTAATTCTGATTTAAGATTGTTCAACCCATCAAACGGGCTCAAGGTCAAATTCTTGACGTGCGTAGAGGTGATGGTTCTGAAGGTCTCATCAGGTCGTTCAATATTAGAGAGGTCATATCGATACACGTTGGCATCGCCTTTCTCCTCCGAAGTCAGGATGAAATAACCTTCTTTATTGTACAAAGGCAATACCCCAAGAGTCTCCATGCGAATATGCTCTTCAATAACTTCATAGATTTCACGCCCTTCATAGATGGCGTCCTCGAGTTGAGGCATAGCGTATTGCACGATATCACTGAGAACGGCCATGAGTTCATGGTTCTTGGATATCTTCTCATACATGATCTTCATAGCCTTGATGTCTATACCGCTCATCTCTACAGGAAGATTTTCATCCAAGAGTTCCTTGGACTCGATATAATGCATCAAATTTCTGTAGTGGAAAATAAGATCAGAGAGTTCTGGAAAGAGACACAGATTATTGAATTGTTTTTTCACCCTTTGGAGGTAACCTAGAAGTACGTACTTCTTATATTCAAAATCTATCAAGTAATCCGTTAACCAATCATGTTTTAATGTCCCCATCTCTGTTCGTTTTCAATAGCTTCATCCACCTTTACGAGGCAAACGAAGGATGGGTTACGAGATCAGGAGGAGAAGGTGTGGTTTATCAAGTAGGGCAGGGCTTCTGGGCCTATGCATAGAATAAGGTCGAGCACACTCAGTCCTGGGAAAAAAGGCTGACGATCGGTAAAAACTTGGATATAGGTCTCACACTCAAGGAAGTGATGCTTATAGCGCCCTCTGTGGTCTTCCCCATAGGTGCTTTCTATGTAGGATTCGCTGAAACGTAATGGGATAGGGCATTTCAAGAAACCACAGATCATCTCATGGGCGGCTTGATTTAAATCAATGAGCAATTCGAAGTCCTGGCTAAAGAATGTCTTCAGTTCCATTTCATAATACATGAGAAAAGGAGAAGCTCCGTAGGCTGATTTGATGGCCTTCCAATGATTGCTTTGCCAATCTTCCTTCGCGCTCAGGCGTATTTCCTTCAGCGTTTCTTTCTCTCCTGATTTATGGAGCACGGGAGCTGTGAGGGAGAATCTTCCTTGGGCGTCACAGAGGTACATGCGATTACGGCAGCTCTGTTTCTGATAATGTTCATGCACATCTATCCAAGCATCTGTAGATAGAAGCTGGGCGTAATGATCTATATTCCCGAAATAGGGAAGGGTCAGGATGACTTCTTCCACGCTGGCCATCAGTCTACACCTTTGAACATGCGAGACCAGCGTATCTTGCTAAATCCTGAAAGTTCTTTGTCCAATGAAAGCCAAACGAAGGATGGTCTTCCCACCACATGGTCTTCAGGAACGAAGCCCCAGTAGCGAGAATCTAAGGAGTTATGGCGGTTATCACCCATCATCCAGTAATAGTCTAACTTGAAGGTATAGGAATCGGCCACTTCGCCATTGATGAAGATCTTGCCATCCTTTACATACACTTCATTGCTCTCATAGCTACGTATAGCACGCAAATACAGCGGAAGGTTCTTGGTATTCAAGTCTATCTTCATTCCCTTGGCAGGAATCAGTAGCGGCCCGAAGTTGTCTCTGGACCAATCGTATTGCGGGTCACTAGGAAAGACACTCCAGACGGGTGCCCACGCAAGTCCTTTGGAATCCCAGGCTATATAGATGGTATCTATAATGCCTTGGGTGGACAAGTCTGCAGCTTGCTGCTCATTCAATGTAATCTCCACGTTCATTCCAGAACCACGCAGGTCAGAGTAGTTAATGCCAAAGTCATTCTTCCATTTATCTTGTACAGCTTTGGTAATGCCTGCATTGGTGCGCACCGTATACGTAAACTGAAGACCTGGAATATCGCGCAGTGGTGCTCCGTCTATGGTGAGTTGTCCGTTCACGATCTCTAGGGTATTCCCTGGAAGACCTACGCAGCGTTTCACATAGTTCTCCTTTTTGTCCTTTGGGCGCACAGAGATGGTTGCTCTGGGGTTGTTCAATAAATTCTTTCGGGCAAAGTCATCGTACTTCTTCGTGTCAGCGAGGTAATTCTCATGAGATCCAGCCGCTTGCAGGCCTATCTGACGAATGTATTGGTACCATGAAGTCACTTCATCCTCTACGATCACGGTATCGCCCAAGGGATAATTGAAGACCACAGCGTCAGTCAATTCTACATTAGACCAGCCTGGAAGACGGTAATAGTCTAGGTTTTGCCAATCAAGATAACTTGGAATGTTCAAGATGGGTAAGGTGTGATGTACCAATGGAAAAGAAAGGGGCGTTTCAGGAAGCTTGGCCCCATAACGGGCCTTGCTTACGAAGAGGTAATCACCCACCAGCATGGATTTCTCCATGGAAGGCGTTGGAATAGTGAAGGCTTCAAAGACAAATGTCCTGATGATAAAGGCGGCTATAATCGCGAAGAGCAAGGCATCAGACCATTCACGGGCGTTGCTTTTTCTTCCTGTCCAATCAATGTTTCCGGTGTATTTGACCTCATCAGAGAAGGCCATTTTAGGAAAGAGATAGAACGGAGCGACTATGGCAAGGAGTGTATTCACGAAGCCTCTTTGTCCAAAGGACCAGGCCATCTGAACGTTCATGATGACCAGCATGAGGAACTGTACTCCTGGGATGATGAGAATCAATATCCAATACCAAGGACGGTCTGTGACTTTCTGCCAAATAAAGAAGTTATACCCCGGCACGAATCCGGTCCAGCTGGGTTGACCTGCTTTCTTGAATAGCATCCAAAGGGAAGCGAAATAGGCAATGAGGGTGGCAATAAGAACGATAACAGGAATGCTCATAAGGAGGTCTTGAGGATCAATGTGGGGTTAAAATGTCTTTCATGGTAAATACGCCCTTATGTGAAGGTAACCAGGAGGCTGCAAGGATGGCGCCATGCGCAAAACCTTTACGGTTCTTGGCTTCATGGCTCAGGGAGAGACAATCTATATCGCTCTCATATTTCACGATATGTGTGCCTGGAACTTCAGGAAGGCGGTGGGAAGTGATGGGTAATACTTCAGGTTCATGGTCTCCGTGGTGGTCTGTGGCCCATCGGTTTAGGAAAACTTGGGATTCCAGAATGCCTTGAGCAGCAGTGATAGCGGTTCCGCTTGGGCTGTCTTTCTTCTCGGTATGATGGGTCTCCTCTATATGTACTTTATAGTCTCTGTACTTAGACATGACTTGCGCTAACTGCCTGTTCATCTCAAAGAAGATGTTCACGCCAAGGCTGAAATTGCTAGCATGAAAGAATGAACCATCATACTCCTTGACCTTGTCTTTCACCTTTTCTAGATGCTCATGCCATCCCGTGGTCCCTGTGACAAAGGGGATTTTATTGAGCAAGGCACGTTCTAGATTTTCCAGCATAGCATCAGGCTGGGTGAATTCTATGAGAACATCGGCTTCTTTCCACTCTGAATCAGGGGAATTAGCAATAAATGCGATAGAATGACCAAGGGTTTTCGCTTCCACCTCTATCAGGCGTCCCATCTTGCCATATCCTACAATACCTATATTCATGATGAAGCTAAGTTAGAAGTTGAGGCTAAGTTGAATGCCCGTAGTGTTTCTATTGGCAAAATCAATGTATGGAAGGACGCTCAGGCTGAGGTCACGGTCTACATCGAAGTAGAACAGGTGTGCGTCCACGTTAGCATCTAGGATCTGTAGACCATATACAACGCCTATAGCGATATAGCTCAGGTCACGCCAGTTCTTGCGCTGGTCTATAATGGTATTGAGCAAGGTTCCATTGAATCCGGTCTCATTCACAGTATTCGGGTCATCATCCTGAAGTGCGATGAGATTCTTCTTGTAATAACGTATGTCTTTCAGGTTCCGATCAAGGTAATAGATGCTCAGTCCAATACCTCCATAGACTATGGGAAGCTTCCAGTATTTCTTATTGTAAACCTGCCCAGCACCGGGTAGGGCAAGGCTTAAGAGGGTCGCTTTTCTAGGAGAATGAAAGTATGAAGTATCGCTTTCAGATGATTGAGCCATCATATTGAAGCTCAATAGTATAAGAACGATGCTTATTCCTATCCGCATGAATTATTAGATGTCCAATACGTGAGCGATTCTGCGCATATCCTCTTCATCATCGAAAGGGATAGTGATGCTTCCTTTTCCTTTAGTATCTACTTTCAAGGAGATGTGTCTTCCTATCAGTTCAGAGAGGCTGCTTTTGAAACGTTGCTGCTCAAAAGTCATGGCTCTTCTGCCTGGACTTTTTGGCGGAGTGGCCTTCGCTTCAGGAGCTTTGGCCATAGCCTCCACATCTCGAACAGAAAGACCTTCGTCAAGTATGCGCTTGTAAGCCTTCACTTGGAGTTTCTCATTGTCCAATGAAAGTAGGGCACGGGCATGGCCCATTCCGAGTTTTTTCGTCTGCAGTCCTTGCTGAATCTCAGCTGGGAGCTTCAATAGACGCAGGTAATTCGTGATAGTAGACCTCTTTTTGCCCACCTTGATGCTTAACTGCTCCTGGGTAAGGCTACATTCTTCTATCAATCGCTGATAGGAGACCCCTACTTCTACTGGATTCAGGTTCTCACGCTGAATGTTCTCCACGAGCGCCATCTCGAGCATAGCCTGATCATCAGCTAGTCTGATATAGCAGGGAATTTCCTTAAGGCCAGCAATTTGCGAAGCTCTGAATCTGCGCTCTCCAGAGATCAGTTGATAGGTACCACGACCCATCTTTCTTACCGTTAAAGGCTGAATGATTCCATGCTGGCGTATACTGCCAGCGAGTTCCATCAAGGCTTCCTTATCGAACTCGGTGCGAGGTTGGAAAGGATTGGCCTCTATCTTATCTATGGTCAACTTGCTGATGCTATCCACGGGCTCAGATGCAGCGCCATTAGCACTACCTGGCATCATGATATCAGTTTCAGCATTTTCTAAAAGGGCACTAAGGCCTCTTCCTAAAGCGGGTTTCTTACTCATTGTCGTCAAATGCTATCATCCTGTCCTGCTCGGTGAGCTTGGTGAGCTTGTTCTTCTGCAAGATTTCACGGGCTAAATTAAGATAGTTCACAGCTCCCTTGCTAGAAGCATCGTGCATTATTATGCTCTGACCGTGACTTGGAGCTTCACCAAGCGTAGTATTCCTATGAATAACCGTATCGAAAACCAACTGCTGGAAGTGCATTTTCACTTCTTCTACTACCTGATTAGCCAAGCGAAGACGGGTGTCATACATGGTCAACAAGATACCTTCTATGCTTAAATCTTCATTTAATCTAGACTGCACTATCTTGATGGTATTCAAGAGTTTACCTAATCCTTCAAGAGCGAAATATTCACACTGTACGGGCACGATGACGGAGTCAGCAGCACAGAGGCTATTCACCGTGATAAGGCCCAAAGAAGGGCTACAATCGATGATGATGAAATCATATTTATCACGAATGTCCTTGATGGCTTTACGCATCTGGAATTCGCGTTCCTCGAGATTGATCATTTCTATCTCAGCACCTACTAGGTCGATGTTGGAAGGAATGATATCAAGGTTTGGGTTCTCGGTGGCAGTGATGATTTCTTGAGCACGCACTGAGCCTATGACACAGTCATAAATACTGTATTGCACGCTGCGAGGATCCAGACCAAGTCCTGAGGTACTATTCGCCTGTGGATCTGCATCGATGAGGAGGGTCTTATGCTCCAGTACACCTAGGGCAGCAGCCAGATTAATGGCCGAAGTGGTCTTGCCTACTCCTCCTTTTTGATTTGCTATTGCTATTACTTTTCCCATAATCTTTCAGAGATTCTTCTTTAAAACGTTGTTTTCTCACCTATTGGCATGAGGATGAGCTCTTTTCCTTTGTCTGCAAAGGCTTTTTTCGCTTTTTCATGATCTATCCTCAAGGGAGTATAGGTATCATAATGCATCCCAATTATTTTATCACATTGGATCAGTTCACTTGCAATGGCAGCATCTTCATATCCCATGGTATATACATCACCTATGGGAAGAAAGGCCAGTGTGATCTGGTTATACCTGCCGAGGAGTTCCATGTCCATAGTCAATGAGGTATCGCCAGCATAATAAAGTTCCTTGCCTTCGATGTTCAGTACGAATCCCCCTGGATTTCCGCCTGGATTTCCGTCAGGCATGGTGCTTGAATGCACCGCATTCACAAATTTAAGCCAGCCAAAATCAGTATTGAATGTTCCGCCATGGTTCATTCCATGGGTATTCCCGACACCTTGACCTTCTAACCAAGAAACCACCTCATAGGCGGCATACACCTCACACCCGGTCCGTTTGGCAATAGAGACAGCATCGAGGACATGGTCACTGTGACCATGGCTGATGAGCATATGCGTACAATTCACTTTCTCAGGAGAGAGCGTGCTCAAAGGATTGCCAGAAATGAATGGATCGAAGAGGACTTGGTGCCCGCCTGAAGAGATCAGGAAGGTACTGTGTCCAAGGTACGTGACATCCATAGGGTTCTTTCGTGTTTTCTAGGTCTTAACAAAAATGACCATTTTCGCCCGCAATTGAAGGCCGCGTTCCTTGGAATCAATGGTCTTTATACACAGTCAATGTTAACTCAGCACAGCCATGATCACCGTCATTAGTTCTACCAATCGCTTAGGAAGCAATACGCTCAAAGTGGCTAAGGCCTATCTTGAAATCCTTGAAAATCAAGGCGCTGAGTGTCAGTTAATGGATTTATGTGGACTACCGAGAGACATCGCTTTCACTGAATTATATGGTCAACGCTCAGACTCTTTTCAACAGAACTTCATCTCTTTGGTTGAAAAATCAGAGAAATATGTTTTCGTAATCCCCGAGTATAACGGAGGATTTCCGGGTATCCTCAAACTTTTCATAGACGCTATACCACCTAAGTCATGGAATAATAAGAAAGCGGGGCTAGTCGGATTGTCCAACGGTGCCGCTGGAGCGTTAAGAGCTATGGATCAATTCAGCAATGTGCTCAACTACCTGAAAGTAGATGTTATAAGTGATAAGCCTAAGCTTTCTGCCATAGATTCAGCCTTGAACGAACAAGGAAAAGTGAACCACGAAGGCTATTTCAAAAGGTTGGAGGCGCATGCTGAAAAGATGATGGGATTCTGAAATTCTGAGGTACTGGAGATTCTTGTTTTTAGAAAGCAAATCAAAATTTGGAATCTATTTTCAGTATTCCATCAACTTACTCAACTCTGTTTTTCCAAGAAGTTTCTTTTCTCTGGATGTTCTAGTCTCTTTCACGAGTCGAATTTCGCCATCTGACAATTCTATTCCTCTGATATCATCATCAGCGAAGGAACAGCAGCCTGTGTTGAAATAGAAAGGCTTAGGAGGTAGCATCTTCATGGGCTCTCCTCCAGCGGAGATGACTATCATAAGCAGCTCACGCAACCTTTGTACTTTTCTTTTAGTGTCTTCATTAGGTTTCATTTCTAGCTCAAGTTCGAGAAACTGAATCTCTTCTCGCATCTTGTCGGCATGTGTATAAGACATGAATACGGGCTGATGTGTATGTCTGCAAGTGAGGCCTTTATTGCGTTGGTCAGCCCAGCGGGCTTCTGAGGAAATCAGGGGAATGCGCTTGGCCATGCGCTTGGTGGTATTTAAGGCATCATTAATACCTTCTTCTTGATTTCGCATGGAATGTTCAAAGATATCCGAGAAAAAAAAGTCTGCGACCTTTCATCTTCAAGGAAAATAGTGCCTACTTCAAGCTTTATTATAATTTCATGAGCTCAGCGCTACTCGCATCCGTCATATTCGGTTATTTTTTGATACTAATCATAGTGTCCAGGCTTACTTCGAAAGAAGAAGTGAATAGCTCCTTTTTCTTAGGCAAGCGGAATACACATTGGGGAATCATTGCCTTCGGAATGGTGGGGGCCTCATTAAGTGGAGTGACATTTATCTCAGTTCCAGGCTGGGTGGGAGCTAGTCATTTCTCCTATATGCAAATGGTCGTGGGCTACATTGTAGGCTATGTGCTCATCGCTGCAGTATTGTTGCCTTTGTATTATCGCTTGCAACTAACGTCCATTTACAGCTATCTGAAAGGGCGTTTCGGGAACTACACCTACAAGACAGGAGCTTTTTATTTCTTAGTATCCAGAATCATTGGCTCCGCGTTTCGTCTATTCTTAGTGGCCATTGTCTTCGAACATTTCGTGTTCAAAGGAAATCTAGATTTCATCTGGATTGTCTTGATCACCATTGGCCTTATTTGGATATATACAGCCAAGGGAGGCATGAGCACCATTATCTGGACTGATGCCTTACAGACCATCTGCATGTTGGCTGCCGTTATTCTCTCCTTCGTAGCTATCAGTTCTGAATTGGGAATGAGCATAAGTGAAGCTGTTGTGAAGATTAAAGACAGCGAGTATTCCCAATGGTTTTATTGGGGAGAGGATGCAGGAACGAAGCATTTCCTTTCTCAATTTTTCTCAGGAGCCGCGATAGCCTTGGTGATGACAGGCCTCGATCAAGACATGATGCAGAAGAATCTTTCATGTAAAAATCTGAAAGACGCACAGAAGAATGTCATCAGCTTAAGTATCGTTCTGGTCTTTGTGAATCTGCTCTTTCTTTCGCTAGGAGCTTTGCTCTTCATTTATGCTGACGAGACGGGAATGGTTCTTCCTGAAAAAGCAGATCTTATGTTCCCAACCATTGCGCTAGAGAGTGGCTTGGGCTTGGCCATTGGACTTTTCTTTATTGTAGGACTCATAGCTTCAGCTTATTCCAGTGCTGACTCGGCTTTAACGGCATTGACCACTTCGTTTTACGTAGATGTTCTTGACGAAAAAGGAAAGGACGGAGAGGAGCAGAAGAAGATTCGCAGACGAGTGCATCTCGGGATGTCCATTGCGTTGGCATTGGTCATCTGGCTATTTAAATTGATTAATAATGAGAGCGTGGTCAAAGAACTCTTCACTATAGCTGGCTATACCTACGGGCCTTTGCTTGGTCTTTATGCTTTTGGCTTATTTACCAAGTTCAAGGTGCGAGATAAATGGGTTCCTGTGGTCTGCATTGCAGCGCCCATTCTTTGCTTCCTTTTAAAGACCTATGTTTATCCATTTGGGTTTGAACTACTCTTGGTCAATGGAGCACTCACTTTCATTGGACTATCCACGCTCATAACAGGAGAACGGATCGAAGTGAACGAGCTTAAAAGCGCATGAAGCTTTCAGATTACCATAAAAACTTTCTGACCTTGCTTTCGGGCAATGGTCTCGCGCAGGTCATTCCATTTGCTATTGGGCCCATACTCTCGCGCTTATATACGCCAGAGGAATTCGGGTCCTATTCTAATTTCATGGCCATCATGGGACTCTTTGTCATCGTGGCATGTGGCCGAATGGAATTAGCCATCATGCTGCCTCAACTAAAGGAGGATGCTTTGGATGTAGTGAGGAAGGCATTGTTTTATTTGAAATGGATCCTCTTAATATCATTAGGATGCGGACTCTTTTTGTCAGATACCCTAAGCCAGCTTTTTGAATCTCCAGATATCAAAGGATATTTATTCATGCTTCCCATCTTCGTTCTAATCAATGGAATCTATCTGATTGCATACAACTGGCTTGTGCGCATGAGCAAGTACAAGATGCTGGCCAGCTCTAATATCGTAATGGCTGCAGTGATGGCGGTGGTTAATGTGGGAATGGGTTTCATGGGGTTCGGAGTAGCAGGATTAATCCTTGCGAACTTGATTGGAATGGCCACCTTGCTGGTAATGTTTCACAAGACCATCGCAGAACTCTGGAAAGGAGTGAAGGCAAGAAAGGGAATGCCTTTAACGGAAGTATCTACACGTTATCGAGACTTTCCCAGAGTGAATATGGCCCATGCATTCTTCGATGTGGCTAATCAGCAATTTCTTTTCAATCTTATATTCACCTCACTTTTCGGAGTGATGGCTATGGGATTCTATGCGCTCTCAGCAAGATATGTTCGCGCACCTATTCGCTCTTTTAATGCAAGTATTGCGCAGGTGTATTACAGCGAGGCTTCAGCACTCGTGCGAGAAGGAAAAGCGTTTTCGCATCTCATGCTGCGCTCGGTGCGCACCATGTTGGTGTTTGCCATTCCATTCTTGGTTGTTCTGCTTTTGTTCGCTCCTGACTTGTTCTCCTGGTTCTTCGGGGAGGAGTGGCATGAAGCGGGATTGTATGCGAGAGCATTATCCCCAGCCATTTGCAGCCAATTCTTGGTTTCTCCTGTGAGTATGACTCCTATCATCTGTTCAAGGCAAAAATCATTCTTCATCTGGAGTGTTTCTATTCAAGTAAGTGCTTTGGTATTGATTTGGTTCTTAGGTTCACAACTCTCATGGACAGTAATGGATTGCCTGTGGTCCTATTCGGTATTGATCTCTTTGTTCTCTTTCGCCACATTGGCGTGGTTCTATCAGATCTCATCAAAGAACATCAAGGCTTATGAATAAGTTGCGCATAGGCCTCATAGGGATGCCGTTCTACACGGCAAGGTTGGAGAAAGAGCTTAAGGGTTTTGATCCACTCATGCAGGTCAAGTCGTTCAATACCTATACGAGTTTAGTTGGCAAACTGCATTATTCCATCACGGTCCCTAGCTTAGATGTGATCTTCTCTGTGAATGGAGATAACAGAAAGAGCCGCGCTTTTTCTTGGGCCAAGAACAATCACGTACGCCTCATCATGAACTGGTCAGGAACGGATGTACTTACATGTATTGAGAATTTCAAAAGGGGAGAAGTAGATCAGGAATTAGTTGATTATGCGGAGCATACCTGCCAATGTTCATGGATTCAAGAGGAGCTGAAAACCATTCGAATAAAGGCCAAAATCATTCAGTTTCAAGCGTATCAAGGAGCGCCATCTTCTTCCTTGCCATCAAGGGTTAAGGTCCTTTGCCGAATCTCTCAAGACAGACCTGATTTTTACGGAATGAAGCAGTTAGTCGCCTTGGCTCAATCGCACGCTGAAATCGAATTTACCGCAATAGGGATTAATACTTATTCGGAATCCTTGCCTCCAAACATAATCCTGAAAGGATGGGTAGATGATATGGATGCGTTGTTCCAAGAACATTTGATTGCATTACGTTTTCCTGAGCATGATGGGCTATCGCCATTTGTCTTGGAAAGCCTTGCTCGAGGGCTTCATGTCTTGTATCGCTTCCCTTTTGATGAGGTCATTCACACCCCTGATTTAGAGAGTATACAGCGAGAATTGACAGTGCTGAAAGAGAAATTTAAAAAGAAAGAATTAGGTTGGAATCAGTCTGGCATGAATCTTATTCGAGAAGAATTTACTGAGCGTAAAGTTTTTGAAGAATTTACCCGGTACTTAGGCGTCTGATCCTTTAACTGCTTCAGCATAAAACGCTCTGAATTTCTTCATGCTCTTCACTCTGCTGGCTCGCTCTTCAATCATTTTAATATTCCTTTCTCTGAGCTTTTCTATGTCCAATGTCAACGCCTCTAAAAGCGGATTTGAACTGCTCTTTTCTACTACACCATTCTCCCCATTCTTAATCCATTCCCGTGACACTTCCAAGTCAGGAACTACAGGAATGCACCCTGCTGACATGGCTTCGAGTAAGCTTACCGCAGTGCCATCACTGGATGGAATGCTGATATAAATCATTGAACGTGCATACCAGGCTCTGTTCTCCGCTGTGGAGGTATAACCCACGAATTCTATATGGTCTCCATGTCCTGTCTCCTTGGCCATTTGCATGAGTTGGTCTGTGTCTGGACCTGAACCTGCAATTACAAGTTTCCAATCAGAATTTTCTTGCAAAAACTCCTTGAAATAAGCAATCACTTGATCTATACGATATAGCGACTTATGCATTCTGTTGGAATAGACAATCTTCTCCTTTGCCCCATGACCTATGGGGTCTATGCCATATTGTAGCAGCACATATTTACCTTCAGGAGCCTTGGCTACTTCCTGCATTTTGTCAATCATGTACTGAGAATCGGCAGTAACGAAGGCAGAGCGCTGAAGAGATTTCTTGCTTAGGTATCTATAAAATCTGTTTTGAAAGGGAATCAATAGCACATCACTTCCCCATGCAGTACTCACACATGGAATATTCATGGCAGCACAACATCTCGTCACGAAATAAGCCATTCTATTGATTTGATGAATATGAACCACATCGGGTTTTAATTTAGCTATCATCTGACTTAGTTTCTGATACGAACGATAGATGGAAACCGGGTCCATTGTCCTAAACGGAATCACGACCACTTCTTTGACTAAATCCTCATAACACTTAGTCTCTGCGAGCAAGTATAGCTCGGTCTCCAGCTCAAGCAAACGCTTGATATATGAAGAGACATGGATAGACTCCGAACCTACAATCAAGATTTTCATGAGGCGAATATCCTTTGGATGAGTGCGTTAAGTTTTCTCACTTGATGCGAGCGATGTAAGGATGAAGTCTTGGAAGCGTCAGGCTGGAATTCGACCTTGTTTTTCCAGTTGTCATAGATAATGCAAAAGGCATCTTTGATCTCAACCTCGTCATAGAAATCAGCCACTTGACCGGCATTGTGTTCAAGGACGAGCTCGGCCCCCACATCTTCTTTATCTACCATTGCGAGGATGGGTCGTTCTACAGAAAGGTAGTCAAAGAGCTTCCCAGTAAATCTTCCCTTAGCCTCGAAAGGCGGGCAGAAGAGTAAATTACAATCTGCTTTTCTCATCTGATCCACAGCCTCAATATATGGAAGTCTTGGAACGAATTCAATCATTGAAATAAGATTACTCGGAATCTGGAAATTATGATGTGTTCCTACAAATTTAATGAGAACATCATGTCCAATACGATGCTCTTGGACTAGGTTTGAAAGTACCTTGAGGAAATGATCAGGCTTTAATTTACCATAAAACGTTCCCGCGAAAACCATAGTGAATTTTTCATTGTTTACGCTCACGGCTTTCAATTCATGATCAAAACCATTTCTAACTTCTTCGAAGAATTTGGTAGACGTAAATATGGTTTTGAAATCTTGAAGAATAGGATCACTCACTGTGGTTAAGGCATCCACATATGGAACATATTCAGCTTCTTTCAATGCAAGTCGCACCTTACTATGTCCTGAGAAGAAAGGATTATGACTCATCTCATCGCGCATATCTGCAATCCACTTCAGGGAAGGATACTTTTTCTTAAATGCCAATGCGATATCATGAGCTTCCAAAGGAGCATACGAACTAAGAACAATATCATAAGGCGTAGCTTCATGAGCTGTCTCAATTGAAGCGATGACTCGCTTTTTCCATTCGCTGAGTTCTGAGAGTTCCAACTTATTAGCCAAGACATTCAAGACGGTCTTTCCGTGGTGTATGAGCTTAGTATCACCGCTACGATGCTTTATAGCTTGCAGGATAGAATTAGAAGCGAGATAATACACACTTCCCTCTGCCGACTCCTGTACCTTATCCGTTTCTCCCAAGGTGAACACATCGACCACATGATCTTCACGCAGGTATTTAGCAAAGGATTTCATCCTATTCACAGCCACTCCATTCGTAGGAGGGAACCAAGCCGTGACCAATGCTATTCGTAGTTTTTTCAAATCGTCTTTTCTCGAGATTATGACGAAGCCTTAAGCTGAGAGCGCTCGATTCGTGCATTGCGAAAGTAGTATTCTCCTTTTCAGGAAATGATCTTCTCACACATTTCTTAGTCCATGCTTTTAGTAGATTCGCTTACTCGCTCTAATCAGCCTAAGCTCATGGAAATTCATCCTACATCCCTTGAAATGCTACCTTCTATACATGATGGGGCCACGCTTTTCGGTACGATGGAATGGGCAGGAATCTATGAAGGCAGGGTAGAAGCCTTTAAGATTACAGGAAAGGCAGACCTTACCATTGGTACGTTTCTCTTATTCAGGAAAAGCAAAATGGGATTGCGCTATTGCATCACTCCCCCATTTGCGCCCCACATAGGATTGGTGGGTTATTCCGAGTCTCAGAAAGTAGAAAGTCAGCAGTCCTTCTGGAAAGGGCTGCATCAGACTTTGGCTGAGTTCCTCCGAAAGCAGAATGATGCCCTCTTGGATATTTGCCTGAGCACATCACACACTGATTCACAGCCATATACCTGGACTGGTTTTCAAGTAAAGCCAAGGCACACCTATCTTATTGACCTTTCAAAATCTCAGGATGAACTCATGAGCTCCATGAGTCCAGAACGTAGAAAGAACATTCGCAAGGGTAAAGACGATGGCTTAAGAGTGGAAGTGTGTGCGGATAAAGAGCGATTCAGAAAGATATTGCTTCTGACTATTGAGCGTCAAGGAATACGCCTTGATAATGAGATTATGAATGCCCTATTAAATTCTCAGCTATTGATTGACCATAGAACGATGTATATCTGTGTCAAAGAAGGAGAGGACATTGCTGGCGGAATCGTAGTCTGGGATCAGAAGCGGAGCTATTATCTCATGGGAGGCTATGATCCAGAAATAGCGCATGAAGGAGGAGGAGCGAGCATCTTATGGCAAGCCATGCTGGATGCGAAAGAAAGAGGAAATACCATCTTCGATTTTGAGGGATCTATGATTCCTGAAATAGAGCGATTCTTCAGAGGGTTTGGTGGAAAAATTCACACGTTTTTCTCCATTGAAAAGAAATCATGGCTTGGGCATTTGGCTAAACTTCTGAAATCTTGATAAGTGAAGAGTGTAAGATATCAGTAGTGATTCCTACGTATAACGAAGGAAAATTCATAGCTAAGATGATAGAGAGCCTTCTATCTCAAGACATAAAGCAAGAACGACTTGAAGTTCTTATAGTAGATGGCAATAGTGAGGATGAGACAAGAGAGATAGTAGAGCAATACGCTGAGAAACATCCTTGGATTCAGCTTTTGAATAACCCCTATAAAGTGGTTCCTCATGCCATGAACATTGGGATTAAAGCGAGCTCAGGAGAAGTCATAGTTCGAATGGATGCCCATTCTCGCTATCCTAATAATTACATCAGCACCTTGGTCAATACTTTATGCGAACGCAATGTGGATAATGTAGGTGGAGCGTGGAAAACCGTTCCAGGAGCAGACACTGATCTAGCCCTTGCTATTGCCTTGGCCACCAGTCATCCCTTCGGTATAGGGAATGCAGAGTATCGCCTAGAATCCGAAGAAATCCAAGAAGTAGACACTGTTCCGTATGGTTGTTATCCGCGTGATCTTTTCGACAGGATAGGGTATTATGATGAAGATCTAGTGCGTAATCAAGACGATGAGTTGAACGCTAGGTTGATTGCCAAGGGAGGTAAGATTCTGCTTATTCCAAGTTTGAAAATCACATACTCAGCTAGACCTGAATGGGGAAAGATGATGAAGATGTTTTATCAATATGGCTTCTACAAACCATTAGTCAATAAGAAACTAGGCCATGCTGCAACTTGGAGGCAGTTCATACCGCCCATCTTCGTGGCTATGATTATTCTGGGCGTTTTGCTTTGCATGTATTCTAAAGTATTCCTGCCCTTTTTTGGACTGGGCGCCCTGATATATTTTGCCGGAGCATATCTGTTCAGTTTCAATATAATGTTGAAAGAGAAAAATGCACTGCTCATCTTGCTACTACCCATCACTTTTTTCTTAATTCATCTCAGCTATGGCTGGGGTTACTTGAGGGGAGTAGTGCAGTTCATGATATTAGGAAAGAATAAAACCATGGTATCCAGTTCCAGATGAGTGTCCACAGAGAGGTCAGTGTATTACGCCAAGAGTTCAGACAGAATGAGGACAAAGAATTAGCCGAAGGCATGGCGCGGTAAATGAAGGGGAAGTATGTGATAATGGTCTTAAAGCCCCACTTCGTAAGGAGATATCGAAACCTTTTATTCAAGCTTCGGCAAAAGAACACGCCACGGATCCAAGAAAATTTGCGATGGAATGATGGAATCAGCCAGAGCGTGAATATCAATATGTGGCTATGGAATTCCTTTCCCTTGGAAAAAAGCATTGGCAAGAAGGATGAATAGGTTTTCGTGAAGACTTGTTGAGAGATAAATCTTGGTGTGATACCGTAGATCATATCTCCTCTACATTAATGGGAGGAATCTTGAAGAAGTATCCATAGAACAGGCCATTGAAGAGCTTCGGAAAGCCTATCAACTTGGACACAATTAAAGAAGTTTAATTGAGGTTAGGATCCTCTGGGAAATTGGCAAAGTAGGATTGACCATCACCT
>ERZ888423.398-NODE-398-length-44890-cov-6.035374_pt1 | contig 44890 bp, 40 predicted proteins | sample MGYA00520523_ERZ888423 | MGnify/ENA primary metagenome ERZ888423 (study PRJEB32303, sample SAMEA104408611) | aquatic metagenome | biome: Brackish water; feature: Pelagic; material: water | place: Baltic Sea | collected 2014-06-08T10:24:00 | depth 30,27 m ... | reverse complement strand
GTGAAAGCTCTCGGTCAGGATGAGGCGATCCACCGGACCCGCGACCGCTGCCGCAATACGATCGCTCGAGGCAGGTGGCACCACGTGATCGTTCTCGCTGGTGATGATGAGTGACGGCATCTTGATGTCGCCGAGCCGCTCGTTCAGTTCGATGATTCCGTCGTACAGTGACAGGAGCGGACGCAGCGGTGTCTGGTCGTAGGCCACCTCGATGACCCCTGGTTTGGCAATGTCCCCACCGATGGCGTCCATCACCTCGGCTCCCGAATCAACGAACGCCTGAATGCCGTCGCGGGTGTCGGCGTCGTGCAGGACCGACGCGTTGATGGGAACGATGCCAGCGAGTTCGGGGTGGCGAGCTGCCAGCCAGAGCGTCAACGTGCCCCCCATCGACAAGCCGACGACGATGACGCGTTCGGTGCGAGCTGCGAGCTGTTGGTAGGTGTCATCGACGTGAGCGGTCCAATCCGCCCAGCCGGTGGTGATCATGTCCTCGACCGTCGTGCCATGACCGGGAAGACGGGGGAGTTCCACGCTGTGACCGGCTGCGGCCATGGCCTGGGCGATGGGACGCATGGAATCGGGGCTGCCGGTGAATCCGTGGAGACACAGAACGCCGGTTGGTCCGGCGGTAACCGACATCGGTTCGGCACCCGGGAGCACGTCGGTCCCGAGCGTCGCCGGATGGTCGGAGTCAGTTCGCGGAGCATCGGTCATGGGGCGAAAGGTAGCGGCGGATCGACGGCACCCCTGACCTGCTCCTAGGGTCTGGGAATGGAACTCAACGACAAGGTCGCCGTGATCACCGGAGCTGGCTCCGGTATCGGCCGCTCGTTGGCCGTGAAGTTCGCGGCCGCAGGGGCCAGGGCCGTGGTGTGCACCGATCTCGACGCCGACAACGCTGCGGAAACGGCTGCCATGGTCGGTGATGTGGCGACTTCTGCCCAGCTCGACGTCGGCGATCATCGGGCCATCGAACGGCTCGTGGTCGATACCGAAGCAAACCTCGGAGCGCTCGACGTGTTCGTGTCCAACGCTGGCTACGGGCTGCGAGGTGGGCTCGATCTGCCCACCGACGAGTGGGAACGAATGATGAACGTCCACACGTGGTCGCACCTGGCCGCGGCTCGGGCCGTCATTCCGGGCATGACCGAGCGGGGAGGCGGCTACCTCCTCAACACCGCATCAGCAGCTGGACTGTTGACCCAGATGGACTCCGGGCCCTATGCGGTATCGAAGCACGCAGCCGTCGCCTTGGCAGAGTGGATCCTGATCAACCATGGCGATGAGGGCATCGGTGTGTCGGTCTTGTGCCCCCAAGCCGTTCGGACCAACATCCTCGGACCCAGAGCCAAGGAAGCCACGAGCACTCGCCAGGCGGCGGGCGATGGAATCCTCGAACCCGACGATGTCGCCGATGCCTGTGTCGAGGCGATTCGAGCCGAGCGGTTCCTGGTGCTGCCTCATCCGGAAGTGGCCACGTACTTCCAGCGCAAGGCCGACGACTATGACCGTTGGCTCGGAGGCATGCGACGATTCCGTCGTCGCCTGCGAAGTCATGACTGATCGGTTGGGCACAGACCGGAGCGGCGAGCCCGAACCGGTGTTGATCGAGCGAATGGGCGTGAGCCGGTGTTTCGGGTGCGGTCAGGCCAACGCCGAGGGCCTTCGTCTGGTCTTCGCTCGTTGGCCCGATGGAACGGTCGAGACGAGGCACCAGGCTGCGTCCCACCACTGCGGTCTCGACACCGTGGTGCACGGCGGGATTCAGGCCACCATCCTGGATGAGGTGATGGGCGTTGCCGCGCAGCTGGCTCTGCCGGAGGACTCATCGGACATGGCGTGTGTGACTGCCGAGATGCATCTTGTCTATCGGGCTCCGGTTCCCATGGCCAGCATCGTCGTGGCACGGGCCATGATCGAGCGGATCGACGGCAGGGATCTGTACGTGCGGGGCACCATCGTCGACCCCGACGGCAAGGCCCTGACCGAAGCCACCTCGCGCTGGAGGCAGCTTCGTCGGTGACCCAGGCCGGTTCGGACCCGGTGAGATCGGGCTTGCACCCGATCTCCACATCTTGGCGACCCCTTCCACAACGGTCGGGGAAGACACTTGTCAGCCATGACGTCACAACCCCCGATTCCACCGCAACATCCAACTTCACTGGCCACGCCGTTGGGGACATCCTCGCCCCCGCCTCCCTCCTCGGCGCGGCCCATCGTCATCGAGAAGCGTTGGATCAGTGCGCTCATTGGCGCTGGGGTAGGCGCCGATCTGGCGCTGCGGGTGCTGACGGTCACGTCGTTGGCCACGTCGATGTCGTTGATCGCGCTGGCCGTCGGTCTCCTCGTCGGGGGTCGTATCAGCACTTGCCAGGGCCGGACCCTCATCGGCTTGGCCGTCCTGTGGGCCGCAATGTTGTCGATTCGGACCGATCCCCGGTTGGCGATGTTCAACGTCGCCGCAGTCGGCCTGTTGTTGTTGGTGGCAACGATGCGAGAGTCGAGGGTCGGGGATCTTCGTCCGTCGGCAGTGCTGGCGCAGGCGTCTGCAGCTGCCGTCGAACCGGTGCTCCTGGTCGTGGAGACCCCGGGTTACTTCCGAGCGGCGTTCTGCCGGGAGGCGAACGGGCGTCGCGAACTTCTTCTACCCGTGATGCGGGGGATCGCCATTGCGGTTCCGTTGGCCATCGTCTTGGGATCGCTCCTGGGATCGGCCGACGTGGTGTTCGCATCGTTCTTCTCTCACCTCGGGCTGAGCCCGATCCTTGGTCACCTCCTGCTCTTCGGTGTCGGAGCCGGGTGCATGGCCACCGTGCTGAGGTTGGCCCATCGTGACGTCGGCTCGCCTCGCCCGCTGTCGACGAGGAGCCTCGGGCGGGTCGAGACGCTGATCGTGCTGGTGACACTCGATCTGCTGTTCGCATCGTTCGTGTTCGCCCAGTTGCTGGCTCGGTCCGACGCGGGCGACGCTCTCCTGATGGCCGAGGGGCTGACGTACCGCTCGTACGCCCGAGGCGGGTTCTTCCAACTACTCTGGGTGGCCAGCATCACCATGACCGTGCTGTTGGCACTCCGGTCGTCGACTGCGGCTTGGGCCCGAAGAGATCGCCTGTTCCTCGCCTCATCGATGACGGCGGTGGTGCTCACCCTGGTGATCGTGATGGTCGCGGTCGGTCGGTTGCACTTGTACATCGATGACAATGGTCTCACCCCGCTCCGTTTCTACAGCACGGTGTTCTCCGTGTGGATCGGTATCGGATTCGCGTTGGTGGCGTTGCGGATCGGTGGGTGGCGGTCCGGGCAGGCATGGATGACCTCGGCCCTGGTCGGGTCGGGCCTGGTCGTACTGTTCGCGCTGAATGTCGCCAACCCCGAAGCCATCATCGCCAGGCACAATCTGGCTCGGCCCGAGCAGCGTTCGATCCTGTTCCACGTCGACAAGCTGACCGAGGATGGACGGGCCGTACTGGCCGCCGACATCGATCGATTCGAGCCGAAGCTGCGAGCCGAACTGCGCACCAGGCTCTGCGAGGACGAGTCTGCCCTCGACTCGGATCGTCTGCTCCACTGGAACCTGGGGCGTCGGAATGCCGGGAGGGCGTTGACCGATCTCTGTCGGTGAATGATCCGAAGAAGTTTGTTTGGCGGAGGTGGACGGGAATCGAACCCGCCTACGATGGATCACATCGCACACCCGCTTTGAAGGCGGGGGAGCCCACCAGGTACTCGGACACCTCCACCTGGCACCCTATCGGTGTGGAGAGCATCCCTCTCGATCGGCCCCGTTCTCCCCCCGAAGGTGTGCCGGTTCATCGCTTCCCCCTCGATGTGATCGCTCGTCGTGGAGGTTGTTCCCATGTTGTCGTTCTTCGCCGCCAAAGGTGGCGTCGGTTGTTCTGTCGTCGCAGCATCGGCGGCCCTCCTGGCATCGTCGGCGGCTCCGACCCTGTTGGTGGATTTGAACGGAGATCTGCCGGCGTTGCTCGGTGTCGACACCGATGACCGTCCCGGTCTAGCGGAGTGGTTGGCGGCAGAGATGCCATTGCCGGACGCGCTGCGCAGGATCGAAGTGCCGATCACCGATCGCCTCTCGCTCCTGACGGCCGGGGAGGGGCGGATGCGCCCGAGCGCACCCCAAAGTCGCATCCTCGCTCGGCTGCTGTCGGCCGAAGGGCGCACGGTGATCCTCGACGTAGGAACGCAGTCCCAGGTCGTCGTCCCACTCCTGGCCGCCAGCCGCCGAACGATCCTCGTTACTCGGGCGTGCTACCTGGCGTTGCGGGCAGCACGACGGGGCCCTGACCCTGACGCCGTGGTGCTGGTGGCTGAACCAGGCCGAGCGTTGCGACCCCAGGATGTCGGTGCTTCGGTCGGTGTTGCGGTCGGCCCGGTGATCCGGTGGGATCCGGCAATCGCACGCGCCGTCGATGCCGGCCTGCTGAGTGCTCGCTTGCCGCGAGCGCTGCGCCCGCTCGAACAGTTGCTCGGACTTGGTTCATGAGCCCGAACTCGATGGACGAGCAGTTGGCCGAACTCCTGGCCAACGAGCCGTCGGCTGCTCGGGCTGATCTCATGGAGCGAATCCGGCGAGCCGATCCGCTCCTGGCCGGTACCGCGGTGGTCGATGTCGCCGAGCGGGCGTGGAGGCGGGCGCACGGGCTCGGCCCCATCGCCGCATTGCTCGACGATCCGACGGTCACCGAAGTGATGGTCAATGGCCCAGGGCGGGTCTGGCTCGAACGTGGCGGATACCTGATCGAAACGGATGTCGAGTTGGGAAGAACCGACATCGATCTCCTGATCGAACGGGTACTCGATCCCCTCGGCCTCCGAGTCGACCGCCTGAGCCCCCTGGTCGACGGACGCCTGGCCGATGGCAGCCGAGTGCACATCGCGATTCCGCCCCTGGCCATCGGAGGACCGTTCATCACCATTCGTCGGTTCTCGGTCATGTCGTTGCGGCTGGAGGACTTCGGTCCCGTCGAGGTGGCAGGTCTGTTGCGAACCTGCGTCGAGCAACGGAGGACCATCGTCGTGTCAGGTGGTACCGGTGCTGGCAAGACGACCCTGCTCAACGCCATGGCGTGCCACTTTCCTCGGGGCGAACGTGTGGTCGTTCTCGAGGACACCACCGAGTTGCAGTTCTCGGGCGATCACGTGCTCCGCCTCGAAGCTCGGTCCTCGAACTCCGAGGGTGTGGGCGAGGTTTCATTGCGCGATCTGGTCCGGTCCTCGCTGCGAATGCGACCCGACCGGATCGTCGTGGGGGAGATTCGTGGGGCCGAAGCCCTCGATCTGCTACTCGCCCTCAACACCGGGCACTCGGGTTCGCTGACCACGTGTCATGCCAACAGCTGTGCCGCTGCCCTGGATCGGCTGCTCACCCTGGCCATGTTGGGCGACGTCGATCTTCCACCGGCTGCGGTCGAACACCAGCTGATGTCGGCGGTGGACGTCGTCGTGCAAGTGGCCCGTCGAGGAAACCGGCGCGCAGTGGTGGAGGTGGCCGAGGTCGTCACTCCAACCGGGTCCTCCAGGCACCGGCTCCGACCGGTGTGGAGGTCGACCTCTTGATCGTCCTCTGGTGCGGAACCTGTTTCCTGATCGCTTGGCTTTGGACTCGTCCGCCACCACGAGCTGAACGTGGTCGCCCGTGGCCGGCCCCACCGCCTCGGGTCTCGTTGGCGTTCCTCGGGGTGGTGGTTGCGGCGGTCGCACTACGCAGCGTCTCGATCCTGATCCTCGTGCTCTGGTTGGCCGTGCCGGCCAGAAGGCTGTGGCGGCGTCGGGGCGAACGTCGGGCCGAGCAGGTCCTCCAGACCGACTTGCTGGCCTTCGTCGACCATCTGGTGCAGCAATTGCGTTCGGGGGCAGCGTTGCCCTCGGCATTCGTCGAAGGCATCGCTCGATGGCGCCGCGTCGATGCTGCGCTGGGGGACGTCGCCGGGGCTCTGGCTGGCGGTGTGAGCCTCGAGCACGCACTTCGCCATCATGCTGGAGGTCTCCGAACGCCGGCGATTCGCATGGTGACGGCGGCCACTCTCGTACTGGTGAGCAACGGCGGCCCGGCGGCACCGGCATTCGACCGACTGGGTGAGGCGTTGCGAGCGAGCGCAGCAGCAGATGCCGAGGTCAGGGCCCAGTCGTCACAGGCCTTGGCATCGTCGGTCGTGCTGTCGCTTCTTCCGGTCGCCTTCGTCCTCGTCCTGATCTTGATCGATGACGATGCCGCTCACTTCTATCTGCGCTCGGTGCCAGGGCTGGGGTGTCTGATCGCGATGACGGGGTTGCTGGCGGCGGGATGGATCTGGATCGATCTCGCGGTGTGGGGGAGACGGCGATGATGGCTGCGGTCATGGGCGTCGCTTCGTTCGTAGCGGTCTTCCTTGGGTTGATGTCAACGGCGCTCGAGGCGCGAGGCTCGACGAACCGGTCTCGGCCGGATCGCCGCCGACCTCAGTGGAATCCGTGGTTCGCCGTCGGGCCCACGATCGTCGTCGGCGCCATCGTTTGGTGGCCCTCGATCCTGTTGACGACGGCTCTGGTCGTCGGTGGGCGCCGCAAATTCAGCGCGGTGGCGGCCACACGTCACCGGGCCGCCCGGGCAGCCGTGCTGCCGGAGGTCATCGACCTCGTGTCGGTGACCGTTGGTTCGGGCGGCACCATCCACGAGGCCATTCGGGTGGCTTCGGTCGTTGGCCCCGAGACGGTGACTGCAGACCTCTGCGCCGTGCTGGAGGAGGCTCGCGCCGGCCGTCCACTGCGAGAGGCGATGCAAACGCTTCCCCAGCGTCTCGGTGAGACCTACCGGCCGCTGGTGGCGGCGCTCCTTGCCTCTGAACGCGACGGTGCGCCGCTGGCGTTGTTGTTGACTCGCCTCGGGGCCGAAGCACGCAGCGCTCGGCGAATCCAGGCCGAGATCCGAGCCCGCCGCTTGCCCGTTCAATTGCTGTTCCCGCTGGTCGTCTGCTCGCTTCCCGCCCTCCTCGTAGGGGCTGTGCTGCCTCTCCTCCTGCTCTCGTTCCGGAGTCTGTGAACCGCACGACCCGGGCCGGAAACCTCGCAGCCGTGCTGCCGAACCACGACAACAGGAAAGGCACAACACCATGCAGATGCTTCATGCACTGATCGCGACACAGGGGCGTCGACGCCAAGAAGGTCAGGCCACCGCCGAGTACGCCCTGGTCATCCTGGGAGCGGCAACGTTGGCCGGGCTCGTTCTGGCCTGGGCCAGCAGCACCGGTCGAGTCACTCGGCTGCTGAACGCCGTGCTCGACTCGGTCATCGGGCAGGTCGGCTGATGGGCGACGGGGAGCGCCAGCACGACGGAAACCGGCTCGAACGAGGTCAGGCAACGGTGGAGTTGGCGCTGGTGCTCCCCGTCGTTGTCCTGCTTCTGATGATCCTGATCCAGGCTGCGCTGGTGGCCAAGGATCAACTCCTGGTCCAGCACGCCGCCCGAGAGGCGGCTCGCTCGGCCGCAGTCGATCCAGATGCGGCGGTCGCCCGACGAGCCGCTGAGGGTGCCAGCAATCTCGATCGACACCGTTTGACCGTGTCGTTGTCGGGAGGTGGAGAGCGAGGCGATCGGACGACGGCCCGGGTCAGTTATCGGTCGCCGACCGATGTCCCGCTGGTCGGACGGCTGATCGGCGACGTCACCGTGTCGGGCTCGGTCACGATGCGAGTGGAGTGAGGATCGCTAGGGTCTGGGCATGCGAGCCATCGGTGTCCATGCCTACGGAGGGCCTGAGGCTCTCGAGACGATCGACCTCCCCGAGGTCCATGCCGGACCGGGGAAGGTCCGACTGCGAGTGCACGCCGCGACCGTGAATCCGACGGACACCTTGGCTCGCAACGGCTCGCGGGCGGAGGCGCAAAGGGAGTTCGGGTTTCCGATCGTTCCCGGCATGGACGCCGCCGGTGTCGTCGACGAGGTCGGGCCCGGGGTCACCACCGGAATTCGTGTCGGGGATCGGGCGATGGCCGTCGTCGTGCCCAAGGGTGCCCACGGTGCCTATCGGCAGAACCTGGTGGTGCCTGCGGCGTCGGTGGCGAGGGCACCGGCGAATGCCAGCCACGCCGAGGCATCCACCCTGCCGATGAATGGGCTGACTGCCCGGCTGTCACTCGATCTGCTCGGTCTCGAACCGGGCCAGACCCTGGCCGTGACCGGTGCCGCAGGCTGCTACGGCGGCTATGTCGTGCAGTTGGCCAAGGTGGCCGGGCTCACGGTGATCGCCGATGCATCCGAGGCCGATTCCGATTTGGTGTCACGGCTGGGAGCGGACATCGTGGTCCCCCGAGGTGACGACGTAGCGGAAGCCATCCGACGACACGTTCCGGAGGGAGTCGATGGTCTCGCCGACGGGTCGGTACAGAACGATCTGGTCATCGGTGCCGTGCGTGACGGCGGCGCGTTCACGTCGATTCGGGGTTTCTCGGCTCGACCCCAGCGAGCCATTGCGTTCACCACGACCTGGGTCGTCGAGTACTCCCAGGAGCACCAGAAGCTGGACGAACTGCGACAATTGGTCGAAGACGGTGCCGTGACGTTGCGGGTTGCGGCAACTTTTCCCGTTGATCGAGCTTCCGAGGCCCATGCCCGCCTCGAGGCCGGCGGGACCCGCGGTCGCTGCGTGATCGAGTTCGACTGAACGTCAGCGCTTTGCCTGGGCGTCTTTCCCGAGGCGCCTCACCCCACCCTGACAGACAGGGCAGGGGCGGCCTCGTCGAGGTGTCCTGGGTCGTTCAGTACTCAGGGTCGTTCAGTACTCAGGGTCGTTCAGTACTCAGGGTCGTTCAGTACTCAGAAGGGGTCCTCGAAACCCAGGGTGGTCTCGAGCAGTGCCCGGGCTGCCAACTTGTCCAGAGGCTCGTTCCCGTTGCCGCACTTGGGGGATTGGACACACGACGGGCAACCGGTCGTGCAACGGCACGAGGCCAGCACCTCGGCGGTGGCGCTCAGATGACGGTCGGCGGCGTCGAAGGCCAAATCGGCGATCCCCGCGCCGCCCGGGTAGCCGTCGTAGATGAACACCGTTGGCAGGCCGGTGGCAGGTGCCGCTGCGATCGACACCCCGCCCACGTCCCATCGATCGCAGATCGTGAACAACGGAAGGATGCCAATGGCCGCATGTTCGGCTGCGTGGAGGGCGCCGGGAAGGTTGAAGTCGCTGACCCCGGACAGGCTCACGACGTCCGGGGTCCACTCGTACCAGATCGATGTCGTCACCAGTTCCTCGGGCCGGAGGTCGAGTTCGACCGTGTCGAGGAGCGTTCGACTCCCCGTTTCTCGAAGCTGGTATCCGGTGACCTGCGTGGTGACGCACACCATCCCTCGGTGGAGGGTTGCCCGACCCACGACCTTGCTCGGAGCATCGGTTCGATCGGCGTCGAGGACGCCGATCCCGACTCGAGAAATGACCTGGGTCCATGTGTTGCCGTCGTCGGGGGTCACGACCGCTCGACCCAGGTGGCTGTCGAGTTCGAGCACCTTCCAGGGCTGACCACGATGCAAGTAGACGGCGCCCGGGTGCACCAGGTGCCCGGCTCGTGAACGTTCGACCGTCCCGATGAGGTCATCATCGGTGGAGACGATCTTGACTTCGCCTCCTGACGCCGAACGAAGACCGAACCGTCGAAAGGGCATACCTCGTCCGCCCCATGTCGCTCGGGCCAGCCGGTGTCGGTCCCGTCGAATTCGAAGGTCGTCGCGCTGAACGCCGAGTCGGACTCCTTCGTCGAGGTCCGGCCACCACTTCTCGTCGGCCGCTGACAACGGTGTCTCGTAGGCGGCACAGCCGAGGTGGGGCACCTGGATCTCGGTGTTCGAGACGTTGATGACGGCTGGTTCCGGCGGACGTTCGAAGAGATCCTTCGGATGTTTGACGAACCACTGGTCCAGCTGATCGTCACCAGCCACGAGGACGGCAATCGACTCCTGACCGTTGCGCCCGGCCCGCCCGATCTGCTGCCAGAAGGAGGCAATGGTGCCGGGAAAGCCACAGAGCACCGTGGCATCGAGCCCACCGATGTCCACACCGAGTTCGAGGGCACTGGTCGAGATCACGGCCCGCAGCGACCCGGCCGCCAGCTCGGCTTCGATGTCGCGTCGTTCCGACGCCAGGTATCCCGAGCGATAGGGGCGAACCGCATCGGCCAGTTCCGGCGGGAGGCCTCGAGCCACTCCCGCCGCCACGCGTTCGGTCAGGGATCGGCTGGCGCAGAAGGCAATGACCCGCCGACCGGACAACACCAGCTCGATCACGGTGCGGATCGTCTCGCTTGCCGGTGACTGTCGAAGACCGCGTTCGACGTCGATAAGAGCTGGCTCTACGAAGGCCACGCGACGTTCTGCGCATGGTGAACCATCGTCCACGACTGCAACGACCTCCTTGCCGCACAGCTCGGTGGCCAGCACCTCGGGCGTACCGATCGTGGCCGAACAGAACACGAAGGTCGGGTCAGACCCATACAGCGCACAAACCCGCCGAAGTCGGCGCAATACATGGGCCATGTGGGTACCGAAGATTCCCCGCAAGACGTGGAGCTCGTCGACCACGACGAACTTCAGCCGCTTCAGGAACGTTGCCCACTTGGTGTGGTGAGGGAGGATGCCGTAGTGGAGCATCTCGGGATTGGTGAGCAGCACATTGGCGTTGCCTCGAGCCCAACTCCGATCGTCACGATCGGTGTCGCCATCGTAGGTCGAGGCGACCAGCCCCGGTACTCCCAAGCGGTCGAGTGCTCGACGTTGGTCCTGGGCCAACGCCTTGGTCGGATACAGCAGCAGCGACGTCGACGCTCGGAGCCCGGACACGATCGACTCGGCGATCGGAACCTGGAAGGTCAGCGATTTTCCCGACGATGTTCCCGTGGCCACCACCACCGAACGTCGGGACCGGAGGTGATCGATGGCTTCGGCTTGGTGGGACCAGAGTCCACCGGTTGGAAGCACATGTTCGATGGAGGCCGGGAGCGCCGTGCTGAGTTGGCCGGGGCGAGCCAGACGCTCCGCCATCGACTCGACGTGCACCAATCGGCCCTCGGTATCGAGCAGGTCCAGGAAGTGCTCGATGTGGTCCACCCCGTCCATCGTCCAAGCGTAGGCATTTTGTCCCCTATCGCTACGGCAGGGCCGGCAACAGGATGGCGTGCACAGCTCGCGGGCCTCCCGGGTGAGTGCATCACAGGCGACATGGTGAGATCACCCAGTCAGGTCTGCGACTCGGCCGCCGATAGATACCGGAGGACTTCGTCGTGTTGGAGCGTCAGTGACCCGTTTGCCCATCCCATCCCAAGGCCGCGACTCCGCAGAGGCGTTCGTCAGCGACCATCTGAGTGCGTTGGTCAGCGATGTCGTGAGGGGCTCTCAACGGTTTCGAGGTGGCCAGAGCCAGGCTGAGGCGATCTTGGATCGTTTCGACGTCGAGGGATACGCGGCGGGACGCAACGAGGTCTACCCCCAACCCCGTCGTGCCTCGTCGGCACTCTCTCCCTACATCCGTCACGGACTGCTCTCGTTGCAGAGGGTGTGGGATCGGGTCGAGGGTGGCCCGAGTGCCGATGTCGCAAAGTTCCGCAACGAGTTGTTGTGGCAGGAGTACGCCCGGCACTGGTATGCCCGTCTCGGGGCTCGAACCTCGTCCGGTACGCGACACCGGCTCCCGCCGCCTGTGGCGGATCATCTCGAATGGGATCGCCGACTGGCCTGCCTGGAACTGTCCGTCGGCGAACTGGAGGACGACGGGTGGCTCGTCAATCAGTCGCGCATGTGGTTGGCCAGCCATTGGGCAGTGCGTTCGGGGGCTCGCTGGCAAGACGGTGAGGACTACTTCTTCCGGCATCTCCTCGATGGGTCGAGAGCGGCCAATCGCCTCGGGTGGCAGTGGACGTCTGGCGTCGGGGCCGCCAAGTCCTACGGTTTCAGTCGCTGGCAGGTCGAGGAGCGGGCCCCCGGGCTCTGTGCATCGTGCGACCTCGTGCACGCTTGCCCGATCGAGGATTGGCCGAACGAACCCGAACTGTTGCCGACCGAACAGCCGGTCGACTTGCGGTCGGATCGGCTCGAGACACTGCGTCGAGGACCGGAGGAGCCGACCTTGGTGGAGGCCCCCGAACTGGTGTGGCTGACAGCGGAGTCGTTGGGTCGAGACGACCCGGCACTGGCCGCTCACCCCGATCTTTCCGTGGTCTTCGTGTTCGACCAGCCCTTGCTCGCCCGCCTTCAACTGTCGTCCAAGCGCCTGGTGTTCTTGGTCGAGACCCTGGCCGAGTTGGCCGAGAGTCGCGAGCTCGAGCTGCATGTCGGGCAACCGGTCGAGGTGCTGGGCGGACGCAAGACAGCGGTCACCTTCGCTCCCGTCCCCGGCTTCGGAACTCGGGCCGAACAGATCCGTCCCGTAGCCGTTCATCCTTGGCCGTGGCTACGTCGACCGAACCCCGGCAGCGTGCTCTCGTTCAGCAGTTGGCTCAAGGCCCATGACTGACCGAGAACCCGTGGGCAGAGGGGCCGTGTCAATGTCCTGCGGACCGATCGGATGAGCTACGTTCAGCGCCATGCCTGAGGCGTTCGTCGAGCTGGATCTTCCTTCTCGACTCGACATGGTGACGGTGGCTCGAATCGTCGTCGCCGCTGCCGCGTCCTGCCTCGACGTTCTCGATGGCGAGCGGTTGGACGATCTTCGCTGGGTCACGTCGGAAGCGACGACCAACGCCATTCAGGCCAACTTGCTGACCGATAGGCCAGGGAGAGTCCGTGTGCGGATCGGCCTCACCGAGGATCTCGTGCGTATCTCTGTCAGTGATGAGGGTCCGGGTATGAGCGACCCCGTGGTCATTCCCGAGATGTCCGACCCCGATCGCCTGCAACTCGAGGGGGGCTTCGGCATTCCCCTGATGCAGTTGTTGAGCAGCAGCGATGTCGTGTTCGAGACGACTTCGGCCGGCACCACGGTGCGGATGGAACTCGAGCAGTAAACTCCCGCCCTCATGTCTGAATCCCCTCTGTCGGTGCGAGATGAAGCTTGGAGTGGCGGCGATACCCGCTTGGCTCGGGCCGTGGCCCGTCCCATGGTTCGATTCCTGGCCCAGGAAACGGCGTCAGGCGTTCTCCTGTTGATCGCGACCGCTGCTGCGTTGTTGTGGGCCAACTTCGGTGGCGACACCTACCATCACTTCTGGGAAACAGAGGTCGACTTCGCCATCGGTGCCTGGCAACCGTTCATCCACGACGGTCATCCGCTGAACATCGAGCAGTGGGTGAACGACGGACTGATGGCGCTCTTCTTCTTCGTCGTCGGTCTGGAGATCAAGTCGGAATTGGTGGTGGGTGATCTCAAGGATCCGCGCGTGGCGGCCCTCCCCGCCGTTGCTGCGCTGGGCGGAATGGTCCTGCCCGCTGCCATCTACATGATCTTCAACCTCGGCCAGGATGGTTTCGGCGGCTGGGGAATTCCCATGGCAACCGACATTGCGTTCGCCGTGGGCGTACTGGCCCTCATGGGGCCCAGGGTGCCGCAGCGTCTCAAGTTGTTCTTGTTGACCTTGGCCATCGTCGACGACATCGGCGCCATTGTCGTGATCGCGGTCTTCTATTCGACCGGGTTCAGCATGGGGTGGATGTTGGCAGCGGTTGCCGGGCTCGCCCTCACCTCTGCCCTGCGTCGCTATCGAGTGTGGTACGTGCCCGTCTACGTGCTGGTCGGGGTCTTCGTATGGTACGCAACGTTCCGTTCGGGGATCCATGCCACCATCGCTGGCGTGTCCCTCGGGCTCCTTGCACCCGCGGTACCGCTTCTGGGAGGCCGTTCCTTCGAGGGTCTCGAGGACATCTTCTCCGGCGAGGGCTCGGTCGGGCGGGTCCGCGACGCCAACTGGAAGGCGAGGGAGACCGTAGCGATCACGTCACGGTTCATCGGCGTGTTGAGTCCCTGGACGAGCTTCCTCATCGTGCCCATCTTCGCCCTGGCAAACGCCGGAGTCGCCTTGTCCGGAGATGCCATCAGCAAGGCGTTCTCGTCCACGATCACCTGGGGCGTCCTCGTCGGCCTGGTGGTGGGCAAGCCCATCGGCATCACGATCTTCTCTTGGTTGGCGATCAAGCTGAAGATCGCTGACCTTCCGGCCGGCGTCTCGATCCGGCACGTCTTGGCCGCAGGCGCCGTCGCCGGAATCGGATTCACGGTTGCCCTGTTCATCTCTGGTCTGGCCTTTGACAATCCGGAGTTCGCAGATGACGCCACGCTCGGGATTCTGGCCGCTTCGGTCCTGGCCACGATCGTTGGTTGGGTACTCTTGCGGACCACGCCAGATGTCGATCTCAAGGCGTCGTCAACAGTCGAGAACAGCACTCACTGAGGTACCTCGAAGGGCATCGCCGACGTCGAAATACACGGGCATGCTCGCAAAACCGGCGCTCACCTTCGTAGTCTGCCCCACGTGTCACAACCCTTGGTCATCGTCGAGTCGCCGGCAAAAGCGGTAAAGATCGCCGAATATCTTGGCGCCGAATACATGGTCGAGTCATCGATTGGCCATGTCCGCGATCTGCCGCGCAATGCCGCAGATGTCCCGGCGGCCTACAAGGGCGAGAAGTGGGCCAGCCTCGGCATCGACGTCGACAACGACTTCAAGCCCCTCTACGTGGTGTCGACCGAGAAGCGTGACCAGGTACGGAAACTGAAGGCGCTGATGAAGGATGCCAGCGAACTGGTGTTGGCTACGGACAAGGATCGTGAGGGAGAGGCCATTGCCTGGCACCTCACCGAAGTCCTGAATCCGAGAGTTCCGGTGAAGCGAATCGTGTTCACCGAGATCACCAAGGAAGCCATCCAGCGGGCCATCGAAAGCCCTGGTGAGCTCGATCGTCGGGTCGTCGATGCGCAGGAGGCCCGACGGATGCTCGACCGCTTGGTCGGCTACGAGGTGTCCCCCGTCCTGTGGAAGAAGATCATGCCGGGCCTGTCAGCCGGTCGAGTCCAGTCGGTTGCCACCAGGATCGTGGTCGAGCGTGAGCGCGAGCGGATGGCCTTCGTGTCGGCCAACTACTGGGATCTCAAAGCCACGTTCGCCGCTGAGGGAGCCAATGGTGACTTCACGGCCATGCTGGTGGAGCTGGACAACAACAAGACGGCCACGGGACGAGACTTCGACAGTTCCGGTCGGCTGGCTCGGACCGAAGCGGTGCATCTCGACCAGGTTGCGGCTCAGCAGCTGGCGGTGGCACTCGAGGATCGCCCCGCCGCGGTCGAGAGCCGAGAAGCCAAGCCGTACCGTCGCCGTCCGGCTGCCCCCTTCATCACCTCGACCTATCAACAAGATGCCGGCCGCCGGCTCCGCATGTCGTCAGCTCAGGCGATGCGAGTGGCCCAAGGTCTGTACGAGCGTGGCTACATCACCTATATGCGAACCGATTCGACGACGCTGTCGGACACGGCAGTCACCGCGGCCCGGAACCAGATCACCGAACGGTACGGCTCGGATTTCCTGCCGAACGAACCGAGGACCTACAAGAGCAAATCGAAGAATGCGCAAGAGGCTCACGAGGCGATTCGACCAGCCGGCGATGCGTTCCGAACTCCGGAGCAGGTCAAATCGGAACTCTCGACCCAGGATTTCAAGGCCTATGAGTTGATCTGGCAGAGAACCGTTGCGTCACAGATGACCGATGCGACCGGGGAGACGGTGACCCTCCGTCTGGGCGTCGACACCGAGGCGTCGCCCGGCACCGGGCTGACCAGCGAAGCGCACCACGCGGTGTTCTCGACATCGGGCACCGTGATCACCCACCAGGGCTTCCTCAGCGTGTATCGCGAGTCGACCGATGATGACGTCGAGGCCGGGGATGGCCTTGCCCCCAAGGACGAGAGTCTTCAGCTCCTGCCCCCGCTCCAACAGGGCGATGCGGCGACCGTGCGTGAGATCGAGGCTGCCGGCCACGACACCCAGCCGCCGGCTCGATACACCGAAGCCTCGTTGGTGGCCAAGCTCGAGGAACTCGACGTCGGCCGGCCCTCGACCTACGCATCGATCATGGGCACGATTCAGGCTCGGGAGTACGTCTGGAAGAAGGGCACGGCCCTGGTACCGAGTTTCAAGGCGTTCGCAGTCGTCACGTTGCTCGAGAGCCATTTCCCCGATCTCGTCGATTACGCCTTCACCGCCCGAATGGAAAGCGATCTCGACCACATCGCCGACGGTGATGCCGAAGCCATCCCGTACCTCCGAGCCTTCTACTTCGGCGAGAACGACGAGCCAGGCCTGCGGGACAAGGTCAACGAGCAATTGGGCGACATCGATGCCCGCGCCATCAACTCGATTCCGCTCGGGGTCGATGCCGATGGGGTGGCCATCGTCGCTCGGGTCGGTCGCTACGGGCCGTATCTCGAGCGGGGCGAGGATCGAGCCTCGGTCCCTGATGACATCGCTCCCGATGAGCTCACCCTCACCAAGGCCGTCGAACTGCTCGAGGCGCCCAAGGGTGATCGTGAAGTCGGCGTTCATCCCGAGACGCAACTGCCCATCTTGTTGAAGGCCGGTCGTTTCGGGCCGTATCTCACGATGGGGGAGCACAACGACGAAACCGTCGAGAAACCGCGCACTGCCTCGTTGTTCAAGGATATGGAGCCCGAGACTCTGACCTTCGATCAGGCCGTGCAACTTCTGTCGCTGCCCCGAGTGGTCGGTGTCGACCCGGGCGACGGCGGGGTCATCACGGCTCAGAACGGCAAGTTCGGTCCCTACATCACGAAGGTCACCGACAACTCCGAGGGCAAGAAGAGCGACAGCCGAAGTCTCGAGGCCGAATCCCAGCTCTTCTCGCTCACCCTGGATCAGGCGATCGAGGTGATGGCCCAGCCCAAGCGGCGACGAGGTCAGCAGGCGACAGCGCCCTTGAAGATCGTGGGCGTCGACGAGTCGAACGACAAGCAGGTCACGCTCAAGGAAGGTCGATTCGGTCCCTACGTCACCGATGGCGAAACCAACGCCAGCCTTCGCAAGGGTGACGATCCGGAGCAGATCACCATCGAACGAGCCATGGAGTTGCTGGCCGATCGACGGGCCAAGGGGCCCGCCACGAAGAAGAAGGCAGCCAAGAAGAAGGCAACCAAGAAGAAGGCAACGGCCAAGAAGGCAACGGCCAAGAAAGCAACGGCCAAGAAGAAGGCAACGGCCAAGAAAGCAACGGCCAAGAAGAAGGCAACGGCCAAGAAGGCGCCGGCTCGGGCGGTGGACACATCCGACGAAGAAACTCCCTTCTAGAACGTTGTCCTCGCTCGGCGCGCAGTACATCGCTTTCGAAGGCGGTGAAGGAACCGGCAAGAGCACCCAGGCGCGCGTGTTGGCCGAGCGCGTCGAGGGTCTGGTCAGCTTCGAGCCGGGAGCGACCTCGTTGGGAGCATCGCTGAGAACCTTGGTCCTCGACCCGGAGCAAGCAACCATCGGGGCCAGAGCCGAGACGTTGATGATGGCCGCAGATCGAGCCCAGCATCTGGACGAGGTCGTGCTACCCGCCCTTGCCGCCGGCCGTCATGTCGTCTCGGACCGTTCGGCCTACTCGTCGTTGGCCTACCAAGGCGGAGGACGAGAGTTGGGGATCGACGAGGTGCAGACGGTGAACGATTGGGCTCTCGGCGGGCGCTGGCCGGATGCCGTGGTGCTTCTTCAGCTGCCTCGGGAGGAAGCCAGGAGACGTCTCGATCGGCGCCTGGACCGGCTCGAGCAGGAGACCGAAGCCTTCCATCAACGGGTTGACGACACCTTCCGCCTGCTGGCCGCACGGGATCGACAGCGCTGGCACACGGTGCCGGCCGGCGGATCGATCGAAGCGGTGGCGGCGGCAGTCTGGGATGCCGTCGGTCACCGCTTTCAGCCGTGAGCGCTGTGCTGACGGCCGACCACGAACAACCCGGAGCCTTTGCGTCCATCATCGGTCAGGAGGCCGCCATCAAGCGTTTGACCGCGGCGGCGGCTGCTCCGGTTCACGCCTACTTGCTGAAGGGGCGGCAAGGCAACGGCACCTACGCCGCTGCGCTCGGATTCGCGGCGCTCGTGTTGTCCGATGGCCTCGACGGAGTCGCCGCGGTGCGGGCCCGCCGGCTGGCGATCGAGGCCCTGCACCCTGATGTGGTCGTGATCGAACCCGAGGGTGCAGCTCTACGGGTCGAAGAGGCAACCGAAATCCTTCGGGCCGCCCAGTTGTCACCGGTCGAAGGCCCCCGCAAGGTCATCGTCGTGGTCGGTGTCGATCTCATTCAAGAAGCCGCGGTCGGTCGCCTCTTGAAGTTGATCGAGGAACCACCGGCATCGACGATCTTCGTGTTGTTGGCCGAGCACGTTCCCCCCGAGATCATCACGATCGCGAGCCGGTGCGTCACCGTCGAGTTCGGATCGGTGGCGCCGCAGGTGATCACCGCACTGTTGGTGGCCGAGGGAGCCAGTCCCAAACGGGCAAAGATCGCGGCCGATGCCTCTGGTGGTGATGTCGACCGAGCCCGGCTGTTGTCGACCGATGAGGCGGTGGCCGTCCGAGCCGAATTGTGGCGTTCGATCCCGCCTCGACTCGATGGGCGTGGTGTCACCGTCTGGGAACTGGTCAATCAGGTTCGAGAGAGCATGGACGGGGCGCAGGAACCACTTGTGGCACGCCAGGAGTCCGAACTCGTCGAGCTCGAAGCTCGGATCGAACGAACCGGGGAGCGGGGGGCCGGACGTGCGGCGCTGGTGGCCCGTCACAAGCGGGAGATTCGCCGACTGCGGATCGACGAGCTCCGTTTCGGCTTGGCCACGTTGGCTCGGACCTATCGCGATCAGCTGGTCGAGTCGCATGACGGGCAGCTGCTGGGAGCCCTCGACGCAATCCAACAGACCGCGGAGGCACTGGTGCGCAATCCCAATGAGGTGCTTCTCCTGCAGGCGCTGCTGCTGGACCTCGGAGCCGAGCGAAGGCGATAAGCTTGCAGACCTGCCCGGATAGCTCAGTTGGTAGAGCGACGCTCTCGTAAAGCGTAGGTCACGAGTTCAATTCTCGTTCCGGGCTCGCATGGCAGACCGCCTCCAGTAAGAAGCCGTCGGGGTCCTGCCAGAACGTCGCGTAGTAGGGGGGCGGGTATTCGGGCCATTCCTTCGGCTCGTGGACGATGGGGCTTCCCAGTTCAGCTGCCAGGTCACGTACCTGATCCACCACGGCCCGGGTCCTCACCATGAACGCCAGGTGCTGCAATCCTGCCTGTTCATGGCCTTGCGCGCCGAGCCGCGCCGCAGGGTAGAAGAACAGATACGTGCCGGACTTTCCGCCGGCCGGACGCCACGCGAACTCGTCGTGGTGATCCAAGAAGCGCTCGAACTCGAGGAGTGGGAGCAGGCGGTTGTAGTAGGCGCGACTACGTTCGAGATCGCTGACATTGATTCCGAGGTGGCCAAGAGGCATGGCCCAGTATCCTCCGAATGTGGCAGATCAAGCGACCTTCGTGGCCGACGCAGAGCCATTCATGGCGTCGCTTTTCTCCACAGCACGTCGATTGACCGCGAACGACGCCGACGCCGAGGATCTCTTGCAGGAGACGTTCCTCAAGGCATATCGGGGTTATGGCTCCTTCACCGAGGGCACCAACCTGCGGGCGTGGCTGTTCCGCATTCTGTCCAACACACACATCAACCGGTTTCGATCCCGTCAACGTCGACCAGACGAGACCGACCTGGACGATCTCGAGGACTTCTACCTCTATCGACGCCTGCGGAACCCGACTCAGTTCGGACAGAGCGCCGAGGACGAGATGATGGAACTCTTCGCCGAGTCGGAGGTGATCGCCGCGGTCGAGGCGCTCCCCGAGGCGTATCGCATGGCGGTGTTGTTGGCTGACGTCGAGGGATTCGCATACAAGGAGATCGCGGAGATCCTGGACGTCCCGATCGGGACGGTCATGAGCAGGCTGCATCGGGGAAGAAAAGCCTTGCAACAGGAGTTGTACGAGTTCGCCGTGGCCCGAGGGCTGGTGGCCCCAACAGAAGCAGAGTCCGAACGCAACGACGATGAGGGCATCGTCGACGCAGCCGGAGTCCCCGAGACCATCACGACCGAGACATGACCGATCGACACGAGCATCAGCCAGCATCCGGTGGACCCGAGTTGCAACGGGATCTGCATCATCCAGATTTGTGTGCCGAGGTGTTCGCAGAGATGTACACGATCGTCGACGAGTCCTCGACCGAGACCCGGATCACCGTTCTGCGGGCCCATCTCGTCGAGTGCCCGCCCTGCGCCGACGCCGTCGACTTCCATGTTCGTCTCCGAACGGTCGTGCGACAGGGCTGTCGGTGTGAGCTTCCTGTCGGACTCCGTGAGCGGATCCTGGCTTGCCTCGATGATCCAGAACCGCCTTCCTGAAGCGGTCCTACCGGTCTGATGGCGGGTCGTCGACGCCTCGAATGGTGATCGAGGTGACCGGCAGATCGGGGCGGGGCCTCGGATCCTCTACACTCAGGACATGCTCTTGGCTGTCATCTGGCACTGGTGGATCGGATTCTTCCTGACCATCGGTGCGATCCTGCTCGTTGTCTCGCTGGTCGTCGGTTACTTCTCCAAGGTGGAGAACCCGAGGTACCCGAAGAAGCCGTAGTGTCGAACGCTGTCGACTGGGACCTGGCTCGCAAGGTTGCGAACAAGGTCTCTGGTCGCGAGCCGGTCACCGACAAGGTTCTCGTCGAGTCGCTCCAGCCGGACCTGGAGGCCTTGACCCGTCAGGCCGAGGAACTTGTCGCCGTCGAGACCGGCCTTCCTTCGCTGGCCGGCCCGGCTCGGGCGCGGGTAGCGGATCGAATGATGTGGGTCGATGCCAATCTGGCCAGTTTCGATCGATTGATGCGACCGCTGTTGGGCCGGTTGGACGATGATCCCGTCGATCGAGAGCCGGGTCGACTGTCCCGCTTGACCGAGCCCCTCGCTCGCGTCACCGAGCCGATCGGGAGAGCGGTCGGCCCCCGGGTCGCTGGTGTCGAGATGGGCGCGATGCTCGGTTGGATGTCGACTCGCGTCATCGGCCAGTACGACCTGCTCATCATCGAAGACGAACGGCCCGAGGACCAGGACTGGGTCTATTACGTAGCCCCCAACGTGCTCGGCCTGGAGAAGCGCTATGGGTTCGCGCCCCGCGAGTTCCGATTGTGGATCGCTCTCCACGAGTGCACCCACCGGGCTCAGTTCACCGGGGTCCCGTGGCTGCGACCCTATTTCCTGTCGTTGGTCAACGAGCTTCTCGATTCGGTCGACCCGGATCCGGATCGAGTAGTGGCCGCGTTGAAACAGGCGGTCGAGGCTCGGCGCAGCGGTTCGAAGGGGTCGCTCGATGGTGGACTCTCCGTCCTGCTGGCATCGCCCGAGCAGAAACGTGTACTCGATCGGATCACCGGTCTGATGAGCCTGCTCGAGGGACATGGAGACATCACCATGGATCGGGCCGGCCGCGGTCTGATCCCTGGTCAACCTCGATTCGCTCGGGTCATGAGTCAACGTCGTTCATCAGCTTCTGGTCCGTCGAAGTTCTTCCAGAAGCTGCTGGGGTTCGAGGCCAAGTTGGCGCAGTATGCCGAGGGCGAGAAGTTCGTCTCGACGGTGGAGGCAGCCGGAGGTCGAGAGTTGTTCGACCAGGTCTGGAAGAGCGCCGACATGCTGCCCGACATCGCCGAGATTCGAGATCCTGGGCTGTGGATCGCTCGGGTCGACACGCCGGTTCGTGGCTGAGCCTGCAGCTTCGAGAACGTCCGTTCCGTCGATCGGCGAGCTCCTCCCCCTCTGTGCGTTTCCCCCCGCAGGCACCACCGTGGCGTGCGCCGTGTCTGGCGGAGCCGATTCGCTGGCACTGCTGGCGCTGGCGTGCGGTGCGGGATGCGATGTCACGGCGATTCACGTCGATCACGGACTTCGGGTCGGATCCCAGGACGAGGCGTTGATCGTGCAGGCGGCCGCCGAGCGCTTCGGTGCCCGGTTTCGGGCCGAGCGGGTCGAGATCGTCGATGGGGCCAATCTGGAGGCTCGCTGTCGCGAGGCTCGACGCTCGGTGTTGGGGCCCGATGCTCTCACGGGGCATACCGCAGACGACCAGGCCGAAACGGTGCTGATCAACCTGCTGCGGGGAACGGGGGTGACCGGACTCGGGGCCATGGCCCCGGGCCCACCGCATCCGCTGCTCGGTCTGCGCCGATGGCAGACGCAAGGACTCTGCCGATTGCTCGGGCTGGTGGTGATCGACGACCCGAGCAACCAGGACCCCCGTTTCGTGCGGAACCGCATTCGACACGAACTCCTGCCGTTGATGGCATCGATCAGTGATCGGGACCCCGTTCCGCTCATCAACCGGATGGCCGATCACGCCAGGGCTGCGGATGCAGCACTGCACACGTTCACCGCCGGTGTCGATCCGACGGACACGTTGGCCCTTCGGTCCGTGGCTCCGGCGGTTCGGTCGATGGTGCTTCGACGTTGGCTCACCGACGCGGGTGGCTATCCACCCTCGACCGCAGAGATGGCTCGAGTGCTCGAAGTGGTCGAGGGTCGGGCGGTTGCATGTCAGCTCCGAGGCGGTCGGCGAGTGGCCCGCACTCGGGGAGTCCTCCGAATCGATGGGTGGGCCGGGGAGACGGCTGGCTACGATCATCTGGGTTGAAGTGGACCGAATGGGCTCCAAGATGAGTTCGGTGGCCGATCGTCTCGGCCCAACTCCGAGAGGACTGACGTCATGGCGAAGGGCAAGTGGGCGCAAGGCATAAAGCCGCGTCACTTCCATTGGATCATCGATGGTCAGTTGGGAGTTTGCGAGCGGCCTGGCGGCTACGGGATGAATCATCGGCGGGTTCGCCGCCAGGAAGAGATCATCTGGATCCGTGAGAACGACTTCGCCTTCGTGGTGTCGTTGATTCCGTCCAACCACAACCTGCACAGCTACGACGAGCTGGGTATGCCCTGGAAGCATTGGCCATTCGCTCCGACCGTCGACGACGAAGTGGCAATGGGCCAGATCTACCCCGAGCTCCGTTCGTTGTTGCAGGCCGGGCACCGCCTGCTGTTGCACGGAGAAGAAATGGGCGATCGTATCGCGGGCGTGCTCGCCGGATATCTCCGATGGAGCGGCATGGTGCCCGACACCACCAAGGCCATCATCGTGATCGAACGAATCCTGGGGCGTCAGATGGGGCCTTCGGGTCGAGCGCTGGTCGCGGCCGCGGAGCGGACGGTCGGCGCCGCCGACTTCGCTGGTGGCTGAGATGCGACCGATTCCCTATACGTTTCGGCCCACCGCCACCTCGGCGCAGGTTCGCCACGAGCACGGTTCGATCGAGGACGGCGCCGAGACGGGGGCAGAGGTCACCATCGCCGGACGGCTGATGCTGCGACGGGTGCAGGGCAAGCTGGCGTTCGGCACCCTCCAGGATTCCGGAGGTCGGATCCAGTTGTTCGCGCCGGCCAAGGTGACTCCTGAGTTCACCGACTTCTGTGAACTGAATCTGGGTGATTGGATCGGGGTGACCGGTGAGGTCATGAAGACCCGCAAAGGCGAACTGTCGGTCAAGGTCCAGCAGTGGGAGCTCCTGGCGCCGGCCCGTCGACCGTTTCCGGACAAATGGCACGGGATTTCGGATCCCGATCTTCGGTACCGGCAGCGCTATGTCGATCTCTGGGTAACGCCCGAAGCCCGCGAAGTGTTCATCCAGCGCTCGCGCATCGTTTCGCTGATTCGTCGCTGGCTCGAGGATCGCTCGTTCGAGGTCGAGACGCCCATCTTCCACCCCATTCCCGGCGGCGCCCTGGCCCGACCCTTCACGACCCATCACAACGCCCTCGATACCGAACTGTTCCTCCGCATCGCCCCGGAGCTCTACCTGAAGCGACTCACCGCCGGGGGCTTGGAACGTGTCTTCGAGATTGGTCGGGTCTTTCGCAACGAGGGCATGAGCACCCGGCACAATCCCGAGTTCACCATGCTCGAGCTGTACCAGGCGTACGCCGACTACAGCGACATGATGGAGTTGGTCGAACAGCTCGTCAGTCATCTCGCGATGGAGCTGCACGGAACCACCACGCTTGCCTACGGCGATCGCTCGATCGATCTGGCCGCTCCCTGGCGACGCGTGACCATGTTGGAGTTGATTGCCGAGCACGCCGGAGTCGAACTCGACCTCGAGATGCCCCTGAAGGAGTTGCGGGCGCACGCCGAACGTTTCGGTGTGCCCGTGAAATCGTCCTACGGACCGGGAAAGATCATCCTGGAGATCTACGAGAAGACCACGGAAGCCGAACTGTGGGGACCGGTCTTCGTCACCGACTACCCGAAGGAAGTCTCGCCTCTGTCCCGCGACCACCGGTCCAAGCCTGGTTTCACCGAACGCTTCGAGGGCATCGTTGCCGGTCGTGAGCTGTGCAACGCCTTCAGCGAGCTCATCGATCCGGCCGAGCAGCGGGCTCGAATGGAGGATCAGGTGGCGCAGCGTGAGGCTGGCGACGACGAAGCCATGGTGGTCGATGAAGACTATTTACGGGCCATGGAGTACGGCCTACCGCCGACGGGTGGCCTCGGAATCGGCATCGATCGCCTGGTCATGCTGTTGACCGATGTTCACACCATTCGCGATGTGGTGTTGTTCCCGACGCTTCGCCCCGAGCAGTTCTGAGGCCGAGTTCGTCGGCCCCGCAGGTCGGCCACGGCACCGGTGAGATCGCGGCCCGAGATGGCGGTCAGCGAGATGGTCCTGGTAGCACTGACGCTCTCCAGGACACCGATGTCACCCCGACAGTGGAGCCGGGTGGCGAATCGGTCGCCGAACGGCGGTGCCAGGGCCGTCTCGGTCCGTTGGGAGGCGGCCATCATCAGGTGAATGCGATCGTGGGTGTCGACGATGTGCAGCAGGCGACCGATCAGATCGCCGCGGCCGGCTCGGTCCAGGAACGATATCAGGCCGTCGATGTCGCTGGTGAGGAGCACGGCGGTCACCGGCGGTGGCGCCGGTCGGGTGCCGGCCCCGATCGTGTGTTCCACCGCTCTGAGCACCCGTTCGACCCCGACGGGGTCATCGGCAGCTGCGTAGTCCTGGGTGTGGTCGAGCTGAGCGAGACGAATGAGCCCTCGGCTCGTACCGTCCAGTACGAAGACGGACAGCCGTGTCCGATCCGGTCGTCGTAGCAGATCGACGGCCAGACTGGCCAGGACCGCGTCGTTCGTCCTGCGGTCGCTGCTGATCACCACGATCGCTCCGTCGTCGCCGGCCCCGGTCGATGGCTTCTCGGTCGCCCGATGTTCGGGATCGATCGTGGCGGAATCGAGTGGCGGAACGCGGATGCGGTTGTGCAGGACGGAACGTGTCTGGGCATCGGTGATGCCCAGCGGAACGAAACGATCGATCACGACACGTCCGGCCTCGTCCTCGAGGCTGGCGTAACCGGCATCATCGAGGCGCACCCGAGCGGTGGCAAAGGAGGGGAGCTGATCGTCGGTGTCGGCCACCACGAGCCCCGCCCGCACGAACCGGGCGGGCAGGTCGAGTCGGTCGGTCACGTAGAAGAGATCCCCCGCCGGTCGATCATCGAGATCGAACGCTGTCCAGTCTGGCGAATCGGCCACGTCGAGATGAACACCAAGCGGTTCGGAACTGAGCAGATTGGCGGTCAGGAGGTGGCGGGCCACCGCCAGTGTCGCGGCTCGCGGGCCGCTCAGCCCGATGACCGTGCACGACAGGTCGACGGTGATGGGAACGGCTGTCAGCATCGAGTTCCCGGTCATGACCCGGCGTAGGTCGGTGTCGACGTGGTGCAACTCGTCGGGGGCCCAGGTTGTCGGGGCAGCATCGGTGGTCAGACCGATGGCGATGGTATGCGGCGAGGTCAGCGTGAGGAGTGAGCCATGGGTCGCCGAGGCGATGACCTCCGATGGGAGGCCGACGCCCTTTCGGCGCTCGGCGGCTTCGGCGCGGTTGGCCGACTGCAGCGAACGAGTGAAGTCGTCGACTCGCCGCTGTCGGGCCATCCGCCATTGCTCGACGCGACGGGTTCGGACCCGTCGGTAGCCGAACCACAGGGCGGCTGCGGCGCAGAGAGCCAGGGCGGCCAGGATCCAGAAACGTCGATCGACCAGAAGCAGGACCAGCGCTGCACCCACGAGCGGGACCGTCCCGGCGAGGAGCCAGGTCCGACTCGGAAGCATTGGTGGTTGAGGTCGAGCGGGAATGGCCGGCCGTGCCCTCGGCGCCGGTCGGTCGACGTCGGCGGGGGCCGGGGACTCGAGCAGGAACTGGTCGGGACCCACCGTGAGCACCTGCCCTGGCTCGAACCGCTCGGTGCCGGTCAAGGACACGTGATCGAGTCGGCATCGGTCGAGGAACGCTTCGGGTAGGTCCTTCGCCGGCGAGACAACGACCTGGCCGCCGCGATCATGGCCAGGAGGAATCGTCAGGTCGAAGAAGGCGACCGATGGATCGCCGTGCTCGTGCGGGCCCGGGCCAAAGGTCTGGGTGCCTTGGCCCAGCCCGAAGCGAGGGCCGGCGCTGAGTCCACCGAGGTGGGTCAGGACGAAGCGATACGGTGGTTCAGACCGCCACCGACCGCCGATCGTCGACTCCTGCGCTGTTCCATCCACGGAAGGGAAGGCTAGTAGCCACACAGAGTGCTCACTTGCTGCGTTCGGTAACGGACGGGAGGCTCCGGCAACGGGCCACGCCGTCCGCCAGGGTCAGTGAAATTCGGCCCACGCCGCCGCGACGGTGGACCTGGTTCCAACCCCCTGCCGTCGTTCCAGAAGCGCTCCAGCTCCGAGCAGAATTGCTCCCCCGACGGCCAACAACATCCAGACCGGTAGGCGAGGGATGGCGCCGGAAGCTTCGATGATGACGGTCGCCGACAGCAGCACGGTCCCGATCACGCTGGGTCCGGCCCATCGTCGTTCGACGCCGACGCCGAGGGCGACGAGACCGAGCGTGCCGGCCACCACGGCATGCCACCCGCCGCCGCCGCCGATCCGTTCGAGGAAGGCCGACACCCCCAACAACGTGACAGCCGGTGCCAGGCCGTGCCACGACGAGGCCCCATCGCGCATGGCCCGGATTCCGAATCCGGCCAAGAGGACGGTGGGAGCAAGCATCCATCCCTCGAGCACGTCGACCCGGGTCCCACCACAGATCATCCAGGATCCGAGTACCAATGCACACGATGCGAGCATCTCGAGCTGGGGCTGACGGGCCGGGAGCCCGTGGCGGGAGAGGTCGAGGAACAGGTCGAGGAACAACAGTGCTCCGATGCCGACCAGCCATGTCCCGGCGAGGGTCGTCGTCGACAGCAAGGGCAGGACCGAGAAGGTCAAGGCCACCCGAGGCGCAGGCCCGAGATCGGGAACGCGGAGACGATCGGAGCTCAGCGCGAGCATCACGAGCGTGGTAGCGGCAGCGCTGGATGCCATCAGCGCCGGAACGAGCGAACCGGCGCGTTGTTGGATGGTGAATCCGAACAAGGCCGTCGCCAGCGAGGCGACCCCGGCGAGTTGAGTGAGGCGAGCCCGGCGTGGTCCTGCCGGAAGATCGAGGATGGCACGAGCCTGGAGGACGACTGCTGCGACGATGCCCACGACGACCAGGGTCACGGGCTCGCCGGATGCAACGAGCACCGCCAGGGGTAGTCCGATGCGGGCAGTCGTCCGGGCGCCGGGACGAGCACTGATGCCGATGACGGTGCTCGCTGCAGCCAGCAGCAGCGCCGCGATGGCCATGTCGCCGGTTGCCAGGCATGCCACCGTGAACGAGGTCATCAAGCCAACGGTCGACAGCTTTCCGGAATCGCCACGCCAGAGGCTCCGGGCGGCGCGGGTGCCGGGATCGTTGCGGCGACCGTGGTCGACGTCGGCGACCAGCCAGCTCGCCGTCAGCATGGCTGCAGCCCACAGCATCGCCGGCATGAAGACAAGATTGGGTGTTCCGAGCTGGGCACTGAGCCCGTACAGGGCGGTCAGCGAGGCCACCGCAAGCGCCAGGCCATCGATGACGGGCCCCGAATCGCAGTGTGGCAGGCGGAGTGCCAACACCCGTAGGGCCAAGACGGTGGCCGCAGCCAGTACCACGGTGACCGCCTGATGCTGCCCGATCAACGCGGTCGCATCGGGCGAGGCCAGCACGGACACCGCAAGCGCCACCACGAGGGAGATCTCGGGTCGCAACCGGTTTCGCGAACCATCGGGAGGCGCAGGTGCAACGACGGTGTGGCGGCCGCTGGCCAGGGCGATCGATGCTGCCGCAACCGCCGCTGCGACGGTCTGGATCGGGGTCGTAGCCGCTTGTTCTCCGAGCCAATCGACCAGACTGTCGGGTCGAGCGAGACGGCCGGCCCAGGCAAACAGCGGTCCGAGCCCGGCCAGAGCAGCGAGGCCGAGGGCATCGGAGCGTCGGTCGATGACCAGCGCCGCCAAACCGATGGCGATCACCAAACTGGCCGCTGGCAGTTCCAGGAGGGCGCCAGCGCCCAGACCGACGCCACCAGCCGAGAGCACCCGCCCGAGGCTCATGACGGGGGATCTCGTACGGTCCAGCATCGAGAGCACGATCAGACCGGAGAGGCCGCCCACAACACCCACGACTGGCCGTGATGCTCCCATCGCCGTTGCCACACCTCCGATGTCCAAGGGAAGGAGGAACGCCCCAAGATGGGACAGGACGACGGCGACACCAGGAAGTCGGGGCCGAAGGCGTCGTCCGCCTGCCAAGGAAGCCAGGGCTAGCCCTGCAATGATCGCAGCCTTGCTCTCGAGGCCCATCTGCTCCCATCTCACCGCGATGAACACGCCGGCTGCACTGAAGACGAGCGCGGCGCCCATGGCGGCCAACGCGGTGGCTGCCGTGCGTCGGGTCGCGGGATCGGGGTTGACGAGGTCGTTCGACATACCTGTCAGGGTGGACGTCTTCGGAGTTCTCGAACCTCCGGACAATCCCCCAGATGGCGCTGGGGTCAGGTCCTGCTCACCGGTGCTGGGCCCGGCGAATGGAACCGATCGACGACCTCTGCGTAGCATCGTCAGTCAAGTGCGGAACCAACCGCAGCATGAATCAGACCAAGCACTGAATCAGCCCAAGCACTGAACCTATTGTCGGTCTCGACCCCATCGTCAGGCCGCATCGAGCAGGAGAGTCCCATGAACGAGGTCGTCATCGTCGAAGCCGGTCGTTCGCCGGTCGGAAAGCGCAATGGCTCGCTGGCGGGAGCTCATCCCGCCGACGTGCTCGGGCCGGTGATGATGGAGGTCATCAAGCGGGCCGGAATTCGTTCGGCCGACGTCGGCCAGGTCGTGGGCGGTTGCATCAACAAGGTCGGCGCCCAGGCAATGAACATCACCCGCACTGCCTGGCTGAGCCACGGTGGCGCCGAGGAGGTCGCGGCCACCACGGTCGACGCACAGTGCGGCTCGTCGCAACACGCCGTCAACACGGCTCATGCGCTCATCGCCTCGGGCGTCGAGGACGTCGTCCTGGCCTGTGGGGTCGAGGCCATGAGCCTGCTTCCCATCGGGTCGGATGCCTTCGCTGGAGCCAAAGCCGGCCTCGGCAAGCCGGTGAGTCGCACCTATTTCGAGCATTACGAGTTCGTCAGCCAGTTCGAAGGCGCCGAGCGCATTGCCGAGAAGTACGACATCTCCCGAGCCGACACCGAGGTCTTCGGCCTGCTTTCCCAGGAGCGGGCCGCAACGGCCATCGCCGAGGGCCGCTTCGAGACGCAGATCATCAGCATCGAGGCCCCGGTCCTCGATGTCGACGGCAACAAGACCGACGAGACCATCGTCGTGACCCGTGACGAGATTCCCCGAGACACGAGTTTGGAGAAGCTGGCTCAACTCAAGCCGGTGGCCCGTGAGAACGGCGTCCATACCGCGGGTACGTCCTCACAGATCGCCGATGGGGCGAGCGCAGTGTTGATGATGAGCGCCGCCAAGGCTGCCGAACTCGGCGTGACCCCGATTGCTCGGGTGCTTCAGACGGCGCTGGTCGGCTGCGATCCCGAACTGATGCTCGAGGGTCCGATTCCGGCCACTCGAAAGATCCTGGAACGAGAAGGACTCGGGGTCGATGACATCGACGTCTTCGAGATCAACGAGGCGTTCGCATCGGTCGTGTTGTCGTGGGAGAAGACGCTCGGAGTCAATCGGGACAAGATCAACCCCAACGGCGGGGCCATCGCACTCGGTCACCCGCTGGGGGCAACGGGATCGTTCCTGACCACCAAGGCTGTCCACGAATTGCAGCGCACGGGTGGACGCTACGGCGTCATCACCATGTGCTGTGGTGGTGGTCTTGGTACCGGCACCCTCATCGAGCGCATCTGACCGATGACCGATGCCGTGGGCGACGCTCTTCGGTCCAACTACAGCGTCACCGGTGTCGCTGTCATGCAGGCCATGTACTCGACCGACTACCTGTCGATGGGGGGAGTTGCCTCGACCGATGAGTTGGCGGAGCGGGCAGGAGTGAGCCACGAGAGCCACGTTCTCGATGTTGGCTGTGGTGTCGGCGGCCCGATGCTGCATCTCGCAGATCGGTACGGTTGCACCGTGACCGGGCTGGATCTGGTCGAGTCGAGCATCGCCGAAGCGGACCGTCGAGCTGCCGCCCGTGATCTGGCGGGCCGAGCTCGATTCGTCGCCGGTGACGCGACCGACCTGCCGTTCGAAAGCGGGGACTTCGACATCGTCTGGGGTCAGGACGCATGGTGTCACATCCCCGACAAAGCCCAACTCGTCGCCGAGTGCGCGCGGGTCACCGCGCCCGGTGGGGTCATGGCGTTCATCGACTGGCTCGCCGGTGACGGCATGTCGACAGCTGACCGAGACCGGGTGTTGTCGGCCGCCCTGTCGACTCGGGCCGCCACGGCGGACGAGTATCGAGGGCTGCTGGCCGACAACGGTTTCGAGAACGTGGAGTTCGACGATCTTTCTTCGGTTTTCACTCAGCAGTACTGCTCGATCTTCGAACGGTTGACGGATCGACGAGCCGCGCTGGTCGAACAGTTCGGCGAGCGGGTCTACGGCATCGTACGCGACATGAACGAGACGATTCTCGAAGGCTTCGAGCAGGGCGGCATCCGGGGCGGTCGCTTCGTGGCCCGTCGGCGCTGAGAACCGCGAATCCGGCTCAGGTCGGGATCGTTCGCGACCGACGACGGCGACGAGCGTCGACCCGTTGCGGAGGAGCCGACATGGTCACAGGGCTGCCAGTGCTTTCTCGAGGCTCTCGACCGTCCGGTCGATGTTGTGGAGCTTGTCCAGCCCGAACAGACCGAGCCGGAACGTGACGAAGTCGTCCCCCTCGTCGCATCGCAGCGGGACCCCGGCCGCGATCTGCATACCTTGAGCGGCGAACTTGCTCCCGTTCTGGATCGCGGGGTCGTCGGTGTAGCTGACCACCACGCCTGGCGCTCCGAAACCTTCGGCGGCAACGCTCACGAATCCTCGGCCGGCCAGAACCTGACGAACTCGGGCCCCGAGTTCGATCTGTTCGTCTCGCACCTTGTCGAAGCCATAGGCTTTCGTTTCGTTCATGACCCGACAGAACGAGATGAGGGCATCGGTTGGCATCGTGGCGTGATACGCGTGACCACCGTTCTCGTACGCTTGCATGACCTGCAGCCACTTGCCGAGGTCACAGGCGAAGCTGGTGCTCGTCGAGGCCTCGACTGCCACCTTTCCGGCTGCGCTCATCATCACCAGTGCACTGCATGGAGATGCGCTCCAACCCTTCTGGGGTGCACTGATCAGGACGTCGACCCCAGTGGCGATCATGTCGACCCACACCGTGCCGGACGCAATGCAGTCGAGGACCAACAATCCGCCGACCCCGTGGACGGCGTCGGCGACGGCTCGGAGGTAGTCGTCGGGAAGGATCATTCCGGCCGAGGTCTCGACATGGGGCGCGAAGACGACGGCGGGCTGGTGTTCTGCGATCGCAGCCATTACCTCAGCGATCGGGGCCGGACGGAAGGGCTCCATGGGTCCGGCGTGGGCCCGTCGGGCCTTGAGGACGATCTCTTCGGCTGGGATCGATCCCATCTCGAAAATTTGCGACCAGCGGAAACTGAACCATCCGTTGCGGATGACCAACACCTTGACATCCGTTGCCAGTTGGCGGGCAACCGCTTCCATGCCGTAGGTGCCGCTTCCGGGAACGATGGCCACCGCCTCGGCGTGGTACACCTCGGCCAGCGTGCTGGAGATGTCCCGCATCGTTTGCTGAAAGGCCTGGCTCATGTGATTGACGGCGCGATCGGTGTAGACGACCGAATACTCGAGCAAACCGTCCGGATCGATATCGGGAAGAAGACCAGGCATGACGCCAGTCTGGTTCAGAACAGGGAGTCCTGCACGGTCAGCGGTTCTGAACCGAACGCTCCGAACTCGAGTTCTCGGCCGTACAGCTGTTGGAGATCAGCCACGAATCGATCGGGCCCACCAGGTCGGCGCAGCAGGATCATCCGGCCGCAGGCATCGATCACGTCCAGATCGTGCGATCCGGATCGAAGATCCGCCGGATAACGATGCAGGCTCGACCAGCGCTCGGTATCGGCTCGAGGATGCCGCCACGATCGTTCGAGGGGGCGGAGCAGATCGGGGTCACGGTCGAGGGTCATCAGGCGATGAACCTGCTCTCGATGGGTGTCCAAAAGGTGTTGGAGATCCTCGTCGGTTCGGGGTCGTTCGAACCCCTCGAGTTTGCGGTTCGAGGAGATGGCCTGGGCAAGTCCCAGTCTGTCGGTGACCCAGTCCTCGAGGAGTCGAACGGTGATTCCGTCCGATGCCCATGCAACGACCTGCGCCATCCACGCCCCCTGCTCCGCGAGCCGAGTGCGATGCCGATTCTCGGTACTGGTGCCCACCTTCACCGACCCGTCACGGAAGGCGGCCAGGTACAGCAGATTCGGTTGCCGGAGATGGGCGGCGATGGCAGGGTCGAGCCCGACGTCGTCCTTGGTGTGGGCGTGGTGCAGGTTCGAGGCGAAGGTCGCCTCGACGATGGCACAGGACCGGCAGACGCGCTTTCCCGGCAGCGGCCGCTGCCGACAATCGACATAGGTGCGATCACCCCGGAACGGTCGATGGCCGAGGCATGTTCGGACCGCCTCCGGTTCCGTTCGATAGCCGAGGTGTAGACCGAGCAGCGGTCGTAGTTCCGAGTTGGAGGAGTCGGCCTCGATCACACGTACGAACGGAAGGCCGTCGACCCAGGAACACCCCAGAATCGTCAGCCGGTCGGTCATTCGATGCCGTGCTCCAACGCGTAGCGGATCAGCTCCTGCTTGCGGTTCAGGTGCAGCTTGCCCAGGATGTTTCGCACGTGATTCTCCACGGTCTTGGGTGCGATGAAGAGTTGTTCGCCGATCTCTTTGTAGGTGTGACCCCGAGCCACGTACTGCAGGACCTCACGTTCGCGCTCCGACAGGGGCTGGACGCCGCCGCTGTCCTTGCTCATCTTGCGGAACTCGCCGAGGACCAGACTGGCCAGAGCGGGCGAGAACACCGGTTCCCCCTTCGCCGCTCGCCACAAGGCGTCTCGTAGCTCTTGCGGCGGGGTCGACTTGACCAGATAGCCGTTGGCGCCGGCTGCGACCGCGTCCAGGAGATCGCGTTCTGCTTCCGACACCGTCAGCATCACGATCTTGGTCATGTCGCCGCAGGTCTTGGCCACCTTGATGCCTCCGCCCCGGGGCATGTTGAGGTCGCAAACAACCAGATCGGGACGATGGCGGTGGATCGCAGCGATGGCCTCATCGGCATCGCCGGCTTCGGCCAGCACATGAAAATTGTCACCCAGGTCGGCTCGAACCCCGCTACGCCAAATGGGGTGGTCGTCGGCCAGCACCACGGTGACATGACTGGTGAAACTCATCTCAGACCCACATCCTCACCTCGGCACCGCGGCCGGGGTGGCCATCGATCTCGACCCGGCCCCCGACATCGGCGATTCGCCCTCGTACCGATCGACGAAGACCCTGACCTTCGGTGACGGTGGCCGGATCGAAGCCTGCGCCGTTGTCCTTGACCGACACGAAGATGGACGGAACCTTGTCGTCGGTCGGTTCGGCATACACGGTCACCTTGTCCGCTCCTCCGTGTTTGACGGCATTGTTCAGCACTTCTCCTACTGCTGAGCCGAGTGCGTGGATGGAATCCGGAGATCCGGGGGGAAGGTCGGGAGCGCACACGACCTGGACGGTCAGACCATAGCGCTGCTCGGCTCGGCGGGCCGCGGCCCGAAGCGCGCTGGCGATGTCGGCATCGACCTTGACGGTGCCGAACAAGTACTCGCGAAGCTCCAGTTCCTGGGTCCGAGCCAACGTGACGAGATCCGCGTCGTCACTACGACGCTGGATGACAGCCAAGGTCTGCAACACGCCATCATGCAGGGTGCGGGCCACCTCTTCGCGGGCACGGAAGGTCGAGATCTCGCGGTCCGCCGCCTCCTGCTGGGACAACAGGTAGCCGGCCACCCAACCGGCAACGCCGAACAGCACGATGCTGGCGATGCGAGACAGGCTCCACGGGCTGATCACGTCGGGAAACGGAAAGATCAGCCAACCCAGATACCGGGCCAATCCGAGACCGACCCCGGTGGCGACCGCAGGGCGGGTACCCGCTGCGATGGCGACGGTGAAGATCACCGCCACCGGCCAGATCGTGGGCAACGCCTGGGAATGAACCGATCCGTAGACCCAGGTGTCGAGGAAGAGCAGGACAGCACCGACGGCGATCTCGACCAGGACCGGTGTGGGCAGCACCAATGCCTCGACGTCTCGCCGGTAGCGCACGGTGAGCCAACCGGTCACCGAGAGGGCACACGCCAGCAGGAGGATTCCCGCAACCGGGTGGGCGACGTCGAGGACGCGGTCCGAACGGCCTCGATCCCAGATCTCCCACAGGAAGACCACGGTCATCCAGATGCCGACCAGCCAGCGGAACGCCAGAATGCCTCGCAAGAGGGTGGCCCGCGTCGGAGGTGAGATCCTGGGGCCGTTCAGCTGGCCCAGTAGAGAGGGGGTGATGCTCACTCGGCGATCACGCTACCCGCTGGGTCGACGCGGATGGAGAACAACGGGGATGGAAAACGGGGAGGGAAAACAGGGATGAAAAACGGGGATGGAAAACGGAGTCTTTCAGGCCGTGGCGATGCGGGTCGATGAGGCGAGGAGATGGTCAGCGGCACCGGCAAGGGCGGTGGCAGCAGCGTTGTCGCCGACGTGCAACAACACCTGCTTGGCCTGGTCGATGAAGTCGGTTGCGACTGCGAAGGACTGCGCGACTCCCGGCCCCCGGCGTACGATGTCGATCGCCTTGTGGCGTTCGTCGAGGGTCAGGCCGTCGGTGAGCAACTCCCGGAGCGCGAGCCCGTCTGGTCCGGCCAGCGTTTGGATGACCGGGAGGCTGTAGACGCCCTCGATCATGTCGTTGCCGGCCGGCTTGCCCAACTGTTCGTCGGTGGCGATGACATCCAGGATGTCGTCGATCACCTGGAATGCCATGCCGTAGAGCCGACCGAACTCGGTCAGATTGTCGATGGCCTCGGGAGACTGCTTCGACACGATGCCCCCGATGCGGCAGGCTGCGGCGTAGAGCGACGCCGTCTTGCCCTCGATCGAGGGGTAGTACTGCTCGGCCGTGCGATCCAGGTCGAACAGGGTCTGGAGCTCGCCGACCTGACCTTCGCACAGCTTGGCGATCGTCGAGGCCAGGAGCCCGGCAACATCGGTGCCGAGACCGGCAGCGATCTCCGATGCCTTGGCCAGCAGGAAATCCCCGGCCAGGATGGCCCGTAGATTGCCCCAACGGGCGTTGACGCTGATGACCTGGCGACGCATCTGGGCCTCGTCCATGACGTCATCGTGGTAGAGCGAGCCGATGTGGACGAGTTCGACGGCGACGCCGCCACGAATGACATCGTGATCCACGACGGCGCCATCGGGAAGGGATGCGCCTGCGGCGGCAATGGTGAACAGCGGCCGAAGTCGTTTGCCGCCGGCGAGGATCAGGTGTGACGCGATCTCGGTGAGGTAGGGATCGCCGGCGATCTTGACCGCATCGAGAAGGGTCGCTTCGACCCGTTCCTTGTCGGTAGGACCAGTGGGAAGCAGCGAGAGAGGGTTGGCAGCCACGTCCCCACGGTAGGTCACGGCGCGCGTTGATCCTCAACCAGCCAACACGGTCGGTGGTTGTCTGTTGGTTCGGCGCGGCATATCGGTGGGTCGAATGTGGTTATGTCTCACGACCGTCGCCTTGGAGCCGACCTTCAAACCAAGGCAGCGGTACACTTGGCCACCACCGAACTCACGCCCTACGGGAGTCTCCATGTTCGAACGTTTCACAGACCGAGCCAGACGAGTGGTTGTGCTTGCACAAGAGGAAGCGCGCTTGCTCAATCACAACTACATCGGGACCGAGCACATCCTGCTCGGCCTGATCCACGAGGGAGAGGGAGTTGCCGCCAAGGCCCTCGAGTCGCTGTCCATCTCGTTGGAGGCCGTTCGTAGCCAAGTCGAGGACATCATTGGTCAGGGTGGATCGTCGCCCAGTGGCCACATTCCCTTCACGCCGCGGGCCAAGAAGGTGTTGGAGTTGTCCCTGAGGGAGGCCCTCCAGCTGGGACACAACTACATCGGAACCGAGCACATTCTGCTCGGTCTGATCCGTGAAGGTGAAGGCGTCGCGGCGCAGGTCCTCGTGAAGCTGGGTGCCGATCTCAGTCGTGTCCGGCAGCAGGTCATCCAACTCTTGAGTGGCTACTCGGGACCCGCTGGTTCCAGTGGTGGTAGCAGCGAGGGTGGCAGCGGCAAGCAGAGTGCCGCGACCGGTGGAGGTTCGGGGGACAACCCGAGCGGATCACTGATCCTCGATCAGTTCGGTCGGAACATGACCCAGCTGGCGAGAGAGAAGAAGTTGGACCCGGTGATCGGTCGGGAACGCGAGTCCGAGCGAGTGATGCAGGTACTGAGCCGACGAACCAAGAACAATCCGGTACTCATCGGAGAGCCCGGCGTGGGCAAGACGGCCATCGTCGAGGGTATGGCCCAGATGATTGCCAACGACGAGGTTCCCGACACGCTGCGGGGCAAGCAGTTGTACACCCTCGACCTCGGCGCCCTGGTGGCGGGCAGTCGTTACCGTGGCGATTTCGAGGAGCGACTCAAGAAGGTCTTGAAAGAGATCAAGACACGAGGCGACATCATCCTGTTCATCGACGAGATCCACACCCTCGTAGGGGCCGGCGCTGCCGAAGGTGCCATCGACGCCGCCAGCATCCTCAAGCCGATGCTGGCTCGTGGTGAACTCCAAACCATTGGCGCCACGACGATCGACGAATACCGCAAGCACCTCGAGAAGGATGCGGCACTCGAGCGTCGCTTCCAGCCGGTCAAGGTCGAGGAACCGACCGTTGCTCACACCATCGAGATCCTCAAGGGTCTGCGTGACCGCTACGAGAGCCATCACCGTGTCACCATCACCGACCAGGCGCTGGTCGCTGCCGCCAACCTGGCCGATCGCTACATCGCCGATCGGCACCTTCCGGACAAGGCCATCGATCTGATCGACGAGGCCGGATCTCGGCTCCGAATCAAGCGCATGAGCACCCCTCCTGCATTCAAGGAGCTCGAGAGCGAACTGGCTGGCGTCGTCGAGCAGAAGAAGGCAGCGGTCGAGAACCAGGACTTCGAAGAGGCAGGTCGCCTCCGTGACGTCGAGAAGGACCTGCTGGCCAAGCGGGAAGAGATGGAGATCGAGATCAAGGCCTCTGGCGTGGATCTCTTCGACGAAGTCAACGAGGAATCGATCGCCGAGGTCCTGTCGATCTGGACCGGTATTCCGGTCTACAAGCTGACCGAGGAGGAGACCGAGAAGCTGCTGCGCATGGAGGACGAACTCCATAATCGGGTCATCGGTCAAGAGGATGCGGTCAGGGCCGTATCGCAGTCCATCCGCCGGACCCGTGCCGGCTTGAAGGATCCCAAGCGTCCCTCGGGTTCGTTCATCTTTCTCGGCCCGACCGGCGTCGGCAAGACCGAGCTGGCGAAGACGTTGTCGGACTTCCTCTTCGGCGACGACAATTCGATGATCACCCTCGACATGTCGGAGTACATGGAGAAGCACACCGTCAGCCGTCTCGTCGGTTCGCCCCCCGGCTACGTGGGTTACGAGGAGGGCGGCCAGCTGACCGAGGCGGTTCGCCGCAAGCCCTTCTCCGTTGTGTTGTTCGACGAGATCGAGAAGGCACATCCCGATGTCTTCAACTCGCTGCTCCAGATTCTGGAGGAAGGTCGATTGACCGATAGTCAGGGACGATCGGTCGATTTCCGCAACACGGTGTTGATCATGACCTCGAACCTGGGAACCCAGGACCTCCGCAAGGCGACTCTGGGATTCTCGAAGAACGACGAGGCCGTGACCTACGAGCGCATGAAGGCCAAGGTCAATGACGCGTTGAAGGATCACTTCCGTCCCGAGTTCCTGAACCGGATCGACGAGATCATCGTCTTCCACGAGCTGAGCAAGGACGAGGTGATCGAGATCGTCGATCTGATGATCAAGCGTGTCACCGACCAGCTGGAGGGGCAGGGAATCGGCTTGGAGCTCACCACTGCGGCCAAGATCCACCTGGCCGACAATGGCTACGATCCGACCATGGGTGCCCGTCCACTCCGTCGGGCCATCCAGCGCATGGTCGAGGACACCTTGTCCGAGAAGCTCCTCTACAAGGAGTTCCGTGCCGGTCAGATCGTAGTGGTCGACGTCGCCGAGAACGAAGAGGGTGGCCGGGAACTGAGCTTCACCGCTCACGAAGGCTTCCAGCCGCCGTCGACGGCCGAACTGGCTGAAACCGGGGACTGATACCGGCACCGATCAACGTCCGGAGTCTGCGTCGGGCATCGTAACCTGAGCGCTAGTGTCGACTGCAGTGTTTTGGGCTCTCCGACAATGGCTTCGGTCGATGGCATACGTGCTCGCTCTGGCGACCCTCGTGGTGGTTTCGACCGCTTGTGAGACCGATGTCGATGTCGCCGTCGACGTAGCCGAGGATGGCTCGGGCCAAGTGGGCGTCACCGTCGTGCTCGATCGCGAGGCGGCCGGCCAGCTGCTGGACCTCGAGGACGAAGGACTTCGCCTCGACGATCTGTTCCGCTCGGGCTGGGAGATCCAACCGCCGGAGTCGACCGAGGACGGCTCGGTGCAGACCACGGCGATCAAACAGTTCGGGACGCCCGAGCAGTTCGCCGAGATCATGAACGAACTGAGCGGGTCGGGTGGCTTGTTCTCCGATTTCGAACTGACGCGTACGAAGGCCTTCGCCCGAGTCGAGTACCAGATCGATGGATCGCTGCGCCCGGCGGGCCTGGATGCGTTCAGTGATCCCGAGCTCGATGCAGCCTTGGGTCGGATGGTCAGCGAGATCGCCGGCGCGACCTATGGAGCCACCGGGGGTGATGTCCGGGTCTCGCTGGTCGTTCGCATGCCGGGCACCGTCGATCCCGTGGTTTCGACCGGAGTCGTCGACCTGACTGCTGGCGACCAGGCCGTCCGAACCTGGACCACGACGCTGGACGGGTCGGCAGTCGACGTGGTCATCAACTCGACGACCCAGGAGGTGCAGGCGCTCGTTTGGCGAGGGGTGTCCATCGTGGCGGCCGTCTTGGCCGTCCTCGTCATGTTCGGTCACCTGCTGCGTCTGCTGCGCCCCGAGCGTCGTCGAGGTCGAGGGGGAACCGCTCGTTCGTCGCCCCGGGCATCCAAGAACAAGCCAGCGTCGGACAAGCCAGTGTCGAAGAAACCCGCGACGTCGACGCCGGCCGGCGAGGACGCTGGTGACGAGATCCCGGAGAACCCGACGGTCGTCGCCCTCGACGGTATGGGTGTGCTCTATCGCGAGGGCGACGACATCAATCGAATACTCGTGCCCTTCGTACGTGAGCGCGGTTCGGAGGTCACCCACGACGAGATCGTGGCCAGAGCCCGGTCCATCAGCCTGGGACGGATCACTCCCACCGATTTCTGGACCGCGGTGGGTGTGGCCGGGGACCCGAACGAGATCGACGAGGACTACCTGTCCCGATTCCAGCTGAACCCTGGCGTGGTCAAGTTCCTCCGTTCGCTGCGAGCCCGCGGCGTTCGTGTGGCGTGCATCACCAACGACTCCACGACCTGGGCTACCAAGCTTCGGGTGCGGCACAGTCTGGAGAAGCTGATCGATCCCTGGGTGGTCAGTGGCGCGGTCGGGGTTCGCAAACCCGACGGTCCGATCTACGAGGTCTTGAGACGGGTCACGGGGGAGGATCCGTCCCTGATCATGATCATCGACGACAATCTGGACAACCTCGACGCCGCCCGTTCCTTCGGTTTCCGTACGGCATGGTTCGCCCCCGAGGGGCTGGCCGAGGAGGCTCGGCATCATGCCATCCTTCGCAGTTTCGATGTCGGCGCCGACGAGGACGGACCGGCCTGAACGGTCGGCCCACAGGCCGATGTCACACGGCCTGCGTAGGGTCAGCGGCATGGCCAAGATCCGACCCGTCTACATCTGCAACGCCTGTGGGGGCGAGTTCCCCAACTGGATGGGGCGATGTCAGTCGTGTGGCGGCTGGGCCACCGTCGACGAGCAGCCGGTCATTCCCTCGGCCCTGCGAAACAACGGCGTCGGTGGCGAAGCTTCCGAAGCGTTGTGCTCCATCGATGACGTCGGTTCGGTCCCGATCCCTACCGGTCTGGACGAGGTAGACCGTGTCCTCGGAGGCGGCCTGGTGCCCGGTTCGGTCACGCTTCTCAGCGGCGAGCCGGGCATCGGCAAATCGACGTTGACCCTCCAGGTGGCGATGTCGATCGCGTCGTCGGGGTCGAAGGTGGTGCTGGTCAGCGGTGAGGAGGCCCCCACCCAGGTTGCGGCTCGGGCTCGGAGGCTTGGCGCCGTGCCCCCGGCGCTTTCGGTACTCGATACGACGTCGTTCGACGCCGTATCGGCGATGATCAGTCGTGAGCTGCCGCAATTGGTCGTGGTGGACTCGATCCAAACCGTTCGAATCGTAGATCTCGACAGTGCCCCGGGATCGGTGTCGCAGGTTCGGGAAGTGGCGTCCCGGCTCGTGAATCTGGCCAAGGGCTTCGGCGTTTCGGTGCTGCTGGTGGGTCACGTGACCAAGGACGGCGCGCTGGCGGGCCCCCGACTTCTCGAACATGTCGTCGACACCGTGCTCTCGTTCAACGGCGATCGCTCGACCGAGCTGCGGTTCCTGCGATCGGTCAAGCATCGCTTCGGCCCGACAGCCGACGTGGGTGTCTTCGAGATGACAGGAGTCGGCCTGCAGCCGCTGGCCGATCCGAGCCGGTGGTTCCTGGCCGACAGGGCCGTCGACGCCAGCGGCTCGGTCATCGTGCCAGTACTCGATGGTCACCGGCCGGTTCTCGTCGAGGTCCAGGCCCTCGTTGGTGAGCGGCGCGACCAACCCGCGCATCTCGGGGCTCAGGGTCTGTCGGCCAGCCGACTCCGATTGGTCCTGGCGGTGCTCGAACGCAGGGCCGGTCACCGTTGGGACGGCCGGGATGTCTTCACCTCGTTGGCCGGCGGTGCCAGGAGTGACGACCCAGGCCTCGACCTCGGAGTTGCGTTGGCGTTGCTGTCGGCGGGCACCGACCGGCCACTCCCACCCGACCTGGTGGTGTGTGGAGAGATCGGTCTGGCCGGAGAGTTGCGCCTGCCTGCTCAGCTCGACCGCCGCCTGCAGGAGGCGTATCGACTGGGATTTCGTCAAGCCGTGGTGCCGCTCAACTCGCCGGAGGGACCGACCGGGCTGCACCTGCATCGCTGCTCGACGATGGTCGATGCACTGGCTTCGTCGAGGCTGGTGGCGTCGACCGCGGTCTGAGCGTGGGGTCTCGTCGCGGCCCGAAAGGTGGTGCTGAGTCGAGTTGTGGCAGCGAGTAGACTCAAGCGATGGACGGTCGAGCCGACAACATGCTGCTTCGCTCGCTGTCCCAAGTGGCTCCGGGCTCGCCGTTGCGAGATGGTCTGGATCGAGTCTTGCAGTCGGGGCGCGGTGGACTGATCGTGATCGGCGACGGACCTGACGTTCTGAACATCTGCTCCGGCGGGTTTCTGCTCGATGCAGCGTTCACCCCTCAACGGCTGGGCGAGCTGGCCAAGATGGACGGTGCCATCATCCTGGCCGGTGACGCCAGCCGGATCGCCCGTGCCAACGTGCACCTCGTGCCCAACCCCAACGTGCCCACCGTCGAGACCGGTACCCGGCATCGCACCGCCGAACGGGTGGCCCGATCGCTGCACGTGCCCGTGGTCGCGGTGTCGGAGTCTCGCAAGGAGATCCAGGTCTACGTGGGCGATCAACGGCATCCGCTCGAGCCGGTGGGACGTCTTCTCGATCGCTCGAATCAGGCGCTGCAGACGCTCGAACGTTACCGCACTCGCCTGAACACCGTGACCAAGACCCTCACCGCTCTCGAGGTGGAGAACCTCGTGACCCTCCGCGATGTGATCGAGGTGTTGCAGCGCATCGAAATGGTTGTCCGCATCTCCGACGAGATCAACCGGAATCTGATCGAGCTCGGTTCCGATGGGCGTCTGGTGCGTCTCCAGCTGGACGAACTGATGGCCGGGGTCGTGGACGATCGTAGGTTGATCATTCGCGATTACTTCAACGAAGACGCCACGTTCCACATCGAAGAAGCAATGGACGGGTTGTCGGCGCTCGACGACGAGGCTCTCTTCGATGAGGAAGTGCTGACCAAGACGCTGCATCTCGCAGCATCGGTCACGGATCTGGACGAGACGTTGGAACCTCGTGGATTCCGCTTCCTCAATCGGTTGCCCCGGGTCTCGGAACAAGCCAGCCAACGCATGGTCGATCGGTTCGGCTCGCTGGAACGGTTGCTTCGAGCCACCAGCGTCGACCTGCAAGAGGCGTCTGGTCTGTCCTCATTCCAAGCCGAGAACATCAAGGAAGGCCTTGCCCGATTGGCCGAGAACTCGATTCTCGACCGTTACGAAGCCTGATTCAGCTGGCGCGGATCTCCATCTGGGCCCGGTTCAGGATCACGTATCTGCGTTCGTGTTGCTCCAACCAGCCGAGTCGGATGAAGCTCGCGATGGCCTTGTTGACGCGTTCGCGGCTGGCGCCCACCATGCCTGCCAATTCCTCCTGCGTGACCGGCAGTGAGAAGTCGTCGTGGTCGCCGGCGATTTCGAGGAGGCGCTTTGCCGTTCGCCCGGTCACATCGAGAAAGACCGAATCGGCCAGTACTCCGTCGATGACACGAATGCGATTGGTCAGTAGCTCGACGACTCGCCACAGCTGACGAGGGTCGTTCTGATAGATCTCCCGAAGTGGCTCGTAGGGAATGGCGACGACGTCGGAGGCTTCGAGGGCTCGGGCATCGGTCGAGCGAGACTGATGGTCGAACAGCGGCATCTCACCGAAGAGGTCGCCGTCTTCCATCAACGCCACCACGGACTCGCGGCCGTCGACGGAACGATTCACCATGGCGATTCTTCCTCGTACCGTGACGTAGAGCTCGTCGGGATCGTCGTGTTCTGCGAAGAGAACGTCACCCCGAGTCAGTTTCCGCAGCTCTGCTGCGTTGGCAACGAGCTGGAGGGTCGACTCGTCGAACCCGCTGAAGAGTTCGACCGAACGTAGGAGTTCCGTTTCGATCACCTCGCAAAGGTACATGAATCGGGGTGGTGCATGTCACTTGTCTGCGACGAGCCGACGGTAGGGTCGATACTCATGATCGTCGGTGCGCGGCCATGGGCCATTGTGGTGGCCGGCGGAAACGGAACCCGGTTCGGAGGGCGCAAGCAACTGGCCCGGTTGGGGTCACGTCGGGTGATCGATTGGTCGATCGACGCTCTGCGCCCCTTTGTGGAAGGCATCGTCGCCGTCGTGCCTTCCGATCTGGTCGAGGGCACGAGCGAAGCGTCCGATCTGGCCGTCGAGGTGGTGGTGGCGGGAGGAGCGACTCGCAGCGCCTCGGTGCGAGCGGGTCTGGAAGCCCTTCCTCCGGCGACGATCTGGGTGTTGGTTCACGATGCAGCTCGGCCCATGGCTTCGCATGCCCTCGTCGGCAGAGTGGTCGCCGCATTGGCCGGTGATGGCAGTCCCGATGGCGTGGTGCCGGTCGTGCCGCTGACCGACACGCTTCGTCGTCGAACTGGAGGGGCAGTTGATCGCAGCGAGTTCGTGGCCGTGCAAACCCCGCAAGGATTCTCGGTCGCGACCCTGCGTCGAGCCCATGGTGCCGAAGCCGACGCCACCGATGATGCAACGCTCGTCGATGCGATCGGCGGCGTGGTGGTCCATGTGGAGGGAGAAGTCACGAACATGAAGATCACGGCTCCGGAAGATCTACGAGTCGCCGAGGTATTGCATGACTGCTGATCGAACATCGGAACCGGTGGAGACCACGCCCCCGATGCCGTTTCGGGTTGGACAGGGTTTCGACGTTCACCCCTGGTCCGATGACCCGAGCCGGCGGCTGGTCCTGGGTGGCGTGGTGTTCGACGGCCATCCAGGATTGGCTGGCCACAGTGACGCCGATGTTGTCGCTCACTGTTGTGCCGACGCCGTGCTCGGTGCCGCTGGTCTGGGCGACATCGGAACATTGTTTCCCGACACCGATGCCGCTCTGGCCGGAGCGGACAGCCTCGAGCTTCTGGCCCGGGCCATCGAGCAGGTGCGGGCAGCAGGATGGGAGGTGGTGAACGTGGACTGCACCCTGATTCTGGACCGTCCCAAGCTTGCGCCGCACCGTGATGTCATGCAGGCGAACCTTCGTGCGGTGGTCGGTGCCCCGGTCACGATCAAGGGCAAACGAACCGAAGGTGTCGC
>ERZ888423.397-NODE-397-length-44903-cov-24.942138_pt1 | contig 44903 bp, 39 predicted proteins | sample MGYA00520523_ERZ888423 | MGnify/ENA primary metagenome ERZ888423 (study PRJEB32303, sample SAMEA104408611) | aquatic metagenome | biome: Brackish water; feature: Pelagic; material: water | place: Baltic Sea | collected 2014-06-08T10:24:00 | depth 30,27 m ... | reverse complement strand
CACCTCCGCACGCACGCGCGAGATCATAATTAGCACAACCAACTGTTAAACGGGAATGTTGGTAAGCTAGATTTGGTGATATTTCTACTCACAAACATAAGAGAAAACAAGACGCTTTCTGTACAAATTACGTACGAAACAAAACTGAAATAGCTAAATGATTTTTTTTACTGGTGCACCCGTCGCGATTCGAACGCGAGACCTCTGCCTTCGGAGGGCAGCGCTCTATCCAGCTGAGCTACGGGTGCGGTTGGGTGTTGTTAGGCGATATTGGGCGTTCAATCAATCCCAATATAAATTTATCTAAGACAAAATATCATTGCAAAGCATTAGACCGTTGACCAGCGCGTCAACCTCATCAAACGTGTTATACATTGCGAATGAGGCGCGGCAGCTGGCTGTGATGCCTAGATGCTGCATAAGCGGCATGGCGCAGTGGCTGCCTGCACGCACCGCTATGCCCTTTTGATCCAGAATGGTTGAGATGTCATGTGCATGTGCCGCGCCCGCCAGTGTAAATGAAAAGATTGCCCCCTTGCTGGGCGAAGTGCCTTGCACGGTTAGAAAGTTTAATTCCGATAGCTTTTCAATCGCCTTGTCGCGTAAAAGTCGCTCATGTGCAGCAATATTTTCCATGCCAATTTTCATCATATAATCAAGTGCCACACCAAGACCGATTTGTGCGACAATACTAGGCGTGCCTGCTTCGAATTTCATAGGCGGTTTATTATAGGTGACCATGTCTCGCGTGACCTGGTCGATCATATCACCGCCGCCTAAAAAGGGGCGCATCTCTACCATACGGTCAGGGTGGATATAAATAGCCCCTGAACCGCTGGGCCCATAAAGTTTGTGGCCCGTGATCGCGTAAAAGTCGCACCCCATCGCAGCCACATCTACGGGCATATGCACAGCCGCCTGCGACCCGTCAACCAACACCGGAACGCCTTTTGACTTTGCACCTTGGCAAATAGCAGCAACATCGACAACGGTCCCCAACACATTTGACATTTGCGTCACCGCAATCAACTTTGTGCGCGAGGTTATGGCCGCTAGCACCACCGAAGGATCAAGGTCGCCATTTGGGTCACATTCCACCCATTTAAGCACAACGCCCAGACGGTCGCGCAAGAAATGCCAAGGAACGATATTAGCGTGATGCTCCATGATCGATAGAATGATCTCATCCCCAGCGGCAAAGCGTGGAGCCGCCCAGGCGTAAGATATTAGATTTATCGCCTCGGTCGTGCCTGATGTGAAGACTATATCTCCCTCGTGCGTGGCATTTAAAAAGCGAGCTACCTTGCCGCGCACCGCTTCGTACTTGTCGGTGGCAAGGTTAGATAAGTAATGTAAACCACGGTGAACATTGGCATATTCATAACTATAGGCTTGTGTCACAGCATCAATTACAACCTGCGGCTTTTGCGCTGATGCGCCATTATCCAGATACACCAGCGGTTTGCCATGAATTTGGCGTGAGAGAATTGGAAAGTCGTCCCGCAGGCGGTTTACATCAAGCATTTCATACTCCGATAATAGGCAAAATCAGTCCAACCAGCACAATCAGCGACACAAAGCCTAGGCAAATCATTGCTAAGACCAAGCTAGACAGCACCATCCAGATAGATTTAAATCCGTGTAAAGCCATTATAAAATGTGTCAAAACCCAGAAAAATACAGAAAAGACCAAAAGGCTGCTAAGTGCACTTATGCTTGGCGCAATAAAGCTTATAGCTACCTGCCCTATTTGCAGCACCATCAGCGTGACTTGAAACCAAACCATAAGAGCCAACGCATCCTCAAAACGTCCCTTGCCGCCGGCCATATGCCCAAAAATATGCAGCGCGAAAACCGAAAAAACCAAGAACACTCCTTGCACCAAAGCCATACGCAAGGGACTGTTTAGTGCTGCGGCAAAGGCGGCGCGCACCTCATCTGGTTGCATGGAAAATGAGAGTTGAACTAAAACTGTCCCCATGATCGACACTAGAAGCAGCGAAAGCCAGCCTAATTCTGAGGAAAACCGCTTTGCGATGATCCACTGCCCCGCCTCAAACGGACGGCGAAGTGTTAGAATAAACAATTCCAAAAAGATTTTAAATCCAAGTTTCATGTCTGTTTAAAAACCTCAGTCAGTCCCATAATCCAAATATATAAAAAGACGATAAACACCCCTATCCCGATTGCTGATGCCAGTACCACAGGGCCCAAGAACCCCGATATCAGGCTTTGTAAAAGCGCCAAAGGGGCGGCGCAGAATAACGCCCAAAAAAGTGCTATACGGGCGCCGTAAAGCCCCTTTGGTCCACCAAAAAGCCTCAAAATCAGCCCCGTTATGCCTGCGAGCACATAGAAAATAAGAGGTGCGATGAATAAAAGCGCCAAAAGAGCGCCGCTAAGGCGGGCTTCAAGTGGAACATCAGGATTTATGGCTGCGGCCCGCAGATTTCCTGGAATACTTGCCACAAAAAAAAGCCCCGATGCCCCCATCACCAGCGCCAAGGCCTGATCTTCGCGCGGCCCTTGTGCCAGCTTGCGCGCTATGACCGGGCGCGCATTCTTATAACTGTCCACAATCTCCGCGCTGATCGACATTAGGCGCGCACCTGCGGCACCCAATCGATCAGCACCTCGCGCAAGCGTTCGGCCAGACCTGCATCGTCAATTTCGGCCAAAGTATCTGCCAAAAAGGCTAAGATCAACAATGCCTGCGCCTGATCTGTAGGCACTCCGCGCGAGCGTAGATAGAAAAGCGCCGTCTCATCAATCGCGCCGGTGGTTGAACCGTGGCTGCACTTTACATCATCGGCATAGATTTCAAGTTCAGGTTTGGCTAAAAACTCGCTATTATCATCAAGCAGAAGCGATTGGCTCATTTGATAACCATCGGTTTTCTGAGCCGATTGTTTGACTAAAATCTTACCTTGAAACACGCCAACCGCACCGCCGTTAAGCACCTTTTTAAAGACCTGACGGCTTTCACCGCGTAGCCCCTGATGGGTGATGAAGATCGTATCATCATGATGAAAACCTGTACCGCCGATGGCAGCACCAGCAAGATGGGCTTTGGCATCATGACCAATCAGCTCAATCACAGCTTCGTTGCGGGTAAATTTGCCGTTCATGGTCAGGTTAAATGATTTAAGCACCGCCTCATTACCCAAACGAGCGAATAGGTGTGTCACGATGTTACGATCATGATCTTGACCTTGGGTGCGCACATGGTGAAACTGGGCACAATCAGCAAGCTCGACCTCAAGAACCATATTGCCGCGCAAGCCCAGTGTACCGCTTTCCAGAAGAGTTAGGGATGCGCCCTCTTCTACCTTGACAAGGTGATGCAAGATGGCATCAGAACTATTTGTTTTTGAAATATATTCAAATGAAATAGGTTTTGTGCACTGGCCTGTAACGCGGATTATTACGCCCTGCTGAGCCAGGGCTGTGTTGAGGGCTGCTAAAGGGCGCGCCACTGGATTTTGCCCGCATGCTTCTAAACTTCCGTAAAAGTCGGTGGCCCAAGTGGGCGCTTCGGCCAGCAGGCTAATCTCAACTCCCTCAAAATCCACTGCGTCAGAGGCAGAGGCATCAAAAACCCCATCCACGAACACCAGTTTCAGGGCGGAAACAGACACAAAACTAGCAGGTGCTTCGCCAAGTGGGTGTTCCTGAATTGGAGTCACAGCACGTGCTGTTAGGCCCGTGGGGTCACTATAGCGCCAATATTCGTCACGTTTTTGCGGCAGACCAAGGGTCAGTACGCGATCTTTTGCGGCAGCTCGGGCTAAGGTAAAACTTTGGGCCAACTCCGCCCCAGAGAAACAAGCAGCGGCGGCGTCAAAACGGGTGGCTTGCGCAGTCATCATGCCTCCTCGGACAAAATATCGCTGTAGCCGTTCTTTTCGACCTCAAGCGCCAAATCGGGCCCGCCACTTTTAATAATACGGCCATTCGACATGATATGCACAAAATCAGGCACAATATGGTCAAGCAAACGTTGATAATGCGTGATAACCAAGAACGAGCGCCCTGCATCGCGCAGCGCATTAACCCCTTGCGAGACAAGTTTCATCGCATCGACATCAAGGCCACTATCGGTTTCATCCAAAATACACATTTTGGGAGCCAACATTGCCATTTGCAAAATTTCATTGCGCTTTTTTTCACCGCCCGAAAAACCCACATTTACAGGGCGTTTCATCATTTCTGCGTCGATTTGTAGATCTTTAGCTTTTTCGCGTACCAATTTCAAAAACTCACCGGCCGAAATTTCATCTTCGCCACGCACTTTGCGTTGAGCATTCAAAGCTGTTCGCAAAAAAGTCATATTGCCCACGCCAGGAATTTCTACCGGATATTGAAAGGCCAAAAAGAGGCCCTTTGCCGCACGGATTTCAGGATCAAGATCCAACAGTTCTTCGCCTCCCAACAGGGCCGAGCCTTGCGTGACCTCGTATCCTGCACGCCCTGCCAAGACATAAGATAAGGTCGACTTACCAGAGCCATTTGGCCCCATGATAGCATGCACCGCCCCAGCTCCAACTGACAGGTTAACACCCTTTAGGATGACCTTATCTTCTTCTTCAAGTTTAACGTGCAAGTTTTTAATTTCTAACATTTTATTTCCATATTTTGGCGTTTAGGCATAGGCTGTGGGCACTAACCCACAGAACCTTCAAGTGAGATGGCAACCAAAGCTTGCGCTTCGATGGCAAATTCCATGGGCAAAGCTTGTAAAACTTCTTTGCAAAATCCGTTGACGACAAGAGCTACGGCCTCTTCCTCGTCCATCCCACGCGAGCGGCAGTAGAACAATTGATCATCATCCACCTTTGAGGTGGTGGCCTCATGCTCGACCCGCGATGAGGCGTTTTTGACCTCAATATATGGTACGGTATGGGCCCCGCATTTATCGCCAATCAGTAAACTATCACATTGTGTATAGTTGCGGCTATTTGTGGCTTTGGGGTGCATCGAGACCAAACCGCGATACGTATTTTGCGCCCGTCCTGCCGAAATACCCTTTGAAACGATCCGGCTTTTGGTGTTTTTGCCTAGATGGATCATCTTGGTGCCCGTGTCGGCTTGCTGAAAATTATTGGCAATTGCTATTGAATAGAACTCACCCTGCGCACCGTCACCGCGCAAAATGCAAGATGGGTATTTCCAAGTGATGGCGGAACCTGTTTCAACTTGCGTCCACATAACTTTCGCACGGTCACCGCGGCAATCTGCTCGTTTAGTTACAAAATTATAAATTCCACCTACGCCGTTTTCGTCACCAGGATACCAGTTTTGCACAGTCGAATATTTCACTTCGGCATCTTCTAAAATTACAATTTCCACCACCGCGGCATGCAGTTGATGAGTGTCACGTTTGGGTGCGGTGCAACCTTCTAAGTAGCTAACGTAGCTTCCTTTTTCCGCAATGATCAAGGTGCGCTCGAATTGCCCAGTGTTTTCAGCATTAATGCGGAAATACGTCGAAAGCTCCATCGGGCAGCGCACGCCTTCCGGGATATAAACGAAAGACCCATCGGTAAATACGGCACAGTTTAGCGTTGCAAAATAATTGTCTGACGGTGGAACAACCGATCCGATATATTTTTTAACTAGTTCAGGATGTTCGCGCACCGCCTCGGAGATTGAGCAAAATATCACTCCCGCCTTGGCAAGCTCATCCTTAAAGGTCGTGCCCACTGAGACGGAATCAAATACCGCATCCACCGCCACGCGGCGCGGCTCTTCCGAGCCTTCGACGCCGGCCAGTAACATTTGTTCTTTCAAAGGAATGCCCAGTTTAGCATAGGTTGCAAGCAGTTTTGGGTCAACCTCATCAAGAGATTTTGGTTTGACATCCATGCTTTTGGGTTTGGCATAGTAATATTGGTCTTGGTAATCAATGGGCGGATAATGCAACATGGCCCAAGCGGGTTCTGTCAGCATAACCCAGCGGCGATAGGCATCAAGACGCCAATCTAGCATCCACTGCGGTTCATCGTTTTTTGAGGAAATCAGCCGCACGATATCTTCCGATAGGCCCTTGGGCGCATACTCCATTTCAATATCAGTTTCCCAGCCATACTTGTAGTTACCAGACATGGCATGCACGGCTTCAACCGTTTCGCGATCTACGCCGTCGCGCAATTCAAATTCTGTATCCAGCGCTTGGGTCATCATCTGCTCCATTCATTTCTTTAGAGATTGCTTTTGCGCTTGCGCCAAAAAGGCATCGGCAAAACTATCCACATCTTTTTTTTTCGTAAAAGGTCCTAGCGAAATTCTGATCGCCGAGGCCGCAACACTTTCTTCAAAGCCCATTGCGCGCAATACGGGACTTGCGCGCATTTTACCCGAAGAACAGGCCGACCCGGCCGAAATTGCGAAACCCGCCAAATCCATTTGCATAACTTGCGTTTCGCCCTTCCATCCGGGCGAGGCAACGCAAAGTGTATTTGGCAAACGCTGGACCCCTCTTGATATAGAAATAGTGCCTAAAGCAGAGCCTGACAATGCCGTTTCTAGAATATTTCTAAATTGGGCAATTTCTTCCCAAACTCCATTGGCCAGATTTTGTGCCGCCACTTCAGCTGCGGCACCAAATCCGACGATTCCCAAGATATTCTCAGTTCCCGCACGCCGTCCCATTTCTTGGCCACCACCCAAAATTTGGGCGGTGATCTCTTGCCCGCGTTCGATCACCAATGCGCCCACACCTTTGGGCCCACCCAATTTATGCGCAGAAATCAACGCCATTTTACAACCCAACCAATGAAAAGACAAAGGAACTTTGCCAAAAGCCTGAGTGAGGTCACTGACCGCAAGCCCAGTAGGTAAGGTTTGTAAAATGCCCGTTTCCGAGTTGGCCAGCTGCAAGGCGGCGCGAGCAGGCATTGGGACGGTGACTTGGCCTGAGGTGTCGGTGATAAGATTTGGCGTGCACCATGCGGCCACAGCGTCGTGCTCTACCAAACTGCAAGAAAGGTCGCGCCCAGCAAGGGCAAGCGCCGCTGACTCGGTCGCCGAGGCCGTAAAAATAATATCCGCTCCATCTGCCCCAAGAGCCGTGGCCACCTGTGCGCGGGCTTTTTCAACCGCAGCTTTGGCCGCACGACCTTCAGCATGAATCGATGAGGGGTTACCCAACAGATCCATGGCCGCAACCATGGCTGTGCGCACCTTTGGATGCAGCGGTGTTGTAGCATTATAATCTAGATAGCTCCGTTTCACTTCGGCACTTGCCATTACTGCTCATCCACAATTTCAAAAAGCGCAGGCACCGCAGGGCACGGCGCCATTTCATTGCGAACCACGTCTGATAGGCGGGTTTGGTGTAAAAACACATAGACTTGGGCTGAGAGCCCCTCCCACAGTCGGTTGGTTAAGGACTGAGCTCGAGTCCCAGATACACCACCCATCGCCCCGGCACCCGAATGCATGGCCGAGACGGTCTCTTCAACCGCAGACAGGATTTCGGATATGCGAATACTTTCGGCTGACCGTCCCAGACGATAGCCACCGCCCGGTCCCCGCACTGCCGTCACCAAACCCGCGCGGCGCAATTTCACAAAAAGTTGCTCTAAATAGGGTAAAGAAATATTTTGTTTGCGGGCTATTTCTGCCAGAGACACCAGTCCATCCCCCTTGCCCAAGGCCAGATCAGCCAAAGCAACTACAGCATAACGACCTTTGGTCGAGAGTTTCATTAATATTCCTTTGTAAATTCATTGACGTTTAGCGTTTGGGCGCTTAACTCACAACCAAGGCAAGGGCTATTCCCTTGAGTGATACATATTCCGATGGAAATAATCAAGATTTCCCGGCTAACAAGAGGCAGGAACCATGCCCGAAGTAATTTTCACCGGCCCCGAGGGGCGATTAGAAGGCCGCTACCATCCGCAAAAAGAGCGCGACGCGCCTATTGCGATTGTGTTGCATCCGCATCCGCAGTTTGGCGGCACGATGAATAATAAAGTTGTTTACAACTTACATTACGCCTTTTATCGCTTGGGGTTTACGGTCTTACGCTTTAACTTTCGCGGCGTTGGCCGATCCCAAGGCGAATATGAACAAGGAATAGGCGAACTCTCTGACGCTGCCTCGGCGCTGGATTATTTGCAATCAATGAACCAAAATACCAAACATTGCTGGGTTGCGGGGTTCTCCTTTGGCGCTTGGATTGGAATGCAGCTTTTGATGCGTCGCCCTGAGATTACGGGGTTTATCTCGGTTGCTCCCCCCGCCAATATGTATGACTTTAGTTTTTTGGCCCCCTGTCCTTCATCGGGTCTGATCATCAACGGGTCCGCCGATAGGGTTGCTATGCCAAACGATACTGTTACTTTGGTTAATAAGCTGCACGACCAAAAAGGAATAACCGTAAGCCACGAAGTGGTCGAGGGGGCAGACCATTTCTTTAAAGACGAAGAAAAGCATATGAATCCCATGATAAACATAGTCTCATCATATGTTGCGCGCCGCTTAACCGAAGCAACAAGGTGAGCACACGCCTAGAACAGCAATTTTTGTTTCTAACGCAAGCGGATGCACTAAAAAAAATCTTGCGCGCAACCCCCGTTCTGGCGGGAGAACGCCTTGAAAATTCGGGAGAACATTCTTGGCATATTGCCCTTTACGCCATGGTTTTGGCTGACCAAGCTGGGCCAGACGTCAATATAGCGCGGGTGATCGAGATGCTGTTGATCCATGATATAGTGGAGATCGACGCTGGGGATGCGCCTTTACATGGGCAACATGACCCAAAAACACAAGTTCTGGCCGAAGAAAAGGCCGCTGATCGCCTGTTCGGTCTTTTGCCTCCCGACCAAGCCACCCGTTTTCGCGCCCTGTGGAACGAGTTCGAAGACGCCCAAACTCCAGATGCAATTTTTGCCAAAGCGCTGGATCGGGTGCAACCCGTGTTACAAAACATCGCTGCAGGTGGAGGCAGTTGGACTGACTACAACGTCACCATCGAGCAGCTCGAATCCCGTGTGGGGGACAAAGTTGCGAAGGGTGCACCAAAGATTTGGGACTTTGTGCACGCGAAAGCGCGGCTTTTTTTCAACAAATAAACAATAAAACCCAGATATTAACCATTTAAACGAACAATAACGCGCAAAGCGCTGGCCTTTTGGCTGCGAGTACTATAACGCCGCCTCAACCTTTGAAAATGAAAGAGACCCTCCCAATGGAGCTACGCAATATTGCCATTATCGCGCACGTCGACCATGGCAAAACCACATTGGTGGATGAGCTATTAAAACAATCTGGTTCATTCCGTGATAATCAAGCCGTTGCTGAACGTGCAATGGACAGTAACGACATTGAACGTGAGCGTGGCATCACGATCTTGGCCAAATGCACATCTCTTGAATGGGGCGGTTTGCGCATCAATATAGTTGACACGCCCGGACACGCCGATTTTGGCGGTGAGGTTGAGCGGATCCTGTCGATGGTTGATGGTGTGGTTTTGTTGGTGGACGCGGCTGAAGGCCCCATGCCACAAACCAAGTTTGTTACATCAAAAGCGCTCGCCTTGGGTCTGCGCCCTATCGTAGTATTGAACAAAGTTGACAAGTCTGACGCCGAACCTGATCGCGCTTTAAACGAGGTGTTCGACCTTTTCGCCAATTTAGGCGCCACAGACGAGCAACTTGATTTCCCTGTTCTTTATGCATCGGGTCGCGCTGGTTGGGCCGATGAAGGTCTCGACGGTCCACGCAAAGACCTATCAGCTCTTTATGCTTTAGTGGTGAAACATGTGCCACAGCCCGCGCAATTGGCGCAGCGTAACGAACCTTTTAAAATGTTGGCTACAACCTTGTCTGCAGACCCTTTTATTGGACGTATTTTGACGGGCCGTGTCGAAGCTGGCACACTTAAAGCTGGTGACACAATCAAAGCCTTGTCACGCACAGGCGAAAAAATTGAACAGTTTCGAGTATCCAAAGTTTTGGCATTTCGCGGTTTACAACAAACACCCATTGATTTGGCAGAAGCAGGAGATATTGTTACCCTTGCTGGCATGACCAAGGCTACCGTTGCTGATACACTTTGCGATCTTTCCGTTGATGTGGCCTTGCCCGCACAACCAATTGATCCGCCAACCATTTCCGTGACCTTTGGCATAAATGATAGCCCACTTGCAGGTAAGGACGGCAGTAAGGTGCAAAGCCGTGTGATCCGCGAACGTCTGATGCGTGAAGCCGAAGTGAATGTAGCAATCAAAGTTACGGACACACCAGGCGGCGACGCGTTCGAAGTCGCAGGTAGGGGCGAATTGCAAATGGGTGTTTTGATTGAGAACATGCGTCGCGAAGGGTTTGAGCTATCGATATCTCGCCCGCGCGTCTTGTTCCAAGAGAAAGACGGGAAGCGCTTTGAGCCAATCGAAGAGGTCACAATCGACGTAGACGACGAATATACAGGCGCCGTAATTGAAAAGATAACAGGTCCTCGTAAGGGCGATCTGGTTGAAATGAAGCCAGCAGGCGTTGGCAAGACACGCATTATAGCACATGTCCCCTCACGTGGGTTGATTGGTTATCACGGTCAATTCATGACAGACACACGCGGCACCGGTGTTTTAAACCGAGTATTTCACGAATGGGCCCCACATAAGGGCCCAATTGAAGGCCGACGCGCTGGAGTCTTAATCTCTATGGAAAGTGGCGTGTCCGTGGCATATGCAATGTGGAAACTGGAAGACCGCGGTCATTTCTTTATTGGCGTGCAAGAACCAGTGTACACAGGCATGGTAATTGGAGAGCATAACCGCGAAAATGACCTTGAGGTGAACCCACTTAAAGGCAAACAGCTGACTAACGTGCGCGCTTCAGGCACGGATGAAGCGGTACGTTTGACAACGCCTGTAAAAATGTCGCTTGAACAAGCCATTGCATATATTGATGATGACGAACTTGTAGAAGTAACGCCTAAAGCGGTGCGACTGCGCAAACGTCACCTAGACCCGCATGAACGCAAGCGTCAATCACGTGCAAGCTAGTAGAAAGGCCGCGATAAATCGCGGCCTTTCTAACTTAAAAAATTACAGCAAGACTTCAGATTAATTCTCTTCCAAAACCATTAAGCTACGCACAGACGCACCTTGCGCAGCGGCCATAGCAGCTTGATATTCTGGTGAACTATAGCAAGCCACCGCCGCCTCAAGAGATGGAAAGCGCGCCACAACATTGCGCGCGCGCCCTTCTCCTTCAAGCTGAACCGCTCGCGTTGCACGGGCCAAAAATACACCGCCAAATGAGGCGATCACAGCCCCGGCCGGCACGGCATAAAGCTGATAGCGTTCGACGTCGAGCACATCAACATGGGCAATCCAAAGGGCGGTGGGCATTTAAACCTCCAACAGTTTTGTGACATCCAAAATTGCTTGGTCCGCGCCCGCAATATCAACGCCGCCCGCTTGCGCCATATCAGGGCGACCGCCGCCACCCTTGCCACCCAAGGCGAGCGCTGCGGTTTTAACCAGATTAACTGCAGAAATACGCTCGGTCAGATCGGCGGTAACGCCCGCCGCAACCGCAGGTTTGGCACCAGTATCGGCAATCAGGACAATGACGCCAGACCCTATCTGGGCCTTCATCTCATCAATAAGACCTGGTAGATCTTTGCCAGATACGCCAGAAAGCACTTGCGCGATCAAATTAATGCCGTTCACCTCAACCACTTCAATATTCTTGGCACCAACGCCGCCCATCGCCAACTCACGGCGCAGCTGCGCCACCTCATTGCTGAGCAGGCGCCGTTCCTCTAGCAAAACCTTTGCCCGATCGGCCAATTCAGCTGGTACCACTTTTAACACGTTGACAATATCCGACAATTGACGAGTTTGCGCCTTCAAATGCGCCATAGCGCCCGCCCCAGTCAGTGCCTCAATCCGTCGCACACCTGCTGACGAAGCCGCGTCGCCAAGCAAAACAAACATACCAATTTCGCCCAACCGGTTCACATGAGTTCCGCCGCAAAGCTCAAGTGAATAGGTGGCCAGATCTTGACCTTTTTGAGAGCCTGCCCGCTTGCCCATGGACACAACACGTACTTCATCGCCGTATTTTTCACCAAAAAGCGCCTGTGCCCCTAAGGCGCGCGCATCCTTGGGCGTCATCACACGAGTTTCAACGATGCTATTTTGGCGAATATAGTAGTTGACCTCGGCTTCGACGGCAGCCAAATCGGCCTCGGATAGGCCTGCGGAATGGCTAAAGTCAAACCGCAACCGATCTGGCGCGTTCAAACTACCGCGCTGTGCAACATGGTCACCCAAATGGCGGCGCAGCGCCTCATTCAAGAGGTGCGTGGCCGAGTGGTTAGCCTCAATCGCGCTACGTCTTGCGCCGTCAACGGTCAAGAAAGCGCCTTGAGCGGTCAAGATTTCGCCCTCAGTGACTTGGGCTAAATGCAAGATCAGCCCTTGAGATTTTTTCGTGTCGATGATTGTTGCCAGACCTGTTTCGGTTTTGATCTGCCCCGCATCACCCACTTGCCCGCCCTGCTCGGGGTAAAAAGGAGTTTGATTTAAGATGATCTGCACGCTTTGACCCTGAGTGGCATTCGCCACTTCGGCCCCAGCAGCAACCATGACCAAAATCTGCCCTTCGGTCGATTGCGTGTCATAGCCCAAAAACTCGCTTGGCTCTAACCGATAAGACAGATCAAACCAAACCTTTGAATCTTTCGTCTCGCCCGATCCCGTCCAACTGGCGCGGGCTTTGGTTTTTTGTTCTTGCATGGCGGTGTCAAAGCCAACTGTATCCACAAGACGGCCCATTTCGCGCAACGCATCTTGCGTAAGGTCCAGAGGAAAACCATAAGTGTCGTAAAGTTTAAATGCCGCTGCCCCTGGTAAAGCCGCCCCTTCGGGAATGCGCGCCAGTTCTTCATCTAGCAATTTAAGACCGCGATCCAACGTTTGGCGAAAGCGTGTTTCTTCTAAACGCAGGGTCTCTTCGATCATGGATTGAGCGTGACCCAGCTCAGGATAGGCGCGACCCATCTGCGCGACCAAGGCTGGCACCAAACGGTGCATCACTGGATCTTGGGCGCCCAACTGATGCGAATGGCGCATGGCGCGGCGCATGATGCGGCGCAAAACATAGCCGCGGCCTTCATTTGAGGGCATCACACCGTCGGCAATCAAAAATGATGTGGAGCGCAAATGGTCGGCAATCACGCGGTGATGGGTTTTGCCTGCCCCGTCAGGATCGCTAGACGTTACGTGCGCCGAGGCTTCGATCAAAGCGCGCATCAAGTCAGTGTCGTAATTGTCATGTTTGCCTTGCAGTAAAGCTCCTATACGTTCTAACCCCATCCCAGTGTCGATAGACTGTTTGGGCAAAGGTATCATAGAACCGTCTGCAAACTGTTCATTTTGCATGAAGACCAGGTTCCATATTTCAATGAAACGGTCGCCATCCTGGTCTTTTGAACCGGGCGGACCACCCCAGATTTTGTCGCCATGATCAAAGAAAATTTCAGTACAAGGGCCGCATGGTCCAGTGGGGCCCATCATCCAAAAATTGTCATTAGTGGGAATTCGAATGATCTTATCATCCGACAGGCCAGCGACTTTTTTCCAAATCTGCGCCGCCTCATCGTCAGTATGATAGACGGTAACCAAAAGTTTATCTTTCGGAATGCCTAATTCTTTGGTTAAAAGTTCCCATGCATATGGGATAGCTTCTTTTTTAAAGTAGTCGCCAAAGCTAAAGTTTCCCAACATTTCAAAAAATGTATGGTGGCGGGCTGTGTATCCGACATTATCTAGATCATTATGTTTACCACCTGCGCGGACGCATTTTTGAGCAGTGGTTGCGCGTTTGTAGTCGCGGCTTTCGGCGCCGGTGAAGCAATTTTTGAATTGTACCATGCCTGAGTTAGTAAACATTAAAGTCGGATCATTGCGCGGCACCAAGGGGCTGCTTTCAACAATTTGGTGATCTTTACGTTTGTAGAAGTTTAGAAAAGTCGAGCGAATATCGTTTAACGACGCCATAATGGACCCCTCTAAGGCAATCAATTTTTCTTCGTTTAACGGCGCGGAAGGGGGCTGTCCACCATTGCAGGGGAATTCAGACAAAAAATGGAGCAAAACAAATGAGTTTTGCTCCATTTTTGACTAAATTAAAGGTCGATCATGTCATCGCCGCTTCCAGCAGCGTCAGATCCGCCCAACAGGTCAAAGTCTAACCCGTGCGAAGCGCGAATCTTATCTTCAATTTCGGATGCGATTGTTGGGTTGGATTTCAAGAAAACTTTCGCATTTTCACGCCCTTGGCCAATGCGCTCATCCCCGTATGAATACCAAGAGCCTGACTTTTCAACGATGCCTAATTTTACACCCAGATCGACGAGCTCACCTACTTTTGAGATGCCTTCGCCGTAAATAATGTCAAATTCAACCTGTTTAAAGGGCGGAGCCACTTTGTTTTTTACCACTTTCACGCGGGTTGTATTTCCGGTGACCTCGTCACGGTCTTTAACTGCGCCGATGCGCCGAATATCAAGCCGCACAGAGGCGTAGAATTTTAAAGCATTACCGCCAGTGGTGGTTTCTGGGCTTCCAAACATCACACCAATTTTCATACGAATTTGGTTAATGAATATAACCATGCAATTTGATTTTCCGATGCTGGCGGTCAATTTGCGCATTGCTTGGCTCATCAACCTAGCTTGTGAACCCATTTGCATGTCGCCCATATCGCCCTCAATCTCTGATTTTGGAACCAAGGCAGCCACACTATCGACAACAATTAGACCAACAGCGCCAGAACGTACCAATGTATCAACAATTTCAAGCGCCTGCTCTCCCGTGTCGGGCTGTGAAATCAATAATTCATCCAAATTTATCCCAAGTTTTTTGGCATATTGTGGATCAAGCGCATGCTCTGCATCAACGAAGGCGCAAACGCCCCCCTTTTTTTGTTCTTCTGCCACAACATGCAAGCTAAGCGTCGTTTTCCCTGAACTTTCAGGGCCGTAAATTTCAATTATACGTCCTTTGGGTAGGCCACCTATTCCCAGAGCAATATCGAGGCCCAACGACCCCGTCGATGTCGCCTCGATATCCATAGCGGGGCTATCTGCGCCCAAGCGCATAATTGATCCTTTGCCAAACTGTCTTTCAATTTGCGCCAAGGCGCTTTCTAAGGCTTTAGATTTATCCATATCGCGTTTTCCATTAAAGTCGAGGAGGTTTGCCGTCGCCATGTTTTAATCCTTATGTCATAGTTGCTTGTGCAGCAATACTGTCAAATGTTCTCATATTGTTCACTTTATGGGGATAAAAAGAGAACAAAGCAAGTATTTATTTATTGTAAAAAAATATCCAACCAATGCCCTATAGTCTCAATGGAATTAATTGCATTTAATTAGTTTGGTGAGCGTGACGAACCACACGAATCTTTGGGTTGGCGCTGTGCCAATCGGTTACCTGAAAAAGCAGTTTTTTAAAAAGATTGAGATTAAGGTTGATAACTACCTTTTCAGTTCAGGCTGTCATATACGTCAGCGACGGGGTTGTGAATTTTCTAGTTTCACTAATTTTTCTAAGAAAAGAGTGTCGGCATGCCTGCTTTAAAGGGAAGCTTTAATTGTAACTGAGGTTTCATTAACCAGCGCTTTTTGCATAAGTGCAAGAAAAAATCCGTCGCCCCCCGTAAGCGGGGAAAAGCTTTGCTGCAGTTTTATTGAAAAATCTGTGTTATTAGCCAAAAATGCGTTAATCTGATCTTCATTTTCACAGGTCAGCAAAGAGCAGGTCGTATAGGCCAAATAGCCACCGGTTGTGACCAAGCGCGCGGCATTTTTTAAAATTTCAGCTTGAACCTTTGTTTTTTCTTGTAAACTTTCAATACTTTGACGCCATTTGTTTTCAGGATCGCGTCGCCATGCGCCTGATCCCGAACAGGGTACATCGGTTAGAACCATCTCAAATGGCCCTTCTCCTTCGAGCGCGGCAGTGTCCAACACTTTGATCGGAGTACCCGCACGTTTTGCGCGCGCTATCAAATCAATCATACGGCGCGGATTGGCGTCATGGGCAAAGACCGCAGCGGCACCGCGTGCCGCAAGCGCCAAGCTCTTGCCGCCACCGCCAGCGCAATAGTCTAACACCCGCATCGCTGCCGTATCAGGCAGCGCCGCAATCACAGCCTGCGAAGACAGATCTTGTATTTCAATCGAACCAGAAAGATAGGCTTTGGAACTTTGAACTTTTCTTGCATTTTTAGTAACTTCTAAGGCGTAATTAACATTATTATTTGCCGTGACCTCTATACCTTCTTCTAAAAGCGCACACTCAACTTCTGTCATTCCAAAGCGGGACTGATTGACCCTGACATAAAGCGGTGCGCGTTTTTGCATGGCCTGCATTATCAGCTCAAAGTCGTCTTTAAGAGACTCTTTCAAGGAAGAAAAAAGTGTATCGGGACAATCGAACACCACTGCAGGCGGTAAAGTTGCAAGTGCTGGCCCTTGTCCCTCGTGAGGAGTAATGGATGTCGGACTATAGCCGAGGCCAGTGAAAATATCAGCTAAATCAGCGCCCTGGGCAATTAAACCGCCCATAATGATACCTCTACCCGTCATTGCACCGCCCAAGGCCGCATAGGATCTTTGGCATCTCAGCCCATCATACACTAAATCCCTGATTGCAGCACGGTCGCTTGATCCCGCGAAACGGTGCCCTCGCGCCCAATTTGTCAGGACCTGTTCAGCCGCTTGGCCAAACAGGATTTTGTCGGTAATCTCAATTGCTGAAGCGCAACGTGCTGCAGGTGTCATGGGCGTTCCTTCGCTTACATAACCCTATAATTTGGGCTTTCACGGGTAATTTGCACATCATGCACATGGCTTTCTTTTAGGCCCGCACCTGTAATTTTCACAAATTCACAGCCCTGGCGCATGGATGCCACGGTTGGGTGGCCCGTGTATCCCATTGCCGCACGCAATCCACCCACTAATTGATGCACCACCGCCGCAGCCGAACCTTTATAAGGAACTTGCCCTTCGATACCTTCGGGAACCAATTTATCTAAGGCCGCGTCTTTTTGGAAATAGCGATCCGCTGATCCTCGCGCCATCGCCCCGAGAGAGCCCATGCCACGATAAGACTTATAGCTGCGCCCTTGGTACAGGATCACTTCGCCAGGACTTTCATCTGTGCCCGCAATCGCCGAACCCACCATCGCGCAAGAGGCTCCAGCCGCAATCGCCTTTGCAAAGTCGCCTGAAAACTTAATGCCACCATCGGCAATGATTGGAATATCGCCGGCCGCTTTGGCAGCATCCATTATTGCGGTTAATTGCGGCACACCAACCCCGGCGACAATGCGCGTTGTGCAAATTGAGCCTGGCCCAATACCAACCTTAACAGCATCAGCCCCTGCATCGATCAAAGCGCGTGTGGCGCTATAAGTAGCCACATTGCCGGCAACCACCTGAACTGCACCAGAAAAGGCTTTAATGCGCTCAACTGCACGCGCCACCCCTTCGGAATGCCCATGCGCCGTATCAATTACCACCAAATCAACCCCCGCCTCAATCAACGCGATTGAACGTTCATAGCCCGCGTCGCCAACAGTTGTTGCGGCAGCAACCCGAAGGCGGCCCAGCTCATCCTTACAGGCGTTGGGGTTTAGTACGGATTTTTCGGTATCCTTTAGGGTTAAGAGTCCCGTTAATTTACCTTGCCCATCGGTAATCAATAGCTTTTCAATTCGACGTTCTTTCATCAAAGAAATAGCCATTTCTCGATCAGCGGGCTCTTGTAAAATTGCAAGATTGGTCGAACTCATCATTACTGAGACGGGCGTGCGCTCGTCCGAGGCGAAGCGCATGTCGCGGTTGGTTACAATGCCTAAAACCCGCCCCGTCCCATCAACAACGGGAAAGCCAGTTACATTATAGCGTTCTTGTAAAATTTTTGCGTCAGCTAAAGTTTGATCGGGGGATAGCGTGATGGGGCTATAGACTATACCACTTTCAAAACGCTTAACGCGGCGCACTTCGCGGGCCTGCTCGTCTGGGTTAAGGTTGCGGTGAATAACACCCATGCCGCCCGCTTGTGCCATTGCAATGGCCATGCGTGCTTCGGTTACCGTATCCATAGCGGAGGACAACAGCGGTATATTTAACCTAATGGATCTGGTCACAAATGTAGATGTATCAGCGCCAGACGGCAAAACTGAACTGGCTGCTGGCAAGAGCAAAACATCATCAAAGGTTAACGCCTCGCGAATCTCCATGTTTCATCTCCTATGGATAAATGAAGGGGTTCGTTTGACAGTTTCCCATTTCACGACTTTAAAAACGATGCAAGCCCAAATGATCAAAAACAACTTATTGGCGCAAGATGGGAAACCAATCTTGCCGCAAAATCTGGCCCGCGACCATTTCGTGCCCATCAAAAGGCGGCGAGGTACGGCCCGGGCGCGTCACATAACGCGCGTCATCCCCAATTAGACGCAGCGAAAAGGCACGGCGTCGGTTTTGGGATATATTGCCCCGCGCGCCGTGGAGAGTACGAAAGTTAAAAGCTACTGCGTCGCCCGCCTCCATCTCAAATTCGCGAATATTCATGCCTTCAGCGTCAGGATCGGGTACGGCCATATACTTTTCAGGGTCGGGATAGAAGGCGCTGTCCAGCAGCCAACGTTTGGGTAACACCTCTTTTTCCCACAAATGAGAGCACGCAACACAGCGCAAGCTTGCCTCACGCACCGGATCAAGGGGTGACCAAAAGCTAATGGTTTGCTGGCCTTCAACAAAATAATATGGACCATCTTGATGCCAAGGCGTAGCTTTAGCAGTACCCGGTTCTTTGACCAACACATGGTCATGAAATAGCTGTACCCGCTTTGAGCGCATCAACTTGGCTGCCACCTCTACCACGTCGGAATGGGCTATCGTCTCTTGAAACTCGGATATGCGTTGCCAGTTACAATAATCATCAAAAAACCGCCCAGCTTCACCCTTGAGTAAATTCTCGGCCGCGTGGGGCCCAGGTTCAGCCATGTTACGTGCAATGCCAGCGCGCAGTATCTCAACCTGCTTGGCAAAAAGTCCTTTGACGAAGACCACACCCTCTTTTTGATAAGTGTCGACCATCTCTTGGCTTATATTTGTCATCTCATCCCCCAATTAACTTTGCCAAAGTACTTGAGCGAAGTGAGTTTGAAAATGCTATTTTTTAGTTAAGTCCAACGTTCACAAGTCTTACTTGATCAAATTGGTAAAAATCCTTATCAGCAAAAAGGCACACTCGGATTCGCAAAGACAGGCCAAATCTCTGGAAAGTTACATGCGCAAAGCTACTTACTCTTTAGTTGGTGATATTGGGGGTACCAATACGAGAGTGGCCTTGGCCGATGCGGGACGCTTACTCCCCGAAACAATTGAGCGTTTTAAAAATAGTGGATTCAGTGGATTGGAACCGATCCTCGAACTTTATATTGCGCAAAAAAACATCCAGATTAACGCTCTTTCCATAGCCGTGGCCGGCCCTGTTGCCAAAGATATCGCTTTAATGACCAATCTTGATTGGCGCATTGAAGTGGCTAATCTCACCCGTAGCACAGGTGCCAAACAAGTGTTTTTGCTCAATGATCTGCAAGCCCAAGGCCATGCGCTTGGGTATATGGATGACACATCTTTACAGCCTATTTTGGCGCCCCAAAAGGCTGATCAAAACTGCCAAGGTGTCAAACTTGTGGTTGGTGTTGGTACGGGGTTTAATGCCGCCCCCGTGCATGATTTTGGGTCGGAGCGTTTGGTAGCAGCGTCGGAATGCGGACATGTCAATTTGCCGCTTTCGAACACTGACGATTATGCGCTCAATGATTTTTTGCAAAAAAACAATGGTTTTGTCGGCGTGGAAGAGGTGCTGTCGGGTCGAGGGCTTGAGCAACTTTACTCTTTTTCAAACCCAAATAGTCCACATCTTTCTGGTGCCCAGATTATGGGGGCTGTGGGCCAGGACCCAGCCGCTGATCACGCGGCCGAGCTTTTCGTGCGGTTTCTAGGGGCCGTTGTGGGCAATTTGGCGCTGACGCATCTGCCTTTTGGCGGCATTTACCTGTGTGGTGGGGTGGCGCGGGCCTTTTCGCCCTATTTTGGCCCGTTGGGATTTGAAGAAAGCTTTTGTAATAAAGGCCGCTTTTCGGACTTTATGTTGCAATTTCCTGTGAGCTTAATCACCGATGACTTTGCAGCCCTGACGGGTTCGGCTGCGTTTTTGCAGCTCAAGTCCTAAGACAAAACATCCATATTCACTGATGGAATGCGCCGTAGACGTGCCGCATTAATAAGCACAAAGATGGACGAAAGCGCCATCGCACCCGCAGCCAAAATGGGTGATAGCTGTGGGCCACCAAAGGGTACCAAGGCCCCTGCGGCAACGGGTATAAGAACCACATTATACCCAAAGGCCCAAGCCAGATTTTGCTTGATATTGCGCATGGTTAACCGCGAAATTTTAACCCCATTGACCACAGCCCGTAAATCTCGTGACACCAGTATGATTTGTGCTGCGTCCATCGCAATATCGGTACCGGTACCCAACGCTAGCCCCACATCAGCCGCTGCCAGCGCGGGCGCGTCGTTTATCCCGTCACCCACAAAGCCCAAGGTAAGCCCTTGCGCTTGCAACTTGGCAATATATGCTAATTTATTCTGTGGCAAAGCCTTGGCTTGAATATCGTCGATCTCAAGCTCCCGGCCGATAGCCCCCGCAACCCCCGCCACATCTCCGGTCAGCATAAAGGGGCGAATGCCAATAGACTTTAGCATGACAATTGCAGCCTTTGCCGAAGGCTTTATCGGATCAGCCAGCGCAAAAACCGCGCACACATCGCCGTTTATAGATGCGAAAACAGGGGTTTGAGCCTTTTCTTCATAGGCTTTGGCATATTTTGTGTACGCGTAAAGTGCCTCGGGATCAAAAAGACCAGCCTGCCCGATCAAAATCTGATCGACCCCTACTTTTGCGCTGACTCCAAGGCCGGGAAGTGCCACGAACTCGGAAACCACGGGCCCCACTAGCGTTGCGCCTTGGGATTGGGCGTAATTGCAGAGTGCTTGCGCAAGAGGGTGCTCTGACAGGCTTTCAACCGCGAAAATTTTTGACCAAAGACCATCTTCATCCGCGTGATTAGCGGCCTTTAGGTGCGCATTCACAACATGTGGCACTCCTTGGGTCAAGGTGCCTGTCTTGTCGAAACCAATGACCGTAACCTCGGACAGGGTTTGTAAGGCCGCACCTTGGCGGAAAAGCACTCCAAGTTCTGCCGCGCGCCCTGTACCTAAAATAATCGAAATTGGCGTGGCCAGCCCCATTGCGCAGGGGCAAGCAATGATTAATACACTGACCCCTGCCACAAGGGCTGACCCCAAACTTGGCCCAAACAAAAGCCAGATCGCGCAGGTCATCAGCGCCATGATCAAGACTAAAGGTACAAACCAAAGCGTAATGCGGTCAACCAAGGCTTGCACGGGCAATTTGGTCGATTGCGCCTGCTCAACCATCGTGATGATGCGCGCCAAGACACTGCCTTGGCCGACGGCTGTGACTACAATAGTCAAACTGCCTTCGCCATTAATTGTGCCGCCGATGACGGTTTTGCCGCTGGTTTTTAAGATAGGCATCGCTTCGCCCGTGACCATGCTTTCTGAGATGTAAGAACGCCCGTCAAGTACCTGCCCGTCGGCGGGCACGCGTTCACCCGGTAAAAGCGAGACGCGGTCGCCAATGCGCAAGCCGGCAATGGGCACCACAACGACCCCTTCGGGGGTCATTTTACGGGCAGTTTTTGGTTGAAGGGCAGCCAGCTTGGCGATGGATTGTCCTGCGCGCCCGCGCGACCGACCCTCAAAAAAACGGCCCCAAAGTACTAATACCACGATCATCATCGCCGCCTCATAATATACGGCGCGCGCGCTTTGGGGCAAAAGTGTGGGCGTAAAGGTGGCGGTGGCAGAGTAAAGAAAGGCCGCACAGGTACCTAAGGCCACCAAGGAATTCATGTCAGGTGCGCCCCGCCAAAGAGATGGAAACCCCTTTTTAAAAAAGTGCCGCCCAGGCACCGACAGCACGATAAGAGTGGCAAAGAATTCAAAGATCCAAAGGCCTTGCATGGATGTCTTCGTATGTACAAAATCCATGATTGGTGCATACAAATGCCCGCCCATTTCAACCAGAAAAATAGGAAAGGTTACAATGCTGGCCAGAAGGCACGAATTATAAAGTGCGGTTTCAGCTTGATCTTTTTGCGTCCCTTCTTTTTCTTGATTTAGCAAGCTGGCGCTGTAACCAGCTTTCGTCAGCTTTTGCGCCAAAAAGTCTAAATCATAGCTGCCCTCTAAACCCACAAAGGCCACGCGGCGGGTGGCCAGATTAGCTTGCGCACCAAAAAGCCCGTTTTGAGCGTTCAAAATCTTTTCAACCCGCGCAGTGCAAGCGCCGCAGGTCATGCCATCAACCATCAAGGTTTGGCGGCTTTGTTTTGGGGCAAAACCCGCAGACTTCAGAGCTGCGGCCACTTGAGGCAACTGCGCAGCCGTACCGTAGCGCAGATCAATTCGCCCATCATCAAGTCGCACCCGTGCCGTTTGCACCCCTGAAATTTGCAAGGCGGCACGCTCGGCGCGTAAAACATCGGCCCCGTCGGTGATATTTTCCAATATAAGGCGGCTTTCCATCTGGGGGTCTTTGCTCATTTGGGGCTCTTTCTGCGCCATTTTGGCGATTCCGTAAAAGTAAGCCCCATTCTCCACTTTAACAAGACCAGCTTCGGCACCCCTTGCCAAGTGTCGGGACTTGGCATAATTTTAATAAAAATAGGATCAACATGACAACTCTGACCATACCTGACATGCATTGTGGCAAGTGCCGCGCCTCTGTTGAAGCGGCTCTTCGTGGTCTCGAACAAGTTAGGGATGTTTGTTTCGACGCCGAGGCGCGCTTGGCACATGTAATAGGCGACGCGTCTGATCTAACTTTAATAGCAGTGCTTGATGACATTGGCTTTGACGCACAGATCCAGCCATAAAAAGGGCCACATCTCGAAAGATGCAGCCCGATTGTCGTCGACAAACTGCTTTAATTAACCAACCAATTCAAGGCCCGAAAAGAAGAAGCATATTTCACGAGCAGCCGATTCTTCCGAATCCGAACCGTGCACAGAGTTTTCGCCAACCGACAAAGCAAAGTCTTTGCGGATTGTGCCTGTGTCGGCATTGGCGGGGTTGGTTGCGCCCATTACTTCGCGGTTTTTTAAAATAGCACCTTCACCATGCAAAACTTGCACAACAACAGGTTCGGACGCCATAAATTCGCAGAGCTCACCGTAAAAGCCACGCTCGGCATGTTCGGCATAAAAAGCACCGGCTTGCGCAGTTGTAAGGTGAATTCGTTTTTGTGCAACGATCCGCAGACCTGCATCTTCGAATTTTGCGTTAATTTTGCCAGTTAGGTTGCGTTTTGTGGCATCTGGCTTGATGATGGAAAGTGTGCGTTCAATGGCCATGATAATTCTCTTTTCTAGCGATTAACGGCGGGCCCCTGCCCACCCTTTTATTGCGCGGCCCTGCTAGCAGATGCAACGCCACTTGAAAAGGCCCTGATCTTGCACGAAGATGCCTGAAAGCGGCCGCAAGCTCGCCAAGGGAATTGACGCGGCCTGCCAGATCGGGCATGGCGTGCCTATGTTACGCATTTCAGATATTTCATACTCCGTCGAAGGTCGCCCACTCTTGGTCGGGGCCTCAGCCACAATTCCAACTGGCCATAAGGTCGGTCTAGTTGGCCGTAACGGCACAGGCAAAACCACCCTCTTTCGCCTTATTAAAGGTGAGCTTGCGCTTGAAGGGGGCGAAATTGCTTTGCCCGCACGCTCAAAGATCGGCGGCGTCGCACAAGAAGTGCCCTCGTCATCAACCTCGCTCTTGGATACCGTGCTTGAGGCTGACACAGAGAGAACAGCTTTACTGGCAGAATCCCTAACCGCCACAGACGCGGCCCGTATTTCAGAGATCCAGACCCGCCTAACCGATATCGACGCTTGGTCAGCCGAGGGGCGCGCCTCGTCCATTCTTAAGGGTTTGGGCTTCGATAACGAAGCCCAAACGAGACCTTGTTCAGATTTTTCGGGTGGCTGGCGGATGAGGGTCGCTTTGGCGGGGGTTCTGTTTGCCCAACCTGATCTTTTACTTTTGGATGAGCCGACCAACTACCTTGACCTTGAAGGGGCACTTTGGCTTGAGGCCTATTTGCAAAAGTACCCCCATTCAGTCATTATCATCAGCCACGATCGCGGGCTTTTGAACCGTGCGGTGCAGGGAATTTTGCATCTTGATGCCAAAAAGCTGACCTATTGGTCTGGTCCTTATGATCAATTTGCCCGCCAAGTGGCGGAACGGCGCGCACTGTTAACCGCCGAGGCGAAAAAGCAAGATGCTCGGCGTGCGCATTTGCAATCTTTTGTTGACCGTTTTAAGGCTAAAGCATCTAAGGCGGTTCAGGCACAAAGCCGTGTTAAAATGCTTGAAAAAATGACGCCGATAACTCCCCCAGAAGAGGCGCGCAAACAAGTATTTACCTTTCCAGCACCAGAAGAGCTGTCACCGCCAATTATCAATATGGAGGGGGTAGCTGTGGGCTATGGTGGGCCTGCGGTTTTAAAAAACCTATCGCTGCGCATCGACCAAGATGACCGAATAGCGCTTTTGGGCCGCAACGGTGAGGGCAAATCGACCCTTTCCAAACTTTTGGCGGGAAAATTAGCCCCAATGGGTGGGCAGATGACGCGCTCAAGCAAGCTGCGCATTGGTTATTTTGCCCAGCATCAGGTCGATGAATTGCAAGTCAATGAGACACCGCTGCAACATCTACAGTCCTTGCGCCCGAATGAGGGGCAACCGCGTTTACGAGCGCGTTTAGCAGGTTTTGGCCTGATGGCCGATCAAGCTGAAACCGTTGTTGGGCGACTTTCAGGAGGACAAAAAGCGAGACTCTCGTTGTTGCTGGCAACCCTAGATGCGCCACACCTTTTGATTTTGGACGAGCCGACAAACCATCTTGACATGGAAAGCCGCGAAGCTCTTGTCGAGGCCTTGACCGAGTATTCTGGCGCGGTGATCTTAGTCAGCCATGATATGCATTTGCTAGGTTTGGTCGCCGATAGACTTTGGCTGGTTAAGGGCGGCGCTGTAATGCCTTATTTGCGGGACCTTGACTCCTATCGGCGTGAACTTTTGGCCGGTGACGGGGGTGATAAACCCAAAGTAGCAACAAAGGCCGCTGCTCCAAAAGTGAAAACTGCCTCTAAAGAAGAGCTGACCACTCTTAAGGCTGATTTTCGAAAATGTGAAGAAAGGCTTGAAAAACTGAATGAAATGCGGGATCGCTTGTCTAAGAAATTGGCGGACCCCGCGCTTTATGAACCGGGTCGCGGATCAGAGTCTGAAACTTGGCAAAAAAAATATTCGGAAGTTATGGACGCGCTTGACCGCGCAGAGACGCTTTGGATCAAATCCGCCGAGCGGTTGGAAACTGCTAAAACATGATTGATGCCGCCTTTCTAGTGACCAGTTTTGCCACGCTTTTTGTGGTGGTTGATCCCATCGGTCTGGTTCCAATGTTCATTGCCCTTACCTATGGCAAAACGGTGCAGCGTCGACGCGAAATTGCGGTGCGGGCGGTCTTAGTGGCTGGTGGTCTTATGACATTATTTGGGCTAGCCGGTGAGGCGTTACTAACCTTTATTGGCATTTCCATGTCAGCCTTTCGGGTGTCAGGGGGAATTTTACTGTTACTGACGGCTCTTGATATGCTGTTTGAACGCCGCACTCAGCGGCGCGAAGGCCATGCTGTACAAAATGAAGAAGACCCGTCGGTGTTTCCTTTGGCTACGCCGCTGATTGCAGGACCTGGGGCACTGGCCTCGATGATCTTATTGACGGGTGAGGTGCAGGTTAATTTGATTGGCCTTTTGGCGGTGCATTTGGTGATGTTTGGTGTTTTGGCTTGCGTTTTGTTGCTGTTCTTAGTTTCAAGTAAAATCGAAAACGCTTTAGGGCGTACTGGGCGCATGGTGGTCACACGGCTTTTAGGCATGTTACTGGCGGCGCTTTCTGTGCAATTTATAATTGATGGCCTTATTGGCTCGGGTTTGCTGGGGTAAGCGGATGACGGCACAACCGTCCTAACTTTCCTACTGCATTTCTGCCGACACGCTGGCTTCTTTAGCTAATGTACCGGCTTCGGCGCGAATTTGGGCCTGAGTGCTAAAAACAACCTCTATACAGGCTTTTTCTATGATTAATCTGCAAAATCAATTTTGGTGATGTATTATATTCAATATGAAAGTTTAAATAACTAAAAATATCTTAATCTGCTGGCCTTGACTGTTGGAGTGCCCAACTGCCCGATGCCTCTGACCAAAACTGCGCTTCTTGGCCCAAAGTGGCCACCTCTTTCCACTGCATGCGGGCTTGGTTTAAAACCGCCTCATTTTGACCATCAAACAAGATCATCATGCGTTTCATCCGTGCCACCTCACTGGTAGAAAAAGTAGCGCCGTCAATCAGCATCAGCGCCTCGTACTCTTGTGGTGCGGCGCCTGAACCCAGCAAAATACTTTGCAAATTGGCGTGGGGCTGGGTGTCCAATCCATGGGGTAGAAAACTGTCTGTGGGTCCATGCCAAAGCGCTTGGTCAAGTGCCTCAAGTGCGGGTTGATCCGTGCCGCGCACCATCACCTGCCAACCCGCCACCCGCGATTTTTCTAAAAGTGCGCGGGCCGTTTGTGCGGTAGATGAATGGCTAAGCTGGTAAAACATGATTAAGCCCATCTCTAGTCCTCAAAATGGTCGGCGATCATCCGATTGAGAGCCAAAACACCCCAGCCCGTCGCACCTTTGGGGGCTAGATCTGTAGCAGTTTTCACTAAAGCGGTGCCAGCTATATCAAGATGGATCCAAGGTGTTTCAGGTTTAACAAAACGTTGCAAAAACTGCGCGGCCGTAATGGCACCCGCGTCGCGCCCACAAGAGTTCACTATATCGGCGATGCGCGAGGTTAGTTTTGCGTCGTAAGCATCCCCCAACGGCATACGCCAAAGCCCTTCTCCTTCGGCCTCAGCGGCTTTGGCCAATTTGTCATAAAAGAGGGTATTATTGGAAAAACCACCGGTAGTTTCATGACCCAAAGCTACAATAATTGCTCCCGTCAGGGTTGCCAGATTAATCATGGCATGGGGCTTATAGGTTTCTTGCGCGTACCACAGCACATCGGCCAAGACCAATCGGCCTTCGGCATCGGTGTTGATCACCTCGATCGTCGTGCCTTTCATCGAGGTGACAACATCTCCTGGGCGCTGCGCCCGTCCATCGGGCATATTTTCGACCAAACCAACCAACCCCACAACATTGGCACGGGCCTTGCGCAAAGCCAGGCTCCGCATAACCCCAGCGACCACGCCCGCACCCCCCATGTCCATGGTCATTTCTTCCATGCCGCCAGCGGGTTTTATTGAAATGCCCCCTGTATCAAATACTACGCCTTTGCCCACCAACGCTAAAGGAGCGTTCTCTTTTTTGCCGCCATTCCAGCGCAGCACCACTAACTTTGATGGCGATTCGGAGCCCTGCCCCACACCTAAAAGTGCGTGCATGCCCAAGGCAAGCATCTGTGGTTCTTCTAATATTTCTATTTCAAGCCCTAGGTCTCGCATGGCAGCCAAACGCGCTGCAAAACTGTCGGTGGTTAAGATGTTTGCAGGCTCATTCACCAAATCACGTGTAAAAAAAACTCCCTCCGCAAGTGCGGCATGTGAGGCCGTTTTGGCGGCCAAAGCTTCGGGATTATTGGCTTGCACTTTTACCTGACCCAAGGGAGCGGGTGGCTTAGTTTTATGCGGATCAAACGAATAAGCGCGCAATGCCGCTCCAAAGGTCAACTCATCTGCGTGGGGATGATCTTCTAAGCTTATCAAACTGCTGACCTTTGACAGGTTGGCACCGATGACACCGCCTGCTCGGCGAGCTACGAGCGGCGGAACTGATTTGGCAAGTTTAACAACTTGCAGCGTTTCTGCCAGAAGGCCTACGGGAAAAGCAAGCTCAAGTGATTTGCCTTGGGGCAACACACTGAAGGAATCAGATTTGATAGCTCGCCCCAAAGCCCCGTGAGTGGATTTGTCGATCTTAGTTTGCAATACCGTCAGCGCGTCAGGATCAATAATAAGTACCACACGTCCCTTTTCGACCAAAATAGCGTCAAAATCCGTGGCTTTAACGTCAATTGCGATGGGGTGGGTCATTGTCTCTCCGATGGGATAGCTGTCCGTTTGCAAACCTAACGACTGGGGTTGGTTTTTACCAGATATCAGTTTGCCCTCAGCGCAATTTAGTTTTATCGTGTCATAATTTTAAAAGGGAGCGCTAACTTGTCGAAGTTCGACAAATATCTGCTGTCGCAATTATTGGCGATATTTGGTTTTTTTTCTCTCTCTATTATTGGGATTTATTGGATTAATCTGTCAGTCTCGCTCTTTGAGCAAGTTGTCGGCTCTGGAAATACGCTAGGCCTGTTTTTAGAGCTGAGCTTTTTATCGCTGCCAAATCTGACTGCCACGGTTTTACCGATTGCGGCGTTTATTGGCACAATCTATGTGATCAACCGCTTCGTACGTGAGAGTGAACTTTTAGTGATGCAATCCATCGGCATGTCAGCCTTTCAAATTGCCAGACCCGTGATGATTTTCGGCACTACTGTCATGGTGATCAGCCTGTTTTTGATGAATGCGCTCGCACCGTATGCAGAAAGAGTGAAGATTGAGCGTTTTGAATATATGACGCAAACTGCAACAAGTAAGCTTTTAACCGTGGGGCGTTTTATCCACCCTAAGCAGAACCAAACTCTTTATATTCGTGAGATTTCCTTCGATGGAGAATTACATGATGTTTTTTTAAACGATCACACAAACCCCGCTCAGACAGTTACGTATAGCTCAAAAAAAGCACTTTTCATACGCAGCAATACTGGGCCAAAATTGGTAATGCTTGACGGTTTAGCCCAGAATTTTAATCATACGACCTCGGTGTTGGGTGTGACGAAATTTGAAAGTTTCACATTCGAATTTGAAGGCAACAAAAGCGGCAGAATTGAAGTGAGAACCGCGGAACCGGCAGAGCTATCAACCGCATCCTTACTGTTTACTACCAAAGAAACTTCAAACACGATGGGTTACCGTATGGGACCACTTTTGTTTGAAGGCCATAACCGCATCGCCCAACCAATGCAGTCCTTAACGGTTGCCATGTTAGCTTTAGCAGCGATGATGGTAGGCGGATTTACCCGATTTTCACTGTGGCGCCAAATCGCCTTGGCGGTTGGAATTATGTTTTTATTACATTTCATCAACACCACAAGCATGGGACTTGTACGCAACAATGCGTTTTTATGGCCACTGACCTACGCATCTAATATAGTTGGAATTAGCGTGTCTCTTATGCTTTATCTATGGGTGAACCGAACCCGTAGACTCCCGCGCCGCAACCAAATACTTGATCGCACAGCATGACGCTTGTGCTTTACTTTGCAAAAAGATTTTTTCTCAGTTTTTTGCTTGTGTTAGCGATTTTTTTTACTTTTCTACTTTTGATAGATTTTGTCGAGCAGATGCGTTATTTTGACGATAACAGCGTGACCGTTTGGCAAGTATTAGGGCTGGCGCTGCTTAATATACCGTTAAATTTGCACCGCATCTTGCCTTTAGTGATGCTGGCCTCCTCCATTTTGGCACTTTTAGGGCTTTCAAGGTCAAATGAACTTGTTATAGCGCGCTCGATCGGGCTTTCGTGGATTAGAATTTTAACACCTCCTGTAGCGACAGCCTTTTTGATTGGCATGACAAATTTGACACTGTTTAATCCTATTGTTGCGATTTCGATGTCTCAATATGATGTCCTTTGGGCCAGTTATGCGCGAGGAGGTGAAAGCACCCTATCTATATCCTCGGAGGGTTTATGGCTGCGCCAAGGCAACTCAGAAGGGCAGTCAGTAATTAAAGCCACCCGTGCGAATTCAGATGGTACCACACTATATGGCACCAGTTTTTGGATCTTTGACGTTCAAGGTGGACCTGTTTCGCGGATTGAGGCATCATCGGCCATACTAGAAACAGGTGCTTGGAGTTTAAGCCAAGCGCGTCAGTGGGATTTGCGCGCAACAAATCCGCAAGCTGTTGTACAACGTTTAAAACCCGACGCAAAGCTGCCCACAGATCTCACCCCAAGCGCTATTCGCGACAGTTTTGGCAAACCCGCGTCTATTTCTATTTGGTTACTGCCCGACTATATTTTAGAGCTCGAGCGCGCGGGGTTTTCAGCTCGAAATTATCGGCTTTGGTTGCAAATGGAACTGGCGTTACCGTTCCTTTTATCGTCGATGGTTCTACTAGCCGCCTGTTTCACCATGCGCCATACCCGGGGTTCCGCGTCGGGGATATTGATTGTCTTCGCCGTCTTAAGTGGATTCGGCGTATATTTTTTGCGCAACTTCACGCAAGTATTAGGAGAAACTGGGCAGATCCCAATAACCCTTGCCGCTTGGGCCCCGCCCGCCATTGCCACGCTTTGTGCCCTTGGACTATTACTACATCTTGAGGAAAGTTGATGCTCTTAACCCGCCTTTCAAAATTGGCCGTTGGGGCCATGATTTTAACGCTGTGGTTTGCACCTGCACAGCAGGTTCACGGGCAGGAGCTGGTGCAGCTTGTTGCGGACGAAATAACCAGTGATGCGGAGCAAATTATAGCCACGGGCAATGTCGAAATCCTTTATCAAGGAGAGTATGTCCGCGCTCAAAAGATGGTCTATAATAAATCCCAGGATTATTATTATTTTGAGGGTGATGTTTTTTATGACGACGGATCAGGTTTGGTGGTGCTAGCCGATGATGCAATGTTGTCAAAAAACCTAAGTGACGGGATTTTACGCAGCACACGTTTTTTAATGAACGACAGTTTGCAAATCACGTCGCAGCAGATTTTGCGCGCTGAAGGGCGCTATAGTGAAATGGAAAAGGTGCGCGCCTCAAGCTGTAAGGTCTGTAAAAATGGAGCGACACCTCTATGGGAAGTGCGAGCCACACGTGCGGTACATGACAAGATGGCACGGCGCATTTACTATCAAAACTTTCAATTGCGTATTGGCGGCTTGCCTGTATTTTACAGTCCCAGGCTGCGCATGCCAGAGCCATCGGTTGATCGTGCGACTGGATTTTTAACACCTAAGATGGGCTACTCAACATTATTGGGCGGTGGCTTTAGGTGGCCTTTTTTCATAGCGATAAATCCCTATTCCGACCTACAAATCTCCCCCTATATCACAACCGATGGCAATAGTAACAATGCCACAATTGCATATAGAAAAGCCTTTCCAAAGGCCGACCTCACAATTAATTCCTCGCTGTCTTACGGAGACGCAGGGCCGCTGAGTTTTGATGGATCAACCGCAAGCGTTCTTTATATACAACCTTACAGAACAGGGAATGTATCCGTCGAGAGTACAGTTTCATTCGATCAAACCCAAACAACTGGAGTTAGGGCGCGTTATCGTGCCACTGGCAATTTTAATCTCCCAAAAAAATATAAACTCGATTTTTTGTTTGATGGTGTGATTGGTGATTATTATCTTTTTGATGATAATTATACGGACCGAATGTATTCTAATATGAGTGTGTCACGGATAAATAATAATCAGTATTTAGACACAGACCTTATTACGTTCAGATCCGTACGACCTGGCGAGGTAAACTCCACAATCCCCTCATTAATATGGGATAATAACTGGCAACAACGGTTTTATGAACCTCTTTTTGGCGGCTCAGCAGGCATAAAATTCAATATACATTCAGAAAAACGTAGCTCGACTGTTACAACCAATTCCAATCCTACCGTCGATAATATTTCGGACGGGCGGGACACCAACCGATTCTCGCTTGCGGGCGATTGGCGGCGCAACTGGTTTTTTAATAACGGAATGGTGGGCTCATTGGCTTTTCTAGCAAGTGCTGACTATTTTAATGTTAATCAAGATGATAACTTTGGCGACGCCAACCGCATCACGGGGGTTGGATCTGTTGAACTTCGTTGGCCTTTTACAGCTACAGATCGCTGGAGTGGTCAACAAGTTATTGAACCCACTATACAATATGTTCTAGCTCCAACGAAAGATTATGGGATTTCCAATGAGGATTCCACATTGGTCGAGTTCGACGAAGGATCGCTTTTCTCGATCCAGCGTTTTGCGGGTTATGATGATCGTGAACGCGGCGACCGATTGAATTTTGGCATTAGCTGGACAAGATTGGCTCCTGAAGGCTGGTCGATCCATACTGATATTGGCAAAGTTTTGAGGCCCAAAAATTACGACCAATTTTCTGATGCCTCAGGGTTAGCGCAGATCAATTCTGACTTATTAACTTCGACAAGGCTTAGTCTAGCCAATGGGCTTTCGGTGCAAAACCGGGTTTTACTCGGTTCGAATTTTAACATTGAAAAGAATGAGCTTCGCTTGGCGGTAGAAAAGCCCAAATTTGGGCTCTCTGCCTCATACGTGTCGCTACAACGCGATACGTATGAAGGTCGGGCCGAGGATGTCAACGAGATCTACCTAGCATCCCGACTTAACCTGTCCGATCAATGGACGGCAAATGTGAATAGTCGTTTTAACTTTGAGGAGAACACTCCAGTAAACACTAATCTAAATCTAAGTTATTTGAATGAGTGTCTACGTTTCAATTTAGCGTTTACTCGCCGCCATACATCGTCCGTCAGCTTTGATCCTAACACGGATTTCAGCTTGGATATGGAGCTGTTAGGGTTTAGCAATGGATCAAGCCGCGGCAACGCACGTCAATGTGGCATGTGACAGATAAAAACACAAATCAAACGGAATAGAGATGAAGCTGATGATAAAAGCGTTTCTTAACCATAGAGCACCAAAAGGCCCTATTTCTTTGCTGGGTTTATTGATGATTGCTGTGGCTTGTGCTGGATGTTTTGCGCCGTTTGGCTACGCTTTGGCGCAATTAAACCCGTTTTCTGCCTCCATCATCGTGAATGACAGGGCAATAAGCTATTATGATATCGACCAAAGAGCCTTACTGGAAAGGCTACTCGGCACACCTGGCGACTTAGATGTGGCGGCGCAAAATAATTTGATAGACGACAGTTTGCGCCGCTCTGAAGCGCAGCGTCTTGGCATCTCCGCCTCTCAAGCGGCGATTGATAGGGCGTTGGACGATTTTGCAAACCGCGCCAATAAATCCACCTCCGAGGTGTTGAAATATCTCGCAAGCCAAGGCATTGACGCACAAACTTTGATAAACTTTTTGACAACAAACATCGTTTGGCGCGATGTGGTGCGTAAAAAATTCGTTGGTCGTACAGATATTTCGCCTACCGATGTTGATCGCGCCCTGTTAGCCCAAACCCGCGGTCAACGTACCCGCGTTTTTTTGTCTGAGCTGATCATGCCCCTCACTCCCCAAAACCGTGATCAAACGATTGGTTTTGCCGCGTCGCTAAGCAAATTGAATCTTAATCAAGAACAATTTTCGGAACTTGCGCAAAAATATTCCGCCGCTCAAACCGCCTCCAACGGTGGCAAGCTTGATTGGCTGCCCCTATCAAAACTGCCTATTTTGATTGCCGACAAGGTTAAAACTCTTGCTAAAAACGAGGTGACAGCCCCTATATTTCTCAATAATTCGGTAGCCGTTTTTCAAATGCGTGGGATTGATGAAAAGGGGGCGCCTGAACCAATATTAGTTTTTGTTGACTATGCTCTGATCGGTACCAAAGACACTGCCATTTTGGCTCAAATGGAAGGCAGCGTTGATACTTGCGACGATCTTTATGAATTTTCAAAAAACGACCCCACAATCCTGATCAACCGCAACAGCCAAGCCCGCAGCTCTCTTGCACCTGATGTGGCTTTGGCAATCTCAAAGATTGATTTGGGAGAAGTTGGTCCGCTTTCTGGCGGGACTGAAGCGCAGGCCGTGATGCTTTGTAATCTTTCAACGCAAAGAGAGGTGGCCCCTGACCGCGATCAGCTTAAAGAAATGCTGTTAAACCGACGTCTTGCAGTTCTTTCACAGTCTTATTTGTCTGAGTTGCGGTCCAACGCCATCATTCGGCAACCATGATACACCCAGAACAAACGGCCCCTGTCATAGTAACTTGTGGCGAGCCCGCAGGCATAGGCCCCGAAATAGCCCACAAGGCGCGCCTGATCTTGGGTGAAAGGGTTCCCTTTGCTTTCTTGGGTGACCCCCGCCATTTACCATCAGAGTGCAAATATGTTGAAATCACAGATTTGGCGCAAGTGGTCGATGTGCCTGGCGACATTCTACCCTTGCTACCCCATAGTTTTTCAGGGCCAGTGCAGGTCGGAACGCCCAACCCAGCTCATGCACAAAGTGTGATCGACGTTATTTATCGCGCGGTCAAGCTGGTTCAAACGGGGCATGCCTTAGCGATTTGTACCTCTCCAATCCACAAAAAGGCTCTCCAAAGCGCCGCGGGCTTTGCATTTCCAGGACATACTGAATATTTGGCCCATCTGGCTGACGTCAAAAATGTGGTCATGATGTTGGTTTCCCCTATGTTGCGCGTGGTGCCCGCAACCATTCACATCGCCCTGAGAGAGGTGACTTGCACCCTAACGCCCCAGCTTTTGGAAAAAACACTTATTTTAACCCACGCGGCTTTGATAAGTGATTTTGGTGTTCCTGCGCCACGTATAGCGGTAGCGGGACTTAATCCGCACGCGGGCGAAGATGGCGCTATGGGATTGGAAGAATTAGATCTGATTATCCCCGTGATTGAACGGTTACGCGCCCGCGGAATGAACATTTTGGGCCCCTCATCGGCCGATACAATGTTTCACGAAGCTGCCCGCGCGCGCTATGATGTGGCAGTGTGTATGTATCACGACCAAGCGCTGATCCCCCTTAAAACCCTTGATTTTGCGGGGGGGGTGAATATTACATTGGGTCTTCCGTTCGTACGCACATCGCCCGATCATGGAACGGCCTTTGACATTGCGGGGCGTGGCGTTGCCGACCCAATGTCGATGATTGCTGCTCTTGAAATGGCCCAAACTCTTGCAACGGTCCGTACTGCTAAAAAGGGTACCGTAAATGGCCAATCTTGACGGGCTCCCCCCTTTACGTGCAGTGATTGCAGCGCATGATCTGGTCGCGAAAAAGCAATTGGGGCAGAATTTTTTGCTGGATTTAAATCTAACAGCCAAGATTGCCCGCTCGGCCGGGGATTTGTCGGCCTGTGACGTGTTAGAAATTGGCCCAGGCCCGGGGGGTTTGACGCGCGGGCTTTTGTCTGAAGGGGCAAGACGCGTTTTAGCCATTGAAAAAGATCCACGCTGCCTAGCCCCTTTGGCTGAAATCGCAGAAGTCTATCCCAACCGTTTACAAGTGATTAACGCCGATGCTTTGGGCTTTGACGTGACCCAATATCTGACCCCGCCCATCCGTATTATCTCCAACCTACCCTATAATGTCGGCACCGAACTGTTGGTGCGCTGGCTGACTCCCGAGGTTTGGCCACCGTTTTGGCAAAGCCTGACCTTGATGTTTCAAAAAGAAGTGGCCGAACGTATTGTAGCAAAGCCCGGTTCAAAGGCCTATGGCCGTTTGGCGCTTTTGGCCCAGTGGCGCGCCGATCCAAAAATAGTGCTGACCTTGCCCCCTGAGGCTTTCACCCCCGCCCCAAAGGTCCATTCAGCCGTGGTGCAGCTGACCCGTCTGGCAGAGCCACGTTTTACTGCGGATGGCAAGCTTTTGGCGCAAATAACAGCAATGGGCTTTAACCAGCGTCGCAAAATGCTGCGCGCCAGTCTTAAGGGGCTTTGTGTTGACTTAGAAGACTGCCTGATAGCCGCCCAAATCCCCCCCACGGCACGCGCAGAAGAAATTGACCTTGAACGGTTTTGTGCCCTTGCCCGTATCGTGAAAGAGGTGCGTAGTTAAAAAAGGCGGCCAACGGCCGCCTGATCTTACGCTTCGTCTGTGTGTTTGGGGGCTGGGGCCACATCTGCCTCGGCAATTTTGGGTTTGCGAACCACACGCTGTTTGCGGGGGGCTTTTGTTTCGCCCTCAGCCTCGGGGGTTGGGGCTTGCTGCGCTTCGGCGGTTTGTGGAATCCCGTCATTTTCCAACCTGGTCACGCGCGGCGGATAGCGGCGTGTATTTTTTTCGCGTGGGGCACGGTCTGAGGGCTGCGCGTTATTTTCGTTGCGCGCCTCTTGATCAAAACCGGCTCCATGGACAACTGGCGCGTCTGTGCCACGAGTGTCTTTACCGCCGATGATTGCGTCAACATCGCGCCGATAGGCCGAGCTTTGCCCCGAATTTTGTGCCTGATGTTGGCTGTTTTGATCGCCATCCGATTGGCGATCGTCGCGGTTGGTGTCGCGGATTAGCTCGGAGCGATTCTCGCCACGCTCATCGTGGCGTCCACGATTCTGATTTTGCGCAGCATAAATGGCGGCGGCTTGAGCTGCGCGCGCCTCTTGCTCTGCAGCCAATTCTTTTTGAGCCTCGGCCAACATGCGTGTGTAATGTTCAGCGTGCTGCTGAAAGTTCTCAGCAGCCACTCGGTCATTCGAAAGCTGGGCATCACGTGCTAAAAATTGATATTTTTCAATAATTTGCTGCGGTGTACCTCGCACCTTTCCATCGGGGCCCGAACTATCGAAAACACGATTTACAATGTTACCAATAGGGCGTGGGCGGTTCGGTTTTGAACGCTGTCGGGATTTAGACGATCTCATCTTGTCCTTGTATCCAGATTTATCTGGCTAGACGACAAACAGTTTTTAAAAACTGGCCCTATACACGGCTTGCTTGTCGATTTTCGGTTAAAAGCACCTATAGCACATGTGGCGGCCAAGATACTGGGCTTTATAGACATGGTAACTCTAGCATGACAAGTAATTTTTACCCTATTTTGATTAAATCTTATTAATTTTCGATGTAAAGTGGTGAATAATCTTATGCGTGCTTATAAGCTTCGACCAATCGATCCCGCCCATCGAAGTCTTGATGCACTTTTAACCCGTTTAGACCCTGCGATTTAAAAAGTGCGCAGACATTTGCCGCTTGGCAGGGGCCTATTTCTACGATGATCCGCCCAAGGGGCCGTAAAAACGGGCCGTGATCCCGGGCGATAATGCGGTAAGGGTCAAGACCGTCACCGCCCGGGCTTAGCGCCAGATGCGGCTCATAGGTCAAAACACCGAGGTCTAGGGATCGCATTTCCTCTTGGGTGATATAGGGCGGATTTGCCACGATTAGATCAAAGTCGCCCGTAACATTTTCAAACCAATTTGAGTATAAAAACACGGAACGCTTTAATGTGATTTGCAGGACTTTGGCATTCTCGCGCGCCACATCCAGCGCTCTGAGCGAAATATCAACCCCCAGACCGCGCGCGCTAGGGCAATCGGCCAAAAGACTTAACAAAATCGCGCCAGAGCCCGTGCCCAGATCTAAAACATCGTGAAAGGGTAAAGTAAGAGCTGCGGCCACTAACCCTTCGGTTTCAGGCCGAGGGTCCAGCACATCGCGCGTGACTTTGAAATCCCGCCCCCAAAACTGCCGCTTGCCGATGATTTGTGCAATGGGCTGGCCCAAGGCCCGCGCGTCTACGGCACGCTCAAGCGCAGTTATTTGAGTGGGGCTTAGCGCCTCTTGACTGCGTAGAGGCAAATCTTGCGCGGCAATGCCCATAACATAGGCTGCCAAATAGCGCATATCACGTGCCGCGCCGCGGATTCCTGCAGACTCTAGGGTCACCCGCCCCCTCATAAGGGCTGCACGCACGATCATGTATCTGTGTCGGCCAGTTTGGCCGCTTGGTCCGAGGCGGTCAAAGACTGGATGATTTCAGAAAGATCCCCCGCCATAATTTGTGATAACGCATAAAGGGTTAGATTGATGCGATGATCGGTCATGCGCCCTTGAGGGAAATTATAGGTACGGATCCGCTCTGATCGGTCGCCTGTGCCGATTTGTGATTTACGATCGGCCGAACGTTCGGCATTCACGCGCTCACGCTCAAGATCAAACAGGCGCGCACGCAGCACTTGCATGGCAATCTCTCGGTTGCGGTGTTGTGATTTTTCAGAGCTGGTAACGATCATACCCGTGGGTAAATGGGTGATGCGCACCGCGGAGTCGGTGGTGTTCACATGCTGCCCCCCTGCGCCCGAGGCCCGCATCGTATCAATGCGAATATCAGACATGGGAATATCGACGTCCACCTCTTGCGCTTCAGGCAAAACTGCAACTGTTGCGGCTGATGTATGAACACGGCCCTGTGCTTCGGTTTCTGGCACGCGTTGCACACGGTGTACGCCAGATTCGTATTTGAGCTGCGCAAAGACCCCTTCGCCTTCAACATGGATCGAGGCTTCGCGAACACCGCCTAGATCATTTTCTTGTAGCTCAAGAATATTAAACTTCCAGCCTTGGGATTCGCAGTAACGCTGGTACATGCGCAAAAGATCGCCCGCGAAAAGCGCCGCCTCATCGCCGCCCGTGCCAGGGCGGATCTCCATGATTGCTGGGCGCGCGTCGGCGGCATCTTTGGGCAAAAGCGCAAAACGCAGTGCTTTTTCCATTAAGGGAATCTGGCTTTTAAGGCCCGGCATTTCTTCTTCTGCCAAGGCGCGCATATCTGGGTCTGAGAGCATCTCTTCTGCTTCGGTCAAGTCGCTGAGCGCTCGCTTATAGGCGGCAATTTCTCGCACTACCATTTTTAGGTCAGAATATTCTTTGCTTAGGGTCGCAATCTCTTGGTGGCTAGCCCCAGAGGACAAGCTGGCTTCCAAAAACTCAAAGCGTCGTGTTATTTGATCTAATTTGTCTAAAGGTATCATGGGCAGGGTTTGGCGCAACTCATCCACGTCGTCAAGAGTGCCTTAGAACTGAAAGAGGGGACGCTAACGGTGGCCGGCTTGATGCATGCCTTTTCAACATTAATAGACAGCATCCTAAATATACCCAAAGCCGCTAACACCAGCATAGCGGCTGCGGTTCCTGTTTCGGTCAGTGCTGTTGCCATTTTTCTTTTTTATTTAACGAACTTTGCGTAGTGGTAAAGGCAGATCAATTCCTGGGCCACATGCGCACCTGCCACGGCTGTGGTGCCTGTCGGATCATAGGGGGGGGACACCTCAACAATATCACCACCCACGAGCCGGATACCTGCCAATCCACGTAAAATCGCAGCCGCCTGCCACGAAGCAAGCCCGCCCCAAACTGGCGTGCCCGTGCCCGGTGCAAAGGCGGGATCCAGCGCGTCGATATCAAAGGTTATATAAGTGGCATGATCGCCCACGCGGGCTTTGGCTTTTGCCACAACAAAATCAACGCCCTTTTCATGCACCGTACGCGCATCCAAATAGTGAAAGCCAAGATAATCATCGCACTGGGTGCGAATGCCAATTTGCAAAGAACGTTTAGGCGCAACATAACCCAGTTTTACTGCCTTATACATCATGGTGCCGTGATCTATTCTGCTATAATCATCGTCTTCCCATAGGTCTGAGTGAGCGTCAAATTGAATGACCGACAAGGGGCCGAATTTTTCTGCATAGGCTTTTAGGATTGGCAACGTGATGTAATGATCGCCCCCCAAGGTTATAGTCCCCACATCTTGCGCCAAAATCGTTGCTATTTGCGCCGTTAACGTGGCAGGAAAATCGACCACTTTCGCATAGTCAAAGGCTAAATCGCCATAATCAACAATCGCCATCTCTTCGAGCGGGTTGGTAGGCCAACCGTAGGGTGGATCAAATGGCAAAAGGGTAGAGGCTTCGCGGATCGCGCGCGGCCCAAAGCGTGTGCCTGTACGGTGCGTGACGGCCTGATCAAAGGCCACGCCTAAAATGGCCAGATCAACCCCAGTCAGGTCTTTGCGGTAACTGCGGCGCAAAAAGCTAGTAGCCCCGCCAAATGCATTTTCAAACGCCAATCCCGTAAGCCCTTTGCGGGTAAAGGCCAGATCAATTTCGTTTTTTGCATCTGCTAAAGCCATATTATCCTGCCATTAAGGGTTTAACCCTTTGCTGAATTCTGTAAGGTGGGTTGTGCCTTTTCGACCAAACGCGCAAAGAAGCTGGCTCCAATTGGGCTGACCTCGTCGTTGAAATTATAAGCGTCATGGTGCAGGCCCGCCCCCTCGCCTATACCAAGAAACAGATATGAACCTGGGCATTTTTCCAGCATGTACGAAAAATCCTCTGACCCCATCTCACGGCCATGCTCTGCGTCAACTTTGGCTTCGCCCACAATGTCGCGCGCAACCATGGCTGCAAATTCAGTGTTGGCGCGCGTATTCACGGTTGGCGGATAGCCCCAGTCATAGTCGATTGCTGCCGTAACCCCAAACGAGGCAGCGTGCCCTTCGACAATCGCATAAAAACGGCTTTTCAAAAGCGCGCGCACTTCGGGGGTAAACGATCTGATCGTGGCGCAAAAGCGGGCCTCTTGCGGAATTATATTGCTGGCAGTGCCCGCGTGAATTTGCGTAACCGAGATGACTGCCTCATCCATCGCATATACGTTACGGCTTAGTATCGTTTGGATGGATTGAACCATAGCCACCAGCGCCACCACAGGATCAACACATTCATGCGGCATGGCCCCATGGCCGCCAAGGCCCAACACCGTCACCCAAGCCGTATCAACGGATGCCATAATAGGGCCAGGCATGGTGTAAAACCCGCCCAGCTCATGCCCGGGGGCGTTGTGAATGCCGTAGATGGATGAGATATTGAACCGCTCCATTATCCCTTCTTCGACCATCACCAGACCGCCGCCCCCTTCTTCTTCCGCGGGCTGAAAGATAAGTGCCACCGAACCCGCAAAATTGCGCGTTTCGGCAAGATATTTTGCCGCCCCCAACAGCATGGTCACATGGCCGTCATGCCCACAGGCATGCATTTTACCAGGTATCTTTGAGGCATAGTCAAGCCCCGTCTGCTCCAAAATAGGCAGTGCATCCATATCTGCGCGCAAGCCAATCGTCGGCCCCTCCCCCCTGCCTTTGATGATGCCAACAAGGCCCGTTTTCGCAATGCCTTCGTGCAGTGTATCCACACCAAAATCACGCAGTTTTTGCGCAATAAACGCTGCAGTATTGTGGCATTCAAACATCAATTCAGGATTTTCATGCAAATGCCTGCGCCATGTTTGCATTTCATCTGTATAATCTGCGATACGGTTAATAACGGGCATGGGGCCTCCTTGGTCTTCCTTGATCACAGAAACCCAAATTAAGGCGCGCTGCAATGATGAATGACAACGACAATGTCGATACAGACGAATTTACCCTGATCACATCAGGCAAAGGTGACATAGAACGGCTTTTGGCTATTATGAAAGCGCTGCGCGATCCAAAAACGGGCTGCCCTTGGGATATTCAGCAAGATTTCGCTTCAATCGCGCCCTACACCATTGAAGAGGCATATGAGGTGAGCGATGCAATCACCCGCCAAGCTTGGGGCGAATTGGCGAGCGAATTGGGGGATTTGCTACTTCAAACGGTCTATCACAGCCAAATGGCCGCCGAGGCGGGCCTATTTAAGTTTTCAGATGTAGTGGCCAGCATCAGCAATAAGATGGTGGAGCGACATCCGCATGTGTTTGGCAATCAGCGCATAACCAATACTGCCGAGCAGCAGACCAAAGAGTGGGAAAGCCAAAAGGCACGCGAACGGGGGTCTGCGGGCACACTCGACGGGGTGGCGCTGGGCCTGCCTGCCCTGTTGCGGGCAGTAAAATTGCAAAAACGCGCGGCAAGGGTGGGGTTTGACTGGGTCGATACGGTAGATGTTTTGGCCAAAATAAACGAAGAAATCGCCGAACTGGTTGAGGCGCGAGAGCGTTTAACCCACAACGAAGTGGCCGAAGAGTTTGGGGATTTGCTATTTGTTATGGCTAATTTGGCACGCCACATGGATGTCGACCCCGAGGCGGCCCTACGCGCTACCAACGACAAATTCACCCGCCGCTTTGCCTACATCGAGGCAGCCCTTAGTGTGCGCGGGAAAACCCCTTCGCAAAGCAATCTGGCCGAGATGGACGCCCTTTGGAATGAGGTTCGCGCGCAAGATAACGAACAGGGTAAGTTTAAACCTTAGTCTTTTACTTAGGTATTGACGAAGACGGCTGATAGCCTTAGATCAAAAAAATAACAAACGAAAAGGATCAACGATGCGCCCTACCCCCTTTCTGACCGTTACCCTGACAGGATTGATCGTTTCCACAGCTGCGGCACAAGAGGTAAATATTTATTCTCAGCGCCAGCCTGAACTGGTGCAACCATTGATTGACGCTTATAGTTCGCAAACGGGTGTCAAGGTTAATATTGCATATATAAACAAAGGCTTACCAGAACGTCTTTTGGCCGAAGCAGGACGTTCACCCGCCGATATGGTGCTGACGGTCGATATAGTGCGTCTGACCCAACTGGTTGACATGGGCGTCACTCAAAGTGTGCAATCTGAGATCATAAATACAAATATTCCCGTCCAATACCGCGACCCAGCGGGCAAATGGTTTGGCCTAACAGCCCGCGCGCGTGCAATTTTCGCCAGTAAAACCCGCGTGCAGAACGGCGAAGTAACAACCTACGAAGATCTGGCCAACCACAAATGGCAGGGACGGCTTTGCACACGCTCGGGGCTGCATGATTATAATTTGGGCCTTCTAGGGGCCGTGATTGCCCATGATGGTCTGGATCGGGCTACAGCTTGGGCCCAAGGTCTTAAGGCTAATTTGGCGAAAACTCCCGAAGGGGGCGACCGTGATCAGGTCAAAGCTATCTGGGCGGGCGAATGTGATATTGCACTTGGCAATACGTATTATATGGGTGAAATGTTGGCCGATTCTAAGCAAACCGAATGGGCCAATGCTGTGCGAATAGTCTTTCCGACCTTTGAAGAGGGCGGCACTCATTTGAATATCTCGGGCATGGCCATGACCAAATCGGCCCCCAATGCGGATGAGGCGCTTAAATTCATGGAATGGCTGACCAGCGATCAAGCACAGGAGATTTACGCCCAAACCAACCATGAGTTTCCGCTAAAGCTTGGCGTCTCGCGCTCGGCCCTAGTGGAGAGCTGGGGGCCGTTTAATGCCGACACCCTTGCCATGATAGAAGTTGCAGCCCACCGCGGTCAGGCACTATCGATAATGAATGCCATCGATTTTGACGGCCACTAAGCCACCAAGAGGCTGGACAAAAGCTCTGATTTAAGATTGTCTTGGCCCAAATGGGGGCCAAGATGAGTACTGTCCGCGATATTATTATTGATACTGACCCCGGCCAAGATGATGCCGTGGCGATTTTGCTGGCGCTTTCTAGCCCCGAGCTGCGGGTGTTGGGGATCACGGCGGTCGCAGGCAATGTCCCGCTCACCCTAACCCAAAAAAACGCCCGTATCGTGTGCGAATTGGCGGGACGCCCTGACATTAAGGTTTTTGCAGGCTGCGATGTGCCGCTCAAGCGCCCTTTGATCACGGCTGAACATGTTCATGGCAAAACGGGACTTGATGGGCCCAAAATGGCCGAGCCTACCATGGCGCTACAAAGCCAACATGCGGTTGATTTTATCATCGACACGCTGCGCACAGCCCCTGTTAAAAGCGTTACTCTGTGCCCTTTGGGACCACTGACCAATATTGCAACCGCCTTTCTAAAAGCCCCCGATATAATCGAGCGCGTCGCCGAGATAGTCCTGATGGGCGGCGCTTATTTTGAAGTGGGCAACATTACCCCAACTGCAGAGTTTAACATTTACGTTGACCCAGAAGCTGCTGATATTGTTTTTAAATCTGGCGCAAGTTTGGTTGTGATGCCGCTTGACGTCACGCATAAGGCGCTGACGACCAAAGCGCGTATCAAAGCATTTCGCGCCCTTGGGCGCCCCGCCGCCACAATGGTGGCCGAGTGGACTGATTTCTTTGAACGCTTTGATATGGAGAAATATGGCAGCGAAGGTGCGCCGCTGCATGACCCTTGCGTGATTGCCTATCTTATTCGCCCGAGCCTGTTTGAAGGGCGGCTGATAAATGTTGAGGTTGAAACAGGATCGTCCCTTACCCTTGGTATGACGGTGGCCGATTGGTGGGGCGTATCAGGGCGACCAGTCAACGCTTTGTTTATGGGCAATCTGGACGCCACAGCCTTTTATGCGCTGCTTGTTGAACGAATAGGTACTATTTAGGAGTTTGGACCTATTTTGACAGTATTTTTATTTTATTGATCGATACATGATTGCCGCCGAAACTTAATATATAAATTGCAACGCTAAATTAGAAAAAAGAACCAGACACGGACTGATGTTTGCCGCGTTAGTTGGTTTTTTCTTACCAGATAGAGCAGCCTGTGACGTCCATACTAGAAGAAAAGCTAACTGAGCTTTTACTTAGGCTTTGCATTAGAAGTTAAGAAAAGTTCTCAAAAAATCCAAATATTGCAAATTGGGAAGAAGTTATATTTTCGACAGGTGCCCTAAGTGCGCAGATCAATGCGAAAGCTATGCCCAACTGAGTGGCCCTAAATCTTTTTGACCAGACATTAGATGTTACACAGGTTTTGATTTCACCTAATTTTATGCCTTTTAGGGGCTTGGTCGTGGTTTTTGGTACGCAGTTGTCAACTTCAGCCGATCGTACGGTTGGAATTACTCTGTGGCGATCCAAAACGTTTTATTTTATTTATATAAATTGTTTAAGGGGCTGACCCAAATAACTAGTTCAAATACTTCTTAACCCATTG
>ERZ888423.396-NODE-396-length-45350-cov-30.946109_pt1 | contig 45350 bp, 37 predicted proteins | sample MGYA00520523_ERZ888423 | MGnify/ENA primary metagenome ERZ888423 (study PRJEB32303, sample SAMEA104408611) | aquatic metagenome | biome: Brackish water; feature: Pelagic; material: water | place: Baltic Sea | collected 2014-06-08T10:24:00 | depth 30,27 m ... | reverse complement strand
TGAGCGCTACCGATGCTCAGAACAGTGTGAGCTGAGGGAGCGCGTCGGGTGTCCATTCTGAAATCTCTGTCGGCCCGGGTGCTGATCGCGCTGGCTCTGGGTCTTGGCATCGGCGCTTTCCTGAGCAGCATTGGCAACGTGCCCGGCTGGCTGGTCTCGACCACCGGAGCGATCGGCTCGCTCTGGCTCGGCTTCCTGCAGATGACGGTGATCCCGCTGGTCTTTGCGCTGCTGGTCGTCGGCGTGGCGGCCGTTTCCGATGCCATGTCCGCCGGGCGATTGACGGCAAAGGCGCTCGCCTGGTTTGCGGGCCTGCTGGCCGGCGCCATCGTGCTGACCTTACTGGTCTACGAAGCCGTGCTCGCTGCCTGGCCGGTTGATGCCGAAAGCGCCCGCCTGCTCGTCGCCGGCGCCACGGGCGCCGATGCCCCACCACCCCAGGCCATCGAGTTCGGCGTCTGGCTGAAATCCCTCGCGCCCTCAAACCCTGTCGCCGCCGCGGCCGGCAATGCCATCCTGCCGCTGGTGATCTTCGCGCTGTTCTTCGCCTTTGCAGTCACCCGCCTGCCGGAACATCAGCGGACGATCCTGGTACAGATGTTCGACGCGGTGGCCGACACCATGATCGTGATCGTCAAATGGGTGCTGCTCGCCGCCCCGCTCGGCGTCTTCGCTCTGGCCCTGACGCTCGGCTTGCGCAGCGGCCTCGGCTCAACCGGCGCGCTTTTCCATTATGTCCTGCTGGTTTCAGCCGGCGGCATTCTCACCGCGCTCGCCTGTTACCCGCTGGCTGCCCTCTTCGGCCGTGTCGGCCCGCTGCGTTTTGCCCGCGCGATTGCCCCGGCGCAGGTCGTTGCCTTCTCGACCCAGTCGTCCATCGGCACGCTGCCGGTGATGGTTGAATGCGCCCGCAAGAACCTCGACGTGCCCGAACACGTCGCCGGTCTTGTCCTGCCGCTGGCCGTCGCCGTGTTCCGGCTCACCAGCCCTGTCGCCAACCTCGCGGTCGTCCTCTTCATCTGCCACGTCTCCGGCATCCAGCCGACACCTGCCCAGTTCGCCGCAGCTGGCCTCGTCGCCTTCGCAGTCTCGATCTCGTCGGTCGGCCTGCCCGGCCAGGTCAGCTTTTTCGTCTCGGTTGCGCCCATCTGCCTCGCCATCGGCGCCCCGATCGAGCTGCTGCCGCTTCTCCTCGCCGTCGAAGTCATCCCGGACATCTTCCGCACGGTCGGCAACGTCACCGCCGACCTGATGGTCACCACCATTCTCAACCGTGGCGATAAGGGCGTGCGCGTCATTGCGCCGGAGACCGCTTAAGCCTCTTCCCCACTCTCACCCATACCGTTACGCTGAAGCGGGAATGCTCTATAAGTCGGGCTGACTTATAGAGTATTTTGTGGACGGTTTATGGACTGGGGAACGGCAATGAGATCAGCTTTCAAGGCAGCACTTCTGGCGGGCGGCATCGCCCTTCTCGCCGCATGCGGCAGCGAAACCGGCGCAGGCCCCGGCGGCGCGGATGGCGGTGCTGCGCCCTCCGGGGATGCGGCGATCGCATCCGTCGCCGGCATGCCCGAGGGCCCGCTTCGGGTGGCCGACGCCGATCTCGTGGCCCTGTACAAGCAGCTACACGCAGCGCCCGAACTCTCCTTCAAGGAATCGGCCACCTCAGCCCTCCTCGCGGCCGAGCTGAAATCGCTGGGCTTCACCGTCACCGAAGGCATCGGCGACGCCTGGGTGAAGGAAAAATCGATGCGCGACTATGGCGAAGTGCGCCCCGGTGTCGGCGGCTACGGCGTTGTCGGCGTCTTCGAGAACGGGGACGGCCCGGTCGTCCTGGTCCGCGCCGACATGGACGCGCTGCCCGTCCCCGAAAACACCAGTTTTCCCTTTGCTTCGAGTGTTGTGTCTGAGACGTGGACCGGCGTTGAAAGTCCGGTCATGCACGCGTGCGGCCATGATATGCACATGACCGTCTGGGTCGGAACCGCCCGCCGCCTGATCGCGGAGAAGGACAAGTGGAAGGGCACGCTGGTGATGATTGCTCAGCCAGGGGAAGAAATCGGCCTTGGTGCGCAGGCGATGCTCGCCGACGGGCTCTACTCGAAATTTCCCAAGCCGGACTTCAATATTGCATTGCACGTCTCTGCCGGCGCGCCGGCCGGAACGGTCTCCTACTCCTCCGGCTTCGCACTTGCGAACGTCGATAGCGTCGACATCAGGGTCAAGGGTGTCGGCGGCCATGGCGCCTATCCGCACACCACGGTGGACCCGATCCTGATCGCGAGCCACATAGTCGTCTCGCTGCAGAGCCTCGTGTCGCGCAATACCAATCCGCTCGATTCTGCTGTTGTCACGGTCGGATCGATCAAGGCCGGCGCCAAGCACAATATCATCGCGGACGAAGCTGAACTGCTGATCACCGTGCGCTCCTACGAGGACAAGACGCGGCAAATGCTGCTCGATGGCATCAAGCGCATCGCCGAAGGCCAGGCTGCTGCATTCGGCGCGCCTGCGCCAGAGGTCACCATCGAGAGCGACTATACGCCCGCCACCTATAACGATCCGGACCTGACCGCCCGCGCCATGAAAGCGGTGTCGAAGGAACTCGGAGAAGCCAACGTTCGCGCCGTACCACCCGTGATGGGCGGCGAGGATTTCAGCCAGTTCGCGCGCACTGAAGAAAAGATTCCCGGCGTGATCTTCTGGCTCGGCGTCGTCGAGCCGGAACGCTACGCGGTCTCGCAAACCGACGGCATGCCGCTCCCGTCGCTCCACTCCGCCTTGTTCGCCCCGGACTACGACCCCGCCATCGCGACCGGCGTCGACGCGATGACCAGCGCCGTGGTGGAACTGTTCAGGGACTAGGTTCCGTCAGCCAATCATGGCCGAAAAGTGGCGGACTCTTGCCCTGGGGCCAGTGCTGCGCTAGCTTGCCTTTTGCTCAGAGTGCGCAAAAGTAGTCTTGCTGTCACTTGCGGGCCCTGAAACGAGCGATCCGTCGAGGCTGGCCCTTGAACAAGCAATTTTCAGGTCTAACTTATACTCAAATCGAGCATAATGGCTCGGTGAAGGAGGTTCTCATGGCACGTCTCATCGACTCCGGACCTGGATGCCCCACCCCCACGCCGCTGCGCGGCCGGTCAGCCGCTGAAACGCGCGGCCTAGTCTATGATGACGCCGTAAAGGCGGAAACCGATGCGCTCTACCCGCTCGTAGCCGATTTCGTCACACCGATGGAATGGCCTGCGATCGCGCCGCTGGTCGCCGGTATCAACCGCCTGAAGAAGGCGAAGAATGCCGCCATTCTCGCACACAACTACATGACGCCGGACATCTTCAGCCTCGTCGGCGATTTCCGGGGCGACTCGCTGCAACTCGCCCGCGAAGCGGCGGCCACCGACGCAGCCATCATCGTCCAGGCCGGCGTGCATTTCATGGCCGAGACCTCGAAGATCCTGGCGCCGGACAAGAGCGTCCTGATCCCCGACACCCGCGCCGGCTGCTCGCTCGCGGCCTCGATCACGGGGGCCGATGTGCGCCTGATCAAGCAGAAGTTTCCGGACTATCCCGTCGTCACCTACGTGAACTGCACCGCCGACGTGAAGGCCGAGTGCCATATTACCTGCACCAGCTCCAATGCGGCGCAGGTGGTCGAGCATATCGCGAAGCAATGGAACACCGATACGGTGATCCTCGTGCCAGACCAGTACCTGGCGAAGAACGTAGCGGCCCAGACCGGTATCCGGGTGCTCACCTGGCCGGGCGCCTGCGAGGTGCACGAACAGTTCTCGGGCGAGGACGTGCGCCAGCTGCGGGAAGCGCATCCGGGCGTCATCATCCTGGCCCACCCGGAATGTCCGCCGGACGTGCTTCAGGAGGCTGACTTTGCCGGCTCGACATCCGCGATTTCAAACTATGTCTCCGAGAACCAGCCGAGCAAGGTCGTGCTGCTGACGGAATGTTCGATGAGCGACAACGTGGCGGCCGAGAATCCGAACGTAAACTTCATCCGGCCGTGCAACCTTTGCCCGCACATGAAGCGCATCACGCTGGAGAATATCTATGACTGCCTCGTCACCGGGCAGCATGAAGTGACGATCCCGGAAGACGTTCGCGTGCGGGCCAAAGCGGCGCTGGACGCGATGCTGGCCCTGCCGAAAATAGCGCGCCCACTGGCCTTCAGGACAGGTCAGGTGCCGCTCGAACTCGAGATGGTGATCTGACAAACGTATGATTGAGACGGATTGCCAAGCGCAGGCCGAAGCAGTGAAGTCAACCTGGCCCTAGTCGAGGAGGCGTCCATGTCGAACTACCTGAGGCCGGTTCTCGGCCTGATGTTCATAGCGCTCGCCGCTGGTCTTCCGGCCGGCGCCGTCAAGGGCAAGGGCGAAACGGACAAGTCAGATGTGCTCGGCAACTGGAGCTTCCAGACCAGGCCTTACCGCGAAGGCCAGTGTGTGATGACCGGCACGATGAATCTTTCTCCGCACCCGGACGAAGGCCTCTATACCTGCGAAATCACGGCCGTGGAGATGTGCACGATGTGGGGCCGCTCCGTCGTGCGCCAGTCCTGCCAGGCGCGCCGGTTCGGGGACCAGGTCTCCGTGCGCTCGACCATCGAGGAGATGATCGAGACCAAAGCGCCGGACATGGTCTATGTGCCCGACAATTTCACCCTGACGATCCAGAGCCATGAGCGCATGTTCGGCGCGCTGGTCTCTGCCGTCACAGCGCCGGTCGAATTTCGCCGCGCGAATGACGGGATATCCTGAAACGACAATGTTCGAGGCAGCAGATCACCGGGTGCGCGCCGATGCCGGCGCGAGCGTCGACGTACTGATCGTGGGTGCGGGCCTCGCGGGGCTGTTCCTCGCGTTGAAGATGGCGCCGCGCCATTGCCTGGTCGTCTCGCCCTCACTTCTGGGTCAGGCCGCCTCGTCTGCCTGGGCACAGGGCGGTCTCGCTGCCGCGCTTGATCCGCTCGACAGTCCCGCGCAGCATGCCGCCGACACGGTCGCAGCCGGCGCCGGCCTCGTCGATCCCGTTATCGCCCGCCTGATCGCAGAGGACGGCCCGGCCCGCGTGCGCGACCTGCTGGCGCTCGGCGTGCCGTTCGACCGCACGCCGGACGGCGCGCTGGCGCTGTCGCTCGAAGCGGCGCATTCGCATCCGCGGGTGGCCCGGGTCTCCGGCGACCTTGCCGGAAAGGCGATCATGGACGCGCTGGTCGCTGGCGTACTGGCAACGCCGAGCATCGAACTGATCGAAGGCGCCCGCGCCGTCTCGCTGCTGCAGGATGCCAACGGGCGCGTCGCCGGTGTGGTACTGCGCGACGCCTCAGGCCGCCTCACGCCGCGCACTGCGCGCGCCACGGCCCTGTGCACCGGCGGCTCCGGCGGCCTTTTCAAGGTGACGACCAATCCGCGCGAAGCCCAGGGCGACGCCATCGCCATGGCCTGTGCGGCGGGCGCGCTGCTCGCTGATCTTGAGTTCGTGCAGTTCCATCCGACCGGCATTGACATCGGCCGCGATCCCGCGCCGCTCGCGACCGAAGCACTGCGCGGCGAAGGCGCCACCCTGCACAATGGCGATGGCCGCGCCTTCATGGCCGACTATCATCCGTTAGCGGAGCTTGCACCCCGCGACGAAGTCGCCCGCGCGATACATGCTGAGCACATGGCCGGGCGCGGTGCTTTCCTAGATTGTCGCAAGGCGGTGGGCGCCCATTTTCCGGATCATTTCCCGACCGTGTTTGCCGCCTGCATGAGCGCCAACATCGACCCGCGCACGGACCGCATTCCGGTTGCACCGGCCGCGCACTATCACATGGGCGGCATCGTCTCGGACCTTTGGGGCCGCTCTACCCTTGCCGGCCTCTCCGTATGCGGCGAATGTTCCTCTACCGGCGCGCACGGCGCCAACCGGCTCGCCTCGAACTCGCTGCTCGAAGCGGTCGTCTTCGCCGAGCGCATCTCACGGCGGCTGATGTCGGCCACGCTGGATGCGCCCGCCGCCAGTGAAGCCTCCATTCCGTCTGCGCTGACTGATCAGCGCCTCCTGCAACTGCGCGAAGCAATGTCCGCCCATTGCGGCGTGATGCGCGCGGCGCCCGGCCTGCGTAAGCTGCTCGACCTCTGCGCCCAGATCGAGCCTGAAGCGCCCGGCGCCCCGGCCCTAACTGCTGCGCGTCTGATTGCCGAAGGCGCGCTCGCCCGCACCGAAAGCCGGGGCGGACACTTCCGCAGTGACTTCCCCGGCACCGCCAGGCCGCAGCGCCAGTTCATTGCCCACCCGTCCCCTGAGCACGTGACCCCATGACACTCGAAATCCCGCCGCTGCCTGCGGTGATCCTCGACCCGATCGTGCGCCTCGCGCTCGCTGAAGACCTCGGACGCGCGGGCGACCTGACAACTGATGCGACCATCCCCCCCGGCATGCAGATGCGCGCCGTGATCGCCGCGCGCAAACCCGGTATCCTGGCCGGCCTCGACGCCGCCACTCACGCGCTGCGCCTGATCGATCCGGACGTTCGCCTCACAGTGAAGAAAACCGACTGCGCCGCGCTGGCGCCCGGTGATGTGATCGCCGAACTCTCTGGCGCCGCGCGCTCCATCCTGATCGCGGAACGCACGATGCTGAATTTCCTTGGCCGCCTTTCCGGCGTCGCCAGCCTGACGCGCCAGTATGTCGATGCTGTCGCGCACACAAAGGCGCGCATCGTCTGTACCCGGAAGACGACGCCGGGCCACCGCGCGCTCGAGAAGCGCGCCGTGCGTTGCGGCGGCGGCACGTCGCACCGTTACGGCCTCGATGACGCGATCCTGATAAAGGACAACCATATTGCGGCTTGCAACGGCTCCATCGCAGACGCGCTGACCCGTGCCAGGGCCTATGCCGGTCACCTGCGCATGATCGAGATCGAAGTCGACACGCTCGCCCAGCTCGACGAAGCACTGAAACACAGCCCTCACGCCGTCCTTCTCGACAACATGAACCTCAATATGCTGCGCGAAGCAGTGGCGCTCACTGGCGGCCGGGTCCCGCTGGAGGCCTCCGGCGGCGTCACGCTCTCTTCCGTTGCGGCAATCGCAGAGACTGGTGTCGACTTCATTTCCGCGGGCGCGCTGACCCATTCCGCACCGAACCTTGACCTCGGGCTGGATGTCGTCTGACAGTCGACCGCGCGCGCCAGCCCGGCGCACGGGATTCGGAGATGTCAGCCATGACCACCGCCAACGGCCGCAAAAGCATATTCATCACAGGCGCTGCCTCCGGCATCGGCGCCGAAACCGCGCGCTACTTCTCGAAGCGCGGATGGTTCTGCGGCCTGTATGACGTCAACGAGATGGGCCTGAAGTCCGTCGCTGCCGAACTCGGCGCCGGGAATTTCCACGCCGCAAAACTGGACGTCACCAGGCGCGCTGACTGGGCCGCTGCAATTGAAGGCTTCAGCACCGCGACCGGCGGCAAGATGGACGTGCTGTTCAACAATGCCGGCATCGGCCGTCATGGCTGGTTCGAGGACGTCCCGCCTGAAGAGGCTGACCTCGTCATCGACATCAACGTCAAAGGTGTGATCAATGGCGTCTACGCTGCCTTGCCGTTGCTGAAATCAACGCCCGCCGCGCGCATCGTCAACACTGCCTCCACTGCCGGCATTGTCGGCGCGCCGCAGCTCGCGGTCTACTCCGCCTCTAAATGGGCCGTACGCGGACTATCCGAAGCCCTCGATGCGGAGTTCCGCGACCTCGGCATCCGCGTCACCAGCCTGATGCCCTGGTTCGTCGATACACCCATCCTCGACATGGGCGCCAAGGCGGGCTCGAATGAGAAAATGTCCGATCAGATGAAGGCCAGCGGCGCGACGATCTATCCGGTCTCGATGGCGGCCGAGAAGGCGTGGGAAGCGGCGCACGGCGATGACATCCAGTTCATGGTCGGGGGCGAGGCCGAACGTGCCCGCTTCATGACGCGCTGGCTGCCCGGCCTCGTGCGCAAACAGATCAAGGCGCGCGTCCCGCCCCGCAGCTAGGTCATCAAGTCCGGAATCGAAAAGGCCGCCGGTAGAGGCACCGGCGGCCTTTGCATCTGGAGCTCATAGACTGCTCAGAGCGAGGTATCCGGCGATGCGACAGCGCTGACCTGGTGAGCGGTATATTCCGCAACGGGGCCGGCTTGCATCTCGGCCTCTTCCGCCGGCACAGACTGAAGGCTCATCAGGCGCGGGGTGCCCGAAGAAATCGTGCGCGTCGAGGTCGAGACAGCGGCCGGCGCCGTAGACGGCGTGATCGTGTAGTACTCATCGTAACCGGCCGAGGCGGCATCTGTGAACAACAGGCTTTCATCCGCAGCGTCCGCGCCCACTGCACCGGCATCGAGGGACGCAAGCTGCAGGGCCACGGAGTCCTTGCGGGCCTGGAAGTTGCGCTCCACGCTTGCCCATTCGGCGCCGCGCGGGAAGCGGTAGAAAATGTGCAGGCCGACCTTTTTGGTCTGGATCAGGCCAGAGTTCCAGATCGGATCCACGTAGGTCGCATGATAGTGCGTGGCGCCGCCGGTACGTTCATCGTTAAGGTTCATCAGCACATGCGCCGCGATGCGCTTGGCGCGTTCCCAGTTCTCGCCCCTCGGCTTGGTCTGGAGGGCGCCATCACAGGTAAAGGTGAACTGGCAGCCGGTGGTGCGCGTTGCGCCCTGGAATACCACGCCGCAAGCCGTGTCCGGGTAGCGGTGGTCCTGCATGCGGTTGGCGATGACTTCGGCGACGGCGAGCTGGCCTTCCAGCGGCTCGCGGGCAGATTCGTAGTACACAGCCTGCGCCATGCACATCAGCTCGGAATCGATAGTCTCGGCGCGCTGCACCTCTTCGGCGCGGAACGAGGCGAGCGTCAGAAGCGCGGCACCATCACGGTCGCGCATCGCATAGCGGCTCATCGAGGAATCGGGGTCACGCTTCAGCGTATATTCGACCGTGCGCAGCCAGGGCGTATCCAGCAAGGCAGGCGTATGGGTATCAGTGCGCACGGCAAGGCCGCCATCCTGGTACATCGCAAAGCGCTCGGCGTCGGCGCGGTATTCGGCTTCGGCACGCAGGCTTACCTGCTGGTTCGAAATCACCGGAAGCGAAACGGTCGCGGTCACAGCGCAGACGGCAATCATCCCGCCACGGATGAACACTTCACGTTGTTCCTGATCCGTCATACCTAGCCACCACCGTTTGAGCTTGTTGCTCAGCTCATTGAGGCAGGCCAGATTCATCTGGCTTGATTGAAAAAACCTTAACATCACCGATCCTCTTTACCCGGACAGCGGTTATCGTTCCGCTTTGAACCCGGGCTTCCAGGGTTGTACGCATTATCTGAGGGCCGAACGCGTCCCTACACGCCCGTCGGGCATGAGGGGACTTGGCCCACCGGGGCGTATCTAGCAATAATTCAGCCAACCTCCCGAGTTACAAAATCGAAACGCTCACTCGCCCGCAGAAGGCGAAAGTTCATGGAATTTCAAGGAAAGCTGAGTTAACCACCTGAAACGTAAAGGTTTTAAGACCTTTCCGTGCTCAACCTCTGCGATTCACCGAAGGGGTCAGTGTTGCTGCAATACAACGCTCAAGCGCCACCGGATTCAATAGCTCAGCGTCATCTGGAACTGTCTTTGAGCGCGGCCTGTGCCGCAGCAAGACGGGCAATGGGCACCCGGTACGGCGAGCAGGAAACGTAATCGAGGCCTGCGCGGTGACAGAATTCCACCGAGGCGGGGTCGCCGCCATGCTCTCCGCATATTCCAAGTTTGATACCCGGCCGCGTGCGGCGGCCGCGCTCGGCCGCCATCTTCACCAGTTCGCCGACGCCTTCCTGGTCCAGGGTGACGAAAGGATCCTTTTCGTAGATGCCCTTTTCCGAATAGACCTGCAGGAAACGGCCCGCGTCATCACGGCTGATGCCGAGCGTGGTCTGCGTCAGGTCATTCGTGCCAAACGAGAAGAAGGCCGCAGACTGAGCAATCTCGCCTGCCTGCAAGGCTGCGCGCGGCAGCTCGATCATCGTGCCGACCGTGTAGTCGACCACCATGCCGGTTTCCTTAAGCACCTTCTGCGCCGTCTCATCGACGAGCGTCTTGAGGATCGCGAGTTCGCGCTGCGTCGCGACCAGCGGGATCATCACTTCCGGCACCGGCTTCAGCTTTCCCTCCTTCGCAACGTTGACAGCTGCCTCAAAGATGGCGCGTGCCTGCATCTCGTAAATTTCGGGATAAGTGATGCCGAGCCGGCAACCCCGGTGACCCAGCATCGGATTGCTCTCGTGCAGGTCGTGCGCGCGCCGGCGCAGTTCCTCGGCATTGATGCCGGAAGCTTTCGCCACATTGGCAATGTCTTCGTCCGCATACGGGAGGAATTCGTGCAGCGGCGGGTCGAGCAGGCGGATGGTGGCGGGCCGGTCGCCCAGAATACGGAAGATTTCCTCGAAATCCGAACGCTGCATCGGCAGCAGCTTCGCCAGCGCCTCGCGGCGGCCTGTCTCGTCATTCGACAGGATCATTGAACGCACCGCGGGGATTCGGTCCTCATCAAAGAACATGTGCTCCGTGCGGCAGAGACCGATGCCTTCGGCGCCGAACTCGACCGCCGTCCGCGTATCCAGCGGCGTCTCTGCGTTGGCGCGCACCCTGAGGCGGCGAACCTTGTCAGCCCAGCCCATCAACTCGCCGAAATCCCCTGACAGGTCTGGCTTGATCAGCGCAATCGCGCCCGCCATCACGCGGCCGGTGCCGCCATCGATGGTGACCACATCGCCCTTCTTGAAGGTGCGCCCGCGTACGCTGAACTCGCCGCGCGCCGTGTCGATCTTGAGGTCGCTGGCGCCGCAAACGCAGGGCCGGCCCATGCCGCGCGCGACAACCGCCGCATGGCTCGTCATCCCGCCGCGTGCGGTCACGATCGCGCGCGCCGCATGCATGCCCTTGATATCGTCCGGGCTGGTCTCGACGCGGACCAGGATTACATCCTCGCCCTTGGCGGCGAGCAGGAAAGCCTCCTCGGAATCGAACACGACCTTGCCGACCGCCGCGCCAGGGCTGGCCGGCAGGCCCTTCACGATCACATCGTAAGGCGGTGTCTTGGCTGCCTTCTGTTCCTGTTCGTTTGGAATTCGAGGGTGAAGGAGTTGGTCAAGCTGCGACGGCTCGAGGCGCAGCAGTGCTTCGCGCTCCGTGATCAGTTTCTCGCGCACCATGTCCACCGCGATCTTCACGGCGGCGGCGGCGGTGCGTTTGCCGTTTCGGGTCTGCAGCATGTAGAGCCGGCCGGCTTCGACCGTGAACTCAATGTCCTGCATGTCCTTGTAGTGGTGCTCGAGCTTGGCGGCGACGTCGCGCAGCTGCTTGTAGACTTCCGGCATCGCGTCTTCCAGCGGCCTGTCGCCCGAGCCTAGCGTGGCGGCGCGTTCGCGCGAGATCGGCGCGGGTGTGCGGATGCCCGCCACAACGTCTTCGCCCTGCGCGTTGATAAGGTACTCGCCGTAGAAGATCGCCTGCCCGTTTGACGGGTCGCGTGTGAAGGCAACGCCGGTCGCGGAGGTCTCGCCGAGGTTTCCGAACACCATGGCCTGCACGTTGACGGCTGTACCCCAGTCTTCCGGAATGTCATTGAGTTTGCGGTAGATGATGGCGCGGTCGCTCATCCAGCTGTTGAACACGGCGGAGATGGCGCCCCAGAGCTGCTCGCGCGGATCTTCCGGGAACGGACGGCCGAGTTCCTTCTGCACCGCCGCCTTGTAGCGCACGATCACGGCCTTCCAGTTATCGGCGGTCAGGTCAGTATCGAGGTCGAGGCCTTCGCGCTCCTTGTAGTCGTCCAGAATATGTTCGAACTCATCATGGCCGAGGCCGAGCACGACGTTCGAATACATCTGGATGAAGCGGCGATAGCTGTCATAGGCGAAGCGGTCGCCGGCGAGGCCCGCGAGGCCTTCAGCTACAGCTTCGTTGAGGCCGAGGTTCAGCACCGTGTCCATCATCCCTGGCATCGAGGCGCGCGCGCCGGAGCGCACGGACACGAGCAGCGGATTGGCCGGATCGCCGAAGCCCTTGCCGGACTGGCGCTCAAGGCTTTCCAGCGCGGCGTTCACTTCGGCTTCGAGGCCCGCCGGATAGGCCCGGCCGGTCTGGTAATAAGCCACGCACACGGCCGTGGAGATGGTGAAGCCCGGAGGCACCGGCAGGCCGAGCTTGGCCATTTCGGCGAGGTTGGCGCCCTTGCCGCCCAGCAGGTTCTTCATAGAGGCATCGCCGTCCGCGGTGCCGCCCCCGAAGGCATAGACCCAGGTTTGCTCTGCGCCCTTGCGTGCCGCTTCAGCCATGCCAAATCGCCTTCCGTATAAGCTTCATGTACCGGTGAATTCTATCCGCCCGGCCCGATTGCAAGTCCTATGCTGCATAGCACCCCTCATGAGAAGAGCGCGTTTCGCCCCCGGGGCGAGTGACAACGTTGTTAATTCGCCCGTGAGGGCAGGTACAGAACGCCCGGATCATCTCGCCCTTCCGAACCGGAACACACCCGGCTAACCCTCGATCTTCGAGAAATCCGCCACCTTGTGGAGCGCGTCCCGCACCGCCACGAGCAGCGCCAGCCGGCTGGCCCGCACGGCCGCGTCCGAATCGTTGACCATAACACCTTCAAAAAAAGCATCGACGGGCGCCCGAAGCCCGGACAGCACTCTCATCGCGCCGGCGAAGTCCTCCTTCGCGAGCGGGGTTTCAAGCGCGACCTCGGCAGCGGTCACTGCGTTCCAGAGCGCCCGCTCGGCGGCCGGGCCCTTGGCGATCAGCGCGGCATCGACGTAGAGGTTCTCCGGCAACGCGCCTTTCTTCTCTTCCGCCTTCAGAATGTTCGCCGCGCGCTTATAGCCGGCGAGCAAGGTCGCGCCGTCCTGCGTTTCAAGGAAGGCGCCGAGCGCCTCGATGCGCTTCACGATCAGAACGAGGTCGCACCGGCCGGGCATTGTGAGACAAGCATCGATCCAATCATGCCTCGCGCCGCGGTCACGCAGATACACTTTCAGCCTGTCATGCAGGAAATCCAGGAGATCATCGCTTACGGAGGGATCATGCGCGGAAACACGTTCTGCCCAGTCAGGACGTCGCCCCTCAATCGACGTCAGGGCGGACTGCGCCTGATCGCTGAACACACCTTCATTCATGATTGCACGCGCAAGAGCAGTCAGTGACGGTGAGGACCAGTCAGCGTTCTGCGGCCCTACCTGATGTTTCAGAACCTGGGCATCATTGAACCGGTCGAGACTGAGACGCAGATCGTTGTCGAGGATCAAGCGAACGACACCCAATGCCGCGCGCCGAAGCGCAAACGGATCTTTCGATCCTGTCGGCTTCTCTCCGATCACCCAGAAGCCCGTGAGCGTATCGAGCTTGTCCGCCAGTGCGACGGCGATTGCCACCGGCTCCGACGGAACAGCATCATTCGGCCCTTGCGGTTTGTAATGATCGCGGATCGCATCGGCCACGCGGGCATCTTCGCCGGCGGCGAGCGCATAATACCGGCCCATCACGCCCTGCAGTTCCGGGAACTCGCCGACCATCTCGCACACAAGGTCGGCTTTCGCCAACCGCGCCGCGCGCTCTGCGAGTTCGGGACCAGCCCCAACCTTGGGCGCCAGTTCCCGCGCCAGCGCGGCCACGCGCTCTACCTTGTCACCCAGCGAGCCCAGCTCCTGCTTGAACGCGATGGTGCTAAGCTTCTGGCCCATCACGTCCAGTGGCGTCGCCTTATCCTTCTCCCAGAAGAAGCGCGCATCCGACAGGCGCGCTGAGAGAACCCGTGCATTGCCCTCGGCAATCTTCACGCCGCCATCGCTCGCCGTGATGTTTGCCACCACGATGAAGTTCGGCGCTAATCCGTCAGCACCCGGACGGCGCACCGCAAAATATTTCTGGTGCGTGCGCATCGACAGCCTGATCACTTCGGGCGGCAGGTCGAGGAACGAAGGCTCCATCTGCCCGAGCACGACCACCGGCCATTCCGCCAGCCCGGTCACCTCTTCCAGCAGCCCCTCATCCGGCACCAGTTCCAGCCCGGAAGCGCTGCACACATCCTCGATGCCCGCCAGGATACGCGCCCGCCGGTCGACCCGCGACAGGATCACATGGCCCTTGCCTTCCAGCTGCTTCCTGTAGTCCGCCCATACTTTGACCGTATACGGACCACGCCCGTGCACCCGGTGCCCCTCGGTCAAATTCCCGCTCCTGATGCCGCCGACCTCGAACGGTACAACCGCCCCGTCGAGCACGCAGACGATGCCCTGCAAAGGCCGCACCCAGCGCAGGTCGCCGTCCGCCGTCCGCATCGATTTCGGCCAGTTGAACCCGCGCACGATAGCGGGCACCGCCTCGGCGATCACGTCCAGGGCGTCTCGCCCCGGCACCGAGAGATAGGCGACATATGAGTCGCCCTTCCTGGGATCAGAGACGATGCTTGCCTGGTCTATGGAGGTCAGCCCCGCGCCGCGCAGGAAGCCCGCAATCGCCGGCTCCGGCGCGCCGACTTTCGGGCCCTTTTTCTCCTCGCGCACGTCCGCCGAACGCGCGTCCAGCCCCTCGACCACCGCCGTCAGACGCCGCGGCCCGGACACCGCAAACGCGTTCTTCCAGCCGAGGCCGGCTTCCTTCAGCCGCGCGGTCAGCGCAGCGAGAAGGTCTGCCTCCGCCTTCGCCTGCATGCGTGCAGGAATTTCCTCGGAAAAAAGTTCGAGCAGGAGTTCAGCCATGGGGCCCCGGCGGCAGGAGTTGCGCGTGGGTCACGGCATAGTCGCGCGCGCGCCGGGGTCAAGGGTGGCGCGCGGCGCAAGGCAGCCCGCCCCGGCGTTCCCGGGGCACGGCCCGCGCCTGCAGCCAGCAGGCGGTCCGGGTTCCAGCGATGACCGGAACGGGCGAAACAGGCAGAAGCCTAGTGGCGGCGGTCGATCCGGTCTTCCCGGCGGTCGGCCACGTTCTCGGCGCGGTCGAGGCGGTCCTCGATCACGTCGCGGCGGCCGTGGTCATAGGCTTCGTCGCGGCGGCTTTCGCGGCGGTCCACCTTGTTCTCGAACCGGTCGAGACGGTCTTCGGCGAGGTCAGCCCGGCTGCCTTGCGGGATGTCGCCGCGAATTTCGGCGGCGGTCAGGCGGTGGTCGATCCGGCCGAGACCTTCGGCGGGTCCGGCGAGCGCGGCGGGCGCCGCAAAGGTGGCAATCAGGGCAGCAGCAATCAGCGGTCTGAACATCGGTAGTCCTCCTTGAGCGAACATGACCCGGTCATCCAGATCATGCCCGTTCAACGGCGGCGCCGACGCCTTTCCGTCGCACAAAAAACAAAATTCTTTGCTTAACGCACTGTTTTTTATATGAATATCTGTTCAGACTCGTTCAGAGCCTGTTATGGCTGCCGTCGCAGATCGGGCTCTTGCCTGTGCGCTTGCAGGCGCAGAAGAAGACCTTGCCGGTCCTGGGCGCTTCCCAGCCCTGGGGCGTGAACTCGGTGCCCTTGTGGCTGCCATCGCAAAAGGGCTGGCGCCTGGACTGACCGCACGAACACCACCAGTATACCTTGCCTTCTTCCACCTCAACCGGAACCGGCTGGTTTCCGGCGACTGTCGGTTCACTCATGTTTCGTCCTCCAGAACGTGTGACTTATTGGAATACAGCCGGAAGCCAGCAGGCTCAGCCCTGCGTCTGCGCCCATTGCGCCGCCGCGCCGCGCGCAAGATCGCGTACCCGGGCGATGTACGCCTGCCGCTCGGTGGGCGATATAGCCCCGCGCGCATCAATCAGGTTAAACGTGTGCGAGGCCTTCAACGCGTAGTCATAGGCTGGCAGCGGCTTGCCCGCCGCACGCAGCGCGTTCGACTGGTTTTCGCAATCAGCAAACCAGCGCTTCAGCATCTCGACATCCGAATGCTCGAAATTGAAGGCGCTCTGCTGGCGCTCGTTCTCCAGGAACACATCGCCATAGGTCAGCGGCACGGCGGAGGAAGGGTCGTTGAAGGGCAGATCGTACACGCGGTCGACGCCGAAAACGTACATCGCGAGGCGCTCCAGCCCATAGGTCAGCTCGCCCGAGACCGGCGCGACATCCAGCCCGCCAACCTGCTGGAAATAAGTATACTGGGACACCTCCATCCCGTCGCACCAGACTTCCCAGCCAAGTCCCCAGGCGCCGACAGTCGGGTTTTCCCAGTCATCCTCGACAAAGCGGATGTCATGGATCGTGGGATCGATGCCGATCCGGTACAGGCTCTCAAGATAGAGGTCCTGCAGGTTCGCCGGGTTCGGCTTCAGGATCACCTGGAACTGGTAATAGTGTCCGAGGCGGTTGGGGTTCTCGCCGTACCGCCCATCCTTCGGCCGGCGCGAAGGCTGCACATAGGCCGCGCGCCAGTTCTGCGGCCCCAGCGCGCGCAGCACCGTCGCCGGGTGCAGCGTGCCGGCGCCGACTTCCATGTCATAGGGCTGCAGGATCGCGCAGCCCTGCGCGGCCCAATAGGCCTGCAGTGTCAGGATCAGGTCCTGAAAGGATGCAGGTCTGGGATGGGCTTTCGGAGTTTTGGGGGACGCAGGCATGGACGGCTCACGGGACTGGGAAAATCCGGCCTAGCGCCAAGCCACTGCCCGCGCAACCGGTCTCACTTTTCCCTCGGCCCGCGTTCGCGCCTGTGGTCGTTCTGGCCGAACCAGCCGATCCACGCGATCGCAATGCCCGCGACCAGGCTCAGGAGGAACAGGAACGTAAACATGACGCAGGATCCTCATTCTATGACCCGGGGCTGAGGTTGTGCCCCCCGCGCCCCGATTGCAAGCCGGACAACCCCTTTACCAGTCGATTCCCACGCCTTCGGCAATCCTCTGCGTCGCCCCTGACCGTGCGCCGCCATCCGCCCCATGCGTCACCAGCGGCGCCAGCAGGGTCAGCGGGCCGCGCTTCAGCCCCTTGCGCGCCCTCACCAGCACGCGGCGGGCGGGCTCGCCTGACTTTGACGCAATGGGCAGCACGGTGATCTCCCCCGCCCGCCGGTCAAGTTGCGCCAGCAGCCGTGCAAGTTCCGCCGCGCGGTGGATAAGGATCACCGGCGCCCGGGGTTTTGCCGCAAACAGCATCGCCTTCACCCAGCCCTCAAGCGGCAGACTCTCGATATACGCCCCGGCCTTGCCTTCGCCGGGCGGGGAAATCCTGCCAGGTTCGAAGTAAGGCGGGTTCGCAAACACCAGGTCGAACCGGTTTTCATGCGCCGCCGCCCAGCCGGCGGCCTCGTCCGTCTCGATCACCACCCGCGTGCCGAAGGCGTTCAGCGCCGCGCCCTCACGCGCCAGCGCCGCCGCTGAAGCATCCTGCTCGACGCCGGTGAATACCAGGCCCGGCAGCCGGAACGCCGCGGGCAACAGCGCTCCGCCGGAACCGCAGCCGAGCTCCAGCGCCTCGCCCTTGTCCATCGCCGGCAAGCCCGCCGCAAGAGCAAGGGAGTCAAAGCCCGCGCGAAAACCGGTCTCCGGCTGCACCAGCGTGACACGCCCCTGATAGACGGTGTCGCGGGTAGTACATGGGGAAGGCGCGCGCTGTTGGCTCATGCGCCCACTTCAGACAACCCCGCCGCAGCGTCAACAGGCCCAGGACGAGTTCCAGCCGAACCCGGGATGGTTGTACATGATGCAGGATGTCTCGCCGTAGGAAATCCCGGCATCATAAACGTCGTCATCATCATAGGTTACGGTGATTTACGTGTAATCGGGAGCATAACTGACGAAGTAGATGAAGCCCTGGCCGCCGCTCACGCCGGAGTATTCCATCAGGTACCCATTGCCCGAGCCACACTGCAGCGGCTTGCTCTAGGACTGGTCGGGCCACACGGTGCCATTCGCTTCCTGCAGGCCTAAATTGAAAGCGGCCAGGTCTGTCGACGAACATCCCGCCACCAGAACGAGTCCGGATATCGCCGGTACGATCAAAGTTTGCATTCCAAAAATCCCTCGCAAAACAAGAATACGCTACTCTGATCGCGCGCGGCCGGACAAGGCCGAAAAGCCCCGCACAGAGGTTGAATATGTCATCCCGCCTCGACCCCCGCGAGCGCCAGCCGCGCCCGCGCCAGCTGGACTTCCCGCACGAGGATGCGGCGCGGGAAAACGCCGATATTGCCCTCCACCGCTGAAATATGCCGGTCGAGCACGAAGTACTCGACGCCGGCCTCGGCCAGCAGGTGCTCAACATAGGAAAGCTTAACCGGATCATTCGTCCGGAAGACCTCTTCCATCAGCCGGACGTGCCCCGCAGGCTCATGTCCACTGAGCGGGCGTCATACGCCTCCGGCTTGTCCGGCTTGGTGCCGGCGCCCGTGACGATCTCCAGTGTATGCGTGAACTTGCCGGCGCTGCCCCCGCCCAGCGGGATGCCGAAGCCGACACCGACGCCCGAATAGCCACCCGACCCGGCTGAGCCTCCGATGCTGACCGACGGCCCGCCGCTGCGACCTGACCCTTGCGACTCCATTGTATCGTTGGTGATCTCGAACCAGTCCTTGCCCTCCATGAGGGTGATCTCGGAGGCGCGCAGCAAAGCCATGTTGCGGGCGCGGACGGCGTCCCTGTCTGTATAGGATATCCGGTGCCGGCCGGTCCCGATCTGCTGAGAGATATAGCCTTCGGCGCGTTCGGATCTGGCAGGACCGTAGACCGGCGTCGTGACACAAGCGGCCATCACGGCGAGGGCGGGGATGAGAAACACGTGTTTCATCGGCCACATTTAGCGCGAATCACGTCCGCGTGTCAGCTATTGTCGCTGAATCATGGTTGAAGAACGCGTTGTCATGGAGTGAATACGTGCGTCCCGGTGCCACGTCGCTTTGGCGCCTGTGCCTCGTAGGATCAGCAGTTACGTCAGAACCATATCCGGAGTTTAGCCTTGACCCTTGCCCACAAACCCAAGAGCAAGGCCGCACTGTCTTCGCTGGTGGAGCGGATGCAGGAGCTCGTGGCGGCTGACCTCGCCGCTGTGGAGCACCTGCTCGCCACCCGCGCCGCGAGCCCGGTCTCCATCATTCCTGATTTGTCGGGGTATATTGTGTCGGCAGGCGGAAAGCGCCTGCGCCCGCTGATTACCCTGATCGCCGCAAACGCCGTCGGCAAGGCCAACGCCGCGACCCACGCCCTCGCCGCGGCTGTCGAGTTCATCCACACCGCCACCCTGCTGCACGACGACGTCGTCGATGAAAGCGCACTGCGCCGAGGCAAACCGGCCGCCAAGGCGGTCTGGGGCAACAAGGCTTCGATCCTTGTCGGGGACTTTCTGTTTGCCCGCGCCTTCAACCTGCTGGTCGAAACCAACAGTCTGCAAATCCTCAACCGGCTCGCCACCGCCTCGACAGTGATCGCAGAAGGTGAAGTGCGCCAGCTTGCCGCCATGGCGGCGCGCGATCTGCCGACCGAGGAATATCTCGCCATCGTCGAAGCCAAGACCGGCGCGCTGTTCGAGGCCGCGGCAGAAACCGGCGCGCTGTCCACCACCGGCGCCGGCTACGCCGGCGCGCTTGCCACCTACGGCAAGAATCTCGGCCTTGCCTTCCAGATCATCGACGACGCGCTCGATTATGGCGGAACGACCTCTGTGATCGGCAAATCGGTGGGCGACGATTTCCGGGAAGGCAAGATCACTTTGCCGGTGATTATAGCTCGCCGCCGGGGCTCGGACGAAGACCGTGCTTTCTGGGACCGCGCGCTGAATCCTGAAACGCAGGAAGACTCCGACCTCGCCCACGCCGTCCACCTGATCCGCGCCACCGGCGCCGCCGAAGCCACTGTCCAGGAAGCCGAAGCCTACGCCGCCCTCGCCAAAGGCGCGCTGCGCACCCTGCCCGCCTCGCAGTACCGCGACGCATTGGAAGACCTCGCTGATTTCTGCGTCAGCCGCGCCTACTAGCGCCCACTCGCCAGAAGCGTCCGGCCGAGGGTGACCCGCTGGCGCAGCCACAATCCGCACCCGGCAATCAGCAGCACCGCAAACACGATCACGTCCAGCGGCCAGATGCGAGCGCCGTAGAGCCCCGCCGCCGAGGCAAACGGGCCCGCGATCACTGCGCCGGCGCAGATAACCGTCATCCCCCACCAGAGCCGCGCGACCTTGCCGTGTGACCAGCCGGCGCGCAGCAGCAGCTGGTAAGCATGGTCGCGGTGCGCCTTCATCAGAGGCCGGCCATGCCTCGCACGCCAGGCCAGCGTCAGGAACACATCGATCAGGATCGGCAAGCATAGCGTAAGCGGAACCAGCACAGGCCCGTCAATGGCAAACATCACCGACGCCCCGCCGATCAATCCGCCTACGGAGAGTGAACCCGCGTCCCCGGCAAACAACTTGCCTGGCAGGTTCCACACCAGAAATCCGGCCAGCGCCGAAGCAGCCGCTAAACATATCGCCGCCAGGGTGCCCGGTGAGCGATCTGCGGACGAATAAAGGGCATTGGGGATGAGCATCAGAGCAAACGCCGCAAGGATGATCAACGACGTACCCATCGCAATGCCGTTGGCGCCGTCCATGAAATTGACTGCGTTCGCCATTACGAAAATGAAAAAAACAGCCACAAGGGCGCCCAGCGCCCAAGGCAAGGTGATCCCTGCGCCGTCTATCCAGAGCGCTCCGGGTTGGGGCCCGAACGCAACAGCCGCCGCCGCGCCAATGAGTAGTGCCACGAGCTTGGTCAGGGCCGGCATTCCGTAAACATCATCCGCCCAGCCGAGCAGTGCCGCAAAGATCGTAAAGGCAACTATCCCTGCAATCGGCGCCGCCAAAAGCGGCTCAGCCACCGTCGCCTCGATCAGCGCCAGTGTGCCAAGCCCCCCTGACATCCCCCCCAGAACACCCATTCCGCCGGAACTCGGCACCGGCGCGGCCTGCGTCTTGCGCCCGCCATCTGGCGCATCTTTCGGGCCCAGGCGGATCATCAGCCAACAGACGAACAGGCTGATCAAATACGGGACGGCGAAGATGGCAACCAGACTCACGGCGCAGCGCCCAGCCGGCAGGGCGCCGACCACCAGTCCGGCTTTTCTGCTTTCAAAATGACATGCGCCATCTCGGCAAAGGAAATGGCATCGAACAGTGCAAAACAGGTCGCGCCGGAACCGCTCATCCGCGCGAGTTGCACGCCGCGCTGCGCCCGCAGGAAGGTCAGCACCTCGCCGATTTCGGCAACCAGCGCAATCGCCGGCGCTTCAAGGTCATTGCGCTGCGCGCCAAGCCAGTCAGCCAGATGAACCCTGTCGGCGAAATCCGGAAACGGATCCACCTCGGCAAACCCGAAGCCGCCGCCCGCCGCGTCGAAAGCCCGGAACACAGGCCCGGTCGGGCAGGCCGCACCCGGATTGACCAGCAGCGCCGGTATCTGCAGCGGCAGATGCGCAGGCGAGACGCGCTCGCCTTCCCCGCGCATCAGGGACGCCGCGCCGGCGAGCGCGACCGGCACATCACCGCCCAAGGAGGGTGCCACAGCGGCCGCGTACGCCGGGTCAACCTCCCAGAGGGTCGTCAGTAGACGGAGCGTTGCTGCCGCATCCGAAGAGCCGCCGCCAATGCCCGCTGCCACCGGCAGCTGTTTTTTCAACTTCAGCCGCGCGCCGTTTCCGGTGCCCGACGCAGCTTGCAGCGCCCTGGCCGCGCGCAGAACGAGATTGTCGTCCAGCGCGCCTGCCTCTTGCGCAAAGGGTCCGCTCACCTCCAGCGTCAGTGCCTCCGCAGGATCGGCTTCAAGATAGTCACACAGCTGATCATCACTGAACACGACCAGCGAATCGAGGTCGTGCCGGCCATTCGGTTTTGCCGGCCCGACATGCAGGAACAGGTTCACCTTGGCAGCGGCCATAGCCTTGAGAGAAGTCATTGCAGCCCCGCTGAAACCTTAACGTCCCGCTGCCGAATCCGGCGAAGGATCGGCAACAAGCCCGGTCAGCAGCTTTTTCTCGATTCTGGAGCGGTCATCCGGGGACGGATCAAGCTTCAGCGCATGTGCCCATTGGAAGCCCGCTTCCTTTCGTCGCCCGGCTTGCCAGTATGCGTCGCCCAGATGGTCATTTAGAACCGCGTCACCGGGCAACAGCACGACGGCGCGCTCGAGATAATCCACCGCCTCTTCATACTGGCCAAGCCGGTAATGGGCCCAACCAAGGCTATCGACGATATGCCCGGAGTTCGGCTCCAGAACCAGGGCCTGCCGGATCAGGGCAAATCCCTCTTCCAGCTTTATGCCGCGATCAATCCAGGAATATCCGAGATAGTTCAGCACAATCGCGTTTTCCGGCTCGATGTCCAACGCCGCCTGCAGGTCCACCTCAGCGCCGGCCCAATTTGTCTGCCGCTCGCGCGAAGCGCCGCGCACAAAGAACACGCGCCAGTCCCTGCGCCCCTCCGCTTCGTCGGCAGCGATGATTTCGCTCAGTAGCGCCTCGGCCTTGCGGTGCCGGTCCAGCGCGCGGCAGATATCGGCCACCTGCAGTTTCAGGCTGCGCTCCGGCTTGGCCCTCAGCGCATCCGCCGCAAGAACCAGCGCCGCTTCCTTCCGGTCCTCTTGCAACAGCGTGTTGGCAATCTGCCCCCGGGCGGTTGCATAATAGGGCGAACTCACGGGCACGTCGCTCAGCACACGGATGGCAGCTTCCGGCCGCTCGCCCTGCAGCAGAGATTGCCCCAGCAGCGTGCGCGCCTGGTGCAGTTCAGGGTCCAGCGCCACAGCCAGCACGAAATACACTGACGCCACATCATCATCGGTCTGAAACATCAGCGCCGAAGCTGGCAGGAGCAGCGCCAGCGCCGCGCCCTGGCGCGTCGTGAACCGTTTCGGCGCAATCGCCTCCCCGCTTTTTATCCGCTCAGCCAGCGCCGCCAGCGAGGCATTATAGCCGACTTCGGAGCGGAACTGGTCGAGTATCTCAATCGCCCGTTCACGCTCACCGCGCGCTGCCAGCAACTCCGCAAAGGTCTCCGCGCCGACGGCAAGGCGCGCGCCGGCCTCCCAGATCGCACTGAAAGTCGCCGCGGCCTTCTCGTCCTCGCGCGCCGCTGTCTGCACGAGGCCCATCATGTGCAGGGTCGCATTGTCGAGGCGCGGATCGCCGGTCAGGTTCTTCTGGAGCATCGCCTCCGCCGCGGCGGCACCGTGCGAGCCAAGCAGCGCCCAGGCTTCAAGGTTGCGCGCGATCATGCGGTTGAAGGCGCGCAGGTCGCTCGCCTCGATGATCTCTACGGCGGCGTCAGTCCTGCCGCGCCCGATGGCGTCCACCGCCAGCGTCAGGCGCACCAGGCCCGCCTCGCTGCCCGCGTCGCTGGCGCGGCGCGCCAAGCCGGCGGCCACGCCGTAGTCCCCGGCCAAAAGGGCGGAGAACACCGCCCGCTCCGCCACGCCCGCCGCTTCCGGCGCCGTGCCTATTGCGGAGGCGTAGTGCCGGGTCGCCGCCTGCGGATCGTTCGTCATCGCGGCGAAGCGCGCGATCATGAAGTCGCCATAGGCCCGCGCCTCGTCCGGCTGGTCATCAGATGAATAGGAGGTTCGGGAGAAAGGTCCGCTGGCACAGGCCGCAGCCAGGAGAAGCGGCGCAAGCGCCAGCAGGAGCCGATGAGTTTTCATGCGGTGAAATTCGCAGCATCCGGCAGACGCGGCAAGGGGCGCCGCGCCGCAAAGGCCTAGTTGGAGGCGAGCCGCAGGGCCTGCTGGTCGAAATAATCGTCAATCGCGGCCGCAATTGCCTTGACCGATGCCTTGCGACCCTTCTCGGACTGCAGCCGTTTTGCGTCGGCCTCATTGGTCAGGAAGCCGAGCTCAAGCAGGACCGCCGGTACATCGGGTGCCAGCAACACGTAAAAACCGGCATTGCGATGGGTATTGCGCAGTACCGGCCCAGCCTTGCTCAACTCCGGCAGCAGAAGTTCGGCAAACTCTGCCGACCGGGTCCTGGTCTCACGCTTGACGAGGTCTTCCAGAAGGCCGTTCAGCCGGTCCGGTGTGCCGTCCTCCATGACGATCTTCCAATCGTTCTTCGTCGCTTCCCGGTCGATCCGCGTCTCGCCGCGCGCCGAAATCGTGTAGACGGACGCCCCGGAGACGCTGGTGGAGCCTGCGGCGTCGGCGTGCAGGGAAATAAACAGTTCCGCGCCCCAGTTGCGGGCCAGCGTCACCCGGTCCTCATGCTCGACATACACGTCCGAATCCCGCGTCAGGCGCACTTCATATCGCCCGTCCGCATCGAGCACGCCCTTCAGCGCCAGCGCCGCCTTCAGCGTGATGTCCTTCTCCTTGCCGCCAGCCAACGCCATCGCGCCGGGATCCTTGCCGCCATGCCCGGGGTCGATCACCACCACATGCCGGCGCCCGCCGCCGGACTTGCGGCCGGAGGTCACCGTCGCCCCTGCCAGCTGTTTCAGCGGGTCGGCTCGCGCCTCGGCATACTGCGTCTCCAGCCCGGCGAGCTTCCTGGTGTCGCGCCGGGCTGCAATCGTATAGCGGGCCGGCGAAATCGTATCGAGATCGAGGATCACCCGGTAGGCGCGCTCCTTGCCGGTCGGCGGCAGGCGCAGCATGCGTGTCACCGCCATCGGGCGGTCGAGGCTGAACTCCAGACGCCCCGGCTCCAGCGACCAGCCCTCTACCCCGCCGGCACCTTCACCGGCCGCAGAGTACCCGTTCCGGGCGAGCAACAGCACAACCTTGCGTTCCCCATGCAGCTCGGTGACGAGGCCATCGGCGGTTTCGGCGACATCCGTCCAGATCGTGATCCGCGTCGGCGCGCCATCGCCCACGATTCGCACCTGCGTGACGTCCGCCGCCGCTGGCACAAGCCAGCCAAATCCCAGTAATATCAGAAGGATAAGCAGGAATCTCGGCATCGGGGCAGTGGACGGGCCTGACGGTCGGTGACTAGAACGGATCGTGCCGTCATAGACCGCTGAAGATTAACCTTCGCTTGACCGCGCCTTAGCAGCGGGTTCGTCCCCATTCGGAATTTGGCCCTTTCATTTCGGGGCGAAATTGGGCACTATCTTTGTGTGGCTGTCCGGAAGGGCTGGCCCAAAGGTTTCCCTCTAGCGCGCACCCACCCGGCTTCCCCGGAAAGGCAAGCGGGCCGCGCGCTCCGGAAAGCAAGGAACAATGCGCAACTGTGCCTCTGCCAATACAGGATTCGCCGGATCGCCCACGCGGTTCGCGGAGCCGTCCGGCGTGGCATATCCCTCACAACTCATAGCCGGCCTTCGGGGCCAACCGAGGCGCACTGCGCCCTGGCCCGCCGCGCCGGACCGAAAGGTTCTGTTACATGAGCAGATTAATGCTTATCGACGCCGCCCATCCCGAAGAAACCCGGGTGGCCATCGTCAACAATGGCCAGGTTGACGATTTCGACTTCGAATCGACCGGCAGCGAACAACTCCGCGGAAACATCTATCTCGCCAAAGTGACCAGGGTGGAGCCCTCGCTCCAGGCCGCCTTTGTCGAGTATGGCGGCAACCGCCATGGCTTCCTCGCCTTCAGCGAGATCCACCCGGATTACTATCAGCTGCCCGCCGAGGACCGCGAAGCCCTGCTGCGCGAAGCCGCTGAGGAAGCTGCCGCCGCCATCGAGGACGATGACGATGATGACGGCCCCTACATTCCCCACGGCATGAACGCCGGGAACGGCAATGCCGAAGATCACTCCGGCCATGACCATGATCATGACGAAGAGCATGACCAAGGCGAGGAGACCGAAGCCGCCGCCGAAGGCGATTCGGACGGAGACGGCGAGGAGGGCGGCGAGGAGGGCGGCGACGATGCGCCGAAGCCCGGCCAGTCGCGCCCCCGCGCCCGCAACGAACGCTCGGCCCGTCCGGCCCAGACCCGGACGCCGATCTCCAAGCGCTACAAGATCCAGGAAGTGATCCGCCGCCGGCAGGTCATGCTGGTTCAGGTCGTGAAGGAAGAACGCGGCAACAAGGGCGCCGCCCTGACCACCTATCTCTCGCTTGCTGGACGCTACTCGGTCCTGATGCCCAACACGCCTCGCGGCGGCGGCATTTCGCGCAAGATCGTCAACTCAGCCGACCGAAAGCGCCTCAAGTCGATTGTCTCGGAGCTCGACATTCCGGAAGGCCAGGGCCTCATCGTCCGCACCGCCGGCGCCAAGCGCACCAAGGCCGAGATCAAGCGCGACTATGATTACCTCTCCAAACTTTGGGAACAGATCGTCGAGAAGACGCTGACCTCCGAAGCTCCCGCACTGATCAATGCCGAAGGCGGCCTCGTTCACCGCGCGATGCGCGACATGTTCGACAAGGAGATCGAGGAAGTCTGGGTCCAGGGTGACGAAGCCTACCGCGAGGCGAAAGACCTTGCGAAAATCATCATGCCCAGCCAGTCCCGCAAGGTTCAGCAATGGCGCGAGGATGATCCGCTCTACGTCGCCGAGGCCGTCGAAGGCCAGCTCGATTCGATCTACTCGCCGACCGTCCAGCTGAAGTCCGGCGGCTATCTGGTGATCAACCAGACCGAAGCTCTCGTCGCCATCGACGTGAACTCCGGCAAGTCGACCCGCGAGCGCAATATCGAGCAGACCGCCGTGCGCACCAACCTGGAAGCAGCCGAAGAGGCCTGCCGCCAGATGCGCCTGCGCGATCTCGCCGGCCTGATCGTGATCGACTTCATCGACATGGAGGAGAACAAGAACAACCGCGCCGTCGAAAAACGCCTGAAGGAATGCCTGAAGGTCGACCGCGCGCGCGTCCAGCATGGCCGCATCTCTCAGTTCGGCCTGATGGAAATCTCCCGCCAGCGCCGCCGCCAGGGCGTGCTCCAGGCAACTTCCGATCCCTGCCCGGCCTGTAACGGCACCGGACGGCGCCGCTCGATCCCGTCGGCCGCGCTGCAGCTGATCCGTGCCATCGAAGCGCGCGCCGCCATCGGCGCCCTCAAGGGCATCTCGGTGAAGGCGCCAACGGATGTCGCCCTCTACATCCTCAACAACAAGCGCGAGGCGCTGATCGAGATCGAACGGGTCGCCGGCTTTGCCGTGTCAATCCATTCCTCCGAAGACATGCTGCCGGGTGACTTCCAGCTCGACGCCGAGCGCGACCCGAACGCCAAGCCGAAGAAACGCTCCACCCCGCGCTCGCTGATGAAGCCGACCCCGGCATCGACCCGCGACGAGGATGATGAAGACGCCGAGGAAATCGACGACGCCGTCGACGCCGGGGATGAAGCAGAAGACGACGCCGCCGAACCGCGCGCCGAGAAGCCTGAAGGCACAGAAGGCGGAAATGGCGGACGCAAGCGCCGCCGCCGCCGCAGGGGTGGCAAAGGCCGCGAGGCCCGCGAAACGGGCCTCGAAGTTGTTGATGCCGGCGCACCGGTCGCGGCCGACGCGTCGCCGATTTCAGATGACGACGGCGATGATGAGGACGAAGACGGCGACGAGGGCAGTGCCCCCCCGCGCGCCGATGGAGAGGAAGGCCCGCGCAAGCGCCGCCGCCGTGGACGCCGGGGTGGCCGCCGCCGCCGCCGTGCAGGCGAAGGCCGCCCGGAAGGTTCGGAGATCGCAGCCATCGCCGATGGAGGGGCCTATCTCGACGGCCTCTCGGCCAGCGCCGAGGCCATGCTGTCGGACGAGGATGTCGTTGGTGACGGTGAGTTCGCCGCCGCTGAAGCCCCTGCCGAGGCCGGATTGATCGCCGGCGCGGAGCCGGACGCCATAGAAGCGCCCGCCCGCAAGCCCCGCCCCCCGCGCCGCAGCCGTGCGAAAGCCGCGCCGGTTGAGGCGGAAGCTGAAGTGCTTGCCGCCGAAGCCGAAGTCACGGCCGCCGAACCAGCGCCTGTTGTCGAGGCCGCCGCGCCCGAACCGGAACCCGTGATGGCTACCGCCGAAACACCGGCGCCCGCCCCTGCCCCGGAGCCCGCCCCGGAGCCCGCACCCGCGCCCCAACCGGAAGGCCCACGCAAGACCGGTTGGTGGAACCGCGGCAAGAAATAAGTCCGGGTTATCCGTACACAAGCAAAAAGGCCGGAGCAGAAATGCTCCGGCCTTTCCTGTTCTGATCTCAGCGGAGCTTACGCCGCCACTTTCGCTTTCGTCCCAGCCGGCGGGAAGCGATCGTAGAAACCTTCGCCCCTGGCGGCCATGTCGCGCAGCAGCTTGTTGGGGCGGAAGCGGTCACCGTACTTGTCGGCGAGACGATCAGCTTCGGCGACGAATTCCCTGATGCCCCAGATCAGGTCGACATAGGAACAGCAGCCGCCGGTGAAAGGGGCGAAGCCCCAGGCGAGGATCGAGCCGATATCGGCGTCGCGCGCATCGGTGATCACGCCCTCCTCGAAGCAGCGAGCCACTTCCACCGCCTGACGCACGAGGATGCGGTTCGTCAGCTCCTTCTTAAGCGCTGGCGGGCACTCGTCGATCTTCACTTCGATCTGGTCATTCAGGCCCGGCCAGAGTCGGTCACGCTTGCCCTGCTCGTTGTAATCGTAGAAGCCCTTGCCAGCCTTGCGACCAACGCGGCCTTTGTCTTCCACTATCCAGGCCATCATCTTGCCTAGCGGCGCTTCGTTATAGTCGAAGCCGGTGGCCTTCGCCGTTGCGCGGCCCACCTTCAGCGCCGTATCGAGACCCACCGAATCGGTCACTTCCAGCGCGCCCATCGGCATGCCGGCCTGACGGCCGACGTTTTCGATGATCGCCGGCTTGATTCCCTCCGAGAGCATCTCGAGGCCTTCCTGCGTGTACGTGCCGAAGCAGCGCGAGGTGTAGAAGCCGCGGCTGTCATTGACCACGATCGGCGTCTTGCGGATGGCCAGCACATAGTCGACCGCCTTCGCCAGCGTCGCCTCGCTCGTCTCCTTGCCATTGATGATCTCGACCAGCCCCATCCGCTCGACCGGCGAGAAGAAGTGGATGCCGATGAAATTTGCCGGACGCTTCGAAGCCTTGGCGAGGCCTGTGATCGGCAGCGTCGAGGTATTGGTCCCATACACGGCGTCGTCGCCGAGCACGGCTTCGGCCGCCTGGGTGATCTTCGCCTTAAGACCTTCATCCTCGAACACCGCCTCGACCACAAGGTCAGCGCCTTTCACGGCATTATAGTCCGTGGTCGGCGTAATGAGCGCGAGCAGGGCATCGCCCTTTTCCTTCGAGAGCTTGCCGCGCGAGACATCCTTCTCGACAAGGCGCACCGAGTATTGCTTGCCCTTGTCGGCCGCTTCCTGGGTCACGTCCACCAGCACGGTCGGGATGCCGGCCTTCGCCTGCACATAGGCAATGCCGGCGCCCATCAGGCCCGCGCCGATCACGGCCACCTTCTTGAACTCCGTCTGGGGATAACCGGCCGGGCGGTTTGCGCCTTTCGACAGGGCCTGCGTGGACAGGAACAGCGAGCGGATCATCGCTTTGGCTTCCGGGCGCTGCTGGGTGTTGATGAAGTAGCGCGTTTCGATGCGCAGGCCCGCATCGATCGGCACCTGAATGCCCTCATAGATGCAGGAGAGGATGTTCTTCTGGGCCGGGAAGTTGCCATAAGTCTTGGCCGCCAGCATCATGTTCGCCATCGTCGCCACCTGGCCAACGCCCGGCGACTTGTGCGGCACGCCGCCTGGAACCTTGTAGCCCTTCTCGTCCCATGGCGCCTTCGCCTTCGGATTGGCTTTCACCCAGGCTTTGGCGCGCGCAACCGTCTCCGAGGAGGGCGCAAGTTCGTTCACCACGCCCATCGATTTCGCCTGCTCGGCGGAAAAGCTTTCACCTTGCAGGATCAGCGGGAGCGCGGCCTGCACGCCGACAAGGCGCGGCAGGCGCTGGGTGCCGCCAGCACCAGGCAGCAGGCCTATCTTGGCTTCCGGCAGACCGAACTGCAGCTTCGGATTATCATTTGCCGCAACGCGGTAATGGCAGGCGAGCGCCACTTCGAGACCGCCGCCTAGGGCGAGGCCGTTCAGCGCCACCGCGACCGGCTTGCCGCAGGTCTCGAGCTTGCGCAGCGTGCCATTGAGCGAGAAGCCCGCGTCAAACTGTTCCTTCTTCAATTCGTCCACGGATTTCTTGGTCTTCTCGGCGCCGCCTGCGCGGTCGCCCATCTCGCCGAGGTCAGCGCCGGCACAGAAGCCGCTTGCCTTGCCGGACGAGAGCACGAGACCCTTGATGGCGTCATTGGTGGCAACTTCCCTGGTGATCGCGATGATGTCAGCGACGGCCTTGCCCGTCAGCGTGTTCATGCTGCGGCCCGGAACATCGAAGATAGCGTGGGCGATGCCATCGGCATCAATGTCAAACTTGAAAGTCTCGAGGTTCATTGTGTTACTCCATCTGTATCAGGATAAAGGCGTGGGGCGGGCAGAATCAGCGCGCCGCTCCGCATCCGCGAGAGGCTGAAGAACATTGATCTTCAGCCATATCTTCTGTGAAAAGCCGCCCGCGAGGGCTTCGATATCGTTGGCTGCATCGATCACGACGGCGTCGCTCATCTTCTGCATGTAAAGGGCCGCCAGCTTGCCGATGATGGCGAGCATCTCGGCGCAATAGTCGAGATAGGCCATAAGGTTCGACTCCGAGAGATCCCGGTTCGGCGAATGCGCTGTCGGCTCCCGGTAGTACGTCGTCGGATCCTTGCGCAGCTGGTGCATGTCGATCACATGCGCCAGTGCGCGCAGCTCGTGCAGCCGCGCCAGCACACGCGCCTGGCGCTGGCGGGTTTCGAGGTTCAGCACAAACCAGATAGCTGCCCCGGTGACGATCATGATGTTCAGGACCGAATCCAGACCCTGCACGCTCCCGATCTCCCGGGCGTCCATGCCGAACAGCTGGAGCACCTGCCAGACGCCCCAGCCCGCCGTCGCCAGCCCGGCCAGAACGATCAGCACCGAGACGATTTGCATCGGCCAGTTGCGGCTCGCGGCCTTCGCGGCATAGTCGGTGTGCTTTTCGCTCAGGTCTGCCAATGCGCGGCTGACCTGAGCGATGCCGTTGTTCGGAAATCGCTCAGCCACACGCAGCGCAAGTTCATGCGCCGTGCTTTTGATCTTTTCTGGCTCGAGCGCGCTGTAAGGCATGGCTGTGCCTGCCGGACCCCGCCGCTAGACGCGTTCAATGATCGTGGCGGTGCCCATGCCGGCGCCGACGCACAGAGTCACGAGCGCCGTCTGCTTGCCGGTGCGCTCAAGCTCATCCACCATCGTACCAAGGATCATGCCGCCGGTGGCGCCGAGGGGATGGCCCATTGCGATCGCGCCGCCGTTTACGTTCATCTTCTCGTGCGGGATGTTCAGCATCTTCATCATCAGCATGACAACCGACGCGAAAGCTTCGTTGAGCTCGAACAGGTCGATGTCCTCGACCGTCATACCCGCCTTCTTCAGCACCTTCTGCGTCACATACGTCGGACCGGTCAGCATGATGCCGGGCTCGGAACCGATCGAAGCCATCGCACGAACGCGCGCACGTGGCTTCATGCCGGTGGCCTTGCCCATCGCTTCGGAGCCGAACAGCACGGCCGAAGCGCCGTCCACGATGCCCGACGAGTTGCCGGCATGGTGCACGTGATTGATCTTCTCGAGCTCCGGATAGCGCTGCTTGATGACTTCGTCGAAGCCCATCGCGCCCATGCCGGCGAAGGAAGGCTCAAGCGCCGCCAGCGTCTGCATGGTCGTGTCGGGGCGCATGAACTCATCATGCGCAAGGCGGATGCCGCCCATCTGGTCGCGCACCGGCACGACGGATTTCTTGAAGCGGCCCTCCTTCCAGGCCTGCGCCGCGCGGCGCTGGCTCTCGACGGCAAAGGCGTCCACGTCATCGCGGCTGAAGCCGTACTTGGTCGCGATCGTATCGGCTCCGATGCCTTGCGGGGTAAAATAGGATTTCAGCGCGATCTGCGGGTCAGTGGACCAGGCGCCGCCCGCTGCGCCCATCGGCACGCGGCTCATGCTCTCGACGCCGCCGCCGATGGCCATGTCGGCCTCGCCGGTCATCACTTTCGAGGCGGCCATGTTGCAGGCCTCAAGGCCGGACGCGCAGAACCGGTCAACCTGCACGCCGGCGGTCGTCTCGGCATAGTCGGCGTTCAGCACCGCGATGCGCGCAATGTCGCCGCCCTGCTCGCCGACCGGCGAGACGCAGCCGAACACCACATCGTCCACTCTGGAAGTGTCGAGATTGTTCCGGTCACGGATCGCCTGCAGAACCTGCGTGCCGAGGCTCAGCGCGGTGATCTCGTGCAGCGCGCCGCTGGACTTGCCTTTGCCGCGGGGCGTGCGGACGGCGTCATAAATATAGGCTTCGGGCATTTTAGAGCTCCTTTCGGGGGGTCAGGATGGGGTCGCCGGTGCTTTAACCGGGTTGAGGGTCAGGGAAGCGGTGGCGCGGGCGGCTTCCTTGCCGCGCGCGTCGAAAAGGTCGGCCTCGGCAAAAATCATTGCCCGGCCTGTATTGCGCAGGCGCGCGGCGACTTCGATGACGCCGACGCGGACGGGGCGCAGGAAATGCGTATGCAGATCAACGGTCGACGGAAATTTAGCGGTCCCGGCTCTGACGGTCGCGAGCATGCCAATCGCATCGTCCATCATCGCCACCAGGTATCCGCCCTGAATATAGCCTGCCGGGTTCGTAAAGTCTGCCCGCCCGTCGAACCGCACCCGGGTCGTCATGGCCTTTGCGTCGAGTTCAAGCAACTCAAATCCGAGTGACACCGAGCTGCGCGCCGGCACCGGGAAGACGTCACGCAGGAGATGGCGGTCAGGCATGACAGCCTACAACGTCCTCGCAATCAGCATCTTCATCACTTCGTTGGCGCCGCCATAAATGCGCTGCACGCGCGCATCGGCATACATCTGCGCGATCGGATACTCGTCCATGTAGCCGAAGCCGCCATGCAGCTGCAGGCACTCGTCGATGATCTTGCACTGCAGGTCCGAGACCCAGTATTTCGACATAGATGCCGTTGCGGCATCGAGCTTGTCCTGGAGCAGCAGTTCCGTGCAGTGATCCATGAATACCTTTGCGACCGTCGCCTCGGTCTTGGCTTCCGCCAACTTGAACTGCGTGTTCTGGAAATCCCAGATCGTGCCGCCGAAGGCCTTGCGGCTCTTCACATAGGCGACCGTTTCCCTGATCGCGCGCTCGATCATGCCGATGCCCTGCAGGCCGATGATATGCCGCTCCTGCGGCAGTTTCTGCATCAGCTGGATGAAGCCTTGCCCGGCTTCCTCGCCCAGCAAGGCCGAGGCGGGCACCTTCACGTCGTCAAAGAACAGCTCCGAGGTATCGGCCGCATGCTGGCCGACCTTGTCGAGATTGCGCCCGCGCCGGAAACCGCCCTCACCTTCCACTTCATCCGTCTCGACACAGACGATCGAGATGCCCTTGGCGCCCTTGGTCGGGTCGGTCTTCGCGCAGACGAGGATCAGGTTCGCCGTCTGGCCGTTGGAGATGAACGTCTTCGAGCCGTTGATGACATACCCGTTGCCATCCTTCTTCGCGGTCGTCCTGATGTTCTGCAGGTCAGAGCCTGCGCCCGGCTCTGTCATCGCGATGGCGGTGACGAGCTCGCCCGAGCAGATCTTCGGCAGCCAGCGGCGCTTCTGTTCCTCGGTGCCATAGGCGGTGATGTAGGGGGCGATGATCGCATTGTGCAGCGTAATGCCGAACCCGTCTACACCCTTCCATTGCTGCTGCTCGATGATGATCGCCTCGTGGCGGAAATCCCCGCCCGCGCCGCCATACTCTTCCGGCACCGACGCGCCGAGCAGCCCCATCTCGCCCGCCTTCCTCCAGATATCGCGCGGCACGACCCCCGCCTTGCGCCAGGACTGGACGTGCGGCACGCATTCCTTCTCGAAGAACTGGCCGACGGCGTCGGCGAAAATATCGAGTTCCTCATTCTGCCGCCAGGCAGCTTTCGGGACGTTCAGCGGGCTCTCGTGCATCAGGCTTACTCCGGTCTAACAGCGGCGCAGCTTGCCGCTTACGTTCACGTCAGGATGTAGTCGCTGCGGTCCGGTTTCGCCATCCATACCGCAGCGTCAGGATTATATCAGAACTGCGCCTGCGTGACCGCCATCATCGCGCCCGCGCCGGTTTTAACCTTAGCAAGGTGCGCCGCTGCGTCCGGCAGCATCCGCTCGACGAAGTACCGGCCCGTGGCGAGCTTCGCCGCATAGAACGGGTCCTTGGTATAGGCCTTCTCGATCGAGAGCTTCGCCATCCGCGCCCACAAATAAGCAAGCGCCGTGAGGCCCATCAGGTGCAGGTAGTCATGGCTCGAGGCGCCGGCATTGTTGAAGTCGCTCATGCCGTTCTGCATCAGCCACATCGTGCCGTCCTGCAGCTGCGCGCGCGCTGTCTTAAGGCCCTCGAGGTAGAGCTCCATGCCGGGCGTCGATTCCGCAGAAGCCACGAACGCGTCGATCTCTGCGAAGAAGCTGAACACCGCCCGCCCGCCATTCGCGCCGAGCTTGCGCCCGACCAGGTCCAGCGCCTGAACGCCGTTGGTGCCTTCATAGATCAGCGTGATGCGGCAATCGCGAACGACCTGCTCAAGGCCCCACTCGCGCGTGAAGCCCGAGCCGCCATGCACCTGCAGACCCAGGTTCGCGCTCTCATATCCCTTGTGGGTCAGATAGGCTTTCACCACCGGCGTCAGCAGCGCCATGTAGTCGCCCGCTTTCTCGCGCACTTTTTCGTCCGGTGACTTGTGTTCGAGATCCCCCTGGAACGCGGCCCAATAAGTGAAGGCACGCGCGCCTTCTATGAAGGCTTTCTGCTCCAGCAGCATCCGGCGCACGTCCGGATGCACGATGATCGGGTCAGCCGGCTTGTCCGGCGCCTGCGTCCCGTTCAGCGAACGGCCCTGCACGCGGTCCTTCGCGAAATCAAGCGCGTTCTGGTAGGCGATCTCGGCCTGCGACAGGCCCTGAAGGCCAACGCCGAGGCGCGCCTCGTTCATCATCACGAACATGGTGCGCATGCCCTTGTGCTCGTCGCCGACCAGCCAGCCGGTCGCGCCGTCATAGTTCATCACGCAGGTCGCGTTGCCGTGGATGCCCATCTTTTCTTCGAGACCGCCGCAGCTGGCCGCATTGCGCGCGCCGAGCGTGCCGTCTTCATTGACCAGGAATTTCGGTACCACGAAGAGCGAGACGCCTTTGATGCCTTCCGGCGCACCCTCGATGCGGGCGAGCACAAGGTGTATGATGTTTTCGGTCAGGTCCTGCTCGCCGCCCGAGATCCAGATCTTCTGGCCGGTGATCTTGTAGCTGCCATCGCCGTTGGGCACGGCCCTTGTCTTCATCAGGCCGAGATCGGTGCCGCAATGCGGCTCGGTCAGGTTCATCGTCCCGGCCCATTCGGCCGAGGCCATTTTCGGCCCGTACTTCTTTTTGAGCGCCTCCGAGCCGCCCGCCATCAGCGCCTGATAAGCGCCGTGCGTCAGCCCCGGGTACATCCCGAACGCCATGTTCGAGGACGAGACCATTTCGGTCCAGGCGATGTTTACGGCATGCGGGAGGCCTTGCCCGCCCATTTCAGGGTGCGCCGAGAGCAGCGGCCAGCCATTCTCGACCAGCTGCCTGTAAGCATCCGGGAACCCGTCTGGTGTTTTCACGCTTGCATCCGCGCTGCGCTTGCAGCCTTGCCGGTCGCCGACGGCGTTCAGCGGAAACAGCACGTTCTTGGCGAACTTTGCGCCCTCCTCCAGGATCTGGTCGATCGTCTCGGGGGTCGCGTCGGCAAAGCCCGGAAGGTTCGAATAGTTGTGGAGTTGCAGGACTTCGTGCAGCACGAACCGCATGTCTCGGACGGGGGCGTCATAACGGGGCATCGGAGAAGGTCCTCTCAAACAGGAAGTTTGCGGCCTTGAATGGCCAAGCGCGTTGGAAAAGTCATTCCAACACGCTCAACTATCTACATTTTGATCGGTAGCGGGCCCTCAGACTTCGTCGAGCTGCTTGCGGGCAACCTGCTCATAGGCATGCGCCTGGCGCTTGGTCTCTTCGGACGGGCCGTTGTTGGCGACGAGGTCCTCGAGCCATTCGATCCCTTTATGGAGTTCGTGCAGCGCGGTTTCGATATCGCCGCGCTGGACTTCCAGCTCGGCGGCCTGCTTGCGGAATTTCTCCAGCATCATCCTGGTCTGGGCCCGCTTGCCATCGTTCAGGGCATAGAGGTCAAGGATTTCGCGGATATCCGCCAGCGGCAGGCCGAGGCGCTTGAGGCGCACGATGATCGTCAGCCGGGCGCGGTCCCGGTTGGAATAGAGACGCATCATGCCGTCGCGGGCAGGATGCAGCATGTCTTTGTCTTCGTAGAACCGCAATGCGCGGGGCGTCACCCCGAATTCCCGGGCAAGCTCGGAAATCGTGTAAGTACGGGAATCGGCGGCAGAAATGGACGAAATGGTACGATGTTGCATGACGTGGCTCCTCCGTTTGTGTCTGCAGTCTCTTTTTATGGGCGTATTTTAAGCGTTGCCTTACGCGAACGTCAACGTAAATTTCCGCTTACGCGAACGGAAGGCGCAGTCCTCGCGTCCTGCTTACGGGAAACTCGCACAGAATCTTACCTTTAACGCAGTCTTAACGGACGCTCGTCATTTCTGTGAGGGTGTAAACAATTGCGCCGTTCTCCTTAACCTTGAAGGAGCGGCACCGGCGTTAGGAGCGGCAGATGAGCCAGACCGGATGGAGCAGGTTCAGTACTGACCAGAGGGCCCGCGACTCTGCACGCGAAGCGGCCCTCGCGGAAGGCATCACGCTGGGCGAGTATCTCAACCGACTGCTGACGATGGTCGAGGAGCCCCAGCCGGGTGAGACCTCCCGCTCGTATACACGCCGCACCGGAGCGCCTCCGATGCCTGCGGCGCCGGTGCAGGATTCTGCTTCCACGCTCGACCGCCTCACCCGCCGGATTGAAGCGACTGAGGCGCGCTCGACCCTCGCGATCAACAATATCGACAATGTGGTCAACGGCCTCGCCGCGCGTTTGCAGACGACGGACCAGACCACCGTCGCGATCGCCAACCATATCGAAGGCCTGATCGACGAACTGCGCGTCACCCATGAGACGTTGCAATCGAAAGTCCGCCGGCTCGAACACGACGACCATGGCCAGCACAATGTCGAAGCGCTGCGCGCCCTCGAAGGCGCGCTGGGAAAGCTCGCGACCCATGTCTACGAGGAAGGCGAACTCACCCAGAACGAAACCGTCGCCATCAAGGGCCGGATCGAATCAGGCTTCGCCGATCTGACCGACCGCGTCGAAGGCATCGAGACGCGCGTCGATCGCACGCTGTCTGATGCCGCCGCCCGGGTTGAACGCGCTGTCGAGCAGGCGGAAATCCGCGCCGAAGGCGCCGCCCGCGGCCTTGCCCAACGCATGACCAGCCTCGAGTCGAACGTTCAGGAACGCCTCGCGGTCGCCGGCCAGTCCGAGGAACGCCTCAGCGCCGTCGAGGCCGACGTCTCGGGCGCGCTGAACTCAATGGAATCGACACTGCTGCGAATCCAGGAGCGGCTCAACCGCGCCGAGACCGGCACCGACTCGGCGCTGAAAAGCCTCGAGACCAACTTTGCACACCTCGACGAGCGGATCGAAGCCGTCGCCAGCCAGATCGATCCCGAACAGGCTGAACGCCTTAAACAGGAATTCGAGGCCCGCTTCGAGGACCTCACCCGGTCCGTACGCAGCGCGGTGGACAATGCCCGTATCGAACTGGCCACCGAGATCGCCCACGCCGCTGCCGGTCAGGACGAGAAGCTCGAAGAGCGCCTCAAGGCAGAAGTCAGTGAACTGAAGGCCCGCCTCGCGCAAGTCGAAGCCCGCGAGCCAGCAGATCTCTCCGCCACGGTGCAGGAAGAAATCGGCCGCCTCGGCACGCAGGTCGCCGAACGCATCGACGCGCTCGCCGCGCACGTCGAGGACCGGCTCGAAGAAAGCGAGATGCGCAGCGCCGACGCGATCGAGCAGGTCGGAGAACAGGTCACCGTCGCCGCTGTCCGCCTCCAGAAACGCCAGGACGAAGCGCTCACCGCGCTCGCCCAGGACATGGACGGCATGCGCAAGGCCTCTGATGCCCGGCTTTCGGACGCGCTCGCCGGCGTCTCCGAACGGCTCGAGCGCATGCAGTCTCAATCCTCTGAGTCTCTCTCACCCGTGCAGCGCGCCATCGCGGCGCTCGCCACACGACTCGAAAGCCTGGAGTCCTTCACCACCCCGCCGCACGTCGAAGCGCAGCCGCCCGTCCTGGAGCCGGACTTCGGCGCCTCGATGTTCACCGACGATCCTGAGCCGGAATACAAATCCGCATCGATGTTCGAAACCGAAATCGAGGACGAGCCGGCCAACCGCGCGCCGGTCTTTGCCGCTGTCGATGATGCCGACGAATTCGAAGCCGGCTTCTCCGGCTGGGAAGTCATCGAAAACAAGGAACCGGCCAGCCCCTACAAGTCCGACTTGGACGCCATCCGCGCGGCCGGCGAACGCCTTATGCCGGCTGACCCGGAGCCGCCCGAAGAGGTCCACACCTATGTCGCTGATGCCCCGGAACCGTACGCGGAGCCTGAAGAGGACGGCGGCTTTGATCCTGTTGCCGAACTCGACGGCTTCGACATGATCGGCGACAGCCTCGAAGACAGCCACACCGAAACCCGGGAGTCCGACATCTTCGACGACGAGCCGGATGTCCCCCGTACGCTCGCGGAAACCGAAACCCGCCCGCCGGTGGAGGCGCCGCCCGAAGAATCGACGGGCGACTATATCGCCCGTGCCCGCCGCGCCGCGATGGCCGCTTCCGAACAGACCTCGCGCAACAGGCCGCGGGCCGGCCAGCTGCCGGTCGAAACCAGGCCTGCCGGCCAGAAATCCGGTAGCGCCCGCGTGCCGATGTTCCTCGCCGCGTCCGCCGTCGTGATCACCGGCGCCGGTGTCGGCGGCTATCTCTACCTGCGCGGCAAGCAACCGGTCACGCCAACCCTGTCCGGCCCGGTCGACACCTATGTAGATCCGGTGACTGGCGCAGCGGCCGCCACGACCACGGCCGCTGCGGTCACGGCGCCGGCGGTGCAGGCCGACGCCGAGCAGATGCTGTTCGAGGATGACACCGCGCTCGTCGCCGACACGCTGTTTGGCGAAGCCGGGACCGCACCTGCCGAGCCTGAAAGCAGCGAAATCCTCGCCCTCGCCGAAGCCGCGGCCGCCAAGGCGCAGGAGCCCGCACCGCCAGTCCTCGCCTCCGTCCAGCCGGTGACGCCTGTCCTCAAGCCCGCCGCCAAAATTGCGCCCAAGTCCGCGTCGAAACCGGCCTTGGAGCTGACGCCGGAACAGGTTGCCATCCGCTCGATCATCACCGCCGCAGAAGCCATCGAAGCCAGCGGCCCGCCTTCGCTGAAACCTTCCGTACCCGCCCTGGAGCCCGAAACGGTGTCGGAGCCCGCAAAACGCACCGTACGCGGCGATACGACCTTCCCCGCCATCCCGGTCGTCGTCACGGTCGAGGCCGAAGCCAATGCCGGCAACGCCGTCGCCCAGTACCAGTACGCGCAGGTGAAGCTGTCCGAGGGCGACCTCGAAACCGCCGCCTCCCTCCTGCGCCGCGCTTCGCAGAAAGGTGTCGCGCCTGCCCAGTACGAACTCGGTAAGCTCTACGAGCGCGGCCAGGGCGGTGACAAGGACATGATCGAAGCCCGCAACCTGATCCAGAAGGCCGCTGAAGCCGGACACGTCAACGCGATGTACGACTACGCGCTGTTCCTTGCCGAGGGCGAAGGTGGCGCGAAGTCAGAAGCCGATGCAGTGACCTGGTTCAACGAAGCCGCCGGGCTTGGCCTGGTCGATGCGCAGTACAATCTCGGTGTCGTGCATGCCGAAGGCATCGGTACCCCGCAGGACCTGACCGAGGCGCTGTTCTGGTTCGAAGTGGCCGCACGGGCCGGTGACACCGGGGCCGAGCAGGAAGTGAAAAACCTGCGTACGCGTGTCTCCATGTCGGACTCGCTGGAAGCCAGCGAGAAGGCCGCCAGGTGGAAAGCCCGGACACCGGTCGCCCTCGCCAATGGCCGCTTCGGCGCCCAGCGCTGGAACACCGGCAACCCGCTGCAGGTCCAGGCGGTGCAGACCGCGCTCAGCCGTCTCGGCTTCGGGGCCGGCACGCCGGACGGCGTGATTGGTCCGCGCACGGCTGACGCGATCAGCGACTATCAGGCGATGGAAGGCCTCGAGGTGACCGGCACGATTACGCCGGAACTCGTCGACCACCTGAATGCCCGCGCTGGCGGCGCCCGAAGCACCTGATCCCCGAAACAGGGATCAGTCCTGCGGTGCCGTCAGGTCGATGCGCCGGACTTCCATCACCGTGCCGTTCTCCGGCACGCCTTCGATCAGTTCCGAGTTGACCAGCGCCAGTACCCGGCCACCGGTGAAGATCGGCCGCGCATTGCCGTACCAGTCGACGCAGGAGACTTCGCACTGGTAGCCGGCAGGGTTCCCGGTTTCCGGATCGCGCCGCGCCGCGATCAGGTCGCCCGCCTTGCTCAGCTTTCCGTCTGCATCCGTTGCGAGATAGCTGAGATCAGAACTTGCCGACCACCACCACCAGCGCTCTGACTCCTCTGACCGCGTGACGGTCGGCAGGCCGATCAGCCCTTTGCCGTCTGCGCCGATACCGCTATTGAATGAATGGCTGCGGTTCTCGCTCTCAAACCGGTTCTCGAGCACGAAGGTACTGGCAACATCCGGCTCGTCCTTGCGCAGGTCGATCAGCGACACGCTAAGCCCCTTCGCGTCGCGGTAGCCGGTCAGCGCCATGTATGGACCCGCACGCTCGGCGCGGATCACGCCGTGCGGCACACTTACCGTGAACGGCCAGGCGGGGTTGGCCACCGGCACGGTGATGGCGCGGCCATCTTCGCGCGCTTCGTCGCCCTCTTCCGGCGCCCAGCTGCCCCAGCCATCGCGCGCGCCGTACACGAGATGCGATGGCGTGAAGCGCGCTTCATAGTCCGACGTGCCCGGCGACGGCAGCGGCACATAGCTGCCGCCCGGCGCATCGGTCAGCGTCGCCGACAGCGCGCTCAGCGGCGTATCGAAGAAGGTCAGCCTGGCCGGCTCGCCGTAGATCTGTCCGCAGGCGGCCGTGTTCCAGTCGACCAGGGCGCGGAACGTGCCGGCGTCCATGTCCATCGAAAACTGGTTCTGCGGCTCGCCCCGCACGCTCAGCACAGATGGCTGCGCGCCATCGATCGGCAGTTTCACCAGCACCGAGGGCGTGATCTCGCGCACCTGCGGATGGCTGAGGCGCGGCTGGCAGGCATTGGCGGTGAGCTCGGTCTCGCTCGAGCGTTCGCTCCAGGCCGGGTTCATCCAGAGCCAGAAGGAATCCTTCGTGACGAGGAACTCATGATCCTCGCTGCCGGCTATCGCGGTCGCAGTGCACGCGGGCGCCGACGCATCGGTGACGCCGGAGATATCGCACACGGTGACAGTATGGATGACCGGTTCCAGCAAGCGCTGCACCGGCATCCAGATATCCCCGGCGCGGAACAATGGCCGTCCGCGCATGTGCTCACGCTCGCCGTCTGGTCCCTCCTTGCGCCACTCGCGGATTTCCGGCGGATCGAACGTGTCCCACCAGCCCTGGCCGGAGGTGTAGATCGGTGTGTGGATGACAAGCTTCCCGTCGATCATCCGCGAGGCGTAATTGCTGCCCGAGTAATAGTCGTCGGATGAAATGTAGAACGTCGCCTGCCGCGCCACCTTGCCGTCATCGCCGAGCGTCAGCACCGTGAACTCGCTGGCATTCTCGTCGTACGAATAACCGGTGACGAGGATGGTGCGTCCCGAGACGAGCATCTCATCATACCAGGTGTCTTCGGCGCTGGAGCGATACACATCCGCGCGGTCCGTCAGCTTCAGTCCCGGCGCGCCGCCCGGCAGGATGTCGGTAACGAACAGTCGCCCGTCCTGCAGCACGACAAGGAAACTGCCGATCTGCTTGACGATGCCGCCCTCGTCGACGCCGGCTTTCTGGTTGTTGGTAATCTCGGGGTTTGCCGGATCTGCCGGGGTAGAAGAACCGGTCACGACGATCCCGGACTCTGAGGCCACCGCATCGGCCGTTGCCATCGCGGGCGCTGGCGACATCGCGGCTCCGGGGGGCGCTGCCATCGCCGCCACCGGCATGTCGCGCCACGCATAGACACCGCGCTGTTTCGCAGCCCCGCGGACCGCCTTCAGCCAGTCGAGAAATTCCTGCTCACCGGTGAAACGCGAGAGCGTTGCCGAGCGCAGGCGGTCGAGCGCCGGATCGGCATAGGCAGGCACGGACTTGTCCGGCGCGGCGAGTTCGATGTTTGCGAACCGGTTCACCGGCGGCGCGGCTTGCGCGAAGGCTTCAGCCTCCGGTTCGCTCTGCCAGGGACGCAGCGAACTGCAGGCAGAGGCCGTGATCATCAGAGCCGCGAGGCTCGCAGCGTGCATCAACTTCATGGGACTCCCCTCCCTGTCATGGCCGGGAGTCAGGACACCAGACTTTGGCAGAGTAAAGGCAGACGCTTTTGGCGCGGGAAGATGTTCCCACGCGCGCCAAACCGGATTAACTGCCCTGCCATGACCAATTCGAACGACATGCCCCTAGCCGCCAAACCCATCGACCGCGCCGCCCACCGCCGCGCCGATGAAGCCTGGCTTGAAGATGCTTTCAAACGCGAGGACGCACTCGTCTTCCTGCTGCGGGGCGCCATTCCGCTGATCGCGCGCGATGGCGGCCTCGTCTGGATGGGGCCGGAAGCGGCCCGCGTGTCGCCCGGCTCGCCGCGCCTCTTTCTCGGAGAGGACAAGGCCGGCGCGCCGGTCTTCGCGCTGGAACTTCCGCCGAAGTTCGACCTGGATGGCTCGCTGATCGAAGGCATTGGCGAGTTCCTGGACTTCCGGCAAGCCGCGGCGCGGATGCCCGCGATGGACGCCAACTGCGCCTCCACCGCGCGCAGCCTTTTCCTCTGGCACGGATCGCACGGCTACTGCGCAAAGTGCGGCGGGCGCAATGGAATCACCGATGCCGGCTGGAAAGCACAGTGCTCTGCGTGCGGCGCCGAACACTTCCCGCGCACCGACCCTGTCGCGATCATGCTCGCCGTGCAGAACGGCCACGCGCTGATCGGCCGCCAGAAATTCTGGCCCGCAGGTTTCATGTCCTGCCTGGCAGGCTTCTGCGAGCCGGGCGAAACCATAGAGCAGGCCGCGTCGCGCGAGCTGTTCGAGGAGGCCGGCATCAAATGCGATCCGGCGCAGGCGGAATATGTGGCATGCCAGCCCTGGCCATTCCCCTCTTCGCTGATGATGGGCTTCATCCTGCCAGCACAGTCGGACGCGATCACCATAGATCCGAAGGAGCTCGAGAGTGCGCGTTGGGTCTCGCGCGCCGAGATGCGTGAAATTCTTTCCGGAAAACATTCCGAACTTTTCTGCCCTCCTGCCTCTGCAATTGCCCATCATATATTGAAGGTTTGGGCCGAGCGGGACGACTGAACGTATACGGACGAATACATGAACTCGCCTGAAAAATGAATTTTAGGAGTTGCATTCTCGCGAATCACGATATTATTGCATGGCCACTCAAAGGAGATCGAAGATGGCTGTTGCAAAAAAACCCGCCGCTAAAAAACCCGCCGCTAAAAAACCGGCTGCTAAACCTGCCGTGAAAAAAGCTGCCCCGAAAGCCGCTGTGAAAAAGCCGGCCGCCAAAACCGCTAAAGCTGCCCCGGCCAAAAAACCGGCCGCCAAAGCAAAAAAGAAGTAAGTCTACGGACGACTTCAGAATACAAAAGGGCGAGCGCAAGCTCGCCCTTTTTCTTTTTAGAAATCAAGGAATTTGCCGGGAGGCCTGAAGTGCCGCGACACGGCTCGCGTGCCTTTTCGTCCCCCCCCGGCGCCAACCGCGCGCCGCGCTGATCACACCCCTCTTCTGCGTGTTTCATGCGACCCGCGCGGCGCCCAACCGGACGCCCCGACCCACACCCGAAACTGAAACGGCGCCGGAGACAAACCCTCCAGCACAGCACGATCCAGAACAGCGAAAATGCAGTTGGTGAGCTCGGGCCAGTTGGTGTTGGCGGAGGCGATGAAGCCAGGGATGCCGCCCTCTCACTTTTTTGCACCGAACTGTTGTAGTTGAGATACAGTTTCCTATCGGCGGTTTTTACAGACCTGCGCATCGCCCTTCGCGGTGCGTCCCTGGCTCACTGCCCAGGCGCAGCAGCCGCCATATTGCGGCGCGTAAGCCTCCGGATGTTTCTTGAACGCATCGTGGTTTGCGGCGCTTGCGAAGCGCAACTCGGCGCCGTCCCAGGTCGCCGGGAATTCCTTCGTGCCCTTCACCGGTTTGCCAGCCTTGAAGCAGGCAACGCGATCATACCCCGGCACGGCGATGTCGTCGAAGGCGCTTGTGCAGACCGGCGGGAAGAGAATGACGGGCGCCGTGCCAATGGCGGCAGCGGCAAGGAGTGAGGGCAGGTTCATCGTGTCGTCTCGAGTGTTCGGATTCAGCTGAAGAAGGATGATACAAGTCTGGCTGGGAAGGCATCGAGGGGCGAGCAGCACGCCTGCGCAGCCAGCATCAGGACCGCGCCGGGGTCAGCGCCGGTCCTTCAGTCGACAGCGCGCGGGGCGGGAGGAGAACCCGCGCCACTGCACTGCCCGGTTCGATCAGCACGCCGCGCCCGGCGATCAGCATGGCAATCAGCATGGCAATCAGCATGGCGATCGAGCATAGCCAGACGACGAGGGCCATCGCGAACAGCCCGGCGCCATCAATGTCCGGATCAATGCCGGGCGGTGTGAAGAGGTGCAAGCTGACGGCGCCCATCACGGCAACCGCGATCAGGGCGCCCGGGATACGCAGACGCTGCAGGCCGGGGACAAGGCTTGCGATCAGCAGCGACGACGCCACCAGCTCGGCCGGGCCGCTCCTCGAGCCGCTCCCCGGGCAGCGGGGGATCCGGCACTTCGAATGCAACACCTGCATCGCGGATCTTCGCCTTGGCGCGCACCAGGCGCTGCGGCATGGCCGGCGCCTCGACGAGGAAGGCGCAGGCGATGCGCGCCGCATCGAGGCCGAGGATTGTCTGCAGCGTCAGCGGCGTACGGACAGTCTCATCGATGGCCGGATATGCGCAGACGAACATCAGCTCAAGGCGCTCGTCGGGAAAGTCTTGTGTCGTGAGGGACTGCACGGCGTCATAAACCTGTTCAAGCGCGGGCGCGGCGGTCAGCAGCCAGGCTTCGGGATTGTCCGGCACCCACGCTCCGTCCAGACGCGCAGTGCATCGGCAAATGCCTCGG